>JAABUS010000174.1_pt1 | contig 158936 bp, 117 predicted proteins | sample 5560161 | NCBI WGS metagenome assembly JAABUS01 (sample SAMN10711885, study PRJNA513376) | rock metagenome | isolation source: Antarctica rocks | place: Antarctica: Victoria Land, Trio Nunatak nord | collected 2016-01-04
TGGTCGCGGACCCTGTGGGACGTCGCGCGCATGCCCGACGGGCCGGACGCAGTGGCCGTGCTCGACGCGGTGGTGCGGGAGTTCCCGGTGCTCGACCGTCGCCTCCCGACCGTCGCCGAGCGCTACCGGACCCGGCCGGGCGGCCTGAGAGCGGCAACGAATCTTGCCCTGGTGGATGGTCGCGCAGAGTCCCCGATGGAGTCGCGGCTGCGGGTGCTGCTGGTGACGGCCGGCTTGCCGATCCCGGTTCCGCAGCACCGGGTCTTCGACCGATCCGGCCGCTTCGTCGCCCGCCTGGATCTCGCTTGGCCCGACCGGCAGGTCGCCGTCGAGTACGACGGCCGCTGGCACGGCGCACCCGCGCAGTTCGACCGAGACCGCCGCCGACTCAACGCGTTGGTCGCCGCGCGGTGGACCGTTGTCCATGTCACGGCACCCGTTGTCGGGGACATCGGCCCGCTGGTCCGGCAGATCCGCGATGCTCTGGATCGCTGACTGCAACTGTGTGGGGACGTGCACGTTTCCAGGCGACGTAAAGCGTCTACATCCGCACACTGGCCGGACACCGGCACCGGCGGGGGTCAGGAGGCGGAGGTCAGGCCCCCGAGGGTGAGGCGGGCGCGGATGATCTTGCGACGCAACGTGACCCGGCGAGTGCCGTCACGGAACAGCGCCAGCCGCGAGAGCTCCCAGCCGTCACGTTCAGCCTGCTCGACCAGCAGCTGCCGCGCCGCCGAGCGGGACATGCCCCGCGGCAGGACGACCGACCGCAGCTCGTACTCGGGACCGTCGGTGCGGCGCTGACGTGGCAGGCCGGACCAGCGCGCGGAGGCCGGGACGCCGGCGGCGGGGACACTCATCGCCGACCAGCCTGCCACCGCGACCGCGACCCGACTGCCAGGACGCGGGCAGTCAGGACGCGGGCAGTCAGGACGCGGGCAGTCAGGACGCGGGCAGCCAGGACGCGGGCAGTCAGGACGCGGGCATCGAGACGTCGTCCAGTGCGGTGGCGATCTCCGCCGGCAGCCGGACCGCCGCCGCACCGAGCGCGGACCGCCAGTGCGCCGCGGTTCGCGCGCCGGAGATCGCGGACGCGACGCCGGGCCGGTCGCGCACCCAGGCCAGCGCCACCTGCAGCGGCTCGACCCCGAGACCGTCGGCGGCAGTAGACACCGCCTCGACGACCCGGCGGGACCGGCGGTCGGTGTAGCGGTCGACGAACCCGGACCACACAGGCGACGCGGCGCGGGAGTCCGCCGGCACGCCGGTGCGGTACTTGCCGGTGAGGACCCCGCGTCCCAGCGGGGACCAGGCGAGCAGGCCGACACCGAGGTACCCGGCGGCCGGCACGAGCTCGGCCTCCACACCCCGCGCGAGCAGCGAGTACTCCACCTGGTCCGACACCGGTACCGCCCCGAACCGGCTCTCGCGCAGCCCGGCGACGGCCAGCGCCGTCTGCCACGAACTGTGGTTGGACACCCCGACGTACCGGGTCCGGCCGGACGCCAGCGCCGCCTCGCACGCCGACAACGTCTCGGCCAGCGGGACGTCCGCGGACCAGGCCTGCACCTGCCATAGGTCGACGTGGTCACGCCCGAGGCGGTCCAGGGACGCGTCGAGATCCCCGAGCAGCGCCCGCCGGCCCACGTCGACGACCCGGGCGCCGGCCCGTCGGGTGACCCCGGACTTCGTGGCGACCACGACCTCGCCGGCCAGTCCCTCGTCCGCCAGCAACCGGCCCAGCAGGCGTTCGCTGTCGCCGTCGGCGTACCCGGCAGCGGTGTCGACCAGCGTCCCCCCGGCGTCCACGAACGCGCGCAGCTGCTCGGCGGCGGCGTCGTCGTCGGTTTCCCGGCCCCAGGTCATCGTGCCGAGACCGAGCGCGGAGACCCGCAGGCCGCTGGTGCCGACGCGGCGGATGTCCACGGCCGGCACGGTAACCGCCGGCGCGAAGGGCCGGTCGACCCGCAGTCCGCCGTGCTCGACCCCGGAATGCGCCCTGTTCGACCCCGGAATGCGCGGGGCGCGGATAGCCTTGACCCAGGCGGCCGCGGACGGCTGGACCAGCACACGGGCCGGACGGTCCGCGTCAGCCGATCGGTACCGAAGGAGCACTTCCGGATGAGCACCCGCGCCGACCTGCGCAACGTCGCCATCATCGCCCACGTCGACCACGGCAAGACAACGCTGGTCGACGCGATGCTCCGCCAGACCGGCGCCTACGCCGCGGAGCAGGACGCCCGGGTCATGGACTCCAACGACCTCGAGCGTGAGAAGGGCATCACGATCCTGGCGAAGAACACCGGGGTCGACTACACCGGCCCGGACGGCCACCACTACACGATCAACATCATCGACACCCCCGGGCACGCGGACTTCGGGGGCGAGGTCGAACGTGGCCTGTCCATGGTCGACGGCGTCGTCCTGCTGGTGGACGCCAGCGAGGGCCCGCTGCCCCAGACCCGGTTCGTGCTGCGCAAGGCCCTGCAGCAGCGGCTGCCCGTCGTGCTGGTCATCAATAAGGTCGACAGGTCCGACGCGCGCATCGCCGAGGTCGTCGACGAGACCTACGAGCTGTTCCTGGACCTGGACGCCGACGAGGAACAGATCGACTTCCCGATCGTCTACGCCCAGGCCCGCGCCGGGAAGGCCAGCTTGACCCGGCCGGAGAACGGCACCAGCCCGGACAGCCCGGACCTCGAGCCGCTGTTCGCCGCGCTGTTGGCCAGCGTTCCGGCACCCACCTACACCGAGGGCGCCCCGCTGCAGGCGCATGTCACCAACCTGGACTCCTCGCCGTATCTCGGCCGGCTGGCGTTGTGCCGGGTCCGCGAGGGCGTGCTGCGCAAGGGGCAGACGGTCATGTGGTGCCGGGTCGACGGAACACAGCGGCCGGTGAAGATCACCGAGCTGCTGCGCACCGAGGGCCTGCAGCGGGTCCCGGCCGAGGAGGCCAGTCAGGGCGACATCGTCGCGGTCGCCGGCATCCCCGACATCACCATCGGGGAGACCCTCGCGGACCTCGATGACCCGCACCCGCTGCCGGTCATCTCCGTCGACGAGCCCAACATCTCCATGACGATGGGCATCAACACCGCCCCGACCGCCGGGCGCAGCGGGAAGAAGGTCACCGCGCGCCTGCTGCGCAGCCGACTGGACGCCGAGCTGATCGGCAACGTCAGCGTGCAGGTCCTGCCCACCGAGCGCCCGGACACCTGGGAGGTCCGGGGCCGCGGCGAGCTCGCGCTGGCGATCCTCGTCGAGCAGATGCGCCGGGAGGGCTTCGAGCTCACGGTCGGCAAGCCGCAGGTCGTCACCCAGATCGTCGACGGGAAGCTGCGGGAGCCGTTCGAGAAGCTGACCGTCGACATCCCCGAGGAGTACATGGGCGTGGTCAGCCAGCTGCTCGGCATGCGTCGCGGCGTGCTGGAGCAGATGGTCAACCACGGCACCGGCTGGACCCGCCTGGAGTACCAGGTTCCCGCGCGCGGCCTGATCGGCTTCCGCACCCACTTCCTCACCGAGACCCGCGGTACGGGCCTGCTGCACCACGTCTTCGACAGCTACCAGCCGTGGGTCGGGGAGCTGCGGACGCGCCCGACCGGGTCGATGGTCGCCGACCGGCCCGGCCCGGTGACCGCGTACGCGCTCAGCTCGCTGCAGGAGCGCGGGACGCTGTTCGTCGAGCCGACGACGGAGGTGTACGAGGGGATGATCGTCGGGGAGAACAGCCGCGCCGACGACATGGACGTCAACCCCACGCGGGAGAAGAAGCTGACGAACATGCGCACCTCCTCGGCCGACGAGCTGGTCCGGCTCGCCCCGAGCAGCCCGATGAACCTCGAGCAGGCGCTGGAGTTCTGCCGGGAGGACGAGTGCGTCGAGGTCACCCCGGACGCGGTCCGCATCCGGAAGGTGATCCTGCCGGCGGGCGACCGGGCGCGCGGCCGGGTCGGCAAGGCGATGGCGAGCGCCTGAGCCGGTCGGTCGGTCGGCTGAGATGCAGCACACCATCGGCCTGTTCGAGGCGGTCGTCCTAGGACTGGTCCAGGGACTGACCGAGTTCCTGCCTGTCTCGTCCAGCGCGCACCTGCGCATCGTCGGCGCGCTGGTCCCCGGGTGGGGCGACTCGGGGGCGGCGTTCACCGCGATCACCCAGCTGGGCACCGAGACAGCAGTCCTGCTCTACTTCCGGCGCGAGATCGTCACGATCGTCAGCACCTGGGCGCGGTCGCTGGGCAACCGGTCCCTGCGCTCGGACCCGGCCGCCCGGATGGGCTGGTACGTGATCGTCGGGTCGATCCCGATCGGGGTGCTGGGGCTGGCGTTCAAGAACGCCATCGAGTCCTCGCTGCGCAACCTGTGGCTGACCGCGACGATGCTGGTGATCTTCGGGCTGGTGCTCGGGGCCGCCGACCGGTACGCCGTCGGCCGGGGTCGCCGGGCGGCTGTCGGCGCCCCGAGCGCCCCCGGCGCACCGAGCGCCCCGACCGCCACCACCGCCGGCACGCCGGCCGATTTCGGCCGCGGGATGGAGTCGTTGACCCTGCGGGACGCGGCACTGTACGGCCTGGCGCAGGCGCTGGCGCTGATCCCGGGCGTCAGCCGCTCCGGCGGGACGATCGCCGCCGGGCTGTTCCTCGGCTACCGGCGGGAGGCGGCTGCACGGTTCGCGTTCCTGCTCGCACTGCCGGCGGTATACCTGTCCGGCCTGTTCGAGCTGCGCCACCTCGGCGGCCCCGGCGCCCCGGTCCAGCCCGTGCCCACCGCCGTCGCGACGGTGATCGCGTTCGTCGTCGGGTATGCGGTGATCGCCTGGTTCCTGCGGTACATCTCCAGGAACACGTTCACCCCGTTCGTCATCTACCGGGTGGTCCTGGGGTTGGTCGTGATGGCTCTGCTCGCAACGGACGCGATCAACGCCACCTGAGCCCCCTTTCGACATCTGACCCCTTTCGACGTCTGAGCCCGTTCGACGTCTGAGCCCCTCCCGCATCCCGACACCCGGAGCCGACATGGCGACCCTCCTGCTCGTCCGGCACGGCCGGACGACGGCCAACACTGGCGGCGTCCTCGCCGGCTGGACGCCGGGTGTCGGCCTTGACGACACCGGCCGGGCGCAGGCCACCGCGCTGGCCGCCCGACTGGCGCCGGTACCGCTGGCCGTGGCCGCGGTCAGCCCGCTGCAGCGCTGCCAGGAGACCGTCGATGCACTGCTGGACGGCCGCGACCCCGCGGTGCCGCGGACCGACGACGACCGCCTCGGCGAGTGCCACTACGGCGACTGGCAGGGCCGCACCCTCACCGAGCTGGCCCGCGAGCCGATGTGGAAGGTCGTGCAACAGCACCCGTCCGCGGCCGTGTTCCCCGGCGGGGAGTCGTTGCGCGACATGCAGGCCCGCGCCGTAGCCGCCGTCCGCGACCACGACGCGCGCGTCGAAGCCGCGTTCGGGCCGGACGCCATCTGGCTGGCGTGCAGCCACGGCGACGTGATCAAGGCGATCACCGCCGACGCACTCGGCACCCACCTGGACTCGTTCCAGCGGATCGTCGTCGATCCGTGCTCGGTGACCGTCCTGCGGTACACCCCGCTGCGCCCGTTCGCGGTCCGGGTCAACGACACCGGAGCGGAGCTCGCCTCCCTCGTGCCCGTGAAGAAGCGGCGTCGGCGGACGACCCGGGCCGCCGACTCGGATGCAGCCCTCGGCGGGGGAGCGGGCGCAGCTGTCGCCGGGGGAGCGGGCGCAGCCGGGCGCCCGACGGGTCGTTCCGCCTAGGGTCGAGGTGTGCAGCGCATCGTCCACCGGTACGACCCGCCGGAGCGTTTCGTCGCCGGAACTGTGGGTGAACCCGGCTCCCGCACCTTCTTCCTGCAGGCCCGCGAGGGCCGCCGGGTGACGTCGGTGGCGCTGGAGAAGGAGCAGGTGGCCGTCCTGGCCGGCAGGGTCGAGGAGATCCTCGTCCAGGCGGCCGAGGCGGCCCCTGAGGTGGCCGCGGCGATCGCGGCCGCGCCAGCCGACGACGCGGCGCCGCTGGATGCCCCCATCACCGAGGACTTCCGGGTCGGGACGCTCGTGCTCGCCTGGCAGCCCGGTGGCCTGCCCGGTGGGCAGCGGTTGGTCATCCAGGCCTACGCGGTCGCCGACGCCGATTCGTCGGACCCCGCTGATGTCGGTGGGTCGACGGATCGCGCCGACGCGCTGGAGTCGACGGAGGTCCTGCAGGCCGCGGGCCCGGAAGGGGCCGCGGACGGGCCGAGTGATGCCGAGCTGGCCGAGTTGGAGGCTGAGGTCGAGGCCGTCCGGGCAGAGGTCGACCTCGAGGAGGCGCTGGCCGAGGCGGCCGCCGGTGTCGACCCGTTGGACCCGACGGAGGAGTCCACCGACGCCCTCGTCGTCCGGCTGGACCCCGGTGCCGCGTCGGCCTTCGCCCGCCGCTGCGCCGCGGTCGTCTCGGCCGGCCGACCGCCATGCCCGTTCTGCGGTCGGCCGCTGGACCCGGCCGGGCACATCTGCGTCCGCGCCAACGGCTACCGCCCGGCGCGCAGCTGACCGGCCGCCGCCGGGGTCGGCGCCTGCCGAGCGACCCTGACCTGCCTGCGTCGGTCGACCTGGCCGACCCCGCGCTACCGCGGGTACTCGCCGAGGGCGAGCTGGAACTCCTCGGTCGGATCACCGCCTCGTCGAACGCGACGTTCCTGTGCGCCGCGGCCGCCGATTGCCTCGCCGTCACCTGCGTCTACAAGCCCGTCCGCGGCGAACGTCCGCTGTGGGACTTTCCCGACGGGACCCTGGCCGGCCGGGAGGTGGCGACCTACCTGCTCAGCGAGGCGCTCGGCTGGGGGATCGTGCCGCCGACCCTGCTGCGCGACGGGCCGTTCGGGCCGGGGATGGTCCAGGCGTGGGTGCACGCGCCGGACCCGGACCGCGCCCCGGAGCGTGGCCCGGGGCCGGGGCCGGACGCTGTGTCGGGCCCGGCGCAGGGTCCGGTCGACCTGGTGCCGGTCGGTGCGCTGCCGCCCGGCTACCTGGGTGTCCTGCAGGCGTGGGACGCGACGGGGGACGAGGTGGTGCTGGTGCACGCCGACGACCCCGGCCTGCGCCGGATGGCCGTGCTCGACGTCGTCGCGAACAATGCCGACCGCAAGGGCGGGCACGTCCTGTCCCCGGCCGGTGGGGGGCAGCTGCGCGGCTGCGACCACGGACTGACCTTCCACGTCGAGCCCAAACTGCGCACGGTGCTGTGGGGGTTCGCCGGGCGACGGCTGCGTGCGGCGGAGCGTGAGCCGCTGGAGCGGGTCGCGGCCCAGCTCGCTCCGGGCGCGAAGCTCGCGAACACGCTGCGCGGTCTGGTCAGCCCCGCCGAGGTCGCCGCCGCGCGTCGGCGTGCCACCGCCCTGCTGCGCACCGGCCGGTTCCCCGAGCCCAGCGCCTCCCGCAGCGCGATCCCGTGGCCCGCGTTCTGACCGCCGTCCCCGGTCGGTGCCGGCACGGCACGGACCGCCGATCACCCGGTCGGGGGCCGCTCACTAGGGTCGGACCATGCGTGCCTGGCCCGACGTCGACGTCCCGTCACTGCCAGGGAGCGGTACCCGACCGCTCGTCCACGACACCGCGACCGGTCGGCCGCGCCCGGTCCCGGACCTCAGCCGACGTGACGGCGACGTCCGGGTCTACGTCTGCGGGATCACCCCTTACGACGCCACCCATCTGGGCCACGCCGCCACGTACCTGACCTTCGACATCCTGGGTCGGGTCCTCACCGACGCAGGCTTCCGGGTCCGGTTCGTGCAGAACGTCACCGACGTCGACGAACCCCTGCTGGAGCGGGCCGAGGCGACCGGTGAGGACTGGACGGCCCTCGCCGAGCGTCAGACAGAGCTGTTCCGCGCGGACATGACAGCGCTGCGGGTACGCCCGCCCGAGGCCCTCGTCGGCGCCGTCGAGGCCGTCCCGCTGATCGCCGCCGACATCGCCCGGCTTCGCGACGCCGGGGCGGTCTACCAGATCGAGAGCGACCTGTACTTCCCGGTCGCGGCGGACCCGTCGTTCGGGGAGGTCGCCTCCCTCGACGACGCGGCGATGCGCACCCTGTCGGCGGACAACGGCGGGGACCCCGACCGGCCGGGGAAGAAGGATCCGCTGGATCCCCTGCTCTGGCGCGCCGAGCGTCCGGGTGAGCCGTCCTGGGACTCCGAGTTCGGCCGCGGCCGACCCGGCTGGCACGTCGAGTGCGCCGCGATCTCGCTGGACCGGCTACCCGGCGCCGCGCCGGGCCGGCCGTCGGTCGACGTGCAGGGCGGCGGCGCGGATCTGGTGTTCCCGCACCACGAGATGAGCGCCGCACACGCGCGGCTGCTCACCGGTGGCCCGTTCGCCGACAGTTACGTGCACGCGGGACTGATCGCGCTGGACGGCCACAAGATGTCCAAGTCGCGAGGCAACCTCGTGTTCGTGTCCCAGCTGCTCGCGGACGGGGTCGACCCGGCGGCGATCCGGCTGGCCCTGCTGGCCGGCTCCTACCGGGCCGACCGCCCCTGGACACCGGACCTACTGGCAACCGCCCAGCGCCGACTGGCTGCCTGGCGGGCCGCCTTCACCCGCCCCGCCGGCCCGGACGCCCGGCCACTGCTGGCCGAGGTCCGGGCGCGGCTCGCCGACGACCTGGACACCCCGGGCGCGCTCGCCGCGGTCGATGCCTGGGTGGCGGCCGCGGGCTCCGTCGCGGTCGGGCCCGGGTCCGGCGACCCGTCGGGACCGGGCCTGGCTGCGGACCTCGTCGACGCCCTCCTCGGCGTCCCGGCGACAGCTGGCTGAGGCCCACGGGGCTGTCGCGCGTCGATCTGGGGCGTCCGGAGCCAGAAGTTTACTGGAGAGTATTTGCACGAATACTGTCCGGAGTCCTTGACAGCCCCTCGGGGGCACCGTTGACTGACCCCGCCCGCCGCGCGAGAGCGTGGTCCCACCGGGCCGCAGCAGCGCCGAGGACCGGCGGACCTGGCGGCTCCCCGCGCACGGAGGTCGTCATCGTGGTATCCCGCCGCCGAGCTGTCGGTGCACTTGTCGGAGGCCTCACTGCGGTGGCGGTGGTTGCGGCGCCGGCGCTGGCCGCACCGTCGGGGCCGAACCCGCTGTCGCCGCCGCCGGTCGTCGTCGCCGGGGCGGCCGTCCTCGGCGACGGCACCAGCGTCGTGGCCCGTCCCGGATCGGCCGAGCGGGTGTCCTTCCGCCTCCAGCTGGACCTGCGTGACCCGGCGGCTGCTGAGCGCTACGCGACGGCCGTGGCGACGCCGGGCAGCGCCGACTACGGCGACTTCCTCACCGAGGACCAGTTCCAGGCTCGGTTCGGCGCCCGGCCGGCGCAGGTCGCCTCGCTGCGGACCTGGCTCAACGCCCACCGGATCGCCGTCGACGAGGTCGTCGGCAACCAGATCGTCATGGCCAGCGGCGCGGTCGGTGACGTCGTCCAGGCCTTCGCCACGCGCATCGAGCGGGTGCGCTCCGCCGCCGGCCGAGTCGCCCCGGCCGCGGTCAGCCCGCTGACGATGCCCGCCCGGTTCGCCGGCCTCGTCGGCGGTGTCACCGGCCTTGCGCCCGCGCGAGAGTTCCGGACCTACCACTCGACGGCGGGACTGAAGTCGACGCTGCGTCCCGGGACCGGCCGGCCGGAGCCGCGCGCTGCCGCCGCGCCGCCGAAGGACCCGACCTGTCCCAGCTTCTTCGGCGAGTTCCCGGCCCGCGGTGTGCCGAAGGCGCCCTTCAGCACCCGGAACGTCTCCTACCCGGAGTGCTCACTGGTGGTGAACCCGTTCACCAACGCGGAGGTGTACTTCCCGGGGGCCTCGACCGCCAAGCTCCGGGCCCTGTCCAACGTCCATTCCGAGTACACCGGCCGGGGCGTGACGGTCGGCATCGTGCTGTGGAACTACGACCCGAGCTCCCGCGGGCTGACGAACATCGGCGCGAAGACCAACCGCGTCCAGCCCCTGCGCACCGGTCAGCTGTCGTCGGTGATCACCGACTCCGGTGCCAGCGACTGCCAACCGGTGTCGGAGGGCGACAAGGTCGAGATCAACCTCGACATCCAGTCGGTGCACAATTTCGCACCCGACGCGAACATCCGGTTCTACGGGTCCAGCCGCTGTGTGGTGCCGGACGTCTCGATCGCCCAGGCGCTCGCCGAACCCAACCCGCCCTCGGTCATCAACAACTCCTGGGGCACGCCCAACTTCGACTACGACCCGGCCGACCCGACCGCGCGCAGCCTGCACTCGAGCCTGGTGAAAGCGTCGATCCGCGGTGTGACGGTGCTGTTCTCCAGCGGCGACACCGGCGACGGGACCTTGCTGCGCTCGAACTACCCCGAGGCGTCGCCCCAGTCGCCCTACCCGGCGCGCACACCCAGCTACCCGGCCACCGACCCGTACGCGGTGGCCGTCGGCGGTGTCGGATTCGGCACCGCCTCGAGCGGGCGGCCGGCGTTCAAGCAGGCCTGGACGCCGACGTACTACTCCAACCCGCCCGGCAAGCCGTACTGGGTGACGCTGACCCCGCGGATCTTCGGCGGCGGGCCCAACGCCATCGGGACCGGCGGCGGGACGTCGCGGTCGTTCGCCGCGCCCTCGTGGCAGAAGTCGGCCGGGGTGTCCAGCACCGGTCGGAAGATCCCGGACATCAGCAACGCCTCGGACCTGTTCTTCGGCCCCGAGGTGATCGCGATCATCGACCCGTCCACCGGTGGACCGGTCGTGACGACGGTCGGCGGGACCAGCATGGCGGCCCCGCTGACCGCCGGGTTGGTGGCCACCGCCAACGAGTTCCGGGGCAAGCGATACCTGGGGCTGATCACGCCGTCGCTGTACCGGCTCCGGACCAGTACCGCCGTCTCCGACGTGGCCCGGTTCCAGGCCGGGGTCGTCGTCCCGAGCTATTTCCCGAACGGGCTGAACCTGCTCGTCGGCGGGGAGCGGCCGCAGGAGTCGTTGATCACCACCGCCGGGTGGGACAACGCGACGGGCCTGGGCGTCCCCGGCACCGGCTTCATCGGCAACATCGGTCGCTGAGTCCGGACCCGGCCGACGGGGGACTCACGCCGGATCCGCACGACGGTGGCCGTCACCGGTTGACCCCGCCGCCGGTCCTCGGGCAGGCGGCGGGCCTCGGGGTCAGGCGGCGGGGCCGTTGCGGCGGCGCAGGTAGCGCTCGAACTCGCGGGCGATCGCGTCGCCGCTGGCCTCCGGCAGCTCCACGGTGTCCTTGGCGGTCTCCAAGGACCGTACGTACTCCGCGACCTCGCTGTCGTCGCGGGCGAGCTCGTCGACGCCCCGCTCCCAGGCGCGTGCCTCCTCGGGCAGGTCGCCGAGCGGGATGGACACGTCGAGCAGGTCCTCGATCCGGCGCAACAGCGCCAGTGACGCCTTCGGGCACGGCGTCTGGGCCACGTAGTGGGGGACCGCCGCCCACAGCGACACCGACGGCAGGTCACGGCGGTCACCCGCGTCCTGTAGGACCCCGAGGATGCCGGTGGGGCCCTCGTAGCGAGACGGCTCCAGGCCGAAGTCGTCGGCGACCGTCCCCGTCGAGGCGTTGCCGGTCACCGGCACCGGGCGGGTGTGCGGGACGTCGGCGAGCAGTGCGCCCAGGTGCACCACCAGGCGGGCGCCGAGGTCGTCGAACAGCTCCAGCAGTTCCCCGGAGAACTGACGCCAGCGCATGCTCGGCTCGATCCCGCGGACCAACACCAGGTCCGGGCGAGGGCCGGCTCCCGCGGCGTCGGCCGGTCGTCCGCCGGAGGCCCCGCGGACGACGCTGACCTGCGTCGTCGGCCAGGACAGCCGCCGGCTCCCGTCCTCGCCGAGGGAGACCGTCGGCCGGTTCACCTGGTAGTCGTAGTACTCCTCCGGGTCCAGGGCGACCAGCGGTGTCGCGCCGAGGACCGTCGTGAGGTGGTCCAGCGCGGCCGTCGCCGCGTCGCCGGCGTCGTTCCAGCCCTCGAAGGCGGTGACGACGACCGGGTCGTGCAGCTCGGGGAGCCGGTCGATCTCGACCATGTCCGTCCGCCCCCGTCTGTTCACGCGTCGCCCTGCCCAGTGTGCCGAGCCAGTCCTGTCCAGCCGGTCCTGCCGAGCCAGTGGTGTCGACCCCGCCGTGCCGGACCCGTCGGGAGCCATGGCCCCGGCGCTCGCAACCGGGCATTTATCTGGGCTCGTAACGCGGACGCCGACGCCGTTGCCCGGCGCCTTGCGACACTACCTGCGGCACCGCGTCGGCACCGGCCGCCGGGTGCGCTGCACCTACGCTGGCGGGTCCCGGCGCTGGTCGACCGGGCCGATCGGGCTCCGCCGCCCAGCCGACCGTCCCCCCAGGCCGGGCAGCCCCACCGACCATGTGTAGCCGGAGGAGATCGCCTGTGCCGAGCTCGACGGACCGGGTCGCGGCCCTACGCTCCGCACTGGCGCGCCGCGTCGTTGTCGCCGACGGGGCGATGGGCACGATGCTGCAGGCCGCCGACCCGAGCCTGGACGACTTCGAGGGGCACGAGGGCTGCAACGAGGTCCTCAACGCCAGCCGGCCGGACATCGTCACTTCCATCCACGACGCGTACTTCGCCGTCGGGGTCGACGCGGTCGAGACCAACACCTTCGGCTGCAACTTCTCCGCCCTTGGCGAGTACAGCATCGGCGACCGCATCCGGCCGCTGGCCCGCGACGGTGCCCGGCTGGCCCGCGAGGTTGCCGACGGGTATGCCGCCGACGGCCGGCCCCGCTGGGTGTTGGGATCGATCGGACCGGGCACCAAGCTCCCGACGCTTGGCCACGCGCCGTACGCGACCCTTCGCGACGCCTATGCCGAGCAGGTCATCGGCCTCGTCGAGGGTGGCGCGGACGCCCTCGTCGTGGAGACCGTGCAGGACCTGCTGCAGGCCCGGTCCGCGGTCGTCGGCGCACACCGGGCGATGCGGGCACTCGGTGTCGACCTGCCGATCATCGTCAGCGTCACCGTGGAGACGACCGGGACCATGCTGCTGGGTTCGGAGATCGGCGCCGCGCTCACCACGCTGGAGCCGCTCGGGGTGGACCTGATCGCGCTGAACTGCGCGACCGGGCCGGCCGAGATGAGTGAGCACCTGCGCGCGCTGGCCACCCGGTCCCGGGTGCCGATCGGCTGCCAGCCCAACGCCGGACTGCCCGAGCTCGGCCCGGACGGTGCCACCTACCCGCTCACCCCGGCCGAGCTGGCCGACGCCCAGCAGCGGTTCGCCGCCGACTACGGCCTGGCACTGGTCGGCGGCTGCTGCGGGACGACACCGGAGCACCTGCGCCTGGTCGTGGAGCGGGTCGGCGGGCACGACCTCGTCCCGCGCACGCCCCGTGCGGAACCGGGCACCGCCAGCCTCTACTCCCACGTGCCGTTCGCCCAGGAGCTGACCTACCTCTCGATCGGCGAGCGCACCAACGCCAACGGCAGCAAGGCATTTCGCGAGGCGATGATCGCCGGACGGATCGAGGACTGCGTCCAGGTCGCCCGCGAGCAGCTGCGCGACGGCGCCCACCTGCTCGACCTGTGCGTGGACTACGTGGGCCGCGACGGCGTCGCCGACATGGCCACCATCGCCTCGCAGCTGGCGACCGCGAGCACGCTGCCGGTCGTCGTGGACTCCACCGAGCCCGCCGTCGTCGAGATCGCGCTGGAACACCTGCCCGGGCGCAGCATCGTCAACTCGGTCAACTACGAGGACGGCGACGGACCGGACTCCCGGATCGCCCGGATGATGCCGATCGTCCGCGAGCACGGCGCCGCGGTCGTCGCGCTGACCATCGACGAGCAGGGCCAGGCCCGGACGAAGGAGTGGAAGGTCCGCGTCGCCGAGCGGCTGATCGCCGATCTGACCGGGACCTGGGGGATGGCCGAGTCCGACATCCTCCTGGACTGCCTGACGTTCCCGGTGACCACCGGCCAGGAGGAGACGCGCCGGGACGCGATCGAGACCATCGGGGCGATCGAGCAGCTCAAGCGGGATCACCCCGATGTCCAGACCACGCTGGGCCTGTCCAACATCAGCTTCGGTGTCAACCCCGCCGCGAGAGCGGTGCTCAACTCGGTGTTCCTGGACGAGTGCCGCAAGGTCGGTCTGGACTCCGCGATCGTGCACGCGTCGAAGATCGTGCCGATCGCGCGGATCCCGGAGGAGCAGTACCGGGTTGCGCTGGATCTGCTGTGGGACCGACGATCCGCGGACTACGATCCGCTGGCCCACTATCTCGACCTGTTCGAGGGCGTGTCACTGGCGGACACGAAGGCGGAGCGGGCCAGTGCTCTTGCGGCGCTCCCGCTGGCCGAGCGGCTGCAGCAGCGCATCGTCGACGGGGCCCGGATCGGGCTGCCGGACGATCTGGATGCGGCCATGGCCGAAGGGCGCACCCCGTTGGCGATCGTCAACGACGACCTGCTGGCCGGCATGAAGACGGTCGGCGAGCTGTTCGGCAGCGGGAAGATGCAGCTGCCGTTCGTCCTGCAGTCCGCGGAGACGATGAAGGCCGCGGTGGCCCACCTCGAACCGCACATGGAGAAGGCCGACTCCGCGGGCAAGGCGCTCATCGTGCTGGCGACCGTCCGCGGCGACGTCCACGACATCGGCAAGAACCTCGTCGACATCATCTTGACGAACAACGGCTACACGGTCGTCAACCTCGGCATCAAGCAGCCGGTCAACGCGATCCTCGAGGCGGCACAGGCGCACGACGCCGATGCCATCGGAATGTCCGGGCTGCTGGTGAAGAGCACGGTCATCATGAAGGAGAACCTGCTGGAGATGAACCAGCGCGGGCTCGCGTCACGGTTCCCCGTGCTGCTGGGCGGAGCAGCGCTCACCCGGGCCTACGTCGAGCAGGACCTCTCGGCGGTGTTCGACGGCGAGGTCCGCTACGCCCGCGACGCCTTCGAGGGGCTGCGGCTGATGGAGGCGATCGCCGCGATGAAGCGGGGCGAGCCCGGAGCGACACTGCCGGCGCTGCGCGAGCGTCGCGTCCGCCCGGTGCGGTCAACGGCTCCCCCGGACGATGCCGGGGGCGATGCCGAGTCCGGGCCTGGCCCCGCGGAGCCCGCCGGCGCGGACGCCGCGCGGTGGACCGACACCCGGCGTTCCGACGTCGCGACGGCCAACCGCGTCCCCGTGCCGCCGTTCTGGGGATCCCGGGTTGTCCGCGGGATCGCCCAGGCCGACTTCGCGGCCTTTCTCGACGAGCGGGCGACGTTCCTCGGGCAGTGGGGGCTGCGCGGCGCCCGCGGCGGCGACGGCCCGGGTTACGAGGAGCTCGTCGAGAGCGAGGGCCGGCCGCGGCTGCGGGAGTGGCTGAATCGGCTGCACACGAGCGGTGCTCTCGATGCGGCGGTGGTCTACGGGTACTGGCCGGCGGCGTCGGCGGGCAACGACCTGATCGTGTACGACCCGGCGGTCGACCCGGCAGCGCCGGTGGCCGACCGCCCGGTGGTCGCCCGGTTCCGTTTTCCCCGGCAGCGCCGGGACCGGCGGCTGTGCCTGGCGGACTTCTTCCGCCCGGCCGCCGGCCCCGGGGTCGCCGCACCCGCACCCGATGTGGTCGCGTTCCAGCTGGTGACGATGGGCGCGAAGATCAGCGGCGTCACGGCCGAGCTGTTCGAGGCGAACGCCTACCGGGACTACCTGGAGCTGCATGGGCTCTCGGTCCAGCTCACCGAGGCCTTGGCCGAGTTCTGGCATGCGCGCATCCGGTCCGAGCTCGGCTTCGACGCCGACGACAGCGGCGAGTTGCGCGGCCTGCTGGACCAGGGATACCGCGGTTCGCGGTACTCCTTCGGCTACCCGGCGTGCCCGAACCTGGCGGACCGGGCGCAGCTGGTGGAACTGCTCCGGCCGCAGCGGATCGGCGTCGAGCTGTCCGAGGAACTGCAGTTGCACCCGGAGCAGTCGACCGACGCGATGGTCGTGCACCATCCCGAAGCGAAGTACTTCAACGCCAACTAGCGTCCCCGGTCCGTAGCCACGCGGCCGGAACGCCGCACGCGGCGGCGATCCGGTCGTAGATCGGCGAGTCCTCCGGCGGGTCGTCCTGATGGTTCTCCCACTGGCCGATCCGGCTGTGACTGATCTGGATGCGAGCGGCCAGCTCGCGCATGTCCAGACCAGCAGCCTTGCGGGCTCGACGAATCCTGTCCCCGGGTCGCTCGGCCGGGATCTGCAGCAGCGGCGTGACGGTGCTCATGGGGACCAGTGTGCATAGGCCCTAAACATGGGTCAAGCCGGCTGGCCGACCCAACTCCCCGTGAACCCGCGGTAACACTTGCGCACAGCCGCTCGACATGTCTATGTTCTCCACATGTCGACTCCACATGGTGAGCTGGCTGCCGTCACCGAGGACGACCGGGTCCTCCAGATCGGTGAAGCCGCTCGACTGCTCGGCGTCCACGTCGAGACCCTTCGCCGGTGGGACGCGGCCGGCACGCTGGCCGCACACCGCAGCCCGACCAAGCAGCGCTACTACCTGGTCCGTGAGGTAGAGCAGCACCGCGCTGAGCGCGAGGCCCGCCGATTCGCCGACGCGGCCGTCGCATGACCCGCCGCCAACTGAACACCCGGGCGGGGTTCTTGCTCGGCGCGCTGATCTCCGCCGCGCTGTGGGCCGTGATCATCCTCGGCGCGCTGCTCGTCCGGGCCGCGACATGATCGGCGACCGCGCCGCCCTCGCCGCCGGCCTGCTGCTGTGGCTGATCCTGCTCGCCGGGGTGTCCCGGCTGATCTGGACGCTGACGTGACCGCGGCCCGCCGACCGGTGACCGTGCGGGAGCGGATTCTGCGGTTGCTGCATACCACGCTGGCCGCCTCCCGCGACACCCTCGCGCAGCACGCCCGCACCGTCGAGCAGGCCCGCCGGGACTTGGCAACCGCGAACGGCCGCGCCGACCGGCTGGGGCGAGACAAGGCGCAGGCCCAGCGGGAACGGAACGCCGCCCTCGACCGGGCCGCCATCGCCGAGCGGCGTCTCGCCGCGCACTGCGCCGAATGGGCACCCCGCGCCGCCGCCGCCGGGCTGCGGAACGCGCCCACCCACCCGGGAGCGGCGCTCACAGACACCGCCGGGGCGGACCCGCGTCCGCCCGCCCCGGCGGCCACCACCCACGCCCAACGGTCAGACGACACCCCGTCCTGACACAGCAGAGCCGCCGCGACCTCGACCAGGGGCACCGCGGCGGCTCCGACAGAGAGCAGCGTACACATGACCGTCTACCCGCAGCCCGCCTGGAACAACACCATGGCCCGCGTCGACCGACCCCCGACCCGACGCGACCGGATCGGCAGCGCCCTCGCCCTCGCCGTCGGCGCCGGCATGCTCGGCGCCGCAGCCGCCCTCGCCCTGGTGTTCGGCTGATGGCCGCCGAGAGCACCGCGCGCGTAATGCCCGACCGGCTCGCCCAACGGGGCCGGCCGGTGAGCGCCCCGCTGTGGAAGGCGACCGCCCCATCGGGCCGGGACTTCCGGACCGGGACCATCGACTACGCCACGCAAGTCGACGGCGGCATCGTGATGCACCCAACCTCGCGCGAGATCGTGCCCAACGAGCCGGCCACGTACCTGTCCGTGTCCACCGAGCCGGGGGAGACCCTGATCGGGGGGGCGTGGCCGTGCCGGCTGTTCCGGGTCGAGGCGGTCGGGAACGCGATCGCTGGCCTGAATGTGTCGCCGCACAAGCGGGCCGTACTCGCCCTCCGGGTGGTCGAGGAGGTGGATGCGTGGCGGGCGCTCGGCCCGAACGGCCGCGAGGTCGCCGCCATCATCGCCCGGGTCGCCCTGCTCACGCGAGACGAGATCCGCCGCCTGGCCTCCGCCAGGGGCGTTGCCCGGGACGCCGCCGAGGACGCCGCGAGGGCCGCCGCCTGGGCCGCCGCCGAGGACGCCCCGAGGGCCGCCGGCGGGGACGCCGCCCTGGCCGCCGCCCGGGACGCCGCCGGGGACGCCGCCGGGAACGCCGCCGGGAACGCCGCCGCGAAGGCCGCCGGGGCCGCCGGGGCCGCCGCCAGGGGCGCCGCCCTGGCCGCCCTGGTCCGGGACCTCATCACCCCCGAGCAGTTCGCACTGCTCGCGCGGCCCTGGGAATCAGTCGTCGGCCCGATCACCTCCGCCGTGGAGGGAGAGCAGTGATCCGGCACCTGGACCGCTACGGGCTGGTCCTCGAAGAGGGTGACCCGGTCAGCGTGTACGGCTGGGAAGAGATGCGCGGCGTGTTCACGGGCGACGACGAATACGGGCTCGTCCGAGTCGCGTGGAGTGCTGGCGGGCCGTCGTTTGAACGGCCCGGGGACCTCGTCAAGGTGGCGGACCGATGAGCGCTGAGGGCGTGTTCCATGGTGCGGCGACGATGTCGATGGCCCGGCTGGATCAGTCGTGAGCACCGCTCCGCGCCTGACTCGGCGCAACTACGGGCGCAACCACGCCTACTACCTCGACGGCGAGAAGGTGCCTGGGGTCACCACCCTGATCAAGGACGGCAACCCTGCGCCGGCCCTCGTCGGCTGGGCCGCCAGGACCGTCGCCGCCTGCGCTGTGGACGAGTGGGACGACCTCGGTGCCATGACCCCGACCAAACGGTACGAACACCTGAAGACGGCGCACAACCGCGACCGGGACCAGGCGGGCAACCGGGGCACCCAAGTCCACCGGCTCGCCGAGCAGATGGTGGCCGGCGCCGAGGTCGAAGTGCCCGATCTGCTCGCGGGCCACGTCGAGTCCTATGTCCGGTTCCTCGACGAGTGGGAGCCGGAACCGATCGGCGTCGAAGTCAGCGTCGCGAACACGGAGTGGCGCTACGGCGGGACGCTGGACCTGCTGGCTCAGCTGCCGGACGGACGCCGCCTGGTCGTGGATCTCAAGACCAACCGCAGCGGCATCTTTGGTGAAGTCGCGTTGCAGACCTGCTTGTACGCGCGGTGCGACCTGGCGATCATGGACGGCGTCGAAACCGACTTCGCCGCGCTGGACTTCGACCGGAGCACTGCTCTCGCCGTGTGGGTTCGCGCCGATGGCTATGACGTCTACCCCCTCGACATCGGCGAAGCCGCCTGGAAGGCCGCCCGCCACGTCGTCTCGACCGCGCTCGCACGGAACCGCAGCCGCGAGTTCCGCGACCTCGTCGGAGAGGCCATTAGGCCCCCGACCCCCCATGCACACAGGGAGAACGCAGCATGAGCGAGCACACCGTCAAGATGGCCAGTGCACTACCCAAGGCCGACGCGATGAACGGGCTCGGCGTCGTCGCTGAGGCCGCTGTCGCCGACTCGGACATCAAGGTCGTCGCGGTCGTCATCCTCGACTGCAAGGCGATCACGCACGACGTGGACAGCGGCGAGGACGTGCCGACGTTCCGCGTCCGCCGAATTGAGCCGGTGGGGCGGGCGGACGACAAGGTCGCGCTCGGTCGGATCGCCAGCAGGGCCTTCGAGTCCCGCACCGGCAGGACCGTGCTGCCGTTGGACGTCGAGCAGGAGATGGCCGACGTGTTCGGCCGGCTCGACCCGACCACCGGCGAGATCCTCGACGCCGACGATGGCGGTGCCGCATGAGCGAGCTCGCCGTGCGCGACGACCGCGCACTCGCCTCCTACGGGAGCACCGCTCCCGCCCCGTACCCACCAACCGGGCCGTCCGGACTGATCGAGTGGGGACACGCCCTCGCCGCCGCCGAACAGATCGCCGACGCCATCGGGGACACCGAGTTCGTCCCCCGGCAGTGGAGGGGCCGCAAGCCGGAGGTGGCCGCCGCGATCATGACCGGTGCCGCCCTCGGCATGGACCCGCTCGCCGCTCTCCGCGCGATGGACTCGATACAGGGCCAGCCGGCGTTCCGCGCCAACACCATGCGGGGGCTCGTCCAGGCCGCCGGCCACGAGATCTGGTTGGAGGAGGCCAACAGCACCCGGGCCATTGTGAAGGGTCGGCGCCGCGGCGGCCAACGCGTGGAGACGTCCACCTGGACGATCGACCGGGCCAGGCAGCTCGGGCTGGTCGGCAAGGACAACTGGAAGAAGCAGCCGCAGGTGATGCTCGTCGCCCGAGGCACCACTGAGATCGCCCGGCTGATCGCCGCCGACGTCCTGCTGGGAATGCCCTACAGCAGCGAGGAGATCGACGACACCGGCGAGACGATCGGGGCCGAGCCCGCCGCCACAATCGTGGCCCCCGCCCGCCGCACCGCCCAGCGCAAGAGCGCCGCTCCGGTCGCCGCCGCACTCCCCGTCACCGAACCGGACTTCGAGCCCGAACCCGAGCCTGAGTCGCCGGCCACGGACGTTCCCGACAGCCTCGTCCTCGCCGACGAGCCCCGCACCGAAGCGCAGTCCCGGGCCCTGTTCGCGATGCTCGGCAGCCACGGGGTGAAGGACCGCGAAGACGTCCGCCAGGTCATCGGCCTGATCATCGACCGGCCCATCGAGTCCACGAAGGAACTCACCAAAGCCGAGGTGTCCCGGCTGCTCGACGAGCTCCCCGCACGGCTCACCGCAGGCGACAGCACAGCGGAGACAGCGTTTGACGAGGCGCGCGCATGACCGCGCGCATCGACCGCGACAGGCTGTTCAAGATCCTCGCCCTCGGCGGACAAGGGTCGGATGCCTACCTCGCCGACCAGGTCGAAGCCCGCATCGACGAATGGCTGGTCGAGAGCACCGCGCCGGTTCCCGGTGAGCCGGCGCTGGACCTCGACACGCTGGAACGGGTGACCCTGGACGCGGTTCCGTGGGCGCCGGACGTCATGGCCGGAGATGTCGCTGCCGCCGTGGAGCGGCACGTCGCGCCGATCCTCGCCGCCGCACGGCAGAGCACCGCTCCCACCGACCCCGCCGAGCTGGCGAAGGACCCGAAGGTCGCGGCGGCCGTGCTACGGGTTGAGAAGGCCCGTGTGGAAGCACGCACGTACGAGGTGCGGCCGGACTACGTGACCCGGATGCTGGACTTCCTGCACGCGCGCATCACCGCGCTGGACCCGTCCGAGCCGGTCGACCAGCCGATGGAGGACGGGCAGTGGCGGGACCTCAAGGGCGTGCTCTGGCAGCGGCAGTTCAGCGAAGGCATCTACGGGCCCTGGCGCTGGACCACCCTGATCGGACAGGTCGGCAACCTCGTCGGGTATCGCTCCGATGAGGAGATGCGCGGCTGCCGGGTCGTCCCGGCCGCTGAGGTCATCATCCGGCTCGGGCTCGGCGGTGAGCAGTGAGCACCCGCCAGCGCCGAATCGCCGTGCTCGTCCGGAGTGGGGTGGATCCGCGACGAGCCCGTCGCCTGGTTCGTCGGGCGGCTCGCCGGACAGCGTTGGACCTGGCGCGGATCCAACGCTCACTCGCTCACATACGCAAGGAAGTCGCTAAACTCAGAGCCGCAGCGAACCGTTCCGGTGTCGCACTCAGAGCACGGCAGGCCCCGGTCTGGCCGTTGCCGGCGTGAGCGCCGCTCCGATCGACCGCGTCGTCGGCGTGGACACGTCGTTGTCCAGCACCGGCGTCGCCGCGTGGAAACTCGCCGACGACGGGCCCTTCCTGCTCGGCGCCGAGGCGATCACCGTGCCCGCCGTCCCGGGCGCCACGATCACCGACCGGGCCCAACGGGTGAAACGGATCTCGCGCGAAGTGGACCTATGGACCCGCCACGTCAACGCGCTGCTGGTCATCGAGGGGCTCGCGCCCAGTCGCACGCACAACGGCGGCAGGGACAGCGACCTCGCCCACCTGTGGTGGACCATCGTCAGCCGACACACAGCCCGGGCCGACTTCAACTGCCTCGTCGCCGTCGCGACCCCCGGCGGCGTCAAGAAATGGGCCACCGGTAACGGGGCCGCGGACAAGGCCGCCGTCGCCTCCGCCATCACCCGGCTCGTCCCGCAGGCCGACGTCACCACATCAGACGTCAGCGACGCACTCGCGCTGTCCCTCATCGGGCAGCACCTCCTCGGCTGGCGGGACGAACCCGCCGCCTACCGCCGCGACGCACTCACCAAGGTCGCCTGGGCGAACGGAGCACCAACATGAGGCTCTACGTCAGCGGCCCGATCACCGGGCGCCCGGACGCCGAACAGCGCTTCCGCGAAGTCGCCGAGGCACTCCGAGCGGCAGGACACCAACCGGTCAACCCGTTCGACATCCCCGCCGCCCCGCTGACCCGGATGGCCGTCAGCGGGGACGCGGACCGTGACGACTGGTGCCAGCACCTGCGCGCCGACCTGATCGTCATGCTCGGCTGCGACGGCGTCGCCTGGCTGCCCGGATCCCACACCTCCGAAGGCGCGTCCATAGAGCGGTCCCTGGCCATCCAGGTCGGCATCCCGACCAAGCCGGTCAACGCGTGGGCGCCGTGGGCGGAGCCGGCCGCATGACCGCCACCGGCACCTGCGTGCACTGCTCCCGGACCATGCCCGCCGACCAGCTCCGCGCGAAACGGCTGTTCGGCCGCCGCGACGGGAACTGGGAGTGCCGCGACACACGGGAATGCTTCCGCGCCGGCCGGGAGCAGACCGGGCAGGCGGCGCCGCGATGACCGGTACCCGGAGCAGCGCACACATCAGCTACCGCAGCTGGGGCGCCGGCCTCACCGCCGCCCCCGGCGACTGGCGCGACCGCGCCGCCTGCGTCGACGACCCCCAGCTGTTCCACGGCCCCGATCACGAGCCCTGGCAGAACCGCGACCGCCGCGAAGCCGCCGCCCTCGCCATCTGCCACACCTGCCCCGTGTGGCGCGCCTGCCGCCAGGACGCCACCGACCGACGCGACCAATACGCCGTCGCCGGCCGGGAAACACCCGACCAGCGGATGCGGCGGCTCGGGATCGAGCCCCCACCCGCCGAACGCGATGCGCCAGGCGACGAACCCTGGCACGGGCTGACCAGCGGCTACACGGGCCATGGCTGCCGCTGCGCCCGCTGCACAGCGGCCATCAGGGAAGCCAAACGCTGGAGCAGGGCGGCCCACCGATGACCGCCGACCTGAAGCCCTACCTGGTCCGGCGCGAACGGCTGCACCCGGACTGCGAGTCCTGCGAGTGCAACTGGATCATCCGCGACCGCGCCACCGGGGAGCGGCTTGGCACCACCTTCCGCAGCGAGGATGGATCCAGCTGGCTCCTGCAGATCGAGGGACGGGCCGGCCTCTTCGTCCGCCGCACCCGGGGCGAAGCCGCCGCCAGCGTGTGGGACCGGACCCGCCCATGAGCGATCCCCACCTCGGATCCCGCGCCTGACCGCGAGAGCAGCGCACACCCGGCGGCCGATGGACCGTGCGCAAAGACCAACGCGGCACCACCTTCAGCTGGGTCGTCGTCTCACCTGACGGCCGCGACATCGCAGTTGCCGGGTCGCAGCAGGCCGCCGTCCGCGAAGCCATCCGACGCGCCCGGCAACCACGATGACAGGAGAAGGCGGCGTGAGCGGTCCCGCGATCACCTTCGGCGTCACCGGCAGCTGCCGGTGCGACAAACCCGCCCGCATCCTTACCACCATCTGCCGACACGAACACGTCGAGACCTCCCGGCTGTGTACGTCCCACTGGGCCGGCCTCTGCGAGGTCGAGAGGATCGTCTGCTTCGCCTGCCTGGTCCGCTCCGATGGGCACACGCACCTGTGCACCGCCCGGCTCATCGAGGAAACCGCGGTGGGTGACGGGTGACCGCCGACCACGACACCCCACCACCCCGCGCCCCCCTGCCACGAGCCCGACCCGGTGCCGCCGTGGTGACCCGGCGCGCCGCGGCCCGGCGGAAGCCGCGCACCTGCGCCTGCACCGGGTGCGCACGCCCCCACCCCGACCCGTGCGGCGGCCCCGCCCCGTTCACCAACCGCGGCCTGTGCCTGTGCTCCCGGTGCATGCGGGGCCGGCGACCACCCGACCCGATCACCGCCGCATGACCGCCCACCCACACGACGAGCTCGCACCCCGGCGGGCAGGCAGGGGAGAACCACCCGTGCCACCCACCACCGACACCGCCGACGAACAACTCGAACGGGGCGTCCTCGGCGCGCTGCTCCTCGCACCCGACGTCGAAGCGGCCGAACGGCTCATCACCGCCCTCGGGGAGCCGGCCAACTTCGACCGGCCACGTGTCGCCGAGGTCTGGCAGATCGCGTCCCAGCAGTGGGCCACCACCGGCCGCGCCGACATCCACAGCGTCATCGCCGCCCTCCGCGCCAACCGCCGGCCCATCGACCCCCTCTGGGTCCTCGGCTGCACCGACGTCGACCACACCCCCGCTACCCAGCAGCACGCCCTCGACTGGGCCGTCCACGTCGCCGACAAGGGCCGCCGCCGCCGGGTCGTGGAAGAACTCACCCGCGCCCTGCAGCAGGCCGAGAACGGCGTCGACGGCGTCGGCGACACCCTCGCCCGCATCGAGCGGCTACAGGCCGTTCCGGGCGTCACGGGCACCACGTGGCGGCCCGTCGACCCCGCCCAACTCCGCGACAACCCCGAACCCCTCCCGACACCCACCATCCTTTGCCGTGACGATGGCACCGCCCTCCTCTACCCCGGCCGGGTCAACGCCATCTACGGGGAACCGTCCGGCGGGAAAACGTGGCTCGCGCTGCTCGCCGTCAAACACCAACTCGACGCTGGCCAAGGAGTCCTGTACGTCGACTTCGAGGACCGCGCGCCGGCCGTGTACGGCCGGCTGGAGCTGCTCGGCGTCGACCCCGACGTCCTCTACGACCCGGCCCGCTTCGGGTACTGCCGAATCGACGAAACGGTCACAGCACCCGGCGCGATGAATGACCTCACCGCCGCACTGGACCGGTTACGACCGTCCCTCGTCGTCATAGACGGTGTCGGGGAATCCATGAGCCTGGAACAGCTCAACCCCTACGACAACCCCGACGTCGTCACCTGGTGGTCACGGCTACCCCGCCACATCACCAGGCACTCAGCAGAACCCGCAGTCCTCCTCATCGACCACGTCGTGAAAGACACCCAGACCCGCGGATCATGGGCGATCGGCGCGCAAGCGAAAGTCGCGTCCATCGACGGCGCCGCGTACACCCTGGACGGCATCCCCGATCAGCTCGGATTCGCCTCCGGTGAGCGCGGAGCCATGCAGATCACCATCGTCAAAGACCGCAACGGAATGGTCGGTGCCAAGAAGCAGACAGCCGCCACGTTCATCGTGGACAGCAGCGACGGGGACCTGTCCGCGTGGCTCACCACCCCGCAACGCGGCGATGTCGAGCCCGGGGAACGCCACGCCCGAGTCGTTCCCACCTACCTCATGGAACAAGTCAGCCGATACGTCGAAGCCTACCCGGGAAACAGTGTCCGCTCCATTGTCGACGCCATCCGGAGCAAGAAAGAGAACGTCAAGGACGCCACCCGAAGGCTCGTCGCGGCCGGGTATATCACCGTCCAACCCGGCCCGAACCGGTCCCAGCTGCACCACTCCGCCGCCCCGTACCGGCAGGACGACCCGCTCCCGAGGGTGTTGTGACACCCCCCGAAACCGTGTGGGTCCCGGTGGGTCCCGGTGGGTCCGGACCCACACAAACGGGGTGGGTCCCAGCCCCCCCTTTAGGGGCTGGGGACCCACCCAAACGGGACCCACCTGACAGCGACAGGACCGGGACCCACCCAGACAGGAGACAGGAGGCAGGAGCGTGACCACCACCGACCAGCAGCAGCCCGCAGACAAAGTGGACCACCCGTCCCACTACACGCAGCACCCATCTGGCGTCGAGTGCATCGCCATTACCGAACATTTCAACTTCAACGTCGGTAACGCGATCAAATACTTGTGGCGCGCCGGCCTCAAGGACGACCGGCTCACCGACCTCCGCAAGGCCCGGTTCTACGTCGACCGCGAGATCGCACGGATGGGGCGCCCATGAGCGGGCAGGAGACCACCGACCCCCGCAACGAGGAATGCGCCAACTGCGGCCACCTCGCGGGCGGACACGACCACGGCGGCGGCCACTGCCGCCACGGATACCCACACGAAACCACCATCCGCCCATGGGGACCAGAACCCCGACGTATTCTCACAGCAGTCAACTGGTGCACCTGTCAAAGAGTGGAGCTCGCATGACCGACCCCAACGTCTTCGACCCGAAGGACGTCACTGTCGAAACGGAAGATGACCGCGTCACCCACACCTCGTCCCGGGACTGGCTGTGGGCGGCGAAAATCCACCACGACACGGCAGCGAACGCATGGTCCCGAGTCGACGGAGACTTCGCGCAGAACGCCCAGCTCGCCACATCCGCCGCCCTCATCGACATCGCCAGGTCACTCCAGTTCATCGCCGCCCACATGGGAGAACGTGAGTGACCGAGCAGCCCGCCGCACAGGAAACATCACCCACCACGAACCACCTGCTCCACCTGCTCGGCGATATCGAGCGGGCCGCGACATTCCTCGCGGCCAATCCCGCCCGGCGCGAGGTCGGATCCCAGGCGCGCAACCCGAACCGTCCCGGCAGCAAGGAACCCATCAGCCTCGACGTCATCGACCTCTGCGCAGAGGCGCCTGCCAAGCTCACCGAATGGGTGCGCCTCGTGTGGGAGGAACGCGACACCGACCTGACCGACCCCGATACCGGACCGACCGGGCAGACCGTGACCGAGCTGTGCCGGTGGCTGCGGGCCCGAGCCGCGTGGATCGTGGACCAGCCCTGGTCCGATGAGCTGATGACCGAACTCGGGGACCTGCGGGGCAAGCTGGCCCGCGCACCCGGGTCGCCGCTGCTCGCCACCACCGCAGGCCACGTCCCGTGCACCCGGTGCGGCGGCAGCGTGGCCATCCGCCAGCACGACGCCGGCCGCCGTGTCGAGGTGTCCGGCAGGTGCGCCGAATGCGGGCACGCCTACGACGAGGACGCCATCGCCGCGGCACGCGCACGGCAGGTGCAGGTGCTGGACTGGCGGCCCGTGGAGGACGTGCTGCGGGTGCTGCGCGGCGAAGGGTTCGGGCTCACCGCCGCACAGGTCACGCACTGGGGTGACCGTGACCTCGTCCCCCGCCAGGTGGACCAGGACACCGGTCGGCGCACCTACCTGGTGGGCCCGGTGCGAGAGCGGGCACGGCGAGTGCAGCGGTACGCGCAGGCAGGTGCACACGTGGCCATGCACAGGCAGGCGAGCGGTGAATGACAGGCGTGTGGTTCGTCTGCTACCTTGGCTGCCGTCGGCATGAGGCGACCCCTGACCACGGATGACACACCATGCCCACCGCTCCTCAGTCCCGGTGCACGAAGCCCGGATGCCCGGATCGCTCAGTGGTCGGAGGCGGTGGCCGATGCCAGCACCACCACCGCCCCGCCTGGCAGCCCTCAGCACGCAGCGCCTGGAGCGGCGGCAGCACTCGGGCATGGCGGACCGCGAGGCAACGCCAGCTCGACGCCCAGCCTGTCTGCCAAGACGGTGACTGCAACCGCCTGGCAACCGAAGTCGACCACATCACACCCCGATCACAGGGTGGTTCCTTCCTCGACAAGAACAACCTGCAATCACTATGCGGATGGCACCACGCAATCAAAACAGAACGCGAAAGAATGAAAGCCACCCCAAGGGGTGGGGTACCACCGCAAATGTAAAAGAATGCGGACACCGACGTGGTTGCGCCCGCGTGTTCGTTGACGAGTTTTCGCCCTGGGGGGTGGCTGGATGGGTGAGCGAGGCCCTGCTCCGAGGCCGACAGCGCTCAAGATCCTCCACGGGGACCGTTCTGACCGGATCAACGACGCGGAGCCGGTCCCGTTGGGCGCCCCAGTGGCCCCGGGGACGATGTCGGTGGCTGGCCGTGCTGCGTGGGACCGGTTGGCGCCGGATCGGATCGCGCAGGGCGTTCTGACGGCGTGGGATGTGGACGCGTTCGCGGCGTTCTGTGAGGTGCTGGCCGCCCTAGCGACCGCTCACCGTGGGATGACGGCGAAACCGATGCCTGGGGCGCCGTCGCCGATCGGGAAGTTCCGGGATCTGGTGGCTTTGGCCACGACTCTCGGCGGCCGGTTCGGGTGGACGCCGTCCGACCGGGCGAAGTTGGCCGTCGGCGGCCGGAAGGAGCCGGCGCACAGCGCGGAGCGGCTGCTGTCGTAGCGGGGGTTCCTGGTGGCGGTCAGGCTTCCCGTCTGCGGCTACACCTTGGACCGGTTGACGTGCAAGAAGCGGGGCGACCACTTCTGTGAGCCCCGGGCACGGCACGTGGTGGCGTTCATGGAGGAGCTGCTGCTGCACACGAAGGGCCGGTACGCCCGGAAGCCGTTCCTGCTGGCCGGTTGGCAGCGGGACGACATCGTGCGTCCGATGTTCGGTGAGACCCGGTGGTCCCCGGAGTACAGCGAGTACGTCCGCCGGTACCGGGTCGCGTGGATCGAAATCGCCCGGAAGAACGGGAAGTCGGAGTTGCTGGCGGCGATCATGCTGTACCTGCTGGTCGGGGACGGCGAGGAGTCCGCTGAGCTGTACGCGGTGGCCCGTGACCGCGACCAGGCCGCGCTGGTGTTCAACGTGGCCGCCCGGATGGTGACCCTGTCCCCGATCCTGGCCGCGCGGCTGACGGTCAAGGAGTACAACCGGCGGATCGTGGACGAGCGCACCGGCTCGGTCTACGAAGTCATCGCGGCGGATGCGAAGGGTGCTCTCGGGTCGAACCCGTCGGGTGTCGGCGCGGATGAGATTCTGGCGTGGCGTGACCGGTCGATGTGGGATGCGCAGCGGTCTGGGATGGGTTCCGGGGCGCGGGCGCAGCCGCTGATGGTGGCGGCGACGACGGCGGGTAACGACCCGAACGGGTTCGCCGCGGGGATGCACGCGGAGATGGTGAGGGTGCTCGAGGACCCGCAGCGGTCCCCGCACGTGTTCGCCTTCGTCCGGAACACCCCGCAGGACGCGGACCCGTGGGATGAGGTGAACTGGCCGCACGCGAACCCGGCGTTGGGCGACTTCCTGTCGTGGGAGGCGATGCGCCAGGAGGCGCTGGAGGCCCAGAACGACCCGGCCGCGGAGAACAGCTTCCGGCAGTTCCGGTTGAACCAGTGGGTAGCGCAGTCGTCCCGGTGGATGCCGATGCACCTGTACCGGGCCGCCGCCGGGGATGTGTGGCCGACGCCGACCTGGCACCGGGACATGTTCCGGGGTCGGACCGCTTACGGCGGGTTCGACTTGTCGGCGATCTCGGACCTGACGGCGTGGTGCCTGGTGTTCCCGGACGGAGCGGGCGGCGCGGATGTGACGTGGCGGTTCTGGGTGCCTGAGGTGAAGGTCCCCAGTCTGGACGTGGTGACGAACGGGGCGTTCTCCCGGTGGGTCCACGAGGGTTGGGTGACGACGTCCGAGGGGAACCGCGTCGATCACGACGTGGATGTGTACCCGCAGATCGAGTCCGACGCCCGGGATTTCAACGTCGCGGGCGCCGACGGCGACGAGTGGTCGATGTATCGGGTGGTGCAGGAGATCGGCCAGCGCACGGGCGTTGAGGTGGCGACCTACTCGAATACGTACAAGCGGATGACGCCCGGCGGGGACGAGCTCATGGCCCTGGTCAAGGAGGAGTCGTTCCGCCACCACGGCAACCCTGTCGCGGAGTGGTGCTTCGACAACGTCGAGATCTTCCGGGCGAAGTTCGACGCGAACCTGTATCGGCTGAACAAACCGGACCGGGGCGCCCCAGGCGCCCGGGTGGACGCGGTACCGGCCGCGGTGATGGCGATCAACGCGTGGAAGCTCGCGGAGGCGACACCGGTGGAGAAGCCGCGGTCGCGCAGGGTGGTCGCTTTCAACTGACGAGGGGGTGGGTGTGACACCGGACGCCGCGATGTCGCTGACCCGCTCCCTGGCGATCGAGCTCGCCGCTGACCGGCCGCAGCTGCGCCGTCTGGACGACTACCACGCGGGCCGGCACCCCCTCGCGTTCGCGTCCAAGAAGTTCCTCGAGGCGTTCGGCGGACTGTTCAAGGCGGCGGCGGTGAACTGGTGCCCGCTGGTCATCGCGGCGACGCTGGAGCGGTTGCACGTCGAGGGCTTCCGGAACAGCAAGGACGAGACGGCGAACGCCCGGCCGTGGGAGATCTGGCAGGCGAACAACTTCGACGCCGGGTCGAACATGCTGTTCCGTGAGGCGCTGAAGTACGGGCGCTGCTACACGATGGCCGGCCCGGGTGACGACGGGGACCCGCCGCTGCTGACGATCGAGTCCCCGCTGGACGTGATCCACCGGATGTCCACGGCGAATCGGCGGCGGATGGCGTCGGCGCTGCGGGTGTTCACCGACGACGACGGGACGCGCTGCGCCACCCTGTACCTGCCCGATGAGATCTGGCGGTGGCAACGCGCCGGCACCTACGCGGCGACCAGGTCGCCGCTCACCGGTCGGCCGGACCTGACCGATGACCTGTCCCAGGCCACCTGGGAGCCGCGGGTCATCGACGGCCGGGACTGGCCTGAGGTGAACGATCTCGGCGTGGTCCCGATCGTGGCGTTCCTGGCGTCACCGGAGCTCGACGGGTGGGGCACCTCGGAGCTCGCGGCGGTCCTTCCGTTGCAGGACATGGTGAACAAGACGGTCGCGGACATGCTGGTCGCGTCTGAGTTCGTCGCGATGCCGCAACGGTTCGCGACGGGCATGGAGATCCAGGTCAACCCGACCACGAATCAGCCGGTCGACCCGTTTCCCGTGGTGACCCGCATGTATCAGGCGGAGGCGCCGGAGACGAAGTTTGGGCAGTTCCCCGCGGCGGACCTGTCGTCCTACGTGCAGGTGTTGGGGACGCTGAAGCAGGATGTGGCGACGATCACCCGGACCCCGCCGCACTACTTCTACCTCGGCGGGGCGTTTCCGTCCGGTGAGGCCATCAAGTCGGCCGAGGCCGGGCTGGTCGCGAAGGCCAAGGACCGGATGCTGACGTTCGGGGAGTCCGCCGAGCAGCTGATGCGGCTGGCCTTGGTCATCGACGGGTCCGCGGACATCGCCGCTGTCGACATGGAGACGGTGTGGGGTGACCCGGAGTACCGGATCGAGTCCGAGCACATTGACGCGACCCTGAAGAAGCAGGCGTTGGGGGTCCCGTGGTTGCAGTTGATGGAGGACGCGGGCTACAGCCCGCAGGTCATCGAGCGAATGACCGCCCAGCGCGACGTTGAGCGACGCCAAGCAGCTCAGGAGCAGGCCGACGCGGCGAAACAGGCCGCGGATCTGGCGGCTGCGAGCGCGTCGAACCTCCAGGCGGCGTCCCAACTGGTCCCACCGGCGCAGAGACCGCCCCCACCAGTGGCCAAGGCGCCCGCAGTGCCCGTTCCGCCCCGTTGACGTGATGTCAGCGGCTGTTCCGCCTGGCGTGATGCCACCAGCAGGCCCGTGAGGGGCCAGAAGGAGACGAATCGATGGCCGACGAGCCGAAGAACCCGTTCGGGACCCCGAAAGAGCCGGCCGCGGCGGCAGAAACGCCCCGCGACGCCTCGGATGGCGCCCCTATCCCGTCCAGGGACCCCGATCCGGGCCCGGACGACGACGGCGTCGACCCGAAGGTCGCCGCGGTCCTCTCCAAGGAGCGCAGGGCGGCCCGTGACGCGGTCCGACGCGCCGACGCGGCGGAATCGAAGCTCCGGGAGCTCGACGACGCGAAGAAGTCGGACGTCGACAAGGCGAATGAGCGGGCTCAGCGCGCCGAGGAGCGCCTGGCGCAGGTGGAGTCCCGCGCGTTGCGCGCCGAGGTCGCCGCCGCCAAGGGGCTGCCGGCGAATCTCGCTGCCCGACTGCAGGGCAGCACCCGCGACGAGATCGAAGCCGACGCCGACGACCTGCTGGCCGTTGTGGGCACCCCGAAGACGCCGTCCCGTCGAGACCCCGACCAGGGGCGCCGCGACACCCCGGCCAGGGGGGCCGCGGACATGAACAGCTGGATGCGTTCCGCAACCGGCACCCGTATCTGACCCCCGGCGACTGCCGGGCGGATCGACACGAAAGGACCCGTCATGGCAGTCAACATCACCGCCCGCTCGGACGCCGCCGCCGACGTTCCAGCTGCAACCGCCAAACTCATCATCGACGGCGCGGCCCGGCAGTCTGCCGCGCTGCAGCTGTTCAGGAAGCTCCCGATGAGCCGGCGCCAGGAGCGTATCCGCGTCCTGTCCGCGCTGCCCGTCGCCTACTTCGTGAACGGTGACACCGGCACGAAGCAGACGTCGAAGGGCGCCTGGGTTGACAAGCTGGTCACCGCTGAGGAGATCGCGGTCATTCTCCCGGTGCCCATCAACGTCATCGAGGACGTCGACTACGACCTGTGGGGCTACCTCCGCCCGGACGCGGAGGAAGCCATCGGAAAAGCCCTCGACGAAGCCATCTTCTTCGGCGTCAACAAGCCGGCGACGTGGCCGACCGCGCTGATCCCAGCCGCGATCTCCGCCACACCCAGCCACGCCGTGACCCGCGGCACCGCGACTCAGGCCAATGGTGGGATCGCGCAGGACTTCAACGCACTCGTCGGTCTCGTCGAGAACGACGGGTTCGACGTGTCCGGCATCATGGCGAACCGGCGCATGCGGCAGTTCCTGCGCGGGGCCCGCAGCACCCAGGGTGTGCAGCTCGCGGAGTTCGGCGCGAACGGTGACACGGTCATGGGGATGGGCGTCCAGTACGGCGCCCGCGGCTCCTGGCCGGTCGGCGGGGCCACTGGGACGGTCAACCCGCTCGCGCTGATCGGGGATTTCTCCCAGGGGATCCTCGGGGTCCGCTCCGACATCAGCGCGAAGATGCTGGACCAGGCCGTCATCCAGGACCCGGTCACCAACGCCATTGTTTATAACTTGGCCCAGCAAGATATGGTTGCATTGCGGTTGGTCGCGCGTTTCGGTTTCCAGGTGAGCAACTTCGTCACCTGGGAGCAGGGCAACGAAGCCAACCGCTTCCCGTTCGCGGTGTTCAACGACGCCGCCACCGTCTGAGAGGCAGAAACACATGGCTGATGACACGACTGTCACTGAGCAGCCGCCCGGTGTGGGCGCGGCGGCGACCGACAGGGCTGACGGTTCCGTTCCCCCGCCCGTGGCGAGTGGGGACGGGGTCGTCGGCGGTTCCACGGAGCCGTACGTGAGGGGTTACCACGGGGATGACGCATCCGACCATGGGTATGCGGGTCGGCCGGAGGACAGCGCTCCGTTCGGGGCCGGGTTCGGCAAGCAGAAGCTCTGAGCTGAGGGGGGGCGGGTCCGATGGCCGAGCTTGCCCCCCTCGCAACGCTGCAGGAGCTGATCGACTATGCGCAGGACGACGTCAATCCGACCACCGGCACGCTTCTGCTGGCCTTGGCGTCGCAGGTTGTCCGCACGGAGACGCAGCAGATGATCACTGCTGTCACGGATGACACGGTGCGGCTGGAGGGCGGCCGGGAGCTGCTGTTCCTCCCGGAGCGGCCGATCAAGTCCGTGTCCGCGGTGTCCGGCCTATATTATGCGACGACAGCGGACCCGTTTTATTACGACATCCCGGATGCAGCGGCGCTGTTCGGCCCGTTGCCGCCGGGCATCTGGGTGCTGGACGCGCAGAGCCATCTGCGGTTGCCGGTGGGCTCCCTGTGGCCGCCGGTGGTGGAGGTCACCTACTCCCACGGGTACGACGCCGTCCCGGCTGACCTGAAAGCCGTCTGCCTGGAGTCGGCGAAGCGGCAGTGGATCAACCCCGGCGGGTATGAGCAGTTTACGACTGGCGGGATTCGCGCGCAGTTCCCCGGTGTCCGGTCGGGTCCGACTGCGGGCACCGTCGGCGGTCTGATGCTGACGGTGAACGAGCTGCGGATCTGCCGGCGCTACCGTCTGGGGACGCGGTGAGGTTCTCTCCGGTGGCCCGGGAGACGGTGACGGTGGTCCGTGCCGGCGAGTCGGTGGAGACCCCCCTGGGGTACTCCCCGGGCCCGTCGACGCCGCACGACGTCGACGGGTGCTCTCTGCAGCGGCTGTTGGGCAACTCGTCGCTGGAGACCATGTCCGGTGACGTCGACAAGCTGGTCACCCGGTGGATCCTGTACGCCCCGCCGGGCGCGGACATTCTCGCGTCGGACCGGGTGCAGCAGGGGCCTCTGGACCTGCAGGTGGACGGTGACCCGGCGACCTGGCCGGGTCCGAATGGCCGGCCGCACCACGTCGAGGTGTACCTGAAGCGCTGGGAGGGCTGATGCCCGTCGAGTTCATCCCCGACTACGCCGGCATCGGTGACGTGATGTGCTCGGACGAGGTCCGCGCTGCCCTCCACGACACCGCCGAGGAGGTGTCGGCGCGAGCGAAGTCGTTCGCTGGTGAGGCGAAGTTGGACGCCTACGAGGCGTCGCTGCGGGTGGAGGACGGGACCCGGCCGAAGGGGCGCCCGTACTCCCGGGTCGTCGCGGATGACGCCTCGGCTGAGGCGATCGAGTGGGGCGACACCCACGTTGTGCGCCGCCGGATCCTCGGTCGGGCAGCGAACACCACGATCTTCTGAGAGGGGGGTCGGGATGCGGATTGAGCCGTTGAATCGGTGGCCGGATGTCCAACGGCTGCTGGTGGGCTATCTGCGGGGTCGCCTGTTGGGGGTGACGGTGACGACGACCACCGATGACACCCTCGTCGCCCGATTGCCGCTGCTCCGGCCGCAACGGATTCCCGGTGGGTCCGCCGACTGGATCACCGAGGAGTCGATCATCGATCTGACCGCGTTCGCCGCGGACGAGGGGGGCATGTGGGATCTCGCGGCCCGCGCCCATTCCGCGATGTTGGAGCTGACCGGGTCGAGCGTCGTCGACACCGCCACCTGCTCTTCGTCCTTCGGTTACGTCCCGTACAGCAATCCTGGCGTTTGGCGCGCTGAGGCGATGTATCGGCTCACCACCAGGGCTCAGTCGCATGTCTGACCCCTTTTCCGGCCCTGAGCGGCCACCTGTCCTGGAGGAGATCTGATGGCAAGTCTTGACAGCATCATCGGGCTGAACACAGCTTTGATCGCGGAGTACACGACCGGTGTGGTCTTGATCGGTGATAGCAGTGCGCCGCTGATCACGGCACCGTTTGACACGGACGGGTCGTTCAAGGCTCAGCCGGGGTATTTCACCACCGGGTCGCTGTCAACGGATGGTGTGACCTTCGGGACGGCGCTCACGGAGCAGACGTACAATATCTGGCAGATCACGGAGGATGTCCGGTCCGATGTGACATCGGACAAGCTGACATTCATGGCGAAGTTCGCGGAAACCCTGAATGGGGCTGTGCGGGCTTTGACGTCGAACCTGCCGATCGCGAGCGTTCCAGCGCTGGGAAGCACTGCCGCGATCAACCGTCCGCGGAGTGCTGCGCAGCCGCTGCGGCGGGCGCTGATCCTGTCCGCCGACGAGTCCCACCAGTATTTCCGCGCGGACTTCTTGCCGGCGGTGAAGATCACAGCGAAGGCGAATGAGCAGCTGCACCGGGCCGCCCCGGTTGAGGCGGACGTGACGTTCTCCGCCTACTTCGACACGTCGTACGGCACGAGTCGCGCGACCTGGTATGGGGGTGCTGGTTGGACTGCGCTGGCCACGACCCCGGCGCCCGTCGCGATCATCTGACGGGTCCTGATCGGATGGGAGGTGGCGGCCTGGTGAGCCTCGCCGCCTCCCATCCTCGGCTCACCACCGGCTCACCACCGGCTCACCCACCAAGAAGGAGTACGACTGTGGCCGTGAAGAAGCGGAACGTGTACAAGGTGTCGCAGGTTCGGGAGCAGATGAAAGAGGCGGTCGGGTCCGACCGTTTGGAGCTGGAACTGGATGACGGAAGCGTGGTCCACGCGCCGCATCCGCTGTTCTACTCGGCGGAGCTGAAAGCGGAGTTGAAGCTCCTCGACGACGACGACACCGAGGGCATCGCCCGGTGCCTGCTGGGTGACGAGTACGACGCGTGGATCGACGCGAGGAACACCGCTGAGGACCTGCAGCTGGTGCTGATCCAGGTCCAGAAGGACACGACCGCGAACCTCAACGGCCGGCGCCCTACACGGTCCTGACGGTTCTCGGGCAGTGGCCCGAGGCTGTTGAGGCCGCCTTGTTGCAGGCGCATGGCGGTCGGGACCCGATCGCGGATTATTGGCGGGGCGAGCTGAGCCTGCGGCAGCTCCGCGTGATGGTCGAGCACCTCCCGCTGGACAGCGCGGCGCACCGAGCCGCGGCCGGCCATGACTGGCAGGTGCGCGAGTACCTGCTGGCTCAGGCGGTAGATCAGTTGGCAGCCCTGTTCGAGTTGACCCGGGCGGTGTATTTCGACCCGCAGAAGTTCACCGCGCCGGCGCTGGTTGAGCGTCCCGGGGACAAGGCGGCGGCGGCTGCCGCGGCGGCGAAGCATCAGAAGACCACGGACCTGTTGATGGCCATGGTGGCGAACGCGAAGCCGTAGGGCTGTAGTCGGAGACAGGGGGCATGAGAATGGCCCGTGTTGCCGGTGCCGTGTGGGTGCCCGTTCTGCCGGACATGTCGAAGTTCGCTGGCGGGATCCGTGCGGGTGCCCGAATCAGTCTTGGGGGTTTCGGGGCGACGTCGGGAAAGGACTTCGCGTCGGGGCTGAATGCCTCCACGAAGGCCGGCATGACCGAATTCGCGACGACGGTGAAGGTGTCGGCAGGCAAGGCCGCCGCTGCGGTTGAGTCGGCATCTATCAAGGCGGCTGCGGCTGCGGCGAGGCAGGAGAATGCCGCCGGCCGGGTCCGAGTCGCGCAGCTGCAGCTGCTGGACGTGCAGCGCAAGGCGGCTGAATCCGCGGTGAAGCTTGCTGAGGCCCAGGGTACGGAGGGCGTTTCTGCGGCGGCGCTGGCCAAGGCACAGGAGACCGCTGCGACCTCGTCGCTCCGTCTTGCGGGGGCGCAGGAGCGGGCCGCCGCGGCAGCACGGGCAGATGTGATCGCGTCGACCGGCGCAGCGAAGGCTGCGGCGGCGCTGGCCAAGGCGCAGGAGAGCGCTGCCCTAGGCGTCGGGGCGTCCGCGGACGTTGCCGGTGCCCGGTTCGCTGGGCTCGGGTCGAGGGTGGAGTCGACGGGCCGTAGGGCGACCAGCGCCATCTCCGGGATCGGCAAGCAGGTGCTGGGGTTGGGCACCGTGTTCGCTGGGTTCGCCGCGGTGGATTTCTTGAGCAAGTCGGTGCAGCACGCCGCGGACTTCCAGAAGCAGATGATGCTGCTGGTCACCGCGGGTGGTGAGGCGAGCTCCAACCTGGGCCTGGTCTCGAACGGGATCAAGACGCTCGCGGTGTCCACGGGCACCTCGACGACTGACCTCGCCGAAGGCATGTACGTGATGGAGAAGGCCGGTCTGCGGGGCGCGGATGGGCTGCACGTGCTGAAGGCCGCGGCGCAGGGCGCGAAGGACGAGAACGCGAACCTGGGCGTCGTCACCAATGCGCTGACCTCGGTGATGCGTTCGTACAACCTGCCGGCGTCGCAGGCGAACTCGACCATGAACCAGATGGTCGTCGCGGCCGGTGAGTCCAAGACGAGCATGGAGAACTTTGCAGGGTCGCTGTCGACGGTTATGCCGCTGGCATCCTCGGCCGGGATCTCCTTCGCCCAGGTGGGCGGTGCGATCGCGACCTTGACGTCGCATGGCACCTCGGCGGATCAGGCGACGCAGGATCTTGCGTTCACCATCCGGTCCTTGCAGGCGCCGAACAATGTCGCGACGTTGGCGATGACGCAGCTCGGGCTGAACTCGCAGGACGTCGCGAGCCGCCTCGGCAAGCGGGGCCTGACGGGCACCATCGAGATGCTGTCGAACACGGTGCTGCACCAGATGGGCCCGAGCGGGCAGGTGCTTCTGCAGACCCTCAACAACTCCAAGGTCGCGGCGCTCGACGCGCAGCAGATGTTCCAGCGGCTCCCACCAGCGGCGCAGGCCGCCGCGCGCGGCTTCATGTCCGGGGACCTGACGCTGAAGGCATTCCGCCACACGGTGATGGGGATGCCGGCGCCGGTCGCATCCCTGGCGGCGCAGTGGGCTGCCACGGAAAACAAGTCGAAGGGCTTCAACCAGCAGTTGCGGTCCGGGAATCAGGCGAGCCTGACGTACACGGCGATGATGAAGAAGGTGATGGGGGGCGCCGCCGGTTTGCAGACCGCCCTGATGTTGACGGGCGGGTCGGCGGATTTCTTCAATCACGCGGTCGGTGCGATCGGCGCGTCCGCGAAGACGACCGGGTCGGATATTACCGCGTGGAAGCTGGCGCAGGAGACCTTCAACGTTCAGTTGGACCGATTCAAGCAGTCCGTGAACGTCGCGGGCATCACCATCGGCACGGCCCTGCTGCCGCCGCTGACTCGGCTCGCCGGGTGGTTGGCGAACACGGTCCCGCAGGTCGTCCACTTCGTGCAGGCTAACCAGGATCTGATCAAGCCATTGGCGTATGTCGCGGGCGGGGTGGTGGCGCTCTCAATCGCTACGGCTGCGTTCAGTGCGGTCCTGCAGACGAACGCGCTGGTGTGGATCCTGGACGGTGTCGTGGCACTCGGTGTCGGCCTGGTGATCGCCTACAAGAAGTCGCAGACGTTCCGGGACATCGTCCAGGGCGTGTTCCACGGGATCATGACGGTTGCCGGTGCGTACGGCCGGTTCTTCGCCGGCCCGTTCAACACGTTCCTGGTGACCGGGCTCCACGGGATCATGGCTGCCGCCGGGGCGGTGGGCCGGTTCTTCGCCGGCCCGTTCGCCGGGTTCTTCAAGGCGGCCTTCGGCGCGGTCAAGGGCGCGGTTGTGTCGGTCAAGAACGCTGTCCTGGGTGCGTGGACGGCTGTTCGTGGTGGCACTGTCACTGCCTGGTCGGCGGTCACGGGTGCCGTCGGCGGGGCCGCCCGCGGTATCGAGTCGGGTGTTCACGCGGTGGGTGCTGCCGCCATGTGGCTGTGGCGGTCGGCGTTCGTTCCGGCGGCGGCGGCTATCGGCGCGGCGGCGCAGACTCTCTGGTCCCGGGTTATCCACCCGGTGTTCACGGAGATCGCGACGCTGGCCACGTGGATGGGCAGGACGGTCTACAACGTCGGTCTGCTGATCCACGACCTGTTCATGTACGTGGTCAGTAAGGCCGTGACGTTTCTGTGGGAGAACTCCATTCACCCGGTGTTCACGGAGATCGCGACGCTGGCCACGTGGATGTACCGCAACGCGATCCTGCCCATGTGGGACGGGATCAAGCTGGTTCTTGAGATTTGGGGCACGACCACGCTGTTCTTGTGGAACAAGTACGTCAACCCGGTGTTCACCGGGATCGGGAACCTGGCAACCTGGGTCGGTGGCAAGGCCCGAAGCCTGTGGTCGGACTACATCAGTCCGGCGTTCACCGCGATCGGGGGTGGCGCGAAGTACCTGTGGGATCGGGTGATCAGCCCGACGTTCACGGCGATCGGGAACTTCATCAGCACGACGCTCCCGGACAAGTTCAGCTACGGTGCCGGCAAGATCGGTGGCTGGATCGACAAACTGGGTGGTTACGCAAAGTCGGCGTGGGACTATATGCGCCCGATATTCGTCTCCATCGGGGACGCGGTGAAGACTACCCTAGTCGGCGACTTCAAGAGCGCGGTCGGGTTGATCAAGCTGGCGTGGGACGGTTTGCAGGCGGTTGTAAAGGCGCCGGTCAAGTTCGTGCTCGACACGGTGCTGAATGGCGGTTTGATCCCGGCGTTCAATTGGGTGGCGGAGAAGATCGGGTCGTCCGCGCACATCGCCCCGTTCCCGTTGCCGAAGGGTTTCTCGACGGGTGGCCGGGTCGACGGGCCAGGCACCAGCACGTCGGATTCGATCTCAGCGCGCCTGTCGAAGGGTGAGTTCGTGGTGAACGCTGCCGCGACAGCGCAGCATCTGCCGGTGTTGGCAGCGATCAACGGTGGCGTCGGGAACGGTGGCAACCGGTTTCGATCCGGCGGACTGGTCGGCGGTGTCGAGGGCGCGTGGAACGCAGTCAAGGGCGTCGGCCAGGACATCGCGTCGGCGATGACCGACCCGACTGCGCTGCTGACCCGCCTGGTGGACAAGGTGGTCGGTGGTGGCACGGGCGGCGCTACGGCGCAGCTCGGGCAGCTGGTCCGGGACGTCCCGAAGTACGCGATCAGTGAGGTCGTCGGCACGTTGCAGTCGGCGATCGGGAGCCTGTTCGGTGGCGGCGGCGGCGGGATCGCGGACGGCCCGGCGATCGTGGCGGCGGCGCGGAAGTTCATCGGCGTCCCGTACCTGTGGGGCGGGACGGAGCCGAACGGCTTCGACTGCTCCGGGCTGGTCCAGTACATCCTGGGGAAGTTCAACGTTCACGCGCCGCGGACGGCGGCGCAGCAGGAAGCGTGGGCGACCCCGGAGCCGGCGCGGGCGGCTGGCATCGGTGACCTGGTGTTCTTCGACAATCCGACCGGCCACGTGGGCTTCAATGAGGGCAACGGTCGGATGATCGACGCCCCGCACACGGGGGCGTTCATTCGTGAAGAGAACATCTGGCCGGGGGCGCGGTACGGCCGCATCCCTGGGATGGCTGCCAGGTCCGGTGCGCCGGGCGGTGGGGGCCCGGGCGGTGGCGGCGCGGGGATGCCGACCGGGGACATGGTGACCCGGTGGGCGCCGCTGGTGAACCAGACCCTCGGCGAGCTCGGTCTGGCGCAGTCCGGCGGGATGGTCGCCCGGGTCCTCCGCCAGATCAAGACGGAGTCCGGCGGTGACCCGAATGCGACGCAGGGGAACATCGGGGACGTCAACAACCGGACCGGGGACCTCGGCCGTGGCCTGATGCAGGTGATCCGGGCGACGTTCGACGCCTATGCAGGGCCGACGAGGCCATTCGGGCAGTACAACCCGCATGCCAGCATCTATGCCGGACTGAACTACGACAGCCACAAGTTCGGTGGGAATCCGAACCTTTCCGACCTCGGGCAGGGCCACGGGTACGACACGGGCGGTCTGTGGCCGTCCGGGGCGCCGGGGATGAACCTGTCCGGGCGCCCGGAGCGGGTGTTGAACCCGACGCAGACCCAGCATTTCGAGGCGGCGATGAACCGCGTCGGAGCGGTCGCTGCCGCGGAGAAGGGGAAGCAGCAGACGGTGGTGCGGGTCGAGTTCCGCGATGACCGGCTGAAGGATCTGATCGATGTCCGGATCGATGAGAGCCACGACGCGCACGCGACGCTGCTGGCCTACGGAACGGGGTAGCGGGTGGCGATCCCCTCGGGTAGCGGGGCGTCCGCGGCGCAGCCGATCGTGGTCACGGTGCAGCCGGATCATCTGCCGCCGCGGGTGCAGATCCAGGCGCAGATCGCGGGGGCCACGAGCATCACGGTGTACCGGTCGGACCCGGATGGGCGGGTCCGGGTGGTGCGGTCCGCAAACCCAGCGCCAGCGACTGGGGGGACCATCGTCTGTTACGACTTCGAATCGCCGACCGGGCGGCCGATGTCGTATCAGGCGGTGTCGCAGTCGGGGTCGTCGGTCACTGCGCCGCCGGTGACGCTGACGGTGGATCAGCCGTGGCTGCGGCACCCGGCGGTCCCGGACCTCAGCCTGTCCCTGCAGGTGCAGTCGATCGACGGGATGAACCGACCGTCGAAAGAGGTCGTGAACGTGGTGATGGGCCGGTCGACCCCGGTGATCGTCCCGGATGGCGGCCGGAAGGAGTTGCAGGCCTCGCTGAATCTGTGGACGTTCAGTGAGTCCGATCGGACACGGCTGTTGGCGTTGTCGAACAGCCTGTGCCCGCTGCTGTTCGACTCCCCGCCGGCGTGGGGCTGGGACATCATTCACGCCTACCTGTACTTGGGCAGCGTCCCCATCGAGAATCTGGCGGCGACGGGTACGGCGCAGACCCGGCTGTGGAAGTTCCCGATCTGGGTGGTGGACATGCCCGCCGGCCCCCAACAGGCCCAGCGGACCTACGACGACCTGAACGGCGAGGCGGGCAGCTACACCGCCCTGAACGCGATGTACGGCAGCTACCTGGACATGCTGTCGGGGACCCGCTGATGTGGACGCGGTCGGCGGACTGTGATCGGGCAGTCCGGTCCGGTGGGGTGCCGTTCCTGAACCGGGTGTCGGTGACGACGCCTTCCGGGGCGGTGGTGGACATCCCGCATGAGCGGGTGGCCAGCGGCAGCGTCGCGATCACCGCGGCGCAGGGGGTCCGCCGAACCCTGACCTTGTCGGTGGTGAACACGGGCATTGAGTGGGCGGCGTTGGAGCCGGCCGGAGCGTGGCTCTCGGTTTCCCGTGGCCCTCTGTTCTGGTCCGGCGCGGAGTACCTGCCGATGGGCAGGTTCCGAGTGGACGTGGAAGCGATGGACTACTCGGACGGGCTGATCAACCTGACATGCCCGGACCGGTGGGTGGTGATCCAGGAGTCGACGTTCGAGACGGCGGAGCGGCCTCGGGCGGACACGTTCATCCACGAGATTGTCCGGCTGTTGCAGCCGGGCGGCACGGCGGTCCGGGTGCTGACGAGCCGGGACGCCCCGCTGCCCCGGGCGGGGATCGTGTACACGGACAGCCGGGAAGCGGCGATCTACAGCCTCGCGCAAGTGGTCGGCGTGGACGTGGCGTACGCCGCGGACGGGGTCGCGGAGATCCGGGACCTGCCGACGCACCCGAGGGCCGTGGCATGGATGGTGGACCATGGGCAGAACGGGGTCCTGGTCAGCGCGGACCGGTCCCGGACCCGGCAGTACAGCTTCAACCGGATCACGGTGGTCGCCTCAAGTACCAGTGGGGCGGCGCCGTTCGCGAAGTTCACCGTCGAGGACCTGGACCCGACGAGCCCGACGTTCATCAATGGCCCGTTCGGGCCGAAGCCGAAGCGGATCAGTTCGGATCTGGTGACGTCATCGCAGCAGGCGAAGGCGATGGCGACGGCGGCGCTGCCCCGGTTCATCGGCCTGCAGTCGCAGGTCACGTGGACGGCGATCGGGCATCCGGCGTTGGACGTCCTGGACTCGGTTGGGGTGGTGTTCGGCGCTCAGCCGGGGATGAACCGGGTCGCTGAGGCGCACGTCCTGGACACGCTGACGCAGCCGCTGGACGGGTCCCCGATGCAGGGGACCTGCCGGGCGGTGGGACCGGCCACATCCGACCCCGCGCTGAGCCGGACCTACATCGACGCGGACGCCGAAGCGGGCAGCTACACCGCCCTGAACGGCCGGTACGCCAGCTACACGGATCTGCTCGCGGGCCGCGTGAAACGGGGGGTGCAGTTGTGAGCGCTGCTCCCCGTCCAGCCGTCCGCCGCCTGGTCCGGGCTCAGCAGCCGGCACCGCCGTCCTGCTGCCACGGGGTGGCCACGGTCGCCCCGGTTGACGGGTCAGGCAATTACGCGGTCGTGCTGCCGGAGGGCGGGGACCCGATTCCCGCGCCGACGCTCGGTCGGTTGTCGTTGACGGCCGGTCAGGCCGTGTTCGTCCACCGTGGCCCGCAGGGAGCACTGCTCATCCTCGGCCCGATCATCGCTTTGTCCTGAGAGGACGCCCATGGCTTACACCCCGGTACTCGGGCTGCCCGCTCCCGACTATGGCAACGCCCCCGACATCCCCGGGGACATTCAGAAGCTCGCCGCCATCGTGGAGAGCGCGGTTGTCCTTCCAGCGTTGAGCATGTACGCGACTGCTGGGTTCACGTTCCCGCAGACCTCCTCGGCGTACTGGTGGGCGGTGGCCTACGCGGCGTCCACGATCGCCGGGACCCCGGGTGTCGGCGCGATCGCGTACGGGGTGCAGTTCTTTGAGGCTGGCCGGTTCCGGGTGACGGCCGCGGTGGACATGGACTTCGGGAACAGTGCTTCCGCGGGGCCATGTGAGCTGCGGCTGCGACTCAACGGCAACGCTGACCCGAACGGTGGCGGCAGTCTCCGCCGGATCTACAACCAGACGATCCTCGGTCAGCCGGTGAACATGGTGGCGTCCCGGATGTGGACGTTCGCCGCGGGCGACCGGGTCGAGGCTTTTGTGACCGCGAAGTCCGGGCAGGGCGTGCTGCCGGGGGCGCTGTTCGAGGTTGAGCCGATCGGCCCGGGCACGTGACGAGTTACCGGCCGTACGGCGGTGGGCCCGCGGACCAGTTGGTCGCTGCCGGGTCGGGTGCGCCGGGGAGCACGGCGTCGGTGTGGACGGCCGCCTCGGGCGGGTCGCAGGTGGTGGACCTGGTCGATGGGGCGGGTGTCCCGTCGGACCATGTGACCGCCGACCAGTTCGGGCTGTTCGGCTTTCGGGCTCCGGCCGGGTTGGGCACGCTGTGGATCGACCCGGGCGTGGGGGGTGACCGCAGGTTCGCTATGCAGCCCACGGACCTCGGTGACCGGTTGGTCACGTTGGAGTTGGGTGCGGCCAGCGTGCAGGCCCTGCGGGTGGCGGCGGATCAGCTGAGCGCCGACTTCGCCGCGGCGACCACGGACGTTCAGGCGGGGTTGACGCAGGCCGTGACGAGCGCTGACGCCGCACAACGGTCCGCGGCGGCAGCGAACGCGGCCGTGGCGGCCCTGAACGACCGGCTGACCGCGATGCAGACCCCGCAAACTCCGCCCCCGGCAGCCTGAGGAGTCAGCGTGGCGATCAGTTCGTGCACGGTGGTCGGACGGTTCCTGACACCGACCCAGACGCCGGTGGCGGGGTACCTGCTGTTCACGCCGGCCGCGTCGTTCGGGTCGGGGATGACGATCGTTCCGCCGCTGCCGACCCGGGTGGATCTCGGCGCGGACGGTGGCTTCTCGGTCACGGTCGCAGTGCTGGACGGTGCGGGCAGCGACTACGTCATCGAGTGGTGGCTGGGTGCGCAGCCGGCGCGGGTCCGCGCCTACCAGGTGCGGCTGACCGCGAACACAGCGCCGGTGGACCTGTACGACATGGCTCCCGCGCAGCAGCAGTCCCCGGCTCCGCGGGTCGCGCCCACCGCGCGTCTGGTGGTCGGCCGGACCCAGCTCACAGCGTCCGCGGACGCGTCGACGTCGACAGCGGGCAGCTCCCCGATCTCCACGGTCGCATGGCAGTGGGGGGACGGCGCGACGACAGCGGCCGGTGTGTCACTGACCGCCGCCCACGCCTACGCGGCGCCGGGCATCTACACGGTGGTTGCGACGGTCACGGACATGGCGGGGGCGTCGAACAGCGCCACCGCCCAGGTGACCGTGTCCACGGTCCCGGCGGCGCCCGCCCTGGTCGGGGCGGCTGGCGCGAACAGTGCCGCCCTGTCGTGGCCGACGATCGGCGCGGGTGGGAGCCCCCTGACGGGGCTGCTGCTGGAGCGCAGGCCCTCCGGTGGCGCGTGGGCGGCATTGGCGACCCTGTTGCCCACGGCGACCTCGTACAACGACACCACGCCCACCTACCCGACCAGCTTCGGCTACCGGTTGACCGCGACGAACGCGAACGGGTCCACGGCCAGCGCAGAAGTCACGGTCGCCCCGACCAGCCCGGGGGGTCCGCTCACCGCCCGGGTCACCGCGGTGGTCAGCGACCTGTCCGTGGTCGCGGACAGCAGCAGCTCGACCGGGCCGAACCCGATCGTGTCCTCCGCGTGGCAGTGGGGGGACGGGCAGTCCACTGCGGCCGGCGCTGCTGCGAGCAGCAGCCACGCCTACGCCGCTGCGGGCGCCTACACGGTCACCGTCACGGTGACCGATTCGACCGGGGTGTCCAGCGTCGCGTCGACCTCGGTGACCGTCGCTGCGGCGACCGCGATGGGCACCACCTACCCGCCGACCTTCCCAGCGTCCTACTGAGGGGCCTGTCAGATGCCGAGTTGGACCACGCCCATCCCGTCTGGGATCCGCCAGACCACTGTCAATGGCACTGCTCGCGCCGCGACCGCCGGTGAACCGGCGGACGACGACAACAAGCTGATCGCCGCAGTCACCGAACTGCGGACCTTCGACCTGCTCTTGGCGCAGGCATCCGCTCCCGACGTGTACGGCGCTGGGACCATCACGACCAGCCCGGCCGGAGATCGGGTCGGGGCCAGCGTCTACCGATGGGCTGACGGCGCGACCGGCGTGTACACCGCCACCCTCGACAGCGTCGGCCGGATCAGTTCCTACACCGTCACCCACGTCAAGACCGGGCAGACGAGCACCACGTACACACAGCCCGCGGTCACCTACGCCGACGCCACCGCCGGCGCCGTAGTGACCACCGTCCCCCCGATCACGGTCGCCTGATGGGCATCTTCCGGATCCCAGCAGTCATCCCGGGGCTGAGTGACCTGATCGACCAGCGGGTCGCCGCCGCAGTCACCGCGACGACCGCGGCCACTTCGGCCGCGCTGGCCAACAAGCTCGGGATGAGCGATGTGCTCCTCGACCAGGCCGCGGACCCGGAGACGCACGCGACCGGGACCCTGGTCGTGGATCCCGCCTACGCGGGACCCATCGGGTCGAACCACTTCGGGTGGGACGACGGCGCTGACGGCGTGTGGGCCCCGACCCGGGATTCGGTCGGCCGGGTCGACGGGTGGACCATCACCCACACCGCGAACGGCCTGACGGACGTCTACACGCAGCCGCGGTGTGGTTTCGCGTCCACCGCGGTGGACGCGAAGATCGTGATCCGGCCCCCGGTGCAGGTGACGTTCGCCGCACCGGCCAGCCCGACGTTGCTGGTGGCCCCGGCCCTCACGGCCACCGGGCGATCCGGATCGGTGCTGCTCACCGCCATGGCCCCCGGCGCGGGGGTCACCGTGAACTTCTACCGGTCCACGTCCGCGACGGACCCCTGGTCCTCGCCGCCGCTGGTCACCGGTGATGTGGACGGCAGCTACGTGGACTCCGCGGTCGTTGGCGGCACCCCGTACTACTACCGATCCGCGTTCGTGTCCGGCGCGACGGTCGGCCCGCTGTCCGATATGCAGACCGCGACCCCGACGGCCACCACAGCAGGGGCGGTCCCCACGGACTGGGCCTACATCTTCTCGGCCGCGACTGCGGCCTGACGGGAGAACGGAAGCATGGCTCTCGCCACTGGCGCACCAGTCACCACCCTGCCCGACGGCTCACTGAACGGGCTCGACCTCACCGCTGACACGTCATCATCGACCGCCTCCAACGTCGCTGCCGGCGGGGACGGTCCGGGCGGCCGGGCCTACGTTCGGCTCGGTGATGTCGCCGCCGGCACCGCGGCCAGGTTCAGGCAGGCCGACGCGTCCAAGGTCGGGTCCGCCTGCACGATCGTCGCGGTCGTTCGACAGCCCTACCTGACCCCGAATTCGGCGCCGGACACGAACGGCAAGGTCCTCGGCGACCACAGCAGCATCATGTCGACGTCCCGGATGCACCTGTCGATGAGCCGCACCGACAACACCCGCTACCCGGACAACCAGCCGACCGCAACGAACACGGTGGTCGGCAGCCCCATCGGGGTCGAGCGGCTGTGGGTCGACGGCGTCGAGGTGTCCAACGGCGGGAAGAGCGTCGGCACCGGCTGGCACATCATCACCTCCACGATCACCGGTCTGGGCGCGACCCCGGCGACGGACCTGTTCCTGAACCGGGACCCCAGCGGCTACGGGACCCGCGTCAAGGACGTCGAGCGGTTCGGCATCATCCCGCGGGTCCTGTCGGCGGCGGAGATGAACGCTCTCCACGCGCAGATCAACACCGAATGCGCGGGGATCTTCACCATCGGTGATGCCGGGGTTCGGCCGCCGACGGCCGCGAAGATGCACAGCCCCCTGTCCTACCTGAATCGGATCCGGCCGATGGACGGGTCCGATGTCGACACCCGCGCGGACGGCCCCAAATGGGCGACCCGCGCGATCCGGCAGATCAAGGTGGCGAAGACAATCACCGTTGACGGGGTCACCGGCCACGCCGACAACGACTACCAGCTAAACATCAACAAGAACAACTACTCAATCGCCGTCTACCAGGTGCTTCCGAGCACCCCGACGCACAAGCTGTACTACTGCGGTTGGGACGTCATAAAGAACGCGTCGGGCGTCGTCATCTACAGCCAGCGGATCGCGCATCCCGACAACGAGGTCGCGGGGCTCGGGCACGCCTTCGACGCAGTCCCGATGCCGCCCCTGGCAACTGTTCCGCTCGGGCAGAACCACCAACGCAAGGTCGGCGTCGCCTCATCCGCGGGTACTACGACCATCGGCCTCGTCAAGGGCGACGGTGGCTCGAACAACGACGACGGTGGTGTCCCGTACCTGTTCCCGGCCGGCGTGCAATGGGTCATCGACAACGGCCTGTCAACGCAGGAGGTGTTCACCAACACCGACTCCTACGACACCCAGCGCGCTAGCCCGCCGACGACCCCGTCCACGGATCCGTGGACGTGGAAGCTGACCGCGCCGCTGAAGTTCGCCCACGCCGTCGGCGCGCAGGTCCGCCGCGCTCACCAGGTCGAAGCCGACGGCAACGACAAGCACCTCGTGATCCTCCAGGACGTCCTGGACGCGCAAGGCACCTACCTAAGGACCCGCATGTGGGAGATCCATGGCTACCGGCCGTCGACCACCACCTTGAATGGTGCCGCCCCGGACCCCGAGGGCGGCTGTTTCAACTTCGGCGGCTACGTCGACGACTTCTACAACTGGAATGGAGTGTTCAACTACACGTGGGGCGCGCGGGCCTACGGCGGTTCCGTGATGGGCGGCCTCATTCTGGTCTCCGAGTTCTATGCGGCCTTGCAGGTGAATGACCCGAAGCGTGCGATCCCGCACATGATCGGGATGGGCTGGGCGGTCACCGGTCCGATGTACCCGACCGTGCCGGCCCCGTACCGGGACGCACGGTTCGTTGGTCCAGCGAACCGGTGGGACGGGACGTCCTACCAGGACTGCACCCCTGGCAGCGGGGACGTCGTCGAACTGACCCGCATGGTCATGGGCGCCCGGTGGGCTCTGCGGCGCAGTTACGCGGACGCGGACATCGAGGCGTGGGCGACCACATACGCCCCGACCGGGACGGACGGGTTTTTGTGGCGGGCCGTCGCCTACGCGGCCCGCGACTACGGGATCGGGACGATCGACACGACCACGACGAGTGGCGCCGTGTACGTGGAGGATCCCCGCGCCATCAGGGCTGGGTTCGGATTTCAGGGCACCCCGGTCACCGCGGACATCACGAACGAATGGCAGTGCAAGAGGGCGTTCTACTCGTTGGTCGCTCACATGGACTTCGAGACGCTGTTGCCGGTTCTCGGCTGATGTCGGCCGTCCGACGATCTCCCAAGGAGTCCTGATGGGTTTGCCTCAGCGTGTGGCTGGTGCCGCGTTCACCACGGTCCCGATGCCGCAGGCGTCGCGGTTCACGTCCGCCGCGGCCGACGCCGCGATCGTCGCGTTCAACACCAACTACGTCTCCGCTGGCGGGGTGCCGTCCACCCAGTTCGGCGCCGCGGCCGGTTCTGCGTTCAGCTACTGGCAGTGGGCGCACGCCGCCGAAGCGAACCTGCTGGCTTTCGAGCGGACCGGGACTGCCGCCTACTCGGCGCAGGCCGTCGCGATCATGTCGGCCAACGACACGGCCACACCGAGCCCGCTGGTCACCGTGAACTTCAACGACGACCTGCTCTGGTGGGTCGGCGTCTACCTGCACGCCTACGACCTCGGGCTCGGCGCGCAGTACCTGACCAAGGCGCAGGCGTTCCTGGACGACACTCGCGCCTACATCAACATCTCGTCCTACAGCGGCGGGATGTGGTGGATGCGCTCATTTACCCTCGCCTCGGGTAATGCGCAGAAGAATGTCGCCACGAATGGACAGTTCGTGGACCGCGCGGTCCGCATGTTCCAGATCACCCTGGACACCGGATACCTGGAGGACGCCCGCCGAGTGTACAACTGGACCAAGGGTTACCTGGTCAATAAGTCGCAGGTGTTCGATGATGTGCAGAACACCTCGGCAACCATCATGAACTACCTGTTCACCTACAACTACGGGAACATGATCGGTGCGGCCCTTTCCCTGTACCAGGCGACGGGTGCGCAGTCCTATCTTCGGGACGCCGTGAAGTTCGCGAACTGGACCCGGTCGTACTGCGTGGCCGGCGGTGTCCTGTTCAACGAGGGCAACGGCGATGCTTACACGTTCCGGGCGATCACGTGTCGGCAGCTGACGGCGCTGTCGGCGGTGACGGGGGACCCGCAGTGGCGGGAGTTCGTCCGGCTGAACGCGTCGGAGGCGTGGGCGCGTCGCAGGGCGGACAACACGATGGGCCCGGACCTGAACGCAGTCGCCCCGACGTCGGCGCAGGACGGGCGGGCGGTGTGCACGCAGGCGACCCTGCTGCAGATCGGGCAGGTCGAGGGGTTCACCGGCGCCCGGACCCGGCCGTTGTCGTTCCCGGGCGAGACGATGACGGTGCTGTCAGGCACGCTCGGGTTCGAGTCGGTGAACGGCTCGTTCACCGACAGCGGCTACCTGGCCGGGTGGGGCGGACCGAACCTGACCGCTGCGCAGACGGTGGGCTTCGACTTCGCGTCCGCGACCGCGCAGGCGGCGACGATCAGCTTCCGGTACGCCACCGGGAGCGGCACGGCGACGTCCCGGCAGCTGGCGGCGAACGGGGCCGCCCCGTCGACACTGAACTTCCCCGGGACGGGCGGGTACACGGTGTACCAGTCGGTGTCCGTGCAGGTGCCGGCGGTGGCGGGCATCAACCACGTGGAGCTCTCCTGGCCGGCTGGGCAGACGAGCTCCGGGTACCTGAACCTGGACGGCGGCGGCGTGGCCCTGGCGGCGTACGTGGCTCCGACCAGCGCGCCGACCCTGACGATCGCGGCGGGCAACCAGTCCGCGATCCTGTCGTTCGCCGCACCCACCGGCGGGGCCACCGTCAGCATCTTCCGGGGCGCCACGTCCGGTGGGGAAGCGGCCACCCCGGTGCAGACGGGCCTGGTCGGGTCCTCGTGGACGGACGCGGGCCTGACGAACGGGGCCGCGGTGTTCTACCAGGCGGTCTACACCAACGCGGCCGGCACGTCGGCCCGGTCGAACGAGGCCACCACGACCCCGTCGCCGAGCCCGAACCGGCCCGCGTCGATGGGTGTCACCACGGCCCCGATGGGCTGGTACAGGGGCGACCAGGTGGTCACCGGGACGAGCTTCCAGCTCACCGACATGTCGGGCAACGCCCGCCACGGGACCCTCGTCGCCGGCCAGACCGCGCCCGCGCTCATCTCCGGCCCCGCCGGTGTCCCGGCCCTGTCGTTCCAGCAGTCGGGGAACCAGCTGATCCTGCCGGTGCCGGTCGCGGCGGAGAACCTGGACCTGTTCCTGGTGTGGCGGCCGGTCGCGACCAGCACCTCGCACGCACTGATCGCTGCCCGGTCAACAGCCGGCGCCGCGCAGACGGACCCGGCGGTGAACGCCTTCTACAACTCCACGCTGATCAACCAGGTCAGCGGCGGCGGGACCGTCCAGCAGGTCGCGTCCCCGACGATCACCGCGAACACGTGGCTGATCTCCCGGATCGGCATCGACACGGCCACCGCAACGGCTGTCCGTCAGCTGTCGGTCAGCAACAACGGCGGCACGGCAGTCACGGCCACCCCGACCGCGTACACCCCGGCCACGGGGAACGTGCTGTCCATCGGCGTCGGCCTCGCCGACATCGCCGAGGTCGTGGTGTTCAGCAAGCTCGTGGGGGCTGACGAGCACACCGTGAACGCCTACCTGGGCACCACCTACACCATCCCGGTCGGCGCGAACTGATGGGTCCGTCGGCGCGGTGAGCATGTTCGGCAAGCGGTCGCTGTTCGCCCTGCGCTGCTGGCTGGCCCGGCGGCAAGCACCACCGCCCCCCACTGTTCCCACGCAGCTGGTGCAGCCCGTTGTGCCCGAGGCGGGTGGGCTCCCCTACGACGCGGTCGGTGCGAAGGTCCGCGCCGAACAGAAGGTGTTCACGGACTGGCTGGCGACGAACAACGTGCGGGGCTTGGTCGGTGAGGTCGGCGTCCCTGGCACGTCCAGCGCGGGCAACGACCCGAACAGTGACAGCCGCTGGGACGCGGTCCTCGACACCTGGTATTCCCGGGCGGGGGCGTCAGGGCTCGCGGTGACCGCGTGGACCAGCGCCGAGTGGGGCGTCGGTCTGCGCACGTTCAGGAATGCGGCCGGGGATAACTCGCCGCTGAGTATCACGACCAGCTCCGGCACGGTGTTGAAGCGGTGGCCGGGCCCGTTGCGGGGCGTGAACCTGGCTGGGCCGGAGTTCGGTGACGCTGGGCCGAGTGCGCCGCTCTCCCCCCGGCCGGGCGTGCTCGGCAGCCAGTACTACTACCCGCAGCAGGGGTCCTGGCAGTACCTCGGCGCCCAGGGCGTGAAGCTGGTCCGACTGCCCTACCGGTGGGAGCGGTTGCAGCCGGCGCTGAACGGGCCGCTGGACACTACCGAGCTCGGCAGGATCCGCACGGCCCTCGGCTACGCCGCGGCCGCCGGGATCGCGGTGCTGCTGGACATGCACAACTACGCCCGATACACCCTGGCTGACGCGACCACCATCCTCGACCTCGGCCAGCCGAACCCGGCCGGCGGGACCATGACCGACGCGTTCGTCGACCACTGGGCGAAGGTGAGCGGTGCTCTCACGGGCACCGCTGGACTGTACGGCTACGGGCTGACGAACGAACCGCACGACCTGACCGTGCCCGCTGGGAGCGCGGCGGGAACGCAGCCCTACCAGGTCTGGCAGACCGCCTCATCCGCCGCCGTCGAAGCGATCCGCGCCGTCGACTGGGCGGCACCCTCGACCATCACGGTGTGCGGCTACAACTACGGCAACACCCACGCCTGGGCATCGCTCAACGGTGGTACGGCGTGGCTGTACACGACCATCCCCGCCGGGCAGACCGGCGCCGGCCAGCCCCGCAACACCGACCCGAACGTCCTGTTCGAGGCGCACCACTACTTCGACATCGACCACTCCGGCACCTACGGCGCCACCTACGACTCGGTGCTGTCGGCCGCCACGGCCACCGGATACAGCGGGTCCACGACACCTGCACCGACGCCCACCCCGGGTCCCGCGATGTTCGACGAGGGCCGGTTCGACATCGACACGTTCGGGAGCTGAGCATGACCTACACACGAGTGCCCGACGGCGTGTTTCAGGCGGCCGTGCCGAGCACCGGATGGAACACCATCCGCGACGACCTGGCCGACCACCAGAGCAGGATCACCACGCTGGAGACCGCGCCGGCCCCGGCCAGCGGCGGAACCCTCACGGGCGGCTACATCTACCTGGACAGCTACACCGGCACCGACGACGACAAGCTGACCGCCGCGATGGCGGACGCGCAGGCCGCGACCTACCACCCCACGATTCGGTTGGGGAACAGGGCGCACACGTTCACCTTGCAGCGCACCCTGTTCGACGGGTTCCGGCTGGAAGGCCCACCCGGGTACAGCAACGCCGAGAAGGGCTCGGCGAACATGACCTGCCTGGTCACGCTGAACGGCGGGAACGTCTGGCTGACCGCGCCCGCTTCGGTGGCCACGTTCGACGTGTACATCGGGCAGATCGCTTTCAAGGGCACGTCGTCCACCCAGTTCATGGCGTCATCGGCGACCCAGCCGCTGTACTGCATTCTGTTGCGGGACCTGTCGTTCTCCGGGTTCAAGTCGGTCCTCGGGTCGCAGGCCGCGAAGATGCTGATCACTGCGGCCCAGTTCGACGGCTATTGGGAGATGAACAACTCTTACACGGGCGCGATCCACCTGGGCGGGTCGGACAACACGCTGTGGCCCGCGGGGATGCTGCTCGACTCCGCGACCGCTTACCTGTCTCCGGGCGGGTCCAACGGCCAGTACCACCTGTGGCTCGACGGGCTGGAGAAGACCAGCATCGGGCCGATCTACATCACCGCCGAGGGCGGTTGGGGCGGCATCCACATCACCGGAGCCGGGATCGGGTCCGCGTCGAACAACCAGGGCGGCCCGCTGGTGTTCTCCGGTGGGATGAAGTGCGAGGGTCGCAACGCCGGGGCGCCGTGCAATGGCAGCCTCGTGCGCATCGACGGCGGCATCGTCGTTCTCCGCGACGCGTGGATCAGCTACGGCATGGCGTCGCCCGCGACCCCCGGCCACAACCCGCAGGACGCGGGCATCGTCCACCAGACCGCGGGCCAATTGGTCGTCAGCGGCTGCACCTACGACCACGCGACCTCGGTCGCGGAGACGGTGCCGTTCCTGTACTCGACCGGTGGTGAGGCGCGGATAAGCGCGCAGATGCGCGCTTCCAAGGGCGGTGTGTGGACCGGGTTGCCCCGCTACCAGGCGGCTGGGGGGACCGTCAACGCGGACACCTCGGTCCAGTCCGTCTGACCCCCGCCCGAGCTGAACGGAGGTGACCTGTGTCTGACACCCAGCCGATCGGCCACCCTGAGGAGGCACGGCCATGACCGACCCCGCACCTCCCATGACCGACCCCGCACCTGTCGTCCCACCGCCCGCACTCCCGGCCCAGCCGGTCCGGCCGGTGCAGTCCCAGAACTACTTCCGTGCTATTTGGGGGGTCACCTGGCTGTACTTCGGTGTCGGCGCGCTCGTCGGCGCCGGCAGTCCCGCGGTCGTGTCGGTCCTGGATTCCCTGACCACGCTGCGGATCCTCGCCGTCGTGTTCCTGTTCGCCGGTGGGCTCACCCTCGGGAGCCTGTTCGTCGAGCGGTTCCAGGACCGTCTCACCCGGGTCCATGGCAGCCTGGTCGGCGCGTCCCTGATCACGGACGGCGCGGAACTGGCCGCGTGCGTCATCGGCGGGCTCGCGACCGTGCTGGTCACCGTGACCACCGCCGCCCGGTACGAGGCGACCGCCCCCCACGTCGGGGCCCTGCATGTCCTGTTCGGGGCGTCCTACCCGGTCGGCGCCGAGGCGCTGGTAGCGGTCGTCGCGCTCATCCGGGCCGTCCGCCTGATCCGCGACCCGGACTACGCGGCGAACGCGGACGGGCGCCCATGACCATCGGACAGCTCGCCACCCAGTTCCTCATCGCGGTCGTCCCGATCACCCTCGGCGGGGTCGGGTGGCTGATCAAGAACCGGCGGCCCCGGGCTGTGAAGGCCGCCGAGGAAACCAAGGCCGCCGCGGACGCGAGGAAGACCGACGCCGAAGCCGCGGCGATCACCGCGCGCACCACCCTCGAAGGCGTTCAGGCTCAGCAGAAACAGCAGGCCGATCTCATCGACGACCTGTACAAGCAGATCCGGGAGACCCGGGGCCTGGTCAATGACGCCGACGAACGGGTCCGCACCGCCGAACGCCGCGCCGACCGGGCGGAGCGCCGCATCGACGTGCTCGAACGGGTGCTGCGCGCCCACGACATCACGATCCCCGCGGCGACGGACTGACCCCACCCCGCACCACCACCCGACCGGCACCCGCCGGCCGGGCACCACCCGCGCCCTGGAGGGACCGTCATGGCTGAAATGCCCGTCACCACACCCGCATACCGTGTCATTCAAGGGGACAACCTCCCCATCATCCGAATCGTGTGGCACACCACGCAGTCCGGTAACTACCCCGTAGCGTCCGCAGCAGGGGTCGCAGACAACGTCGCCGGCTACTTTCAGCGGCACGACTCCGGTGGCAGCGCCCAGTACATCACCGATATCGCCAAGGTCCTGCACGTACTGTCCGACAACACAATCGCGTGGGGCGCACCACCCAACCCGCACGAACTGCACATCGAGATCTGCGGGAACAGCGCGTACACCAGGGAGCAGTGGCTCAGCCCGCAGGTCTGGCCCGCCGTCCAGAACGCCATCAACCTCGCCGCGGAACTCAGCATCCGATGCAACGTTCCCGTAATCAAAATCGGCCCGGACAACTTGATCGCCGGGCACGCCGGGCACTGCGGGCACGTCGACGTGTCCAACGCGTGGCATCAGACGGACCACACCGACCCCGGACCCAACTTCCCGTGGGACCTTGTTGTCCCCGCTGTCAAAGCTGCCATCGGCGTCAAGACCTCCACCGACCCCGCGGCGCGCCCCGCAGCAGGGGTCTACACCGTCAAGGGAATGCAGAGCGCACCGGGAAACCCTGGATTCAATGCCTACCTGCAGCACCGACTCGGGATCCCCGCGGACGGATCATGGGGGCCGCAGACCACGCGGACCCTCGCTGCTTTCCAGACCTCCCATGGACTCGCCGGGGACGCCGTGATCGGCGCCGCGACGGCCGCCGCGCTCGGCTGGGCGTTCCGGCCGTGACTGCGCACCCGATCCGCCCGGGCGACTACTTCCTCACCCGGGCGAGCACCGCTCTCGGCCTGGCGATCCGCACGGTGACCCGGTCGGCGGTGAACCACGCCGGGATCGTCACCGCGGTCAACCCCGACGGGACCGTGCAGACCGTGCAGGCGCTCTCGCACGGGGTCGTCCCCCGGCCGCTGCCCTCACGGGTGGCGACCGGGGACGCCGTCGTCATCGTCCACCCGACGATCACCCACCAGCAGCGGCTCCTGGCAGCCGGCACCGCCGAGCTGCTGGTGCACCGCCGGGTCGGCTACGACTACAGCGACCTGCTCGCCGCCGGCCTGCTGCAGTGGGGCGTCAGCCTGCCGTCGATCCGACGCAAGGTCGCCAACCCCGACCGGATGATCTGCTCCCAGGCCGTCGACTGGTGTTACGGCCAGGCCGGCGTTCACCTGTTCGATGACGGCCGCACCCCGCAGGCCGTGACCCCCGGCGACCTGCTGTGGCTGCACGAGCAGCGCGGCTGGGACACCACCTGGTGGGGCGGCACCCCACCCGGAACCCCGCACAAGGAGGAGGCACGCGCATGATCATCGAGAACAAGGTCGCCGCAGCCAGCGCCGGAGGTGGGATCGCCGCCGTCGCCGCGACCGTCGCCATGGACTACCTGTACAAGCAGCCGATCCCACAGTCCGCCGTCGAGGTGCTGCTCGTCTACATCGTGGCGCAGGGCGGCGCGTTCATCGCCGGGTACGTCGCCAAGCACACACACCGCCCCGACCTCGCCGCCACCGAGGTGCTCCCCCCTACCGGGTCACCGTCGATGGCCGACCCCGGCCCGACCGGCCCGGAAGGCGGCCCACCCGAAACCATGCTCACCGACGCCCAAGCCGGGCAGGTGCAGGCCGCCATCGACGCCGCGGTCGCCGCCATCCCACCCGCCGCACCCACGCCGGTCGTGGTGCCCGTCACCGTCACCGCGCCCCCCGCGCCCGCCTGGGACGCACCAGCCGCACCCGCACCCGCACCGGCCGTCCCGCAGGCCGGCGCCACCGCCGCAATGGTCTGACCGACCCCCGCAACGCCAAAGCGCCCCACCGATCCCTGCTGCCGGGGTCGGTGGGGCGCTTTCGTGCGTTCAGGATGCGTTGCTCAGACATCGGGCCGTCCCGGCCAGGCTTTAAGGTCGGCCCCCGCGATCACCTCTCGGGCATCCCGTGCGAAGCCGTAAGCCTTCGGGCCTCGACCAACCTTCCGGGTCACCTCGAATCCCTGACCGCTCACGGTTAGGGTCAACCATGGTCGGCGACGACCAGGGGGAGAGTCGTCACGTAGCACGACAGCCGCGCCGCGGGAGGGACCGAGATGCCCCTGGGCGCACAGGACGGACTTGGCATTGACGCTTAGGTCTCCGATGTGGGCAACGCGCTCAGCCGCGATCTTTCGGATCCACTCCGCGACGGCATCGGCCATCGGGAGGTCGGGACTATCGCTCATCGCCGGATCCGCCGCCGCCACGGGATCGTGAACGCGATGCCGAACATCCCGCCGAGTCGGACCCGAAGCCCGTACCGGGTCGCCGTCACCCAGGTCATGTCAGCGCGCCTCGACGTCCGCGACGAGCGCGACCCCCGCCGGGCTGTCCTCCTGGTGCCACCCGGTAGTCGCGCTGAACCCGAGCTGCCCGACGACCGTGTCCGCGTCGAAGATCCACACGCCGTGCTCATCCAGCTGGCTCGCGGCGACGTCGACGCGGCGCCAGTCGTACTCGTGGCCGTCCCACTCACCGTCGCCGACGCGGTAGCGGGTCACGAAGTCGACGCCGTACTCGCCGTCGTCGTTCGGCAGGCTGTAGACGAGCGCCGCGGTGGCGGTCTCGGTGGTGGCGGTGGTCATGGTGGCTCCTGGGTTGGGGTGGGTTGGATTGGGTGGACAGATCGGGCTGTACGGGCGACGAGGGAGTCGATGCGGATACCCGGCCTGGACTGTCAGCGACTCGGCGTACTTGAGCTTTGCGGTGGCGCGCTGGGTCACCGTCACATAGGTCACCGCCCGCTACCGTCAGCGGCAGCGGCAAGGTCGCAAACTGCTACGACCGCGGCGTCCCGGGAGGGCCGGACCTCGATCTCCCCGGCGCCGAGCCGCTGGACGAGCTTGCCCGCCCAGTTGCCGCCGACGGGGGCCACACGACCCACCATCCGACGGGAGTCGTCGCGCAAGGTGACGACGTGGGTCTCGCTGTTGGTGTGGGTGGTGTAGCGGTCCATGTCGGGCTCCTTGCTCACGCTCCGGACCTCCCGGGCTGATAGTTCTAGTGTGGCCCAGGTTGAACGGGAGCGCAAGGGGTGGACGGAACTTTCTTTTCGGGCCACACTTGGGACCATGCCCAGAGGCCGCGTCCCCTTCGATCCCGAGGACGTCCGGGCCGTGACGATCAAGGTGCGGCTCACCGAACGGGAAGCCGAGCGGGTCCGCTGGGCCGCTGAGACCGCCGGGGTCAGCGTCTCCGAGCTCGTCCGACGGGCCCTGCTCCCGGGCTGACCCACGGCGTCAGCCGACCTTGGTCCATGTCTCACACCCGCTAGTGTTGAACGCCTTGTCGGTCTTCTTGATCGTGACGATGGACGAGCCCGTCGAATTGTTGTTCGCGAGGATCCCGCTCGTATCCCCGGTGCCGTCGGTGTTGCTCAGCCGCGCCCAGTAGCAGTTCCCCGACGACGGGACACCCGACCGGTAGGTACCGGGCTCGATGTCCGTGCCCACCAGGTAGGTGCCATCGCCGGGGATCGAGGACCCCGACCCACCCCCACCCGGCGCCGCGGCCGCGGCTGCCTGCTCGGTGCGCACGACGGTCACCGTGGGTCCCGGGACAGCGGGACCCGACACCGTCACGGTCGGCGCAGGCGCTGCCGGCGCGGTAACCGTCCGGGCCGGAGCTGCCACGGGCGCGGCCCCTGCCACGGTGACCGTCGGCGCAGGGGCTGCCGCGCCCGCCACGGTCACGGTCGGCCCGGGCACGGGAGTACCAGCCACGGTGACCGTCGGAGCTGGAGCGGCGACGGTCGCGGCGCTCCCCGAGTTGCTCGCCCGACCGATCCCGCAGCCGCCGAAGAACAGCACAAGCGCACCCAGCGCCGCCAGACCGCGGCGCCGCTTCTTCGGCTTCGGGGCGGCGGTCGCGGCGATCGGTCCGGGCGGCTGGTCGGTGCTCATGGCGTGCTCCCTTGTCGGCTCAGTAGGACGCCATGGTGAGCGCTGGGCGACCAGTCAGATACACCGAGGCTGGTCACGGTTAGGTGACGGGGTGCCGGGCTCGCTACCCTGCCGGGACCCCCGAGACGGCGCCGGCCGCGAGGACGGCGCGCCACCGGGCGTCCGCTCCCGGAGCGGCGTAGATGGCGGTGGTTGCGGGCGACTGGTGGCCGAGCAGCTCCTGCACGGCCCGGATGTCCGCCTCCGACTGGTAGGCGACGGTGGCGAACCGGTGCCGCAGCTGGTGCAGCGTCTCGGGGATCTCGTGCACGTGCAGGTGCCGATTGGCAATCGCCGACACGCGTGACGCCTCGTTGTAGCCGCGGCCGCCGTCGGCCCGCCGAATCACGGCCCCGCGGTGTTCCGGCAGCGCCCGCAGCGCGGCGGCCAACCCGGGGCTAACGAACACGGTCCGGCCGACGCCGCCCTTGCCGTTGACGACCCGCAGCGACGGGGGAGTGGCCCGCAGGTCTACCTCCGACCAGTCCAGCTGAGCGACCTCCATCGCCCGCAGGCCCGCGTAACCCGCCAACGCAAGGATCGCGCGCGTCCGTAGGTCCGCAGCCGCAAGCGCCTCGGCGAAGGCGTCCTCAGGCATCGGTCGGGGGAGCCGCCGGCGTGTCTTGGGTGTGAGCAGGCGAGTGCTCGGGTCGTCCGGCCTCAGGCCCTCTCGGACCGCCCATCGGTAGAACTCGCGGACGTGCTCGATCTCGACGCGCACCGAGTCGCTGGCGACCTGCCGGACGCGGACCTCCTGCCACGCGCGCAGGTCGGCCTCAGTGAGCGTGAGCAGGTCCCGGTCATCGTGCGCGCGAGCGAGCCGGCCCAGGACGTACCGGCGGTTCCGACGGGTCGACACCCGGAGGTCGCGCAGGACCAGCTCGCCGAGGTGGTCACGGATCGTCTGTTGCACGTCACTGCGCATGCGTAAGTTTCGTCGGAAGTTGTCCACTCCAAGGGCCTACGCAGCGGTCCGGTGGATAACCGGCTCCCGCTGCTGGCCAGCGACCCACGGGGCCGATCCACGGCGCTCGGCCCGGCGGCGCTCGGCCCGGCGGCGCTGCGTGCTCCAACGCCAACTAGCGTCCCCGGTCCGTAGCCACGCGGCCGGAACGCCGCACGCGGCGGCGATCCGGTCGTAGATCGGCGAGTCCTCCGGCGGGTCGTCCTGATGGTTCTCCCACTGGCCGATCCGGCTGTGACTGATCTGGATGCGAGCGGCCAGCTCGCGCATGTCCAGACCAGCAGCCTTGCGGGCTCGACGAATCCTGTCCCCGGGTCGCTCGGCCGGGATCTGCAGCAGCGGCGTGACGGTGCTCATGGGGACCAGTGTGCATAGGCCCTAAACATGGGTCAAGCCGGCTGGCCGACCCAACTCCCCGTGAACCCGCGGTAACACTTGCGCACAGCCGCTCGACATGTCTATGTTCTCCACATGTCGACTCCACATGGTGAGCTGGCTGCCGTCACCGAGGACGACCGGGTCCTCCAGATCGGTGAAGCCGCTCGACTGCTCGGCGTCCACGTCGAGACCCTTCGCCGGTGGGACGCGGCCGGCACGCTGGCCGCACACCGCAGCCCGACCAAGCAGCGCTACTACCTGGTCCGTGAGGTAGAGCAGCACCGCGCTGAGCGCGAGGCCCGCCGATTCGCCGACGCGGCCGTCGCATGACCCGCCGCCAACTGAACACCCGGGCGGGGTTCTTGCTCGGCGCGCTGATCTCCGCCGCGCTGTGGGCCGTGATCATCCTCGGCGCGCTGCTCGTCCGGGCCGCGACATGATCGGCGACCGCGCCGCCCTCGCCGCCGGCCTGCTGCTGTGGCTGATCCTGCTCGCCGGGGTGTCCCGGCTGATCTGGACGCTGACGTGACCGCGGCCCGCCGACCGGTGACCGTGCGGGAGCGGATTCTGCGGTTGCTGCATACCACGCTGGCCGCCTCCCGCGACACCCTCGCGCAGCACGCCCGCACCGTCGAGCAGGCCCGCCGGGACTTGGCAACCGCGAACGGCCGCGCCGACCGGCTGGGGCGAGACAAGGCGCAGGCCCAGCGGGAACGGAACGCCGCCCTCGACCGGGCCGCCATCGCCGAGCGGCGTCTCGCCGCGCACTGCGCCGAATGGGCACCCCGCGCCGCCGCCGCCGGGCTGCGGAACGCGCCCACCCACCCGGGAGCGGCGCTCACAGACACCGCCGGGGCGGACCCGCGTCCGCCCGCCCCGGCGGCCACCACCCACGCCCAACGGTCAGACGACACCCCGTCCTGACACAGCAGAGCCGCCGCGACCTCGACCAGGGGCACCGCGGCGGCTCCGACAGAGAGCAGCGTACACATGACCGTCTACCCGCAGCCCGCCTGGAACAACACCATGGCCCGCGTCGACCGACCCCCGACCCGACGCGACCGGATCGGCAGCGCCCTCGCCCTCGCCGTCGGCGCCGGCATGCTCGGCGCCGCAGCCGCCCTCGCCCTGGTGTTCGGCTGATGGCCGCCGAGAGCACCGCGCGCGTAATGCCCGACCGGCTCGCCCAACGGGGCCGGCCGGTGAGCGCCCCGCTGTGGAAGGCGACCGCCCCATCGGGCCGGGACTTCCGGACCGGGACCATCGACTACGCCACGCAAGTCGACGGCGGCATCGTGATGCACCCAACCTCGCGCGAGATCGTGCCCAACGAGCCGGCCACGTACCTGTCCGTGTCCACCGAGCCGGGGGAGACCCTGATCGGGGGGGCGTGGCCGTGCCGGCTGTTCCGGGTCGAGGCGGTCGGGAACGCGATCGCTGGCCTGAATGTGTCGCCGCACAAGCGGGCCGTACTCGCCCTCCGGGTGGTCGAGGAGGTGGATGCGTGGCGGGCGCTCGGCCCGAACGGCCGCGAGGTCGCCGCCATCATCGCCCGGGTCGCCCTGCTCACGCGAGACGAGATCCGCCGCCTGGCCTCCGCCAGGGGCGTTGCCCGGGACGCCGCCGAGGACGCCGCGAGGGCCGCCGCCTGGGCCGCCGCCGAGGACGCCCCGAGGGCCGCCGGCGGGGACGCCGCCCTGGCCGCCGCCCGGGACGCCGCCGGGGACGCCGCCGGGAACGCCGCCGGGAACGCCGCCGCGAAGGCCGCCGGGGCCGCCGGGGCCGCCGCCAGGGGCGCCGCCCTGGCCGCCCTGGTCCGGGACCTCATCACCCCCGAGCAGTTCGCACTGCTCGCGCGGCCCTGGGAATCAGTCGTCGGCCCGATCACCTCCGCCGTGGAGGGAGAGCAGTGATCCGGCACCTGGACCGCTACGGGCTGGTCCTCGAAGAGGGTGACCCGGTCAGCGTGTACGGCTGGGAAGAGATGCGCGGCGTGTTCACGGGCGACGACGAATACGGGCTCGTCCGAGTCGCGTGGAGTGCTGGCGGGCCGTCGTTTGAACGGCCCGGGGACCTCGTCAAGGTGGCGGACCGATGAGCGCTGAGGGCGTGTTCCATGGTGCGGCGACGATGTCGATGGCCCGGCTGGATCAGTCGTGAGCACCGCTCCGCGCCTGACTCGGCGCAACTACGGGCGCAACCACGCCTACTACCTCGACGGCGAGAAGGTGCCTGGGGTCACCACCCTGATCAAGGACGGCAACCCTGCGCCGGCCCTCGTCGGCTGGGCCGCCAGGACCGTCGCCGCCTGCGCTGTGGACGAGTGGGACGACCTCGGTGCCATGACCCCGACCAAACGGTACGAACACCTGAAGACGGCGCACAACCGCGACCGGGACCAGGCGGGCAACCGGGGCACCCAAGTCCACCGGCTCGCCGAGCAGATGGTGGCCGGCGCCGAGGTCGAAGTGCCCGATCTGCTCGCGGGCCACGTCGAGTCCTATGTCCGGTTCCTCGACGAGTGGGAGCCGGAACCGATCGGCGTCGAAGTCAGCGTCGCGAACACGGAGTGGCGCTACGGCGGGACGCTGGACCTGCTGGCTCAGCTGCCGGACGGACGCCGCCTGGTCGTGGATCTCAAGACCAACCGCAGCGGCATCTTTGGTGAAGTCGCGTTGCAGACCTGCTTGTACGCGCGGTGCGACCTGGCGATCATGGACGGCGTCGAAACCGACTTCGCCGCGCTGGACTTCGACCGGAGCACTGCTCTCGCCGTGTGGGTTCGCGCCGATGGCTATGACGTCTACCCCCTCGACATCGGCGAAGCCGCCTGGAAGGCCGCCCGCCACGTCGTCTCGACCGCGCTCGCACGGAACCGCAGCCGCGAGTTCCGCGACCTCGTCGGAGAGGCCATTAGGCCCCCGACCCCCCATGCACACAGGGAGAACGCAGCATGAGCGAGCACACCGTCAAGATGGCCAGTGCACTACCCAAGGCCGACGCGATGAACGGGCTCGGCGTCGTCGCTGAGGCCGCTGTCGCCGACTCGGACATCAAGGTCGTCGCGGTCGTCATCCTCGACTGCAAGGCGATCACGCACGACGTGGACAGCGGCGAGGACGTGCCGACGTTCCGCGTCCGCCGAATTGAGCCGGTGGGGCGGGCGGACGACAAGGTCGCGCTCGGTCGGATCGCCAGCAGGGCCTTCGAGTCCCGCACCGGCAGGACCGTGCTGCCGTTGGACGTCGAGCAGGAGATGGCCGACGTGTTCGGCCGGCTCGACCCGACCACCGGCGAGATCCTCGACGCCGACGATGGCGGTGCCGCATGAGCGAGCTCGCCGTGCGCGACGACCGCGCACTCGCCTCCTACGGGAGCACCGCTCCCGCCCCGTACCCACCAACCGGGCCGTCCGGACTGATCGAGTGGGGACACGCCCTCGCCGCCGCCGAACAGATCGCCGACGCCATCGGGGACACCGAGTTCGTCCCCCGGCAGTGGAGGGGCCGCAAGCCGGAGGTGGCCGCCGCGATCATGACCGGTGCCGCCCTCGGCATGGACCCGCTCGCCGCTCTCCGCGCGATGGACTCGATACAGGGCCAGCCGGCGTTCCGCGCCAACACCATGCGGGGGCTCGTCCAGGCCGCCGGCCACGAGATCTGGTTGGAGGAGGCCAACAGCACCCGGGCCATTGTGAAGGGTCGGCGCCGCGGCGGCCAACGCGTGGAGACGTCCACCTGGACGATCGACCGGGCCAGGCAGCTCGGGCTGGTCGGCAAGGACAACTGGAAGAAGCAGCCGCAGGTGATGCTCGTCGCCCGAGGCACCACTGAGATCGCCCGGCTGATCGCCGCCGACGTCCTGCTGGGAATGCCCTACAGCAGCGAGGAGATCGACGACACCGGCGAGACGATCGGGGCCGAGCCCGCCGCCACAATCGTGGCCCCCGCCCGCCGCACCGCCCAGCGCAAGAGCGCCGCTCCGGTCGCCGCCGCACTCCCCGTCACCGAACCGGACTTCGAGCCCGAACCCGAGCCTGAGTCGCCGGCCACGGACGTTCCCGACAGCCTCGTCCTCGCCGACGAGCCCCGCACCGAAGCGCAGTCCCGGGCCCTGTTCGCGATGCTCGGCAGCCACGGGGTGAAGGACCGCGAAGACGTCCGCCAGGTCATCGGCCTGATCATCGACCGGCCCATCGAGTCCACGAAGGAACTCACCAAAGCCGAGGTGTCCCGGCTGCTCGACGAGCTCCCCGCACGGCTCACCGCAGGCGACAGCACAGCGGAGACAGCGTTTGACGAGGCGCGCGCATGACCGCGCGCATCGACCGCGACAGGCTGTTCAAGATCCTCGCCCTCGGCGGACAAGGGTCGGATGCCTACCTCGCCGACCAGGTCGAAGCCCGCATCGACGAATGGCTGGTCGAGAGCACCGCGCCGGTTCCCGGTGAGCCGGCGCTGGACCTCGACACGCTGGAACGGGTGACCCTGGACGCGGTTCCGTGGGCGCCGGACGTCATGGCCGGAGATGTCGCTGCCGCCGTGGAGCGGCACGTCGCGCCGATCCTCGCCGCCGCACGGCAGAGCACCGCTCCCACCGACCCCGCCGAGCTGGCGAAGGACCCGAAGGTCGCGGCGGCCGTGCTACGGGTTGAGAAGGCCCGTGTGGAAGCACGCACGTACGAGGTGCGGCCGGACTACGTGACCCGGATGCTGGACTTCCTGCACGCGCGCATCACCGCGCTGGACCCGTCCGAGCCGGTCGACCAGCCGATGGAGGACGGGCAGTGGCGGGACCTCAAGGGCGTGCTCTGGCAGCGGCAGTTCAGCGAAGGCATCTACGGGCCCTGGCGCTGGACCACCCTGATCGGACAGGTCGGCAACCTCGTCGGGTATCGCTCCGATGAGGAGATGCGCGGCTGCCGGGTCGTCCCGGCCGCTGAGGTCATCATCCGGCTCGGGCTCGGCGGTGAGCAGTGAGCACCCGCCAGCGCCGAATCGCCGTGCTCGTCCGGAGTGGGGTGGATCCGCGACGAGCCCGTCGCCTGGTTCGTCGGGCGGCTCGCCGGACAGCGTTGGACCTGGCGCGGATCCAACGCTCACTCGCTCACATACGCAAGGAAGTCGCTAAACTCAGAGCCGCAGCGAACCGTTCCGGTGTCGCACTCAGAGCACGGCAGGCCCCGGTCTGGCCGTTGCCGGCGTGAGCGCCGCTCCGATCGACCGCGTCGTCGGCGTGGACACGTCGTTGTCCAGCACCGGCGTCGCCGCGTGGAAACTCGCCGACGACGGGCCCTTCCTGCTCGGCGCCGAGGCGATCACCGTGCCCGCCGTCCCGGGCGCCACGATCACCGACCGGGCCCAACGGGTGAAACGGATCTCGCGCGAAGTGGACCTATGGACCCGCCACGTCAACGCGCTGCTGGTCATCGAGGGGCTCGCGCCCAGTCGCACGCACAACGGCGGCAGGGACAGCGACCTCGCCCACCTGTGGTGGACCATCGTCAGCCGACACACAGCCCGGGCCGACTTCAACTGCCTCGTCGCCGTCGCGACCCCCGGCGGCGTCAAGAAATGGGCCACCGGTAACGGGGCCGCGGACAAGGCCGCCGTCGCCTCCGCCATCACCCGGCTCGTCCCGCAGGCCGACGTCACCACATCAGACGTCAGCGACGCACTCGCGCTGTCCCTCATCGGGCAGCACCTCCTCGGCTGGCGGGACGAACCCGCCGCCTACCGCCGCGACGCACTCACCAAGGTCGCCTGGGCGAACGGAGCACCAACATGAGGCTCTACGTCAGCGGCCCGATCACCGGGCGCCCGGACGCCGAACAGCGCTTCCGCGAAGTCGCCGAGGCACTCCGAGCGGCAGGACACCAACCGGTCAACCCGTTCGACATCCCCGCCGCCCCGCTGACCCGGATGGCCGTCAGCGGGGACGCGGACCGTGACGACTGGTGCCAGCACCTGCGCGCCGACCTGATCGTCATGCTCGGCTGCGACGGCGTCGCCTGGCTGCCCGGATCCCACACCTCCGAAGGCGCGTCCATAGAGCGGTCCCTGGCCATCCAGGTCGGCATCCCGACCAAGCCGGTCAACGCGTGGGCGCCGTGGGCGGAGCCGGCCGCATGACCGCCACCGGCACCTGCGTGCACTGCTCCCGGACCATGCCCGCCGACCAGCTCCGCGCGAAACGGCTGTTCGGCCGCCGCGACGGGAACTGGGAGTGCCGCGACACACGGGAATGCTTCCGCGCCGGCCGGGAGCAGACCGGGCAGGCGGCGCCGCGATGACCGGTACCCGGAGCAGCGCACACATCAGCTACCGCAGCTGGGGCGCCGGCCTCACCGCCGCCCCCGGCGACTGGCGCGACCGCGCCGCCTGCGTCGACGACCCCCAGCTGTTCCACGGCCCCGATCACGAGCCCTGGCAGAACCGCGACCGCCGCGAAGCCGCCGCCCTCGCCATCTGCCACACCTGCCCCGTGTGGCGCGCCTGCCGCCAGGACGCCACCGACCGACGCGACCAATACGCCGTCGCCGGCCGGGAAACACCCGACCAGCGGATGCGGCGGCTCGGGATCGAGCCCCCACCCGCCGAACGCGATGCGCCAGGCGACGAACCCTGGCACGGGCTGACCAGCGGCTACACGGGCCATGGCTGCCGCTGCGCCCGCTGCACAGCGGCCATCAGGGAAGCCAAACGCTGGAGCAGGGCGGCCCACCGATGACCGCCGACCTGAAGCCCTACCTGGTCCGGCGCGAACGGCTGCACCCGGACTGCGAGTCCTGCGAGTGCAACTGGATCATCCGCGACCGCGCCACCGGGGAGCGGCTTGGCACCACCTTCCGCAGCGAGGATGGATCCAGCTGGCTCCTGCAGATCGAGGGACGGGCCGGCCTCTTCGTCCGCCGCACCCGGGGCGAAGCCGCCGCCAGCGTGTGGGACCGGACCCGCCCATGAGCGATCCCCACCTCGGATCCCGCGCCTGACCGCGAGAGCAGCGCACACCCGGCGGCCGATGGACCGTGCGCAAAGACCAACGCGGCACCACCTTCAGCTGGGTCGTCGTCTCACCTGACGGCCGCGACATCGCAGTTGCCGGGTCGCAGCAGGCCGCCGTCCGCGAAGCCATCCGACGCGCCCGGCAACCACGATGACAGGAGAAGGCGGCGTGAGCGGTCCCGCGATCACCTTCGGCGTCACCGGCAGCTGCCGGTGCGACAAACCCGCCCGCATCCTTACCACCATCTGCCGACACGAACACGTCGAGACCTCCCGGCTGTGTACGTCCCACTGGGCCGGCCTCTGCGAGGTCGAGAGGATCGTCTGCTTCGCCTGCCTGGTCCGCTCCGATGGGCACACGCACCTGTGCACCGCCCGGCTCATCGAGGAAACCGCGGTGGGTGACGGGTGACCGCCGACCACGACACCCCACCACCCCGCGCCCCCCTGCCACGAGCCCGACCCGGTGCCGCCGTGGTGACCCGGCGCGCCGCGGCCCGGCGGAAGCCGCGCACCTGCGCCTGCACCGGGTGCGCACGCCCCCACCCCGACCCGTGCGGCGGCCCCGCCCCGTTCACCAACCGCGGCCTGTGCCTGTGCTCCCGGTGCATGCGGGGCCGGCGACCACCCGACCCGATCACCGCCGCATGACCGCCCACCCACACGACGAGCTCGCACCCCGGCGGGCAGGCAGGGGAGAACCACCCGTGCCACCCACCACCGACACCGCCGACGAACAACTCGAACGGGGCGTCCTCGGCGCGCTGCTCCTCGCACCCGACGTCGAAGCGGCCGAACGGCTCATCACCGCCCTCGGGGAGCCGGCCAACTTCGACCGGCCACGTGTCGCCGAGGTCTGGCAGATCGCGTCCCAGCAGTGGGCCACCACCGGCCGCGCCGACATCCACAGCGTCATCGCCGCCCTCCGCGCCAACCGCCGGCCCATCGACCCCCTCTGGGTCCTCGGCTGCACCGACGTCGACCACACCCCCGCTACCCAGCAGCACGCCCTCGACTGGGCCGTCCACGTCGCCGACAAGGGCCGCCGCCGCCGGGTCGTGGAAGAACTCACCCGCGCCCTGCAGCAGGCCGAGAACGGCGTCGACGGCGTCGGCGACACCCTCGCCCGCATCGAGCGGCTACAGGCCGTTCCGGGCGTCACGGGCACCACGTGGCGGCCCGTCGACCCCGCCCAACTCCGCGACAACCCCGAACCCCTCCCGACACCCACCATCCTTTGCCGTGACGATGGCACCGCCCTCCTCTACCCCGGCCGGGTCAACGCCATCTACGGGGAACCGTCCGGCGGGAAAACGTGGCTCGCGCTGCTCGCCGTCAAACACCAACTCGACGCTGGCCAAGGAGTCCTGTACGTCGACTTCGAGGACCGCGCGCCGGCCGTGTACGGCCGGCTGGAGCTGCTCGGCGTCGACCCCGACGTCCTCTACGACCCGGCCCGCTTCGGGTACTGCCGAATCGACGAAACGGTCACAGCACCCGGCGCGATGAATGACCTCACCGCCGCACTGGACCGGTTACGACCGTCCCTCGTCGTCATAGACGGTGTCGGGGAATCCATGAGCCTGGAACAGCTCAACCCCTACGACAACCCCGACGTCGTCACCTGGTGGTCACGGCTACCCCGCCACATCACCAGGCACTCAGCAGAACCCGCAGTCCTCCTCATCGACCACGTCGTGAAAGACACCCAGACCCGCGGATCATGGGCGATCGGCGCGCAAGCGAAAGTCGCGTCCATCGACGGCGCCGCGTACACCCTGGACGGCATCCCCGATCAGCTCGGATTCGCCTCCGGTGAGCGCGGAGCCATGCAGATCACCATCGTCAAAGACCGCAACGGAATGGTCGGTGCCAAGAAGCAGACAGCCGCCACGTTCATCGTGGACAGCAGCGACGGGGACCTGTCCGCGTGGCTCACCACCCCGCAACGCGGCGATGTCGAGCCCGGGGAACGCCACGCCCGAGTCGTTCCCACCTACCTCATGGAACAAGTCAGCCGATACGTCGAAGCCTACCCGGGAAACAGTGTCCGCTCCATTGTCGACGCCATCCGGAGCAAGAAAGAGAACGTCAAGGACGCCACCCGAAGGCTCGTCGCGGCCGGGTATATCACCGTCCAACCCGGCCCGAACCGGTCCCAGCTGCACCACTCCGCCGCCCCGTACCGGCAGGACGACCCGCTCCCGAGGGTGTTGTGACACCCCCCGAAACCGTGTGGGTCCCGGTGGGTCCCGGTGGGTCCGGACCCACACAAACGGGGTGGGTCCCAGCCCCCCCTTTAGGGGCTGGGGACCCACCCAAACGGGACCCACCTGACAGCGACAGGACCGGGACCCACCCAGACAGGAGACAGGAGGCAGGAGCGTGACCACCACCGACCAGCAGCAGCCCGCAGACAAAGTGGACCACCCGTCCCACTACACGCAGCACCCATCTGGCGTCGAGTGCATCGCCATTACCGAACATTTCAACTTCAACGTCGGTAACGCGATCAAATACTTGTGGCGCGCCGGCCTCAAGGACGACCGGCTCACCGACCTCCGCAAGGCCCGGTTCTACGTCGACCGCGAGATCGCACGGATGGGGCGCCCATGAGCGGGCAGGAGACCACCGACCCCCGCAACGAGGAATGCGCCAACTGCGGCCACCTCGCGGGCGGACACGACCACGGCGGCGGCCACTGCCGCCACGGATACCCACACGAAACCACCATCCGCCCATGGGGACCAGAACCCCGACGTATTCTCACAGCAGTCAACTGGTGCACCTGTCAAAGAGTGGAGCTCGCATGACCGACCCCAACGTCTTCGACCCGAAGGACGTCACTGTCGAAACGGAAGATGACCGCGTCACCCACACCTCGTCCCGGGACTGGCTGTGGGCGGCGAAAATCCACCACGACACGGCAGCGAACGCATGGTCCCGAGTCGACGGAGACTTCGCGCAGAACGCCCAGCTCGCCACATCCGCCGCCCTCATCGACATCGCCAGGTCACTCCAGTTCATCGCCGCCCACATGGGAGAACGTGAGTGACCGAGCAGCCCGCCGCACAGGAAACATCACCCACCACGAACCACCTGCTCCACCTGCTCGGCGATATCGAGCGGGCCGCGACATTCCTCGCGGCCAATCCCGCCCGGCGCGAGGTCGGATCCCAGGCGCGCAACCCGAACCGTCCCGGCAGCAAGGAACCCATCAGCCTCGACGTCATCGACCTCTGCGCAGAGGCGCCTGCCAAGCTCACCGAATGGGTGCGCCTCGTGTGGGAGGAACGCGACACCGACCTGACCGACCCCGATACCGGACCGACCGGGCAGACCGTGACCGAGCTGTGCCGGTGGCTGCGGGCCCGAGCCGCGTGGATCGTGGACCAGCCCTGGTCCGATGAGCTGATGACCGAACTCGGGGACCTGCGGGGCAAGCTGGCCCGCGCACCCGGGTCGCCGCTGCTCGCCACCACCGCAGGCCACGTCCCGTGCACCCGGTGCGGCGGCAGCGTGGCCATCCGCCAGCACGACGCCGGCCGCCGTGTCGAGGTGTCCGGCAGGTGCGCCGAATGCGGGCACGCCTACGACGAGGACGCCATCGCCGCGGCACGCGCACGGCAGGTGCAGGTGCTGGACTGGCGGCCCGTGGAGGACGTGCTGCGGGTGCTGCGCGGCGAAGGGTTCGGGCTCACCGCCGCACAGGTCACGCACTGGGGTGACCGTGACCTCGTCCCCCGCCAGGTGGACCAGGACACCGGTCGGCGCACCTACCTGGTGGGCCCGGTGCGAGAGCGGGCACGGCGAGTGCAGCGGTACGCGCAGGCAGGTGCACACGTGGCCATGCACAGGCAGGCGAGCGGTGAATGACAGGCGTGTGGTTCGTCTGCTACCTTGGCTGCCGTCGGCATGAGGCGACCCCTGACCACGGATGACACACCATGCCCACCGCTCCTCAGTCCCGGTGCACGAAGCCCGGATGCCCGGATCGCTCAGTGGTCGGAGGCGGTGGCCGATGCCAGCACCACCACCGCCCCGCCTGGCAGCCCTCAGCACGCAGCGCCTGGAGCGGCGGCAGCACTCGGGCATGGCGGACCGCGAGGCAACGCCAGCTCGACGCCCAGCCTGTCTGCCAAGACGGTGACTGCAACCGCCTGGCAACCGAAGTCGACCACATCACACCCCGATCACAGGGTGGTTCCTTCCTCGACAAGAACAACCTGCAATCACTATGCGGATGGCACCACGCAATCAAAACAGAACGCGAAAGAATGAAAGCCACCCCAAGGGGTGGGGTACCACCGCAAATGTAAAAGAATGCGGACACCGACGTGGTTGCGCCCGCGTGTTCGTTGACGAGTTTTCGCCCTGGGGGGTGGCTGGATGGGTGAGCGAGGCCCTGCTCCGAGGCCGACAGCGCTCAAGATCCTCCACGGGGACCGTTCTGACCGGATCAACGACGCGGAGCCGGTCCCGTTGGGCGCCCCAGTGGCCCCGGGGACGATGTCGGTGGCTGGCCGTGCTGCGTGGGACCGGTTGGCGCCGGATCGGATCGCGCAGGGCGTTCTGACGGCGTGGGATGTGGACGCGTTCGCGGCGTTCTGTGAGGTGCTGGCCGCCCTAGCGACCGCTCACCGTGGGATGACGGCGAAACCGATGCCTGGGGCGCCGTCGCCGATCGGGAAGTTCCGGGATCTGGTGGCTTTGGCCACGACTCTCGGCGGCCGGTTCGGGTGGACGCCGTCCGACCGGGCGAAGTTGGCCGTCGGCGGCCGGAAGGAGCCGGCGCACAGCGCGGAGCGGCTGCTGTCGTAGCGGGGGTTCCTGGTGGCGGTCAGGCTTCCCGTCTGCGGCTACACCTTGGACCGGTTGACGTGCAAGAAGCGGGGCGACCACTTCTGTGAGCCCCGGGCACGGCACGTGGTGGCGTTCATGGAGGAGCTGCTGCTGCACACGAAGGGCCGGTACGCCCGGAAGCCGTTCCTGCTGGCCGGTTGGCAGCGGGACGACATCGTGCGTCCGATGTTCGGTGAGACCCGGTGGTCCCCGGAGTACAGCGAGTACGTCCGCCGGTACCGGGTCGCGTGGATCGAAATCGCCCGGAAGAACGGGAAGTCGGAGTTGCTGGCGGCGATCATGCTGTACCTGCTGGTCGGGGACGGCGAGGAGTCCGCTGAGCTGTACGCGGTGGCCCGTGACCGCGACCAGGCCGCGCTGGTGTTCAACGTGGCCGCCCGGATGGTGACCCTGTCCCCGATCCTGGCCGCGCGGCTGACGGTCAAGGAGTACAACCGGCGGATCGTGGACGAGCGCACCGGCTCGGTCTACGAAGTCATCGCGGCGGATGCGAAGGGTGCTCTCGGGTCGAACCCGTCGGGTGTCGGCGCGGATGAGATTCTGGCGTGGCGTGACCGGTCGATGTGGGATGCGCAGCGGTCTGGGATGGGTTCCGGGGCGCGGGCGCAGCCGCTGATGGTGGCGGCGACGACGGCGGGTAACGACCCGAACGGGTTCGCCGCGGGGATGCACGCGGAGATGGTGAGGGTGCTCGAGGACCCGCAGCGGTCCCCGCACGTGTTCGCCTTCGTCCGGAACACCCCGCAGGACGCGGACCCGTGGGATGAGGTGAACTGGCCGCACGCGAACCCGGCGTTGGGCGACTTCCTGTCGTGGGAGGCGATGCGCCAGGAGGCGCTGGAGGCCCAGAACGACCCGGCCGCGGAGAACAGCTTCCGGCAGTTCCGGTTGAACCAGTGGGTAGCGCAGTCGTCCCGGTGGATGCCGATGCACCTGTACCGGGCCGCCGCCGGGGATGTGTGGCCGACGCCGACCTGGCACCGGGACATGTTCCGGGGTCGGACCGCTTACGGCGGGTTCGACTTGTCGGCGATCTCGGACCTGACGGCGTGGTGCCTGGTGTTCCCGGACGGAGCGGGCGGCGCGGATGTGACGTGGCGGTTCTGGGTGCCTGAGGTGAAGGTCCCCAGTCTGGACGTGGTGACGAACGGGGCGTTCTCCCGGTGGGTCCACGAGGGTTGGGTGACGACGTCCGAGGGGAACCGCGTCGATCACGACGTGGATGTGTACCCGCAGATCGAGTCCGACGCCCGGGATTTCAACGTCGCGGGCGCCGACGGCGACGAGTGGTCGATGTATCGGGTGGTGCAGGAGATCGGCCAGCGCACGGGCGTTGAGGTGGCGACCTACTCGAATACGTACAAGCGGATGACGCCCGGCGGGGACGAGCTCATGGCCCTGGTCAAGGAGGAGTCGTTCCGCCACCACGGCAACCCTGTCGCGGAGTGGTGCTTCGACAACGTCGAGATCTTCCGGGCGAAGTTCGACGCGAACCTGTATCGGCTGAACAAACCGGACCGGGGCGCCCCAGGCGCCCGGGTGGACGCGGTACCGGCCGCGGTGATGGCGATCAACGCGTGGAAGCTCGCGGAGGCGACACCGGTGGAGAAGCCGCGGTCGCGCAGGGTGGTCGCTTTCAACTGACGAGGGGGTGGGTGTGACACCGGACGCCGCGATGTCGCTGACCCGCTCCCTGGCGATCGAGCTCGCCGCTGACCGGCCGCAGCTGCGCCGTCTGGACGACTACCACGCGGGCCGGCACCCCCTCGCGTTCGCGTCCAAGAAGTTCCTCGAGGCGTTCGGCGGACTGTTCAAGGCGGCGGCGGTGAACTGGTGCCCGCTGGTCATCGCGGCGACGCTGGAGCGGTTGCACGTCGAGGGCTTCCGGAACAGCAAGGACGAGACGGCGAACGCCCGGCCGTGGGAGATCTGGCAGGCGAACAACTTCGACGCCGGGTCGAACATGCTGTTCCGTGAGGCGCTGAAGTACGGGCGCTGCTACACGATGGCCGGCCCGGGTGACGACGGGGACCCGCCGCTGCTGACGATCGAGTCCCCGCTGGACGTGATCCACCGGATGTCCACGGCGAATCGGCGGCGGATGGCGTCGGCGCTGCGGGTGTTCACCGACGACGACGGGACGCGCTGCGCCACCCTGTACCTGCCCGATGAGATCTGGCGGTGGCAACGCGCCGGCACCTACGCGGCGACCAGGTCGCCGCTCACCGGTCGGCCGGACCTGACCGATGACCTGTCCCAGGCCACCTGGGAGCCGCGGGTCATCGACGGCCGGGACTGGCCTGAGGTGAACGATCTCGGCGTGGTCCCGATCGTGGCGTTCCTGGCGTCACCGGAGCTCGACGGGTGGGGCACCTCGGAGCTCGCGGCGGTCCTTCCGTTGCAGGACATGGTGAACAAGACGGTCGCGGACATGCTGGTCGCGTCTGAGTTCGTCGCGATGCCGCAACGGTTCGCGACGGGCATGGAGATCCAGGTCAACCCGACCACGAATCAGCCGGTCGACCCGTTTCCCGTGGTGACCCGCATGTATCAGGCGGAGGCGCCGGAGACGAAGTTTGGGCAGTTCCCCGCGGCGGACCTGTCGTCCTACGTGCAGGTGTTGGGGACGCTGAAGCAGGATGTGGCGACGATCACCCGGACCCCGCCGCACTACTTCTACCTCGGCGGGGCGTTTCCGTCCGGTGAGGCCATCAAGTCGGCCGAGGCCGGGCTGGTCGCGAAGGCCAAGGACCGGATGCTGACGTTCGGGGAGTCCGCCGAGCAGCTGATGCGGCTGGCCTTGGTCATCGACGGGTCCGCGGACATCGCCGCTGTCGACATGGAGACGGTGTGGGGTGACCCGGAGTACCGGATCGAGTCCGAGCACATTGACGCGACCCTGAAGAAGCAGGCGTTGGGGGTCCCGTGGTTGCAGTTGATGGAGGACGCGGGCTACAGCCCGCAGGTCATCGAGCGAATGACCGCCCAGCGCGACGTTGAGCGACGCCAAGCAGCTCAGGAGCAGGCCGACGCGGCGAAACAGGCCGCGGATCTGGCGGCTGCGAGCGCGTCGAACCTCCAGGCGGCGTCCCAACTGGTCCCACCGGCGCAGAGACCGCCCCCACCAGTGGCCAAGGCGCCCGCAGTGCCCGTTCCGCCCCGTTGACGTGATGTCAGCGGCTGTTCCGCCTGGCGTGATGCCACCAGCAGGCCCGTGAGGGGCCAGAAGGAGACGAATCGATGGCCGACGAGCCGAAGAACCCGTTCGGGACCCCGAAAGAGCCGGCCGCGGCGGCAGAAACGCCCCGCGACGCCTCGGATGGCGCCCCTATCCCGTCCAGGGACCCCGATCCGGGCCCGGACGACGACGGCGTCGACCCGAAGGTCGCCGCGGTCCTCTCCAAGGAGCGCAGGGCGGCCCGTGACGCGGTCCGACGCGCCGACGCGGCGGAATCGAAGCTCCGGGAGCTCGACGACGCGAAGAAGTCGGACGTCGACAAGGCGAATGAGCGGGCTCAGCGCGCCGAGGAGCGCCTGGCGCAGGTGGAGTCCCGCGCGTTGCGCGCCGAGGTCGCCGCCGCCAAGGGGCTGCCGGCGAATCTCGCTGCCCGACTGCAGGGCAGCACCCGCGACGAGATCGAAGCCGACGCCGACGACCTGCTGGCCGTTGTGGGCACCCCGAAGACGCCGTCCCGTCGAGACCCCGACCAGGGGCGCCGCGACACCCCGGCCAGGGGGGCCGCGGACATGAACAGCTGGATGCGTTCCGCAACCGGCACCCGTATCTGACCCCCGGCGACTGCCGGGCGGATCGACACGAAAGGACCCGTCATGGCAGTCAACATCACCGCCCGCTCGGACGCCGCCGCCGACGTTCCAGCTGCAACCGCCAAACTCATCATCGACGGCGCGGCCCGGCAGTCTGCCGCGCTGCAGCTGTTCAGGAAGCTCCCGATGAGCCGGCGCCAGGAGCGTATCCGCGTCCTGTCCGCGCTGCCCGTCGCCTACTTCGTGAACGGTGACACCGGCACGAAGCAGACGTCGAAGGGCGCCTGGGTTGACAAGCTGGTCACCGCTGAGGAGATCGCGGTCATTCTCCCGGTGCCCATCAACGTCATCGAGGACGTCGACTACGACCTGTGGGGCTACCTCCGCCCGGACGCGGAGGAAGCCATCGGAAAAGCCCTCGACGAAGCCATCTTCTTCGGCGTCAACAAGCCGGCGACGTGGCCGACCGCGCTGATCCCAGCCGCGATCTCCGCCACACCCAGCCACGCCGTGACCCGCGGCACCGCGACTCAGGCCAATGGTGGGATCGCGCAGGACTTCAACGCACTCGTCGGTCTCGTCGAGAACGACGGGTTCGACGTGTCCGGCATCATGGCGAACCGGCGCATGCGGCAGTTCCTGCGCGGGGCCCGCAGCACCCAGGGTGTGCAGCTCGCGGAGTTCGGCGCGAACGGTGACACGGTCATGGGGATGGGCGTCCAGTACGGCGCCCGCGGCTCCTGGCCGGTCGGCGGGGCCACTGGGACGGTCAACCCGCTCGCGCTGATCGGGGATTTCTCCCAGGGGATCCTCGGGGTCCGCTCCGACATCAGCGCGAAGATGCTGGACCAGGCCGTCATCCAGGACCCGGTCACCAACGCCATTGTTTATAACTTGGCCCAGCAAGATATGGTTGCATTGCGGTTGGTCGCGCGTTTCGGTTTCCAGGTGAGCAACTTCGTCACCTGGGAGCAGGGCAACGAAGCCAACCGCTTCCCGTTCGCGGTGTTCAACGACGCCGCCACCGTCTGAGAGGCAGAAACACATGGCTGATGACACGACTGTCACTGAGCAGCCGCCCGGTGTGGGCGCGGCGGCGACCGACAGGGCTGACGGTTCCGTTCCCCCGCCCGTGGCGAGTGGGGACGGGGTCGTCGGCGGTTCCACGGAGCCGTACGTGAGGGGTTACCACGGGGATGACGCATCCGACCATGGGTATGCGGGTCGGCCGGAGGACAGCGCTCCGTTCGGGGCCGGGTTCGGCAAGCAGAAGCTCTGAGCTGAGGGGGGGCGGGTCCGATGGCCGAGCTTGCCCCCCTCGCAACGCTGCAGGAGCTGATCGACTATGCGCAGGACGACGTCAATCCGACCACCGGCACGCTTCTGCTGGCCTTGGCGTCGCAGGTTGTCCGCACGGAGACGCAGCAGATGATCACTGCTGTCACGGATGACACGGTGCGGCTGGAGGGCGGCCGGGAGCTGCTGTTCCTCCCGGAGCGGCCGATCAAGTCCGTGTCCGCGGTGTCCGGCCTATATTATGCGACGACAGCGGACCCGTTTTATTACGACATCCCGGATGCAGCGGCGCTGTTCGGCCCGTTGCCGCCGGGCATCTGGGTGCTGGACGCGCAGAGCCATCTGCGGTTGCCGGTGGGCTCCCTGTGGCCGCCGGTGGTGGAGGTCACCTACTCCCACGGGTACGACGCCGTCCCGGCTGACCTGAAAGCCGTCTGCCTGGAGTCGGCGAAGCGGCAGTGGATCAACCCCGGCGGGTATGAGCAGTTTACGACTGGCGGGATTCGCGCGCAGTTCCCCGGTGTCCGGTCGGGTCCGACTGCGGGCACCGTCGGCGGTCTGATGCTGACGGTGAACGAGCTGCGGATCTGCCGGCGCTACCGTCTGGGGACGCGGTGAGGTTCTCTCCGGTGGCCCGGGAGACGGTGACGGTGGTCCGTGCCGGCGAGTCGGTGGAGACCCCCCTGGGGTACTCCCCGGGCCCGTCGACGCCGCACGACGTCGACGGGTGCTCTCTGCAGCGGCTGTTGGGCAACTCGTCGCTGGAGACCATGTCCGGTGACGTCGACAAGCTGGTCACCCGGTGGATCCTGTACGCCCCGCCGGGCGCGGACATTCTCGCGTCGGACCGGGTGCAGCAGGGGCCTCTGGACCTGCAGGTGGACGGTGACCCGGCGACCTGGCCGGGTCCGAATGGCCGGCCGCACCACGTCGAGGTGTACCTGAAGCGCTGGGAGGGCTGATGCCCGTCGAGTTCATCCCCGACTACGCCGGCATCGGTGACGTGATGTGCTCGGACGAGGTCCGCGCTGCCCTCCACGACACCGCCGAGGAGGTGTCGGCGCGAGCGAAGTCGTTCGCTGGTGAGGCGAAGTTGGACGCCTACGAGGCGTCGCTGCGGGTGGAGGACGGGACCCGGCCGAAGGGGCGCCCGTACTCCCGGGTCGTCGCGGATGACGCCTCGGCTGAGGCGATCGAGTGGGGCGACACCCACGTTGTGCGCCGCCGGATCCTCGGTCGGGCAGCGAACACCACGATCTTCTGAGAGGGGGGTCGGGATGCGGATTGAGCCGTTGAATCGGTGGCCGGATGTCCAACGGCTGCTGGTGGGCTATCTGCGGGGTCGCCTGTTGGGGGTGACGGTGACGACGACCACCGATGACACCCTCGTCGCCCGATTGCCGCTGCTCCGGCCGCAACGGATTCCCGGTGGGTCCGCCGACTGGATCACCGAGGAGTCGATCATCGATCTGACCGCGTTCGCCGCGGACGAGGGGGGCATGTGGGATCTCGCGGCCCGCGCCCATTCCGCGATGTTGGAGCTGACCGGGTCGAGCGTCGTCGACACCGCCACCTGCTCTTCGTCCTTCGGTTACGTCCCGTACAGCAATCCTGGCGTTTGGCGCGCTGAGGCGATGTATCGGCTCACCACCAGGGCTCAGTCGCATGTCTGACCCCTTTTCCGGCCCTGAGCGGCCACCTGTCCTGGAGGAGATCTGATGGCAAGTCTTGACAGCATCATCGGGCTGAACACAGCTTTGATCGCGGAGTACACGACCGGTGTGGTCTTGATCGGTGATAGCAGTGCGCCGCTGATCACGGCACCGTTTGACACGGACGGGTCGTTCAAGGCTCAGCCGGGGTATTTCACCACCGGGTCGCTGTCAACGGATGGTGTGACCTTCGGGACGGCGCTCACGGAGCAGACGTACAATATCTGGCAGATCACGGAGGATGTCCGGTCCGATGTGACATCGGACAAGCTGACATTCATGGCGAAGTTCGCGGAAACCCTGAATGGGGCTGTGCGGGCTTTGACGTCGAACCTGCCGATCGCGAGCGTTCCAGCGCTGGGAAGCACTGCCGCGATCAACCGTCCGCGGAGTGCTGCGCAGCCGCTGCGGCGGGCGCTGATCCTGTCCGCCGACGAGTCCCACCAGTATTTCCGCGCGGACTTCTTGCCGGCGGTGAAGATCACAGCGAAGGCGAATGAGCAGCTGCACCGGGCCGCCCCGGTTGAGGCGGACGTGACGTTCTCCGCCTACTTCGACACGTCGTACGGCACGAGTCGCGCGACCTGGTATGGGGGTGCTGGTTGGACTGCGCTGGCCACGACCCCGGCGCCCGTCGCGATCATCTGACGGGTCCTGATCGGATGGGAGGTGGCGGCCTGGTGAGCCTCGCCGCCTCCCATCCTCGGCTCACCACCGGCTCACCACCGGCTCACCCACCAAGAAGGAGTACGACTGTGGCCGTGAAGAAGCGGAACGTGTACAAGGTGTCGCAGGTTCGGGAGCAGATGAAAGAGGCGGTCGGGTCCGACCGTTTGGAGCTGGAACTGGATGACGGAAGCGTGGTCCACGCGCCGCATCCGCTGTTCTACTCGGCGGAGCTGAAAGCGGAGTTGAAGCTCCTCGACGACGACGACACCGAGGGCATCGCCCGGTGCCTGCTGGGTGACGAGTACGACGCGTGGATCGACGCGAGGAACACCGCTGAGGACCTGCAGCTGGTGCTGATCCAGGTCCAGAAGGACACGACCGCGAACCTCAACGGCCGGCGCCCTACACGGTCCTGACGGTTCTCGGGCAGTGGCCCGAGGCTGTTGAGGCCGCCTTGTTGCAGGCGCATGGCGGTCGGGACCCGATCGCGGATTATTGGCGGGGCGAGCTGAGCCTGCGGCAGCTCCGCGTGATGGTCGAGCACCTCCCGCTGGACAGCGCGGCGCACCGAGCCGCGGCCGGCCATGACTGGCAGGTGCGCGAGTACCTGCTGGCTCAGGCGGTAGATCAGTTGGCAGCCCTGTTCGAGTTGACCCGGGCGGTGTATTTCGACCCGCAGAAGTTCACCGCGCCGGCGCTGGTTGAGCGTCCCGGGGACAAGGCGGCGGCGGCTGCCGCGGCGGCGAAGCATCAGAAGACCACGGACCTGTTGATGGCCATGGTGGCGAACGCGAAGCCGTAGGGCTGTAGTCGGAGACAGGGGGCATGAGAATGGCCCGTGTTGCCGGTGCCGTGTGGGTGCCCGTTCTGCCGGACATGTCGAAGTTCGCTGGCGGGATCCGTGCGGGTGCCCGAATCAGTCTTGGGGGTTTCGGGGCGACGTCGGGAAAGGACTTCGCGTCGGGGCTGAATGCCTCCACGAAGGCCGGCATGACCGAATTCGCGACGACGGTGAAGGTGTCGGCAGGCAAGGCCGCCGCTGCGGTTGAGTCGGCATCTATCAAGGCGGCTGCGGCTGCGGCGAGGCAGGAGAATGCCGCCGGCCGGGTCCGAGTCGCGCAGCTGCAGCTGCTGGACGTGCAGCGCAAGGCGGCTGAATCCGCGGTGAAGCTTGCTGAGGCCCAGGGTACGGAGGGCGTTTCTGCGGCGGCGCTGGCCAAGGCACAGGAGACCGCTGCGACCTCGTCGCTCCGTCTTGCGGGGGCGCAGGAGCGGGCCGCCGCGGCAGCACGGGCAGATGTGATCGCGTCGACCGGCGCAGCGAAGGCTGCGGCGGCGCTGGCCAAGGCGCAGGAGAGCGCTGCCCTAGGCGTCGGGGCGTCCGCGGACGTTGCCGGTGCCCGGTTCGCTGGGCTCGGGTCGAGGGTGGAGTCGACGGGCCGTAGGGCGACCAGCGCCATCTCCGGGATCGGCAAGCAGGTGCTGGGGTTGGGCACCGTGTTCGCTGGGTTCGCCGCGGTGGATTTCTTGAGCAAGTCGGTGCAGCACGCCGCGGACTTCCAGAAGCAGATGATGCTGCTGGTCACCGCGGGTGGTGAGGCGAGCTCCAACCTGGGCCTGGTCTCGAACGGGATCAAGACGCTCGCGGTGTCCACGGGCACCTCGACGACTGACCTCGCCGAAGGCATGTACGTGATGGAGAAGGCCGGTCTGCGGGGCGCGGATGGGCTGCACGTGCTGAAGGCCGCGGCGCAGGGCGCGAAGGACGAGAACGCGAACCTGGGCGTCGTCACCAATGCGCTGACCTCGGTGATGCGTTCGTACAACCTGCCGGCGTCGCAGGCGAACTCGACCATGAACCAGATGGTCGTCGCGGCCGGTGAGTCCAAGACGAGCATGGAGAACTTTGCAGGGTCGCTGTCGACGGTTATGCCGCTGGCATCCTCGGCCGGGATCTCCTTCGCCCAGGTGGGCGGTGCGATCGCGACCTTGACGTCGCATGGCACCTCGGCGGATCAGGCGACGCAGGATCTTGCGTTCACCATCCGGTCCTTGCAGGCGCCGAACAATGTCGCGACGTTGGCGATGACGCAGCTCGGGCTGAACTCGCAGGACGTCGCGAGCCGCCTCGGCAAGCGGGGCCTGACGGGCACCATCGAGATGCTGTCGAACACGGTGCTGCACCAGATGGGCCCGAGCGGGCAGGTGCTTCTGCAGACCCTCAACAACTCCAAGGTCGCGGCGCTCGACGCGCAGCAGATGTTCCAGCGGCTCCCACCAGCGGCGCAGGCCGCCGCGCGCGGCTTCATGTCCGGGGACCTGACGCTGAAGGCATTCCGCCACACGGTGATGGGGATGCCGGCGCCGGTCGCATCCCTGGCGGCGCAGTGGGCTGCCACGGAAAACAAGTCGAAGGGCTTCAACCAGCAGTTGCGGTCCGGGAATCAGGCGAGCCTGACGTACACGGCGATGATGAAGAAGGTGATGGGGGGCGCCGCCGGTTTGCAGACCGCCCTGATGTTGACGGGCGGGTCGGCGGATTTCTTCAATCACGCGGTCGGTGCGATCGGCGCGTCCGCGAAGACGACCGGGTCGGATATTACCGCGTGGAAGCTGGCGCAGGAGACCTTCAACGTTCAGTTGGACCGATTCAAGCAGTCCGTGAACGTCGCGGGCATCACCATCGGCACGGCCCTGCTGCCGCCGCTGACTCGGCTCGCCGGGTGGTTGGCGAACACGGTCCCGCAGGTCGTCCACTTCGTGCAGGCTAACCAGGATCTGATCAAGCCATTGGCGTATGTCGCGGGCGGGGTGGTGGCGCTCTCAATCGCTACGGCTGCGTTCAGTGCGGTCCTGCAGACGAACGCGCTGGTGTGGATCCTGGACGGTGTCGTGGCACTCGGTGTCGGCCTGGTGATCGCCTACAAGAAGTCGCAGACGTTCCGGGACATCGTCCAGGGCGTGTTCCACGGGATCATGACGGTTGCCGGTGCGTACGGCCGGTTCTTCGCCGGCCCGTTCAACACGTTCCTGGTGACCGGGCTCCACGGGATCATGGCTGCCGCCGGGGCGGTGGGCCGGTTCTTCGCCGGCCCGTTCGCCGGGTTCTTCAAGGCGGCCTTCGGCGCGGTCAAGGGCGCGGTTGTGTCGGTCAAGAACGCTGTCCTGGGTGCGTGGACGGCTGTTCGTGGTGGCACTGTCACTGCCTGGTCGGCGGTCACGGGTGCCGTCGGCGGGGCCGCCCGCGGTATCGAGTCGGGTGTTCACGCGGTGGGTGCTGCCGCCATGTGGCTGTGGCGGTCGGCGTTCGTTCCGGCGGCGGCGGCTATCGGCGCGGCGGCGCAGACTCTCTGGTCCCGGGTTATCCACCCGGTGTTCACGGAGATCGCGACGCTGGCCACGTGGATGGGCAGGACGGTCTACAACGTCGGTCTGCTGATCCACGACCTGTTCATGTACGTGGTCAGTAAGGCCGTGACGTTTCTGTGGGAGAACTCCATTCACCCGGTGTTCACGGAGATCGCGACGCTGGCCACGTGGATGTACCGCAACGCGATCCTGCCCATGTGGGACGGGATCAAGCTGGTTCTTGAGATTTGGGGCACGACCACGCTGTTCTTGTGGAACAAGTACGTCAACCCGGTGTTCACCGGGATCGGGAACCTGGCAACCTGGGTCGGTGGCAAGGCCCGAAGCCTGTGGTCGGACTACATCAGTCCGGCGTTCACCGCGATCGGGGGTGGCGCGAAGTACCTGTGGGATCGGGTGATCAGCCCGACGTTCACGGCGATCGGGAACTTCATCAGCACGACGCTCCCGGACAAGTTCAGCTACGGTGCCGGCAAGATCGGTGGCTGGATCGACAAACTGGGTGGTTACGCAAAGTCGGCGTGGGACTATATGCGCCCGATATTCGTCTCCATCGGGGACGCGGTGAAGACTACCCTAGTCGGCGACTTCAAGAGCGCGGTCGGGTTGATCAAGCTGGCGTGGGACGGTTTGCAGGCGGTTGTAAAGGCGCCGGTCAAGTTCGTGCTCGACACGGTGCTGAATGGCGGTTTGATCCCGGCGTTCAATTGGGTGGCGGAGAAGATCGGGTCGTCCGCGCACATCGCCCCGTTCCCGTTGCCGAAGGGTTTCTCGACGGGTGGCCGGGTCGACGGGCCAGGCACCAGCACGTCGGATTCGATCTCAGCGCGCCTGTCGAAGGGTGAGTTCGTGGTGAACGCTGCCGCGACAGCGCAGCATCTGCCGGTGTTGGCAGCGATCAACGGTGGCGTCGGGAACGGTGGCAACCGGTTTCGATCCGGCGGACTGGTCGGCGGTGTCGAGGGCGCGTGGAACGCAGTCAAGGGCGTCGGCCAGGACATCGCGTCGGCGATGACCGACCCGACTGCGCTGCTGACCCGCCTGGTGGACAAGGTGGTCGGTGGTGGCACGGGCGGCGCTACGGCGCAGCTCGGGCAGCTGGTCCGGGACGTCCCGAAGTACGCGATCAGTGAGGTCGTCGGCACGTTGCAGTCGGCGATCGGGAGCCTGTTCGGTGGCGGCGGCGGCGGGATCGCGGACGGCCCGGCGATCGTGGCGGCGGCGCGGAAGTTCATCGGCGTCCCGTACCTGTGGGGCGGGACGGAGCCGAACGGCTTCGACTGCTCCGGGCTGGTCCAGTACATCCTGGGGAAGTTCAACGTTCACGCGCCGCGGACGGCGGCGCAGCAGGAAGCGTGGGCGACCCCGGAGCCGGCGCGGGCGGCTGGCATCGGTGACCTGGTGTTCTTCGACAATCCGACCGGCCACGTGGGCTTCAATGAGGGCAACGGTCGGATGATCGACGCCCCGCACACGGGGGCGTTCATTCGTGAAGAGAACATCTGGCCGGGGGCGCGGTACGGCCGCATCCCTGGGATGGCTGCCAGGTCCGGTGCGCCGGGCGGTGGGGGCCCGGGCGGTGGCGGCGCGGGGATGCCGACCGGGGACATGGTGACCCGGTGGGCGCCGCTGGTGAACCAGACCCTCGGCGAGCTCGGTCTGGCGCAGTCCGGCGGGATGGTCGCCCGGGTCCTCCGCCAGATCAAGACGGAGTCCGGCGGTGACCCGAATGCGACGCAGGGGAACATCGGGGACGTCAACAACCGGACCGGGGACCTCGGCCGTGGCCTGATGCAGGTGATCCGGGCGACGTTCGACGCCTATGCAGGGCCGACGAGGCCATTCGGGCAGTACAACCCGCATGCCAGCATCTATGCCGGACTGAACTACGACAGCCACAAGTTCGGTGGGAATCCGAACCTTTCCGACCTCGGGCAGGGCCACGGGTACGACACGGGCGGTCTGTGGCCGTCCGGGGCGCCGGGGATGAACCTGTCCGGGCGCCCGGAGCGGGTGTTGAACCCGACGCAGACCCAGCATTTCGAGGCGGCGATGAACCGCGTCGGAGCGGTCGCTGCCGCGGAGAAGGGGAAGCAGCAGACGGTGGTGCGGGTCGAGTTCCGCGATGACCGGCTGAAGGATCTGATCGATGTCCGGATCGATGAGAGCCACGACGCGCACGCGACGCTGCTGGCCTACGGAACGGGGTAGCGGGTGGCGATCCCCTCGGGTAGCGGGGCGTCCGCGGCGCAGCCGATCGTGGTCACGGTGCAGCCGGATCATCTGCCGCCGCGGGTGCAGATCCAGGCGCAGATCGCGGGGGCCACGAGCATCACGGTGTACCGGTCGGACCCGGATGGGCGGGTCCGGGTGGTGCGGTCCGCAAACCCAGCGCCAGCGACTGGGGGGACCATCGTCTGTTACGACTTCGAATCGCCGACCGGGCGGCCGATGTCGTATCAGGCGGTGTCGCAGTCGGGGTCGTCGGTCACTGCGCCGCCGGTGACGCTGACGGTGGATCAGCCGTGGCTGCGGCACCCGGCGGTCCCGGACCTCAGCCTGTCCCTGCAGGTGCAGTCGATCGACGGGATGAACCGACCGTCGAAAGAGGTCGTGAACGTGGTGATGGGCCGGTCGACCCCGGTGATCGTCCCGGATGGCGGCCGGAAGGAGTTGCAGGCCTCGCTGAATCTGTGGACGTTCAGTGAGTCCGATCGGACACGGCTGTTGGCGTTGTCGAACAGCCTGTGCCCGCTGCTGTTCGACTCCCCGCCGGCGTGGGGCTGGGACATCATTCACGCCTACCTGTACTTGGGCAGCGTCCCCATCGAGAATCTGGCGGCGACGGGTACGGCGCAGACCCGGCTGTGGAAGTTCCCGATCTGGGTGGTGGACATGCCCGCCGGCCCCCAACAGGCCCAGCGGACCTACGACGACCTGAACGGCGAGGCGGGCAGCTACACCGCCCTGAACGCGATGTACGGCAGCTACCTGGACATGCTGTCGGGGACCCGCTGATGTGGACGCGGTCGGCGGACTGTGATCGGGCAGTCCGGTCCGGTGGGGTGCCGTTCCTGAACCGGGTGTCGGTGACGACGCCTTCCGGGGCGGTGGTGGACATCCCGCATGAGCGGGTGGCCAGCGGCAGCGTCGCGATCACCGCGGCGCAGGGGGTCCGCCGAACCCTGACCTTGTCGGTGGTGAACACGGGCATTGAGTGGGCGGCGTTGGAGCCGGCCGGAGCGTGGCTCTCGGTTTCCCGTGGCCCTCTGTTCTGGTCCGGCGCGGAGTACCTGCCGATGGGCAGGTTCCGAGTGGACGTGGAAGCGATGGACTACTCGGACGGGCTGATCAACCTGACATGCCCGGACCGGTGGGTGGTGATCCAGGAGTCGACGTTCGAGACGGCGGAGCGGCCTCGGGCGGACACGTTCATCCACGAGATTGTCCGGCTGTTGCAGCCGGGCGGCACGGCGGTCCGGGTGCTGACGAGCCGGGACGCCCCGCTGCCCCGGGCGGGGATCGTGTACACGGACAGCCGGGAAGCGGCGATCTACAGCCTCGCGCAAGTGGTCGGCGTGGACGTGGCGTACGCCGCGGACGGGGTCGCGGAGATCCGGGACCTGCCGACGCACCCGAGGGCCGTGGCATGGATGGTGGACCATGGGCAGAACGGGGTCCTGGTCAGCGCGGACCGGTCCCGGACCCGGCAGTACAGCTTCAACCGGATCACGGTGGTCGCCTCAAGTACCAGTGGGGCGGCGCCGTTCGCGAAGTTCACCGTCGAGGACCTGGACCCGACGAGCCCGACGTTCATCAATGGCCCGTTCGGGCCGAAGCCGAAGCGGATCAGTTCGGATCTGGTGACGTCATCGCAGCAGGCGAAGGCGATGGCGACGGCGGCGCTGCCCCGGTTCATCGGCCTGCAGTCGCAGGTCACGTGGACGGCGATCGGGCATCCGGCGTTGGACGTCCTGGACTCGGTTGGGGTGGTGTTCGGCGCTCAGCCGGGGATGAACCGGGTCGCTGAGGCGCACGTCCTGGACACGCTGACGCAGCCGCTGGACGGGTCCCCGATGCAGGGGACCTGCCGGGCGGTGGGACCGGCCACATCCGACCCCGCGCTGAGCCGGACCTACATCGACGCGGACGCCGAAGCGGGCAGCTACACCGCCCTGAACGGCCGGTACGCCAGCTACACGGATCTGCTCGCGGGCCGCGTGAAACGGGGGGTGCAGTTGTGAGCGCTGCTCCCCGTCCAGCCGTCCGCCGCCTGGTCCGGGCTCAGCAGCCGGCACCGCCGTCCTGCTGCCACGGGGTGGCCACGGTCGCCCCGGTTGACGGGTCAGGCAATTACGCGGTCGTGCTGCCGGAGGGCGGGGACCCGATTCCCGCGCCGACGCTCGGTCGGTTGTCGTTGACGGCCGGTCAGGCCGTGTTCGTCCACCGTGGCCCGCAGGGAGCACTGCTCATCCTCGGCCCGATCATCGCTTTGTCCTGAGAGGACGCCCATGGCTTACACCCCGGTACTCGGGCTGCCCGCTCCCGACTATGGCAACGCCCCCGACATCCCCGGGGACATTCAGAAGCTCGCCGCCATCGTGGAGAGCGCGGTTGTCCTTCCAGCGTTGAGCATGTACGCGACTGCTGGGTTCACGTTCCCGCAGACCTCCTCGGCGTACTGGTGGGCGGTGGCCTACGCGGCGTCCACGATCGCCGGGACCCCGGGTGTCGGCGCGATCGCGTACGGGGTGCAGTTCTTTGAGGCTGGCCGGTTCCGGGTGACGGCCGCGGTGGACATGGACTTCGGGAACAGTGCTTCCGCGGGGCCATGTGAGCTGCGGCTGCGACTCAACGGCAACGCTGACCCGAACGGTGGCGGCAGTCTCCGCCGGATCTACAACCAGACGATCCTCGGTCAGCCGGTGAACATGGTGGCGTCCCGGATGTGGACGTTCGCCGCGGGCGACCGGGTCGAGGCTTTTGTGACCGCGAAGTCCGGGCAGGGCGTGCTGCCGGGGGCGCTGTTCGAGGTTGAGCCGATCGGCCCGGGCACGTGACGAGTTACCGGCCGTACGGCGGTGGGCCCGCGGACCAGTTGGTCGCTGCCGGGTCGGGTGCGCCGGGGAGCACGGCGTCGGTGTGGACGGCCGCCTCGGGCGGGTCGCAGGTGGTGGACCTGGTCGATGGGGCGGGTGTCCCGTCGGACCATGTGACCGCCGACCAGTTCGGGCTGTTCGGCTTTCGGGCTCCGGCCGGGTTGGGCACGCTGTGGATCGACCCGGGCGTGGGGGGTGACCGCAGGTTCGCTATGCAGCCCACGGACCTCGGTGACCGGTTGGTCACGTTGGAGTTGGGTGCGGCCAGCGTGCAGGCCCTGCGGGTGGCGGCGGATCAGCTGAGCGCCGACTTCGCCGCGGCGACCACGGACGTTCAGGCGGGGTTGACGCAGGCCGTGACGAGCGCTGACGCCGCACAACGGTCCGCGGCGGCAGCGAACGCGGCCGTGGCGGCCCTGAACGACCGGCTGACCGCGATGCAGACCCCGCAAACTCCGCCCCCGGCAGCCTGAGGAGTCAGCGTGGCGATCAGTTCGTGCACGGTGGTCGGACGGTTCCTGACACCGACCCAGACGCCGGTGGCGGGGTACCTGCTGTTCACGCCGGCCGCGTCGTTCGGGTCGGGGATGACGATCGTTCCGCCGCTGCCGACCCGGGTGGATCTCGGCGCGGACGGTGGCTTCTCGGTCACGGTCGCAGTGCTGGACGGTGCGGGCAGCGACTACGTCATCGAGTGGTGGCTGGGTGCGCAGCCGGCGCGGGTCCGCGCCTACCAGGTGCGGCTGACCGCGAACACAGCGCCGGTGGACCTGTACGACATGGCTCCCGCGCAGCAGCAGTCCCCGGCTCCGCGGGTCGCGCCCACCGCGCGTCTGGTGGTCGGCCGGACCCAGCTCACAGCGTCCGCGGACGCGTCGACGTCGACAGCGGGCAGCTCCCCGATCTCCACGGTCGCATGGCAGTGGGGGGACGGCGCGACGACAGCGGCCGGTGTGTCACTGACCGCCGCCCACGCCTACGCGGCGCCGGGCATCTACACGGTGGTTGCGACGGTCACGGACATGGCGGGGGCGTCGAACAGCGCCACCGCCCAGGTGACCGTGTCCACGGTCCCGGCGGCGCCCGCCCTGGTCGGGGCGGCTGGCGCGAACAGTGCCGCCCTGTCGTGGCCGACGATCGGCGCGGGTGGGAGCCCCCTGACGGGGCTGCTGCTGGAGCGCAGGCCCTCCGGTGGCGCGTGGGCGGCATTGGCGACCCTGTTGCCCACGGCGACCTCGTACAACGACACCACGCCCACCTACCCGACCAGCTTCGGCTACCGGTTGACCGCGACGAACGCGAACGGGTCCACGGCCAGCGCAGAAGTCACGGTCGCCCCGACCAGCCCGGGGGGTCCGCTCACCGCCCGGGTCACCGCGGTGGTCAGCGACCTGTCCGTGGTCGCGGACAGCAGCAGCTCGACCGGGCCGAACCCGATCGTGTCCTCCGCGTGGCAGTGGGGGGACGGGCAGTCCACTGCGGCCGGCGCTGCTGCGAGCAGCAGCCACGCCTACGCCGCTGCGGGCGCCTACACGGTCACCGTCACGGTGACCGATTCGACCGGGGTGTCCAGCGTCGCGTCGACCTCGGTGACCGTCGCTGCGGCGACCGCGATGGGCACCACCTACCCGCCGACCTTCCCAGCGTCCTACTGAGGGGCCTGTCAGATGCCGAGTTGGACCACGCCCATCCCGTCTGGGATCCGCCAGACCACTGTCAATGGCACTGCTCGCGCCGCGACCGCCGGTGAACCGGCGGACGACGACAACAAGCTGATCGCCGCAGTCACCGAACTGCGGACCTTCGACCTGCTCTTGGCGCAGGCATCCGCTCCCGACGTGTACGGCGCTGGGACCATCACGACCAGCCCGGCCGGAGATCGGGTCGGGGCCAGCGTCTACCGATGGGCTGACGGCGCGACCGGCGTGTACACCGCCACCCTCGACAGCGTCGGCCGGATCAGTTCCTACACCGTCACCCACGTCAAGACCGGGCAGACGAGCACCACGTACACACAGCCCGCGGTCACCTACGCCGACGCCACCGCCGGCGCCGTAGTGACCACCGTCCCCCCGATCACGGTCGCCTGATGGGCATCTTCCGGATCCCAGCAGTCATCCCGGGGCTGAGTGACCTGATCGACCAGCGGGTCGCCGCCGCAGTCACCGCGACGACCGCGGCCACTTCGGCCGCGCTGGCCAACAAGCTCGGGATGAGCGATGTGCTCCTCGACCAGGCCGCGGACCCGGAGACGCACGCGACCGGGACCCTGGTCGTGGATCCCGCCTACGCGGGACCCATCGGGTCGAACCACTTCGGGTGGGACGACGGCGCTGACGGCGTGTGGGCCCCGACCCGGGATTCGGTCGGCCGGGTCGACGGGTGGACCATCACCCACACCGCGAACGGCCTGACGGACGTCTACACGCAGCCGCGGTGTGGTTTCGCGTCCACCGCGGTGGACGCGAAGATCGTGATCCGGCCCCCGGTGCAGGTGACGTTCGCCGCACCGGCCAGCCCGACGTTGCTGGTGGCCCCGGCCCTCACGGCCACCGGGCGATCCGGATCGGTGCTGCTCACCGCCATGGCCCCCGGCGCGGGGGTCACCGTGAACTTCTACCGGTCCACGTCCGCGACGGACCCCTGGTCCTCGCCGCCGCTGGTCACCGGTGATGTGGACGGCAGCTACGTGGACTCCGCGGTCGTTGGCGGCACCCCGTACTACTACCGATCCGCGTTCGTGTCCGGCGCGACGGTCGGCCCGCTGTCCGATATGCAGACCGCGACCCCGACGGCCACCACAGCAGGGGCGGTCCCCACGGACTGGGCCTACATCTTCTCGGCCGCGACTGCGGCCTGACGGGAGAACGGAAGCATGGCTCTCGCCACTGGCGCACCAGTCACCACCCTGCCCGACGGCTCACTGAACGGGCTCGACCTCACCGCTGACACGTCATCATCGACCGCCTCCAACGTCGCTGCCGGCGGGGACGGTCCGGGCGGCCGGGCCTACGTTCGGCTCGGTGATGTCGCCGCCGGCACCGCGGCCAGGTTCAGGCAGGCCGACGCGTCCAAGGTCGGGTCCGCCTGCACGATCGTCGCGGTCGTTCGACAGCCCTACCTGACCCCGAATTCGGCGCCGGACACGAACGGCAAGGTCCTCGGCGACCACAGCAGCATCATGTCGACGTCCCGGATGCACCTGTCGATGAGCCGCACCGACAACACCCGCTACCCGGACAACCAGCCGACCGCAACGAACACGGTGGTCGGCAGCCCCATCGGGGTCGAGCGGCTGTGGGTCGACGGCGTCGAGGTGTCCAACGGCGGGAAGAGCGTCGGCACCGGCTGGCACATCATCACCTCCACGATCACCGGTCTGGGCGCGACCCCGGCGACGGACCTGTTCCTGAACCGGGACCCCAGCGGCTACGGGACCCGCGTCAAGGACGTCGAGCGGTTCGGCATCATCCCGCGGGTCCTGTCGGCGGCGGAGATGAACGCTCTCCACGCGCAGATCAACACCGAATGCGCGGGGATCTTCACCATCGGTGATGCCGGGGTTCGGCCGCCGACGGCCGCGAAGATGCACAGCCCCCTGTCCTACCTGAATCGGATCCGGCCGATGGACGGGTCCGATGTCGACACCCGCGCGGACGGCCCCAAATGGGCGACCCGCGCGATCCGGCAGATCAAGGTGGCGAAGACAATCACCGTTGACGGGGTCACCGGCCACGCCGACAACGACTACCAGCTAAACATCAACAAGAACAACTACTCAATCGCCGTCTACCAGGTGCTTCCGAGCACCCCGACGCACAAGCTGTACTACTGCGGTTGGGACGTCATAAAGAACGCGTCGGGCGTCGTCATCTACAGCCAGCGGATCGCGCATCCCGACAACGAGGTCGCGGGGCTCGGGCACGCCTTCGACGCAGTCCCGATGCCGCCCCTGGCAACTGTTCCGCTCGGGCAGAACCACCAACGCAAGGTCGGCGTCGCCTCATCCGCGGGTACTACGACCATCGGCCTCGTCAAGGGCGACGGTGGCTCGAACAACGACGACGGTGGTGTCCCGTACCTGTTCCCGGCCGGCGTGCAATGGGTCATCGACAACGGCCTGTCAACGCAGGAGGTGTTCACCAACACCGACTCCTACGACACCCAGCGCGCTAGCCCGCCGACGACCCCGTCCACGGATCCGTGGACGTGGAAGCTGACCGCGCCGCTGAAGTTCGCCCACGCCGTCGGCGCGCAGGTCCGCCGCGCTCACCAGGTCGAAGCCGACGGCAACGACAAGCACCTCGTGATCCTCCAGGACGTCCTGGACGCGCAAGGCACCTACCTAAGGACCCGCATGTGGGAGATCCATGGCTACCGGCCGTCGACCACCACCTTGAATGGTGCCGCCCCGGACCCCGAGGGCGGCTGTTTCAACTTCGGCGGCTACGTCGACGACTTCTACAACTGGAATGGAGTGTTCAACTACACGTGGGGCGCGCGGGCCTACGGCGGTTCCGTGATGGGCGGCCTCATTCTGGTCTCCGAGTTCTATGCGGCCTTGCAGGTGAATGACCCGAAGCGTGCGATCCCGCACATGATCGGGATGGGCTGGGCGGTCACCGGTCCGATGTACCCGACCGTGCCGGCCCCGTACCGGGACGCACGGTTCGTTGGTCCAGCGAACCGGTGGGACGGGACGTCCTACCAGGACTGCACCCCTGGCAGCGGGGACGTCGTCGAACTGACCCGCATGGTCATGGGCGCCCGGTGGGCTCTGCGGCGCAGTTACGCGGACGCGGACATCGAGGCGTGGGCGACCACATACGCCCCGACCGGGACGGACGGGTTTTTGTGGCGGGCCGTCGCCTACGCGGCCCGCGACTACGGGATCGGGACGATCGACACGACCACGACGAGTGGCGCCGTGTACGTGGAGGATCCCCGCGCCATCAGGGCTGGGTTCGGATTTCAGGGCACCCCGGTCACCGCGGACATCACGAACGAATGGCAGTGCAAGAGGGCGTTCTACTCGTTGGTCGCTCACATGGACTTCGAGACGCTGTTGCCGGTTCTCGGCTGATGTCGGCCGTCCGACGATCTCCCAAGGAGTCCTGATGGGTTTGCCTCAGCGTGTGGCTGGTGCCGCGTTCACCACGGTCCCGATGCCGCAGGCGTCGCGGTTCACGTCCGCCGCGGCCGACGCCGCGATCGTCGCGTTCAACACCAACTACGTCTCCGCTGGCGGGGTGCCGTCCACCCAGTTCGGCGCCGCGGCCGGTTCTGCGTTCAGCTACTGGCAGTGGGCGCACGCCGCCGAAGCGAACCTGCTGGCTTTCGAGCGGACCGGGACTGCCGCCTACTCGGCGCAGGCCGTCGCGATCATGTCGGCCAACGACACGGCCACACCGAGCCCGCTGGTCACCGTGAACTTCAACGACGACCTGCTCTGGTGGGTCGGCGTCTACCTGCACGCCTACGACCTCGGGCTCGGCGCGCAGTACCTGACCAAGGCGCAGGCGTTCCTGGACGACACTCGCGCCTACATCAACATCTCGTCCTACAGCGGCGGGATGTGGTGGATGCGCTCATTTACCCTCGCCTCGGGTAATGCGCAGAAGAATGTCGCCACGAATGGACAGTTCGTGGACCGCGCGGTCCGCATGTTCCAGATCACCCTGGACACCGGATACCTGGAGGACGCCCGCCGAGTGTACAACTGGACCAAGGGTTACCTGGTCAATAAGTCGCAGGTGTTCGATGATGTGCAGAACACCTCGGCAACCATCATGAACTACCTGTTCACCTACAACTACGGGAACATGATCGGTGCGGCCCTTTCCCTGTACCAGGCGACGGGTGCGCAGTCCTATCTTCGGGACGCCGTGAAGTTCGCGAACTGGACCCGGTCGTACTGCGTGGCCGGCGGTGTCCTGTTCAACGAGGGCAACGGCGATGCTTACACGTTCCGGGCGATCACGTGTCGGCAGCTGACGGCGCTGTCGGCGGTGACGGGGGACCCGCAGTGGCGGGAGTTCGTCCGGCTGAACGCGTCGGAGGCGTGGGCGCGTCGCAGGGCGGACAACACGATGGGCCCGGACCTGAACGCAGTCGCCCCGACGTCGGCGCAGGACGGGCGGGCGGTGTGCACGCAGGCGACCCTGCTGCAGATCGGGCAGGTCGAGGGGTTCACCGGCGCCCGGACCCGGCCGTTGTCGTTCCCGGGCGAGACGATGACGGTGCTGTCAGGCACGCTCGGGTTCGAGTCGGTGAACGGCTCGTTCACCGACAGCGGCTACCTGGCCGGGTGGGGCGGACCGAACCTGACCGCTGCGCAGACGGTGGGCTTCGACTTCGCGTCCGCGACCGCGCAGGCGGCGACGATCAGCTTCCGGTACGCCACCGGGAGCGGCACGGCGACGTCCCGGCAGCTGGCGGCGAACGGGGCCGCCCCGTCGACACTGAACTTCCCCGGGACGGGCGGGTACACGGTGTACCAGTCGGTGTCCGTGCAGGTGCCGGCGGTGGCGGGCATCAACCACGTGGAGCTCTCCTGGCCGGCTGGGCAGACGAGCTCCGGGTACCTGAACCTGGACGGCGGCGGCGTGGCCCTGGCGGCGTACGTGGCTCCGACCAGCGCGCCGACCCTGACGATCGCGGCGGGCAACCAGTCCGCGATCCTGTCGTTCGCCGCACCCACCGGCGGGGCCACCGTCAGCATCTTCCGGGGCGCCACGTCCGGTGGGGAAGCGGCCACCCCGGTGCAGACGGGCCTGGTCGGGTCCTCGTGGACGGACGCGGGCCTGACGAACGGGGCCGCGGTGTTCTACCAGGCGGTCTACACCAACGCGGCCGGCACGTCGGCCCGGTCGAACGAGGCCACCACGACCCCGTCGCCGAGCCCGAACCGGCCCGCGTCGATGGGTGTCACCACGGCCCCGATGGGCTGGTACAGGGGCGACCAGGTGGTCACCGGGACGAGCTTCCAGCTCACCGACATGTCGGGCAACGCCCGCCACGGGACCCTCGTCGCCGGCCAGACCGCGCCCGCGCTCATCTCCGGCCCCGCCGGTGTCCCGGCCCTGTCGTTCCAGCAGTCGGGGAACCAGCTGATCCTGCCGGTGCCGGTCGCGGCGGAGAACCTGGACCTGTTCCTGGTGTGGCGGCCGGTCGCGACCAGCACCTCGCACGCACTGATCGCTGCCCGGTCAACAGCCGGCGCCGCGCAGACGGACCCGGCGGTGAACGCCTTCTACAACTCCACGCTGATCAACCAGGTCAGCGGCGGCGGGACCGTCCAGCAGGTCGCGTCCCCGACGATCACCGCGAACACGTGGCTGATCTCCCGGATCGGCATCGACACGGCCACCGCAACGGCTGTCCGTCAGCTGTCGGTCAGCAACAACGGCGGCACGGCAGTCACGGCCACCCCGACCGCGTACACCCCGGCCACGGGGAACGTGCTGTCCATCGGCGTCGGCCTCGCCGACATCGCCGAGGTCGTGGTGTTCAGCAAGCTCGTGGGGGCTGACGAGCACACCGTGAACGCCTACCTGGGCACCACCTACACCATCCCGGTCGGCGCGAACTGATGGGTCCGTCGGCGCGGTGAGCATGTTCGGCAAGCGGTCGCTGTTCGCCCTGCGCTGCTGGCTGGCCCGGCGGCAAGCACCACCGCCCCCCACTGTTCCCACGCAGCTGGTGCAGCCCGTTGTGCCCGAGGCGGGTGGGCTCCCCTACGACGCGGTCGGTGCGAAGGTCCGCGCCGAACAGAAGGTGTTCACGGACTGGCTGGCGACGAACAACGTGCGGGGCTTGGTCGGTGAGGTCGGCGTCCCTGGCACGTCCAGCGCGGGCAACGACCCGAACAGTGACAGCCGCTGGGACGCGGTCCTCGACACCTGGTATTCCCGGGCGGGGGCGTCAGGGCTCGCGGTGACCGCGTGGACCAGCGCCGAGTGGGGCGTCGGTCTGCGCACGTTCAGGAATGCGGCCGGGGATAACTCGCCGCTGAGTATCACGACCAGCTCCGGCACGGTGTTGAAGCGGTGGCCGGGCCCGTTGCGGGGCGTGAACCTGGCTGGGCCGGAGTTCGGTGACGCTGGGCCGAGTGCGCCGCTCTCCCCCCGGCCGGGCGTGCTCGGCAGCCAGTACTACTACCCGCAGCAGGGGTCCTGGCAGTACCTCGGCGCCCAGGGCGTGAAGCTGGTCCGACTGCCCTACCGGTGGGAGCGGTTGCAGCCGGCGCTGAACGGGCCGCTGGACACTACCGAGCTCGGCAGGATCCGCACGGCCCTCGGCTACGCCGCGGCCGCCGGGATCGCGGTGCTGCTGGACATGCACAACTACGCCCGATACACCCTGGCTGACGCGACCACCATCCTCGACCTCGGCCAGCCGAACCCGGCCGGCGGGACCATGACCGACGCGTTCGTCGACCACTGGGCGAAGGTGAGCGGTGCTCTCACGGGCACCGCTGGACTGTACGGCTACGGGCTGACGAACGAACCGCACGACCTGACCGTGCCCGCTGGGAGCGCGGCGGGAACGCAGCCCTACCAGGTCTGGCAGACCGCCTCATCCGCCGCCGTCGAAGCGATCCGCGCCGTCGACTGGGCGGCACCCTCGACCATCACGGTGTGCGGCTACAACTACGGCAACACCCACGCCTGGGCATCGCTCAACGGTGGTACGGCGTGGCTGTACACGACCATCCCCGCCGGGCAGACCGGCGCCGGCCAGCCCCGCAACACCGACCCGAACGTCCTGTTCGAGGCGCACCACTACTTCGACATCGACCACTCCGGCACCTACGGCGCCACCTACGACTCGGTGCTGTCGGCCGCCACGGCCACCGGATACAGCGGGTCCACGACACCTGCACCGACGCCCACCCCGGGTCCCGCGATGTTCGACGAGGGCCGGTTCGACATCGACACGTTCGGGAGCTGAGCATGACCTACACACGAGTGCCCGACGGCGTGTTTCAGGCGGCCGTGCCGAGCACCGGATGGAACACCATCCGCGACGACCTGGCCGACCACCAGAGCAGGATCACCACGCTGGAGACCGCGCCGGCCCCGGCCAGCGGCGGAACCCTCACGGGCGGCTACATCTACCTGGACAGCTACACCGGCACCGACGACGACAAGCTGACCGCCGCGATGGCGGACGCGCAGGCCGCGACCTACCACCCCACGATTCGGTTGGGGAACAGGGCGCACACGTTCACCTTGCAGCGCACCCTGTTCGACGGGTTCCGGCTGGAAGGCCCACCCGGGTACAGCAACGCCGAGAAGGGCTCGGCGAACATGACCTGCCTGGTCACGCTGAACGGCGGGAACGTCTGGCTGACCGCGCCCGCTTCGGTGGCCACGTTCGACGTGTACATCGGGCAGATCGCTTTCAAGGGCACGTCGTCCACCCAGTTCATGGCGTCATCGGCGACCCAGCCGCTGTACTGCATTCTGTTGCGGGACCTGTCGTTCTCCGGGTTCAAGTCGGTCCTCGGGTCGCAGGCCGCGAAGATGCTGATCACTGCGGCCCAGTTCGACGGCTATTGGGAGATGAACAACTCTTACACGGGCGCGATCCACCTGGGCGGGTCGGACAACACGCTGTGGCCCGCGGGGATGCTGCTCGACTCCGCGACCGCTTACCTGTCTCCGGGCGGGTCCAACGGCCAGTACCACCTGTGGCTCGACGGGCTGGAGAAGACCAGCATCGGGCCGATCTACATCACCGCCGAGGGCGGTTGGGGCGGCATCCACATCACCGGAGCCGGGATCGGGTCCGCGTCGAACAACCAGGGCGGCCCGCTGGTGTTCTCCGGTGGGATGAAGTGCGAGGGTCGCAACGCCGGGGCGCCGTGCAATGGCAGCCTCGTGCGCATCGACGGCGGCATCGTCGTTCTCCGCGACGCGTGGATCAGCTACGGCATGGCGTCGCCCGCGACCCCCGGCCACAACCCGCAGGACGCGGGCATCGTCCACCAGACCGCGGGCCAATTGGTCGTCAGCGGCTGCACCTACGACCACGCGACCTCGGTCGCGGAGACGGTGCCGTTCCTGTACTCGACCGGTGGTGAGGCGCGGATAAGCGCGCAGATGCGCGCTTCCAAGGGCGGTGTGTGGACCGGGTTGCCCCGCTACCAGGCGGCTGGGGGGACCGTCAACGCGGACACCTCGGTCCAGTCCGTCTGACCCCCGCCCGAGCTGAACGGAGGTGACCTGTGTCTGACACCCAGCCGATCGGCCACCCTGAGGAGGCACGGCCATGACCGACCCCGCACCTCCCATGACCGACCCCGCACCTGTCGTCCCACCGCCCGCACTCCCGGCCCAGCCGGTCCGGCCGGTGCAGTCCCAGAACTACTTCCGTGCTATTTGGGGGGTCACCTGGCTGTACTTCGGTGTCGGCGCGCTCGTCGGCGCCGGCAGTCCCGCGGTCGTGTCGGTCCTGGATTCCCTGACCACGCTGCGGATCCTCGCCGTCGTGTTCCTGTTCGCCGGTGGGCTCACCCTCGGGAGCCTGTTCGTCGAGCGGTTCCAGGACCGTCTCACCCGGGTCCATGGCAGCCTGGTCGGCGCGTCCCTGATCACGGACGGCGCGGAACTGGCCGCGTGCGTCATCGGCGGGCTCGCGACCGTGCTGGTCACCGTGACCACCGCCGCCCGGTACGAGGCGACCGCCCCCCACGTCGGGGCCCTGCATGTCCTGTTCGGGGCGTCCTACCCGGTCGGCGCCGAGGCGCTGGTAGCGGTCGTCGCGCTCATCCGGGCCGTCCGCCTGATCCGCGACCCGGACTACGCGGCGAACGCGGACGGGCGCCCATGACCATCGGACAGCTCGCCACCCAGTTCCTCATCGCGGTCGTCCCGATCACCCTCGGCGGGGTCGGGTGGCTGATCAAGAACCGGCGGCCCCGGGCTGTGAAGGCCGCCGAGGAAACCAAGGCCGCCGCGGACGCGAGGAAGACCGACGCCGAAGCCGCGGCGATCACCGCGCGCACCACCCTCGAAGGCGTTCAGGCTCAGCAGAAACAGCAGGCCGATCTCATCGACGACCTGTACAAGCAGATCCGGGAGACCCGGGGCCTGGTCAATGACGCCGACGAACGGGTCCGCACCGCCGAACGCCGCGCCGACCGGGCGGAGCGCCGCATCGACGTGCTCGAACGGGTGCTGCGCGCCCACGACATCACGATCCCCGCGGCGACGGACTGACCCCACCCCGCACCACCACCCGACCGGCACCCGCCGGCCGGGCACCACCCGCGCCCTGGAGGGACCGTCATGGCTGAAATGCCCGTCACCACACCCGCATACCGTGTCATTCAAGGGGACAACCTCCCCATCATCCGAATCGTGTGGCACACCACGCAGTCCGGTAACTACCCCGTAGCGTCCGCAGCAGGGGTCGCAGACAACGTCGCCGGCTACTTTCAGCGGCACGACTCCGGTGGCAGCGCCCAGTACATCACCGATATCGCCAAGGTCCTGCACGTACTGTCCGACAACACAATCGCGTGGGGCGCACCACCCAACCCGCACGAACTGCACATCGAGATCTGCGGGAACAGCGCGTACACCAGGGAGCAGTGGCTCAGCCCGCAGGTCTGGCCCGCCGTCCAGAACGCCATCAACCTCGCCGCGGAACTCAGCATCCGATGCAACGTTCCCGTAATCAAAATCGGCCCGGACAACTTGATCGCCGGGCACGCCGGGCACTGCGGGCACGTCGACGTGTCCAACGCGTGGCATCAGACGGACCACACCGACCCCGGACCCAACTTCCCGTGGGACCTTGTTGTCCCCGCTGTCAAAGCTGCCATCGGCGTCAAGACCTCCACCGACCCCGCGGCGCGCCCCGCAGCAGGGGTCTACACCGTCAAGGGAATGCAGAGCGCACCGGGAAACCCTGGATTCAATGCCTACCTGCAGCACCGACTCGGGATCCCCGCGGACGGATCATGGGGGCCGCAGACCACGCGGACCCTCGCTGCTTTCCAGACCTCCCATGGACTCGCCGGGGACGCCGTGATCGGCGCCGCGACGGCCGCCGCGCTCGGCTGGGCGTTCCGGCCGTGACTGCGCACCCGATCCGCCCGGGCGACTACTTCCTCACCCGGGCGAGCACCGCTCTCGGCCTGGCGATCCGCACGGTGACCCGGTCGGCGGTGAACCACGCCGGGATCGTCACCGCGGTCAACCCCGACGGGACCGTGCAGACCGTGCAGGCGCTCTCGCACGGGGTCGTCCCCCGGCCGCTGCCCTCACGGGTGGCGACCGGGGACGCCGTCGTCATCGTCCACCCGACGATCACCCACCAGCAGCGGCTCCTGGCAGCCGGCACCGCCGAGCTGCTGGTGCACCGCCGGGTCGGCTACGACTACAGCGACCTGCTCGCCGCCGGCCTGCTGCAGTGGGGCGTCAGCCTGCCGTCGATCCGACGCAAGGTCGCCAACCCCGACCGGATGATCTGCTCCCAGGCCGTCGACTGGTGTTACGGCCAGGCCGGCGTTCACCTGTTCGATGACGGCCGCACCCCGCAGGCCGTGACCCCCGGCGACCTGCTGTGGCTGCACGAGCAGCGCGGCTGGGACACCACCTGGTGGGGCGGCACCCCACCCGGAACCCCGCACAAGGAGGAGGCACGCGCATGATCATCGAGAACAAGGTCGCCGCAGCCAGCGCCGGAGGTGGGATCGCCGCCGTCGCCGCGACCGTCGCCATGGACTACCTGTACAAGCAGCCGATCCCACAGTCCGCCGTCGAGGTGCTGCTCGTCTACATCGTGGCGCAGGGCGGCGCGTTCATCGCCGGGTACGTCGCCAAGCACACACACCGCCCCGACCTCGCCGCCACCGAGGTGCTCCCCCCTACCGGGTCACCGTCGATGGCCGACCCCGGCCCGACCGGCCCGGAAGGCGGCCCACCCGAAACCATGCTCACCGACGCCCAAGCCGGGCAGGTGCAGGCCGCCATCGACGCCGCGGTCGCCGCCATCCCACCCGCCGCACCCACGCCGGTCGTGGTGCCCGTCACCGTCACCGCGCCCCCCGCGCCCGCCTGGGACGCACCAGCCGCACCCGCACCCGCACCGGCCGTCCCGCAGGCCGGCGCCACCGCCGCAATGGTCTGACCGACCCCCGCAACGCCAAAGCGCCCCACCGATCCCTGCTGCCGGGGTCGGTGGGGCGCTTTCGTGCGTTCAGGATGCGTTGCTCAGACATCGGGCCGTCCCGGCCAGGCTTTAAGGTCGGCCCCCGCGATCACCTCTCGGGCATCCCGTGCGAAGCCGTAAGCCTTCGGGCCTCGACCAACCTTCCGGGTCACCTCGAATCCCTGACCGCTCACGGTTAGGGTCAACCATGGTCGGCGACGACCAGGGGGAGAGTCGTCACGTAGCACGACAGCCGCGCCGCGGGAGGGACCGAGATGCCCCTGGGCGCACAGGACGGACTTGGCATTGACGCTTAGGTCTCCGATGTGGGCAACGCGCTCAGCCGCGATCTTTCGGATCCACTCCGCGACGGCATCGGCCATCGGGAGGTCGGGACTATCGCTCATCGCCGGATCCGCCGCCGCCACGGGATCGTGAACGCGATGCCGAACATCCCGCCGAGTCGGACCCGAAGCCCGTACCGGGTCGCCGTCACCCAGGTCATGTCAGCGCGCCTCGACGTCCGCGACGAGCGCGACCCCCGCCGGGCTGTCCTCCTGGTGCCACCCGGTAGTCGCGCTGAACCCGAGCTGCCCGACGACCGTGTCCGCGTCGAAGATCCACACGCCGTGCTCATCCAGCTGGCTCGCGGCGACGTCGACGCGGCGCCAGTCGTACTCGTGGCCGTCCCACTCACCGTCGCCGACGCGGTAGCGGGTCACGAAGTCGACGCCGTACTCGCCGTCGTCGTTCGGCAGGCTGTAGACGAGCGCCGCGGTGGCGGTCTCGGTGGTGGCGGTGGTCATGGTGGCTCCTGGGTTGGGGTGGGTTGGATTGGGTGGACAGATCGGGCTGTACGGGCGACGAGGGAGTCGATGCGGATACCCGGCCTGGACTGTCAGCGACTCGGCGTACTTGAGCTTTGCGGTGGCGCGCTGGGTCACCGTCACATAGGTCACCGCCCGCTACCGTCAGCGGCAGCGGCAAGGTCGCAAACTGCTACGACCGCGGCGTCCCGGGAGGGCCGGACCTCGATCTCCCCGGCGCCGAGCCGCTGGACGAGCTTGCCCGCCCAGTTGCCGCCGACGGGGGCCACACGACCCACCATCCGACGGGAGTCGTCGCGCAAGGTGACGACGTGGGTCTCGCTGTTGGTGTGGGTGGTGTAGCGGTCCATGTCGGGCTCCTTGCTCACGCTCCGGACCTCCCGGGCTGATAGTTCTAGTGTGGCCCAGGTTGAACGGGAGCGCAAGGGGTGGACGGAACTTTCTTTTCGGGCCACACTTGGGACCATGCCCAGAGGCCGCGTCCCCTTCGATCCCGAGGACGTCCGGGCCGTGACGATCAAGGTGCGGCTCACCGAACGGGAAGCCGAGCGGGTCCGCTGGGCCGCTGAGACCGCCGGGGTCAGCGTCTCCGAGCTCGTCCGACGGGCCCTGCTCCCGGGCTGACCCACGGCGTCAGCCGACCTTGGTCCATGTCTCACACCCGCTAGTGTTGAACGCCTTGTCGGTCTTCTTGATCGTGACGATGGACGAGCCCGTCGAATTGTTGTTCGCGAGGATCCCGCTCGTATCCCCGGTGCCGTCGGTGTTGCTCAGCCGCGCCCAGTAGCAGTTCCCCGACGACGGGACACCCGACCGGTAGGTACCGGGCTCGATGTCCGTGCCCACCAGGTAGGTGCCATCGCCGGGGATCGAGGACCCCGACCCACCCCCACCCGGCGCCGCGGCCGCGGCTGCCTGCTCGGTGCGCACGACGGTCACCGTGGGTCCCGGGACAGCGGGACCCGACACCGTCACGGTCGGCGCAGGCGCTGCCGGCGCGGTAACCGTCCGGGCCGGAGCTGCCACGGGCGCGGCCCCTGCCACGGTGACCGTCGGCGCAGGGGCTGCCGCGCCCGCCACGGTCACGGTCGGCCCGGGCACGGGAGTACCAGCCACGGTGACCGTCGGAGCTGGAGCGGCGACGGTCGCGGCGCTCCCCGAGTTGCTCGCCCGACCGATCCCGCAGCCGCCGAAGAACAGCACAAGCGCACCCAGCGCCGCCAGACCGCGGCGCCGCTTCTTCGGCTTCGGGGCGGCGGTCGCGGCGATCGGTCCGGGCGGCTGGTCGGTGCTCATGGCGTGCTCCCTTGTCGGCTCAGTAGGACGCCATGGTGAGCGCTGGGCGACCAGTCAGATACACCGAGGCTGGTCACGGTTAGGTGACGGGGTGCCGGGCTCGCTACCCTGCCGGGACCCCCGAGACGGCGCCGGCCGCGAGGACGGCGCGCCACCGGGCGTCCGCTCCCGGAGCGGCGTAGATGGCGGTGGTTGCGGGCGACTGGTGGCCGAGCAGCTCCTGCACGGCCCGGATGTCCGCCTCCGACTGGTAGGCGACGGTGGCGAACCGGTGCCGCAGCTGGTGCAGCGTCTCGGGGATCTCGTGCACGTGCAGGTGCCGATTGGCAATCGCCGACACGCGTGACGCCTCGTTGTAGCCGCGGCCGCCGTCGGCCCGCCGAATCACGGCCCCGCGGTGTTCCGGCAGCGCCCGCAGCGCGGCGGCCAACCCGGGGCTAACGAACACGGTCCGGCCGACGCCGCCCTTGCCGTTGACGACCCGCAGCGACGGGGGAGTGGCCCGCAGGTCTACCTCCGACCAGTCCAGCTGAGCGACCTCCATCGCCCGCAGGCCCGCGTAACCCGCCAACGCAAGGATCGCGCGCGTCCGTAGGTCCGCAGCCGCAAGCGCCTCGGCGAAGGCGTCCTCAGGCATCGGTCGGGGGAGCCGCCGGCGTGTCTTGGGTGTGAGCAGGCGAGTGCTCGGGTCGTCCGGCCTCAGGCCCTCTCGGACCGCCCATCGGTAGAACTCGCGGACGTGCTCGATCTCGACGCGCACCGAGTCGCTGGCGACCTGCCGGACGCGGACCTCCTGCCACGCGCGCAGGTCGGCCTCAGTGAGCGTGAGCAGGTCCCGGTCATCGTGCGCGCGAGCGAGCCGGCCCAGGACGTACCGGCGGTTCCGACGGGTCGACACCCGGAGGTCGCGCAGGACCAGCTCGCCGAGGTGGTCACGGATCGTCTGTTGCACGTCACTGCGCATGCGTAAGTTTCGTCGGAAGTTGTCCACTCCAAGGGCCTACGCAGCGGTCCGGTGGATAACCGGCTCCCGCTGCTGGCCAGCGACCCACGGGGCCGATCCACGGCGCTCGGCCCGGCGGCGCTCGGCCCGGCGGCGCTGCGTGCTCCAACGCGAACTGACGCGCGGTGCCGGATCGGGCTCGGCGGTGGACAGGTCGCGTATCCGGCGGGCGGGGACGCCGGCGTAGAGGCCGTCCGGCAGGCAGTCCCTGGTCACCACCGCCCCGGCCGCGATGACGCACCCGTCCCCGATGGTGACGCCGGGGAGCACGACGGCCGCCGCGCCGATCCAGCAGCCGCGGCCGATCGTCACCGGCTCACTGCGGGGCAGCGACGCCCGCCGGTCGGGACCGGCCAGGTCATGAGTGCTGGTGACCAGGACGGTACGCATGCCGATGACGGTCTCGTCCCCGATGGTGATCGCGCCGGGTCCGTCGAAGAAGCAGTCCGCGTTGACGAATACATGGTGGCCGATGCTGACCCGCCGGGACTGCCAGGTCACCCCGGCAGCGATCGTCGCCCGGGGGCCGACCGGCACGCCGAGGGCCCGGAGCACGACGGCCCGTGCGTTGCGGTTGATCAGGCGCGAGCCGACCAGGGAGGACAGCACCCACTCCCGCGTCGCCTCGCGCTGCTCGGGTAGGCGCATCCACCTGGGTGCCACGGGCTGCATGCTCGCAGCTCCGGCGGAGCTGGTGGGCCCCTGAGGCAGGGCGGTAGCGTTCGGGCCGACATGGGCAGCGCAGCAGGAACCGACGCCGGAGTTGCCGCCCGCCTGCCGGCGGCTGTGCTGTGGGACTTCGACGGCACGCTGGTCGACAGCGAGCGCTACTGGATCGCCGAGGAGTACGCCCTCGTCGGGGCCTACGGCGGCACGTGGGACGACCGGCACGCCGCGTCGATCGTCGGCAACGACCTGCTCACCTCGGGCGCCTACATCCGGGACAACGGACCGGTGCCGCTGGAGCCGGCCGACATCGTCGCCCGGCTGATCACCGGCGTCCGGCGCCGGCTCACCGAACACGTTCCGTGGCGGGCGGGCGTCGTCGAACTGCGTGCGCAGATCGCCGCAGCCGGGATACCGCAGGCGATGGTGACGATGTCGTACGCGAACGTGGTCGACCCGGTGCTCATCGCGCTCGGTGCCGGCCGGATGCCCGGCTTCGACACGGTCGTGACCGGCGAGGTCGTCACCCGCGGGAAACCGGACCCGGAGCCGTACCTGATGGCTGCCGCACGGCTCGGCGTGGACCCCAGCGACTGTGTGGCCATCGAGGACAGCCGGACCGGCGCGACGTCCGCGGCCGCAGCCGGATGCGCCGTCCTGGTCGCCCCGAACGCGGTCGAGGTTGCCGCCGACCCGTCCTGGCGGGTGCGACCGGATCTGCGCGGACTGCAGCTCTCGGACCTGTCGGCCCTGCTGGCCGGGCGCGTCGGCAGGGACTGAGCTGGCCGGGCGCGCCGGTCAGCCGCGCACGGCGATCAGGTCCAGCCTCAGGTCGCCGGGGACAACGACATCAGCGGCATCACGGGTCCGCTCGACAAGGGCGGCGTTGCCGACGTCGACCCGGGCAACCCACTCGACGGCCGCGTCGTGATCCTTGCCGAACTGCTCGTGCCGGCCGACCAGACGGTCGGTGCGACCCGCGCCCGACAGGTCGACGTACCACGTCTCGTCCAGCATCATCCGGACCGCCGACCACGGGCCGTCGCCGAGCAGGTACAGACCCTCCGTCACGACCAGTCGGGTGCCCACGAGGACCGGGATCGACCCGGCCACCGGCTGCTCGAGCTCCCGGTCGAACGCCGGCGCGTAGACGGTGTCCGGACCGGCGGCCCGAATCCGGCCCAGCAGTGCGGCGAAGCCGGCCGGGTCGAATGTGTCCGGTGCGCCTTTGGATCTCCGTCGGCCCAGTCGGTCCAGCTCCGCGTCCGCCAGGTGGAAGCCGTCCATCGGCACGTGCCGGACCGCGTGGGCGCCGACCCGCGCGCCGACGGCTACGACCACCGCCAATGCCAGCGTGGTCTTCCCGGCGCCGGGCGGCCCGACGATGCCCAACACCGCTGTCGACCGGTCGGCCAGGCCCCGCGCGGTCCGGTGTGGCGGATGCTCGGCGAGGCGGGTGGCACGGTCGACGAGGTCGGGAAACGACCCGATCGGCAGCGGGCCGGTCATCCCGGGCTCCCACTGTCCACCGGACCAGTGCTCGCCGGGTGGTCCGGATCGGTGCTCTCGGGGTAGTCCGGCAGGACTCCGCCCCAGGCCGGGCAGCGGGCCTTGTGATCGCACCAGTCGCACAGCTTCGACGGGTTCGGGCGGAACTCCCGGTGACGCATCGAGGACTCGATCGCCGACCACAGGGCCCGCAACTTGCGCTCGGTGGCACGCAGGTCCTGTTCGTCGGGTACGTACCGGACGACCTCGCCGCTGCCCAGGTACATCAGCTGAAGCAGCCGTGGCATCGTCCCGCGCAGCCGCCAGAGCACCAGGGCGTAGAAGCGCATCTGGAACAGGGCGCGGGCCTCCCAGCCTTCGCCGGGCGCCCGCCCGGTCTTGTAGTCCACGATCCGCATCGCACCGTCCGGCGCGATGTCGAGCCGGTCGACGAACCCGCGCAGGACCAGGCCACCGTCGAGCTCGGTCTGCACCCGCAGCTCCCGCTCCGCGGGCTCGACGGCGGACGGGTCCTCCAGGCCGAAGTAGGTGCTCAACAGGTCACCGGCCGCGGTCAACCAGTCCGGCAGGGCGCCCTCGCCGGGACCGGCCGCCGCCGTCGCGTCGGCCACGCCCGCGTCGGTCGCTGCCGAGAGCTCCGCCGCCCGCGGGTCGGTCGCGAGCACCTGCCCCCACGCCTGCGGCACCATCGCCCTCGCCCGGTCCAGCGTCCGCTCGGCCGCCGGGAGGTCGAACAGCCGCTCGAGCACCGAGTGCACGACGGTTCCCCGGACGGCCTGCGGACTAGGCGTCTCCGGGATCCGGTCCACGACGCGGAAGCGGTAGCGCAGCGGACAGGTCAGGAAGTCGGCGGCGCGCGACGGTGACAGCGAAGGCGCCGCGGGGCTCGCCGGGACCCCGCCGGCCCGGGCCGTGTCGACGGGGGGCTCGGGAGGCGGGGGTGCCGGGGCCGGCGCAACTGCTGGAGCGGTCATGTCCGGAAGCTAGCCGCGCCGACCGACAGAACCGTCGGACCGGCGATCCGGCGGCGAGCTGTCGTCGGAAAGCCGTCCGTCTCGTGCACCCGGCCGTCGTGGCCCGTGGGGGTCGGCAGACCCGGCGAACGCGCGACGGACGACCTCGCGGAGCACGCCGCGGCGCCGATCGTGTTCGGCGTCGCCGTCCGCCAGGGACGCGGTGAATGTCCCGCTGACCGGCGACCAGGTGCCGGCCAGGGCGATGACCAGCGCGTACACCTCGTCCGGCCGGATGCCGCCGACGATTTGTCCGTCGGCCTGGGCCCGAGCGATGGCCTCGTGTTTCGCGTCCGCGTGCGTCGGGTGCGCCGCGAGCAGCTCCCCGGTCGGGACTCGTTCGAGGCGCTTCCAGCTGGCCAGCCGCACGAGCTCGGGGTCGGTCAGGTAGGAGTTGTACAGCGCGACCGCATAGCCCGGCAGGTCGTCTGGGGTGAACGGGACGGCGTCGACGATGCGGTGCAGGTGCAGGGCGAAGACCGCGTCGAACAGGCCGTCCTTGGACCCGTACCAGCCGTACATCTGTGCCTTGTTGACCTGCGCGCCGGCCGCGACGCGGTCCACCCGGGCCCCTGCGATTCCGAAAGCGGCGAACTCGTGGGTCGCAGCGTCGAGCAACCGCTGCCTGCTCCGCTCCCCGTCTCTCACACTCCGACTTTACGACTAACTGGATAGTTGGCTACGGTGGATGGATGAGCCGCATCACGAACGACTACGACGACACCACCACCGCACTGCAGGTCGTCGACGGCCTGGACCTGACCGGAAGGCGCGCCGTCGTCACCGGCGCGGCATCCGGCATCGGCGTGGAGACGGCGCGCGCCCTGGCCCACGCCGGAGCGCAGGTGACGCTCGCCGTCCGGGACACCGACGCGGGCGCACGTGTTGCCGCCGACATCGCACAGACCAGCGGTCGCAACGACGTGGCGGTCGAGCACGTCGACCTGGCCGACCTGGCGACCGTCGACGCGCTGACGGCTCGTTGGACCGGGCCGCTGCACATCCTGGTAAACAACGCCGGGGTGATGGACACCCCGCAGGGCAGTACCGCGCAGGGGTGGGAGACCCAGTTCGGAACCAACCACCTCGGACACTTCGCGCTGGCCACGGGGCTGCACCCGGCGCTGGCCGCTGCCGGCGACGCCCGCGTTGTCTCGGTCTCCTCCAGCGGGCACGCTGCCTCTCCGGTGATGTTCGACGACCTGTTCTTCCAGGACCGCGAGTACACCCCCGGCCTGGCGTACGGCCAGTCCAAGACCGCCAACGTCCTGTTCGCGGTCGAGCTGACCCGCCGCTGGGCTGCCGACGGCATCACCGCCAACGCGCTGATGCCCGGTGGCATCTGGACACCGCTGCAGCGGCACTGGAGCGCAGAGCGGCGCGCCGCCAACGAGCAGCAGGCCCGCCAGGCCGAGGCCGCCGGCCTGTTCCGGATGAAGACTCCCGAGCAGGGGGCCGCCACCTCGGTGTTCCTGGCCACCTCACCCCAGGTCGCGGGGGTCGGCGGGCGCTACTTCGAGGACTGCCACGAGGCCGAGGTCGTCCCGCAGCTGGACGGCTTGGCCGGCGTCCTGCCACACGCCCTCGACCCCGACGCCGCCCGCCGACTCTGGGACGTGTCCGAGCAGCTGCTCGCTGCCGCTCGCGCGGGCACCGACGCCTGACGGCAACCAGGCCCGGTTGCCGACGCCCGCTGATGTCGGCCGCTCGATCTAGGGTTCGAGCCGTGGACGAACGACCTGCAGCGCGTGCGCGGACACCGGGCACCATCAGGCTGTTCCGGGTCCGCGGCATCCCGGTGGAGGTCCGCAGGTCCTGGTTCCTGGTCACCGGACTGATCGCGTTCGTCTTCACCCCGACCGTGCAACAGGTCGACCCGACCCAGTCAGCGACGTCGGCGTTCCTGTTCGGTCTGGTGTTCGCCGTCCTCATCTACGCCTCGGTGCTCGTCCACGAGGTCGCGCACACGTTGGTCGCACTCGGCTTCAAGCTCCCCGTCCGGGCGATCACCCTGCAGTTCCTCGGTGGCGTGTCCGAGATCGAGGAGGAACCGCAGACGCCGTGGCGCGAGTTCGCGGTCGCGGTTGTTGGACCGATCGCGTCGCTGGCCATCGGCGGGGTCGCGTTCGCGGTCTACTCGGCGGATCTCCTCGCCCCCGGGGTCCCGTCGCTGCTGATCTTGCAGCTGGCGGTCGCGAACCTGCTGGTGGGCCTGTTCAATCTTCTGCCCGGCCTGCCGCTGGACGGCGGACGGGTGCTGCGCGCCGCGGTGTGGAAGGTGACCGGCAACCCCTCGACCGCGACTGTCGTGGCCGCCTGGTCCGGCCGGGTGGTGGCGATTGCGGTCTTCGCGCTGCCCTGGCTGCTCGCCTACGCCCGCGGGACCCGGGTCAGCCTGATCTCGGTGGTCTGGCTGTCCTTCCTGGCGGTGTTCATGTGGACCGCCAGCAACCAGGCGCTGGTCCTGTCCCGGCTGCGGCAGCGGCTGCCGTCGATCGACGCGCGCGCGCTGGCCCGGCGGGCCTACCCGGCCGAGCCGGCAGTGCCGGTGTCGGAGGCGGTCCGGGGGGCGCGCGACGTCGAGGCGGGCGCCATCGTGGTCGTGGATTCCGCCGGCCGCCCGGTCGGATTGGTCAGCGAGACCGCGGTCGCCGCCACCCCGGAGCACCGCCGCCCGTGGATCTCCATCGGTGAGCTGTCCCAGCGCCTCGAGCCGGGCCTGCTGGTATCGACAGGGCTGGCGGGTGAGTCGCTGCTCTCGGCGCTGCGCACCCGGCCCTCGACGGAGTACCTGGTGGTCGAGTCGGACGGACGTACCTACGGCGTGCTCTCCCGGTCCGACGTGGACGCCGCCTTCGCGCGGGCGCTGCGGCCCGCCCGGTGACGGACGGTTCCGGTACGACAGGACCGGCGCGCACCGAGCCCGGTGGTGGCCCGTTCCAGGCCGGGGACCGCGTCCAGCTCACGGACCCGAAGGGCAAACCGCACACGGTCACCCTCCAGCCTGGCCGCCAGTACTTCACCCACCGGGGGTCTGTCGACCACGACGAGCTGATCGGTGCGGCCGAGGGAAGCGTGGTGACCACCACCGGCGGCACGCAGTACGTCGCCCTTCGGCCGCTGCTGGAGGACTACGTCCTGGGCATGCCCCGCGGAGCCGCCGTCGTCTACCCGAAGGACGCCGCCCAGGTCGTCGCCTTCGCCGACGTGTTCCCCGGCGCCACGGTGCTGGAGGCCGGGGCCGGTTCGGGTGCGCTCAGCTGTTTCCTGCTGCGCGCGGTCGGCGAGACCGGTCGGGTCCTGTCGGTGGAGCGGCGGGCCGACTTCGCCGCCGTCGCGGCCCGCAACGTCGCGACCTTCTTCGGCCGCGACCATCCTGGCTGGCAGCTGGTGGTCGGTGACCTCGTCGAGGTCATCGGGACCGGCTCGACAGGGCCGGTCGACCGGGTGGTGCTGGACATGCTCGCCCCATGGGAGTGCGTCGATGCCGTCGCGGGCGTGCTGCGCCCGGGTGGCGTCGTCATCGCCTACGTCGCGACAACGACCCAGCTGTCCCGGGTCGTCGAGCAGCTGCGCGAGCACGGGGGCTTCACCGAGCCGCGGCCGTGGGAGTCGACGGTCCGGACCTGGCACGTCGAGGGGCTCGCCGTCCGGCCCGACCACCGGATGATCGGGCACACCGGCTTCCTGGTGACGGCCCGTCGGCTCGCCCCCGGAGTCAGTGCGCCGCCGCGCCGCCGGCGGCCGGTCTCGATGAGTTCGTCGGCTGAGGCCCGTGCCGATGCCGATGCCGATCCGAATGCCGGTGCCGCGGCTGGGGGATCGGTCTCCGTGCCGGCTGGCGCCGTCGAGCCCCGGCCGGGCCTGCCGGGCTAGGGTCGGATCTCGGGCCGCCCTCGGCGGCCGGACCGGAAGGAGACGCCGGACCATGCCCGACGACACAGGTTTCCGCAGTGACGACGGCCGACCGGACCAGGTCCAGTTGCTGGAGGACGAGGTCGCCTCGCTCCGCCGTCGCCTCGCCTCGCTGCCCCGTGACACCCGCCAGCTCGAGTCCCGCCTGTCGGAGACCCGCGCGGGACTCGCCAATGCCAGCGCGCAGAACGACCGGCTCGCAGCGACCCTGCGCGAAGCCCGCAGCCAGATCGTGTCGCTGAAGGAGGAGGTCGACCGGCTCGCGCAGCCGCCGGCCACCTTCGGCGTGTTCCTCGGGGACAGCGGCGAGGGCACTGTCGACGTGTTCACCGGCGGTCGCAAGTTGCGCGTCGCGGTCAGCCCGGACGTCCTGGTGCCGGAGCTGGTGCGCGGCCAGGAGGTCATGCTCAATGAGGCGCTGAACGTGGTCCGCGCGCTGGAGTACGAGCGCGCCGGTGAGGTGGTGATGATCAAGGAGGTCCTCGCCGACGGCGAACGAGCACTGGTCATCGGGCACGCCGACGAGGAGCGCGTCGTCAAGCTCTCCGGCCCGCTGATGGACGGTCCGCTGCGAGCCGGGGACTCACTGCTGGTGGACTCCCGGTCCGGCTGGGCGCTGGAGAAGGTGCCCAAGTCCGAGGTCGAGGAGCTCGTTCTGGAGGAGGTCCCCGACCTCGACTACTCCGCCATCGGTGGGTTGTCCGCGCAGATCGAGATGATCCGCGACGCCGTCGAGCTGCCGTATCTGCATGCCGACCTCTTCCGCGAGCACGAGCTGCGAGCGCCCAAGGGCGTCCTGCTCTACGGCCCGCCCGGCTGCGGGAAGACGCTGATCGCGAAGGCCGTCGCCAACAGCCTGGCGAAGAAGGTCGCCGAGGTGACCGGCAAGCCCGAGGGTCGCAGCTTCTTCCTCAACATCAAGGGACCGGAGCTGCTCAACAAGTATGTCGGCGAGACCGAGCGGCACATCCGGCTGGTGTTCCAGCGGGCACGGGAGAAGGCCAGCGGCGGAACCCCGGTCATCGTGTTCTTCGACGAGATGGACTCGCTGTTCCGCACTCGTGGATCCGGCGTCAGCTCGGACGTCGAGAACACCATCGTGCCGCAGCTGCTCAGCGAGATCGACGGGGTCGAGGGGCTGTCCAATGTCGTCGTGATCGGGGCGTCCAACCGCGAGGACATGATCGACCCGGCGATCCTGCGGCCGGGCCGGCTCGACGTGAAGATCAAGATCGAGCGCCCGGACGCCGAGGCCGCTCGCGACATCTTCACCAAGTACGTGACGACCTCGCTGCCGCTGCACCCGGAGGACCTGGCCGAGAACGGTGGGGAACCGGTGGCAACGGTGACCGCGATGGTCCAGCGCGTCGTCGAGCGGATGTACAAGGAGAGCGACGAGAACCGCTTCCTCGAGGTCACCTACGCCAACGGCGACAAGGAGGTCCTGTACTTCAAGGACTTCAACTCCGGCGCGATGATCGAGAACATCGTCGGGCGGGCCAAGAAGATGGCCATCAAGGACTTTCTCGAGTTCGGGCAGAAAGGCCTGCGCGTCGGGCACCTGCTGGCGGCGTGCGTCGACGAGTTCCGGGAGAACGAGGACCTGCCGAACACCACCAACCCCGACGACTGGGCACGGATCTCGGGCAAGAAGGGCGAGCGGATCGTCTACATCCGCACGCTCATCCAGGGCAAGCAGGGCTCCGAGGCGGGCCGGGCCATCGACACGGTCGCGAACACCGGCCAGTACTTGTAGAGATCCGAACAGGCGAGCACTGCTCTTGCGACGGCCCGGTCACCCCCGCGGTGGCCGGGCCGTCGCCGGTCTCAGCCGGACCGCTCGGCTGCCTGCAGCGCCAGGGTGGCGAACGTCGCCAGGTAGTGGTCCGTGACGAAGTCGCCGGAAACCACGTGCGGCAGGCCGGCGGCCAGCGAGGCGGCGGCCGCCTCGTTGAGCACCGGCACCCGCGCGTCGCCGGCCGGCAGGGCGGCCGCGATCTGCGAGCACATCCACGACCGGGTGAGCAGTAGGCCGAGCAGGTGCCCGATCTGCGGGTCGCTCCGGTCCGACACCGTCACCGGCTGGAACAGCGTCGCGGGCAGCCGCTCGGCGATCCCGGGCAGGTACCCGCTCAGCCAGTCGGCGAACGCGGCGCGCTCGAGCAGCCGCTCCATCAGCAGCGCCTCGGTGAGCGCGGGGGAGAGGAAGTCCTGGCCGCTCGGCTCCCACGCCGCGGGCGCGTCGCGGTCCCCGGCGAACAACGCGATCGCCGTGTCGGCACACTCCTGTGCGACCGCGTCCCGGCGCAGCGCCCGGAAGCCGTCGTGCAGCAGGGTCAGCCCGAAGGCGGTGTTGGCGTGCAGGCCGTCCCGCACCGGCCGGCCGAGCCGCGGTAGCCACCGTCGCGTCATCGCCTCGACCGCGTCGGTGACCGGCGCGAGGGCCGCGGCCCACCGGGCGGCGGCCGGGTCCGGCGAGGTCGCGCACGCTGCCGCCAGGGCGACCGCCCAGGCCCATCCGTAGGGCCGCTCCCAGCCCTCATGGTCTCGTAGGTACTGCGCTTCGACGGCGAGCGACGGCGCGGTCAGCGTCGTCTCGAGCACCGCTCTCACGCGGGCCGCGTCGACCTCGGCGGGGTGGTCGGACAGCAGCCGGACCAGCAGCCAGTGCATGTGCACGCAGGAGTGCCAGTCGTATGCGCCGGCGAACGCTGGGTGCAGGTCCCTCGGCCGCGACGGTTCGCCGATGCCCCGGGTCAGGTGACCGGTCGCGTGCGGGAACTCCCGGACGACATTGGCCAACGCGAGCTCGGCGTATCCGGCGGCCAGCCCGGCGCTGCCGGGCGCGCTCACGACACGGCGCCGGCGGTCACCGCCAGGTCGGCGCCGGTGGCGACCGTGGTGGCCAGGACGATGCCGACCGCCTCGGTGAGCGCGTCCATCGACAGGCTCGGCGCGGTCGGCTTGTCGACGACCTGCTCGGTGGCGAACGGCACGTGCACGAAGCCGGCTCGCACCCCCGGCTCCTCGGTGGCGACCAGGTGCATCGCCGCGTAGAAGACGTGGTTGCAGATGTAGGTCCCCGCGGTGTGCGACACCGACGCCGGGATGCCCGCATCGTGCAGCGCGGCGACGATCGCCTTGACCGGCAGCCCCGACCGGTAGGCGAGTGGGCCGTCGGCGGCGATCGCGGCGTCGAGCGGGGCGTTGCCGGCGTTGTCCGAGATCGGGGCGTCGTCGAGGTTCACCGCGATCAACTCCGGCGTCACCCCGAACCGACCACCGGCCTGGCCGAAGCCGATGACGACGTCGGGCCGGTGTTCGACGACCGCGGTGCGCAGCGCGGTGACCGACGCCCCGTAGACACACGGCAGCAGGGCGGTGTGCACCTCGACGCCCGGCATCGGCGGCCGGGCGGCGAACCGGGACACCGCCTCCCACGACGGGTTGACGCTCTCCCCGCCGAACGGCTCGAACCCGGTGAGCAGGACGGTGGTCATCGCTGGTGCTCCTGTCTCGGTCAGAACGCGAATACGTACATCAGGGCGACGTTGCACGCCCACAGCGGGACGGCCGTGGGGATCTGGGCCTTGATCGGCCCGTACTGGTCCTTCATCTCCAGCAGCGCCGCCGGGACGAGGTTGAAGTTGGCGGCCATCGGCGTGCACAGCGTGCCGCAGAAGCCGGACAGCATCCCGATCGCGAACACCGGCGCCGGGTTGCCGCCGAAGTGCTGGACCAGCACCGGCCAGCCGATGGCCGCGGTCATGATCGGGAACGCGGCGAACGCGTTGCCCATGATGATCGTGAACAGCGCCATCCCCAGGCAGTACAGGACGACCGCGGCGATCAGCGACCCGGACGGCAGGACGGCGCTGACGATCCGCCCGACCGCGGCGCCGACGCCGGACTGGGTGAACAGCAGCCCGAGCGTCGCGAGCATCTGGGGCAGGAGGGTCGCCCAGCCGACCGCCTCGAGCAACCGTTGGCCCTCGCGCACCGGCGCGATCGCGGACACCGGACGCAGGACGACGCAGGCGACGAGCACAGCGAGCACCGACGCGACACCGAGCCCGATGAGGGTCTCCGACGCCGGCTGCAGCAGCGGTCGGCCGCCGAGGTGGACGTGGTTGAGCACCGACCCGAACAGCACCGCGACGACCGGGATAGTCAGCGCCGGCACGAAGAGTCGGTTGCCGTACCGGTCGGCCCGTGCCCGCCGCACCTCGTGGTCGGGCCGGTCGGGGCGCCGCCCGGTCCGACCCGCCCCCGCGACCGCGGCCATCGCGATGACCACCACTCCGAGCAGTCAGGCGGGTGCGCTGCCGGCGGACACGAAGCTGCCGTAGGCGAAGGAGAAGGCCAGCAGCCCCCAGAACGCGGTGCTGCCGACCCGCCTGGGGTGTTCGGCGTCGCGGGCGATCCGCAGGGCGACGACGGCGAAGAACGCGGCGCACAGCCAGTAGAACCACTGGACCTTGATCACCGGGACGCCACCTCCGAGACAGGCGCGACCGTCCGGTCCGCAGCGACCATCCGGTCGATCTGCCGGTCCAGCCGAAGCAGCCGGAGACCGTGGATCACCAGCGCACACACGCCGGTCGGGATCGCCCACAGCGCGATGTGCAGCGCGTCCAGGTGCAGGCCGTAGGTCGCGTCGACGAAGCCGGTGATGAGCAGGATCGACCCGACGGCGACGAAGACGTCCTCGCCGAAGAACGACCCGACGGTGTCCGCGCTGGACGAGAAGCCCTTGATGCGTTCGGTGACGGCCTCGGGCAGTTGACCGTGACGCCGTTCGGCCGCGCTCTCGGCCATCGGGTACACCAGCGGTCGGACGGTCTGGGCTGGGCCGCCGATGCTCAGCAGACCGAGAGCAGCGGTCACCTGCCGGATGACGAGGTAGGAGAACAGCAGCCGGGAGGTCGTCATCCGGGCCAGTCGACTGATCAGTTTGCGCGCCTGTTCCTGCAGACCCCTGCTCTCGATCAGCCCGATCACCGGCAGGGTCACCACGAACAGGGTCACCGACCTGCTGCCGGCGAACCCGTTGCCGAACGCGTCGAGGACCGCCACCGGACTGAGCCCACCCAGCAGGCCGGTGACGATGCCGGCGCCGGTGACCACCAGCAGCGGGTTGAGACGCAGGGCGAACCCGACGACGACGAGCAACACACCGACGAGCACCAGCACGGGACCTCCCGGGTCGGGACGGGCAGCGGGTGAGGGTTCGTGCTGCGCGGCGGCATCTCTCGGCGGCATCGGTGCCGCGCGCCGAACGCTAGGAGTGCGCTGACCTCCTGGACAAGGTCGGCGCCCGGCGGCGGTCGCCCGACCGGACGGCAGCCGATCGAGCAGCTCCCGATGCGGTGGCAGCTGTCCGCGCCCGGTCGCGACGGGCCACAATGGCCCGGCCACGACGCGGGGCCGACCGGGATGTCGCCCCGGGGTGCCGATTGCGGGCGATGGGGGTCAGGGTGGGCGCGGTTCCGCAGCCGGAGGTCCGGCCCGTCGGCGCAGACGGCCTGCTGGTGGAGGTCGACCCGGCCGAGGTCGGGCGTTGGTACGCCGCGCTGGCCCCGCTGCGCGACGCGGGGCAGGTGCTGGACGTGGTTCCCGCCGCCCGGACCGTCCTGCTCGACGGTGTCCGCGACCCGGTCGAGCTGGCCCGGCAGATCGTGTCGATGCAGCCGGACCCACTGCCCGGCGCCGACGGCCCGCTGGTGCAGATCGACGTGCACTACGACGGCGAGGACCTCGCCGAGGTGGCCGAGATGTGGGGAACCGACGCCGCCGGGGTGGCCGAGGTGCACACCGCCACCGAGTTCCGGGTCGCCTTCTCCGGCTTCGCGCCCGGCTTCGGCTATCTGTCCGGCCTGCCGCCGCACCGGCACGTGCCCCGCCGCAGCAATCCCCGGACGCGGGTCCCGGCAGGCTCGGTCGGCCTGGCCGGGGAGTGGTCCGGCGTCTACCCGACGGCGTCCCCCGGTGGGTGGCAGCTCATCGGCTGGACGTCCGCCGTCCTGTTCGACCTCGACCGGGACCCGCCGGCCCTGCTCGCGCCCGGCACCCGGGTCCGCTTCCGGAACGCCGGGCCCCGGTGAACGTCCTCGAGGCGAGGGGCCTGGAGGTCGTACGGGCCGGCCCGCGCACCACCGTGCAGGACACCGGGCGGGCCGGGTCGGCCCACCTCGGCGTCCCGCGCTCCGGTGCCCTGGACCCGCAGTCGCTCGCGCTGGCCAACCGGCTGGTGGGCAACCCCCCCGACGCGGCGGGGCTGGAGATCACCCTCGGCGGCTGCGCCCTGCGGGCGACCGGGCGCGGTGTCACCATCGCCGTGACCGGGGCGCAGACGACGGTCACGGTCGACGGCCGACCGGTCGATTGGGGCGGACCGGTCGGGCTGCGACCAGGCCAGTGCGTGGCGGTGGGTGCCTCGGTGGACGGGGTGCGCTGCTACCTCGCCGTCGGCGGTGGGATCGCCGTCGCCCCCGTGCTCGGCAGCCGCTCGACCGACACCCTGTCCGGGCTCGGGCCACCGGCGCTGGCCGACGGGACCCGGCTCCCGGTCGGGCCGGCCACCCCCGGCTCGGTCGCCGCGGCTGGCGTCGACATCGCCCTGTGGTCACCGGCGCCGGACCCGCTCGTGCTCCGCGTCCGGCTCGGGCCCCGCGCCGACTGGTTCACTCCCGAGGCGCTCGGCGTGCTCACCTCGGCGACCTGGCTGATCTCGGCGAGCACCGACCGGGTCGGAGCTCGCCTCGACGGGCCGGCCCTGCAGCGGGCGGTGACCCGGGAACTGCCGAGCGAGGGCGTCGGGCTCGGCAGCGTGCAGGTCCCCGCCGACGGCCACCCGCTGGTCTTCCTCGCCGACCACCCCACCACAGGCGGCTACCCGGTCGTTGCCGTCGTCGACCGCACGGACCTCCCGCCGCTGGCGCAGGCCCGACCGGGCACCCGGGTGCGGCTCACCACCTCCCACCACCGCGGAAGCAGGGCCCGATGACGACGATCGACCTCAACAGCGATCTCGGCGAGGGCTTCGGCATCTGGACGCTCGGGGACGACGACGCGCTGCTGGGCGTCGTCACCAGCGCCAACGTGGCCTGCGGGTTCCACGCCGGCGACCCCTCGACCATGCGCCGGGTCTGCGCGACGGCTGCCGCTCGCGGGGTCGCGGTCGGCGCCCACGTCGGGTACCGGGACCTGGCCGGCTTCGGCCGCCGGTCGATCGACGTCGATCCCGGCGAGCTGGCGGACGAGGTCGTCTACCAGCTGGCCGCGCTCGACGGCTTCTGCCGGTTGGCCGGGACCCGGGTGAAGTACGTCAAGCCGCACGGCGCCCTCTACAACCGGACCGTCGCGGACCCCGTGCAGGCCGGAGCGGTCGTCGACGCCGTCCGGGCCTACGACCCGGACCTACCAGTGCTCGGCCTGCCGGGCTCGGAACTGTTGGCCACCGCGGAGGCGGCTGGGCTGTGGGCGGTGCCCGAGGCGTTCGCCGACCGCGGCTACACCCCGGACGGGACGCTGGTGCCGCGGTCCGAGCCGGGCGCGGTCGTCACCGACCCGGACCGGGTCGCCGCCCGGGCCGTCGCGATGGCCGTCGACGGCACCGTCACCGCGGTCGACGGCAGCACGGTCGCGGTCGACGCCCGCTCGCTGTGCCTGCACGGTGACACCCCGGGCGCGGCGGTGCTCGCCCGCCGGGTCCGCGCCGCGCTCGTCGACGCGGGGGTGGTGGTCGAGCCCTTCAGCTGAGGTCCAGCCGCCCACGGTCCGCTGTGCGTCCCGGTCACGGAGGCACCGTGCTCAGCTGGGCGCCGTGCGACGGTGCAGGTCAGGAGGCGCCTGCGCGGGACCGCGGTGCGCAGATGACCAGCCGGCGGAGCTGTGCCAGTAGCAGACGGTCCACGCGGGCGCGGCATGGCGGATGCACCCCAGCGTGCCGCCAGGTTCTGGCGCCGGTTGCGAGCGCCCACCTACCCTGGCCGCATGACCGTCCGCCGGGTCGTCGGTACCGAGACCGAGTACGGGATCGCCGTCGCCGGCCAGCCCGGCGCGAACCCGATGCTGTCCTCGGCGCAGGTGGTCAACGCCTACGCGCAGGCGACGCTGCGCAGCCGCCGTGCCCGCTGGGACTTCGAGGAGGAGCAGCCGCTGCGCGACGCTCGCGGGTTCGACATGAGCCGCGATGTCGCCGACCCGGGCCAGTTGACCGACTCCGACAGCGCGCTGGCGAACGTCATCCTGCGCAACGGGGCCCGGCTCTACGTCGACCACGCGCACCCGGAGTACTCCGCGCCGGAGACCACCAACCCGCGCGACGCCGTGCTCTGGGACAAGGCCGGCGACACGGTGATGGCACGCGCGGCAAGGCTCGTCGCCGAGTCGCCGATGGCCACCGAGATCCGGCTGTACAAGAACAACACCGACGGCAAGGGCGCCAGCTACGGCTCGCACGAGAACTACCTGGTCCGCCGCGACGTCCCGTTCGGGGACCTGGTGGCCACGCTGACCCCGTTCTTCGTGTCTCGACAGGTCGTCGCCGGCGCCGGCCGGGTCGGTCGGGGTCAGGACGGGACGGCCAGCGGGTTCCAGCTCGCCCAACGGTCGGACTTCTTCGAGGTCGAGGTCGGGCTGGAGACGACCCTGAAGCGGCCGATCATCAACACCCGCGACGAACCGCACGCCGACGCGGAGAAGTACCGCCGGCTGCACGTGATCATCGGCGACGCGAACATGGCCGAGGTAGCGACCTACCTCAAGATCGGGACGACCTCGCTGGTGCTGGCGATGATCGAGGACGGGTTCACCACCCCCGAGCTGGCCGTCGACCGCCCGGTCACCGCCCTGCACACCATCTCCCACGACCCGACGCTGACCGCGACCGTCCGGCTGCGTGACGGCCGGGCGCTGACCGGTGTCCAGCTCCAGCTGGAGTACCTGGACCTGGCGACCAAGTACGTCGACGACCGCTACGGCCACGACGCGGACGCCATGACCCTGGACGTGCTCGCCCGCTGGGGCTCGGTGCTGGACCGGCTCGGACGTGACCCGCAGCTGTGCGCCCGGGAACTGGACTGGGTCGCCAAGCTGGGGGTACTGGAGTCCTACCGCGACCGGGACGGGCTGGCCTGGGACCACCCGAAGCTGGCCCTGGTGGACCTGCAGTGGTCCGACGTGCGCCCGGAGAAGGGCCTCTATGCCCGCCTGGCTCGCGTCGGGCGGTTCGAGCGCATCGTCGGCGACGAACAGGTCGCCGCCGCGGTCGACGATCCGCCCGAGGACACCCGCGCCTACTTCCGCGGCCGCTGCCTGGCCAAGTACTCCCAGGACGTCGCTGCGGCGTCGTGGGACTCGGTGATCTTCGACGTTCCGGGACGCGAGTCCCTGCAGCGGGTGCCGACCCTGGAGCCGTTGCGCGGGACCAAGGCCCACGTCGGGTACCTGCTGGACGCCTCGCCGACCGCCGCGGACCTGCTGCGCGCGCTCGGCAGCGCCTGAGCGCGGGCCCCCCGCGCTCGGCGGCGCCCGAGCACAGCGCGCCTGGTCGGATCGGCGGCCCCGTGAACCGGGGCCCGGGCCGCCCCCCGGGCTAGGGTCGGGCGGCAGGCCGACGAGGGGTGACCGACATGGCGACGCAGGAACGCGGTGGGCAGGCCCAGCGGGGTCGTGCCCGCGACCAGCAGGACGTCGAGGAGGTCGCCGAGACCTCCCCGGAGGCCGGCGAGCGCAAGGAGCAGTTGGACTCCGACGTCGACGCGGTCCTCGGCGAGATCGACGACGTGTTGGAGGAGAACGCCGAGGACTTCGTCCGGCAGTTCGTGCAGAAGGGCGGCCAGTGACGGCCGTCCCGTCCGGCCCCGGCCGGCCCGACACCGCGGCCGCGTTCCGGCTGCCGCGGTCCGCCGGTTTCGTCGAGCTGGTCGGACAGCTGGACCCGTCGCGGCTGCTCAGCGTGGCGCCCGGCGCAGTGGAGACCATCCCGCACGGCACGACGATCGTGGCCATCACCTTCGCCGGCGGCGTGGTGATGGCCGGCGACCGGCGGGCCACCGCGGGCTCGATGATCGCCCACCGGGCCATCGAGAAGGTCTTCCCGGCCGACGACCACAGCGTCGTCGGGATCGCGGGGGTCGCGGGGCTGGCGATCGAGCTGGTCCGGCTGTTCCAGGTCGAGCTGCAGCACTACGAGAAGATCGAGGGCCTCGCGCTGTCCCTGGACGGCAAGGCCAACCGGCTCTCGCAGATGATCCGCGGCAACCTGGGCATGGCGATGCAGGGTCTGGCCGTCGTGCCGTTGTTCGCCGGCTACGACCTGGACGCCGGCATCGGGCGGATCTTCAGCTACGACGCCACCGGCGGCCGGTACGAGGAGGTCGGGTTCACCTCGGTCGGCTCCGGCTCGTTGTTCGCGCGCGGGTCGCTGAAGAAGCTGTACACCCCGGAGCTGGACGAGGCCGGCTGCGTCCGCGCGGTGCTGGAGTCCCTCGTCGACGCCGCCGACGACGACTCGGCCACCGGCGGCCCGGATGTTTTCCGCGGCATCTACCCGTTGGTCTCCGTCGTCAGCGCGGACGGGTACCGGCGCCTGCCCGAGCCGGAGGTCGCGACGGCGGCAGCCGTTGTGCTCGACGCCCGCCGCGACCGGCCAGACGGGCCTCTGGCGCGCATCGAGCCCGCCTCCTGACGCAGTGCTGCAATCCCGGCTGACTGCGCACCCGATGTCCGCCGAGCCCCTGCCCCGTCGCCTGACCGAGAGGACACCCTGCCCGCGATGACGATGCCGTTCTACGTCGCGCCCGAACAGGTGATGAAGGACCGGGCCGACTACGCCCGCAAGGGCATCGCCCGCGGCCGCAGCGTCGTCGTCGCCCAGTACGACGCCGGCATCCTGTTCGTCGCGGAGAACCCGAGCCGGGCCCTGCACAAGGTCAGCGAGATCTACGACCGGATCGCGTTCGCGGCTGTCGGCCGCTACAACGAGTTCGAAAACCTGCGCATCGCCGGGGTGCGGCTGGCGGACCTGCGCGGCTACTCCTACGACCGGCGTGACGTGTCCGGCCGTGCGCTGGCCAACGCCTACGCGCAGACCCTTGGCGCGATCTTCTCCGGCGGGGAGAAGCCCTACGAGGTCGAGGTCGTGGTCGCCGAGATCGGCGAGACCCCGGACACCGACCAGATCTACCGGCTGACCTACGACGGTTCGGTCGCGGACGAGCGGGGGTTCGCGGTGATGGGCGGCGCCACCGAGGCCGTCGGCACCGAGATGACGCAGCGCTATCCGGCGGGCGCCGACCTTGCGGCGACGCTGCGGGCAGCGGTGGACTCCCTGGCCAGGGGGGGAGCTCCCGAGGGCGACATGGACCGCCGCCTCGGCGCGGACGCCCTGGAGGTCGCCGTGCTGGACCGCACCCGCAGTCAGCAGCGCAAGTTCCGCCGGATCACCGGGCCGGGTTTGGAAGCACTGCTCACACCAGCCGTCTGACGCGCCGCGGCCCGCGGTGCGCCGGGCCCGGTGCAGCACGCCGCCCTAGGGTGGTCCGATGGACCGGCGGATCTTCGGGCTCGAGAACGAGTACGGGGTCACCTGCACGTTCCGGGGCCAGCGTCGCCTGAGCCCGGACGAGGTCGCGCGCTACCTGTTCCGCCGCGTCGTCAGCTGGGGCCGGTCCTCCAACGTCTTCCTGCGGAACGGGGCCCGGCTCTACCTCGACGTCGGCTCTCACCCGGAGTACGCGACCCCGGAGTGCGATTCCATCACCGACCTGATCACCCACGACAAAGCCGGGGAACGCGTCTTGGAAGGCCTGCTGGTCGATGCCGAGCGGCGGCTGCGGGACGAAGGCATCGCCGGGGACGTGTACCTGTTCAAGAACAACACCGACTCCGCGGGCAACAGCTACGGATGCCACGAGAACTACCTGGTCAGCCGGGACGGTGAGTTCGGCCGGATGTCGGACGTGCTGATCCCGTTCCTGGTGACCCGGCAGCTGGTCTGCGGTGCGGGCAAGGTGCTGCAGACCTCCCGCGGCGCCGTCTACTCGGTCAGCCAGCGGGCCGAGCACATCTGGGAGGGCGTCAGCTCGGCGACCACCCGGTCCCGGCCGATCATCAACACCCGGGACGAGCCGCACGCGGACGCCGAGCGCTTCCGGCGACTGCACGTGATCGTCGGTGACTCCAACATGGCCGAGCCGACGACGCTGCTCAAGGTCGGCAGCACCGAGCTGGTGCTGCGGATGGTCGAGGCCGGGGTAGTGATGCGCGACCTGACGCTGGAGAACCCGATCCGCGCCATCCGGGAGATCAGTCAGGACATGACCGGGCGCCGCGCGGTGCGCCTCGCCAACGGCAGGGAAGCCACCGGCCTGCAGATCCAGCAGGAGTACTACTCGAAGGCGTTGGACTTCGTCGCCCGGCGGGGACCGTTCGGCGCCGAGGTCGAGGCGGTGCTGGACCTGTGGGGCCGGACGCTGCGCGCGGTGGAGACCGGGGACCACTCCCTGGTGGCCACCGAGATCGACTGGGTGATCAAGTACCGGATGATCGAGGCGTACCGGGCCAAGCACGACCTGCCGTGGACGCACCCGCGGATCGCGCAGCTGGACCTCGCATACCACGACATCCACCGCAGGCGGGGGTTGTACTACCTGCTGGAGCGGCGCGGCCTGGTGCGGCGGATGGTCAAGGACCTCGCGGTGTTCGAGGCCAAGTCGGTGCCGCCGCAGACCACCCGGGCCAAGCTGCGTGGGGAGTTCATCCGCCGCGCGCAGGAACGGCGCCGCGACTTCACCGTGGACTGGGTGCACCTGAAGCTCAACGACCAGGCGCAGCGGACCGTGCTGTGCAAGGACCCGTTCCGGTCCGTCGACGAGCGGGTGGACCGGCTGATCGCCAGCATGTGACCTCCCCCGTCAGCGGCGAGCCTGACCCACGTCGAGCCTGAACAGATGCCGAGAACCGCGGCGGACGGTCACCGTTCGCCACCAACTGCCGCTGCGGCCCCCTAAGGTCGGGCAACGTGTTGCGACGCCTGCCGACCGGTTCCTCCCGCCCCGCCCTGGTGCTCGCCGCCGCGGGCGCCCTGGTACTCGCCGGATGCGGCAGCGGGAATTCGGGCAGCACCTCGACGGCTCCCGCCAACCCGACCGCTAGCGCCTCGGGTTCGTCTGCGCCGGCCGCGAGCGTCTCGTCTGCGCCGGCGGCCAGCGGCTCGGCGGCACCGGGTACCAGCGGGTCCGCGGCACCGAGTGCCAGCGGCTCGCCCGCCCCGGCCGTGACGAACGGGAAGATCGCCGACGTCGCGGTCACCGGGGCGCGCAACAAGCTGCCCGCGCTGAAGTTCACCGCCCCGTTCGGTGTCGCGGAGACCGTCGTCAAGACGCTCGTCGCCGGGACCGGCCCAGTGGTGCAGAAGAACCAGCTGGCGACCGTCAACTACACCGGCGTCAACGGTCGTACCGCGAAGGAGTTCGACAGCTCGGTGGACCCGCAGTTCAAGCACGTAGGCGCGGCGAGCTTCCAGCTCAAGGACGGCGCACTCGTCCCGGGGTTCATCAAGGGCCTGGTCGGGCAGAAGGTCGGCAGTCGCGTGCTGGTGGCCATTCCCCCCAAGGATGGGTACGGCCCGACGGGGTCCGCGCAGGCGGGCATCACCGCCACCGACACCCTGCTGTTCGTCGTGGACATCAACGGCGCGCAGACCCCGCTGACCAAGGCCGAGGGCGCCGCGGTCACCCCGGCGGCGAACCTGCCGAAGGTGACCGTGGCCAACGGGATACCCACCGCGATCGCCAAACCGGCCGGCGCGGCGCCCAAGGCCCCGGTCACGCAGGTGCTGGTCCGGGGGACCGGCAAGAAGGTCGCCAAGGGCGACAGCGTCAGCATCCAGGCGCTCGCCGCGGTCTGGCGGACCGGCAAGCTGGTCACCAACACCTGGCAGAGCGGCGGCGCCCAGTCGATCGTCGTCGGCAACGGTCAGCTCATCCCCGCCGCCGACAAGGCCCTGCTCGGGCAGCCGATCGGCAGCCGGGTGATGGTCGTCGCGACCCCGCCGCTGGGCATCCAGGCCTCCGGGGACGTGACCGCGCAGGACAGCGTCGTGTTCGTGTTCGACCTGCTCGCGGTCTCCTGAGCCCTGACCGTCGACGCGCGCGGACTGGCCAGGTCCGCGGCGTCGCGCTGCGGGGTGTCCCGGCGATCTAGGGTCACCGACGTGTCCGGACGCAAGAGCGAGCGGTTGATGAACCTGGTCATCTGCCTGCTGGTCGCCCGCACCTACCTGTCCCGGGAACGGATCCGCGAGGCCGTCGACGGCTACGCCGGCCAGTCGGACGAGGCCTTCGAGCGGATGTTCGAGCGGGACAAGGAGGAGCTGCGCGAGCTCGGCGTGCCCGTCGAGACCGGCAGCGCCGACAGGTACTTCGACGACGAGCTCGGCTACCGGATCCGCCGCGAACGGTTTCAGTTGCCGCCCCTGCGGCTCGCCCCCGACGAGGCGGCCGTCCTCGGGCTGGCCGCGCGGGTCTGGCAACAGGCCGGGCTGGCGTCGGCCACCGACTCCGCGCTGCGCAAGCTCGGTGCCGCCGGGGTCGCCACCGACCGGGGCGCGCTGTCGGTGATCGAGCCCAGGCTGGTGGCCAGCGAGCCGGCGTTCGAGCCGCTGTTCGACGCCGCGGTGCACCGGCGCCCGGTCCGCTTCGCCTACCGCGGGTCCGGGTCGGCGACCACGGTCCCGCGTTCGGTGCACCCGTGGGGGCTGGGGTTGTGGCGCGGCCGCTGGTACCTGGTCGGCTGGGACGTGGACCGGGCAGACCGGCGCACCTACCGGCTCGGCCGGATCGCCGGCCCGGTGACGGTCACCGGGGACGGTCCGGTCGCCGCACCGCCCGCCGGGTCGGTCCGGGCGGCCCTGGAAACGCTGGACCCGCTGTCGTCACCGTCCGGAACCGCCCGCGTGCGGGTGCGCGCCGGCAGCGGGCTCGGTCTGCGGCACCGGGCGAGCTCGGCCACCACCGATGGCGCCGCTGGTCCCGGCCGGAACGGCTGGGACGTCCTGGAGCTGCCGTACTCCAGCCCGGGATCGCTGGCCGACGACGTGGCCGGCTACGGCGCCGACGCCGTGGTGCTGTCCCCCCCGGAGGCGCGGGCAGCCGTGGTCGCCCGGCTGACCGCGAGCGCGCGGGCGGAGCCGGCGGGGCCAGCGGACGCCGGGGGACGGGCATGAGTCCGCCTGCCGGCAGCGGAAGCCAGGCCCAGGTCGGCCGGCTGCTGTCGATGCTGCCCTACCTGCAGGCGCACCCCGGCGTGCAGCTGGAGCAGGTGGCGGGTGCATTCCGGGTGAGTGAGCGTCAGGTGGTCGCGGACCTGCGGGTGCTCTGGTTCTGCGGGCTGCCCGGGCTGTCGATGGGTGACCTGATCGAGGTCGACATGGACGCGGTGGCGGGCTCGGGGACCGTGACCGTGACCAACGCCGACTACCTGTCCCGGCCGTTGCGTCTGGACGCCGCCGAGGCGGCCGCGCTGGTGGTGGCCGTGCGCGCGCTGCGCGAGACGGTGGGCGGGGCCGACCGGGACGCGGTGAACCGGGTGCTGGCCAAGCTCGCCGCCGTGGTGGACGCGGCGCCGACCCGGACGACGACGGGGCGCGGAACCGGGGCACCGGAGACCGCGGAGATGGCGGTTCCGGTCGAGGTCGACCTAGCGCCGGACGCCGACGCGGGCGTCGTCGCCGCGGTCCGCGAGGGCCTGGATCGGCGCCGTCGGCTGCACCTGACCTACGCGGGCGGCACCAGCGACGAGGTCACCGAACGTGACGTCGACCCGCGTCAGCTGGTGACCGCGGGCGGTCGCACCTACCTCGACGCGTGGTGTCACCGCGCCGAGGGCAACCGGCTGTTCCTGCTCCAGCGGATGCAGGCCGTGACCGTGCTGGATTCGCCCGCCGACCCGCCGCCGACCGACGAGGCCGAGGCGGTCGACGACCGGTCGGGGGCCGCCACGGCGTTCCGTCCGTCGGCGGACGACCCGGTGGCGACCGTCCGGCTGAGCCCGGCCGCGCGCTGGGTCGCCGAGTACTACCCGGTCGAGTCGGTCGAGGAGCTGCCCGACGGCGGCCAACTGGTGCGGATGCGGGTGGCCGACCCCCGGTTCCTGCGCCGCCTCGCGCTGCGTCTGGGTGCCGACGGCCGGGTGGTCGACCCGCCGGAGCTGGCTGCCGACGTCGCCGCCGCGGCCGCGGCCGCGCTCGCCGCCTACTGAGCCCGCAGCCACCGGTCCGCCGTGTCCGTCGTGCACCGGCGGCAGCGATCCGTTCGTCGGCGGCGATCGTTCGTCGGTGGAGTGTTCCCGGCGCGGCGTGCGGCCGCCAGCGCCTCGCACGGGGCATTGCCGGGTCGGTGAGCACGGGGCACTGCCGGGTCGGTGAGCACAGTGCACTGCCGGGTCGGAGAGCACGGGGACAGCGATGTCTCAGTCGGGCGTCGACGACGGTGCTCCCCGGTACGGTGCGCAGATGAGGTGGGGATGGGCCGTGGTGTTCGCCGCCGAGGTGGTGCTGTTCGTCGTGGTCGTCTGCGCCTTCGCCGTCGGACTGGTCCGCCGGAGCAGGCGGCTGCGCAACGAGGTGGCGCGGCTACGCGGTGCCGTGCCGGCATCCCAGGTCCCGACGCAACTGGCCCGGCTCTCGGCCGCGCGGGGACACCGCTGACATTGCGCGGCCGCATCGCCGGTGCGCCCGGCCGGTCGACCACTTCCCGGGCCGAGCCCGGGAGGTGGTCGCTCCGAACTATCGGTGTTCCCGCGGTCGCGGGGACCTGCGGTCTACAGTGACCGCAGGAGTGGCCCTCTACCCCGCTGGCCGCTCACCGCTCCCGCCGAGAGGGTTCATCGTGTTGAGAGGTGCGCTCGAGGGTTGGCACATCGTCATCCTCGCCGTCGTCGTCCTGGTGCTCTTCGGCGCGAAACGACTGCCCGACGCCAGCCGGTCGATCGGCCGCTCGTTGAAGATCTTCAAGTCCGAGGTCAAGGAGCTGCACAGCAGCGACGACGGCGATCGTCCGGCGGAGCCCGCAACCCGCACGGAGACGACAGTCACCACCGTTGCTCCGGCCGCAGGCGCCACCGCGGCGTCGGCCACCCCGCCGCCGGCCGAGCGGCCCATGGACGATCGTCAGCCCGTCGACCAGCACCGCGTCTGAGCCAACGGCCCGGGTCGCAGCTCGTCAGCGCCCAGCGAGACGATCCACAGACCGGATGACGGCGGACAGGTGAACAGATGACCGACACGGTCGCCCCGGTCACAGGCTCGCACCGGGACAAGGATCCTGAGGGGCACATGCCCCTGGTGGAGCATGTACGCGAACTCCGCAACCGCATTGCGGTGTGCTTGGTCGCCGTGGTCGCCGGCGGCGCCGTCGGGTGGCGGCTCTATCCAAAGATCTTCGATGTTCTGGTCGCGCCCTACAACCAGGCGGCCCGCGAGAGCGGCCGGACCGGTTCGGTGCAGATCAACTTCGTGACGATCACCGCAGGCTTCAACATCCACATCAAGGTCGCACTCTTCGTGGGCTTGGTGTTGGCCGCGCCGGTATGGCTGTACGAGATCTGGGCTTTCGTCGTACCGGGACTGAAGAAGGCCGAGAAGCGTTACGCGCTGGGCTTCCTCGGCGCGGCCCTTCCCCTTTTCGCACTCGGTGGCCTGCTGGCAACCCGGGTGATTCCGATCGCGGTCGGCTTTCTGATCGAGTTGACACCGAAGAACGCCGCGGCGATCCAGGACGTCGACAACGTCATCAGCTTTGCAACCAAGATGATCCTCGGCTTCGGGATCATGTTCGTGCTGCCGGTCCTGCTCGTGGGACTGAATTTTCTCGGCGTGCTGCCCGCTCGGACGCTCGCCAAGGGATGGCGGGTGGCCGTCCTGATCATCTTCGTCCTGTCGGCGATCGCGAGTCCGTCCCCGGACCCCGGGTCGATGCTGCTGCTCGCGCTGCCGGTGGTCGCGTTGTTCCTGATCGCGATGGGGATCGCATTCCTCAACGACAAGCGGCGGGCCCGGAAGTCGACCGAACCGGACTACACCCAGTTCGCTGACGACGAGGCCAGCCCGATCGAGCCACCGAGCCGGGACCGCTGACACAGGGCGCTGTCCCGCGCCGCCTCGCGGTGCTGGCCAATCCGGTAGCGGGCCGGGGTGGTGCGGGCCGTGCCGCGCGGGCGGTCGTCGACCGCCTCACGTCCACCGGGTCCGCCGTCTCGCTGCTGATCGGAGACACCGCGGACCACTCGACGCGGCTGTTGAGCGACGCGGTGACTGCCGGGGTCGACGGTGTCGTCGTGGTCGGCGGCGACGGAGCGGTACATCTCGCGGTCCAGGTCCTGGCCGGATCGGGGACCGCCCTCGGCGTAGTGCCGTCGGGCACCGGCAACGACTTCGCCCGGTCGATGGGCATCCCCCGGCACGATCCCGACGCGGCGACCTCCCTTGTCGTCGCCGGGCACCGCCGCCGCATCGACCTCGCCCGACTGGACGCAGCCGCGCCCGACGGCGCCGCTGTCGACGATGCGGTGACAGCACCGCGCTGGTTTGCCGAGGTGATGGCCGTGGGCTTCGACAGCCGCGTGAACGCCCGGGCGAACAGGATGCGCCGACCGAGGGGCAGCGCCCGGTACGTGCTCGCCGTGCTCGCGGAACTCACCGACACCGGCCCGCTCGAGCTGACGATCAACGTCGACGGCACCGTCCACCGCCACCGGGCAACGCTGACCGCTGTTGGGAACACCCAGTACTACGGCGGCGGCATCGCGATGTGCGCCGGCGCCGAGCCCGACGACGGGCTGCTCGACGTGATCGTCGTGGACGCGGTGTCGGCGCCGACGCTGCTAGCGCTGTTTCCGCTAGCGGCGCTCGGCCGCCACCTGCGGCTGCCGATCGTGACCCGCTACCGGGGCCGCCGGGTGACGGTGTCGGCGGTCCCTGGAACCAGCCCTGCCGAGGTGCCGACACATGCCGACGGCGAGCCGTTCGCAACTCTCCCCGTTTCGTTGACCTGTGTTCCGGGCGCACTGCAGGTCTATGCCCCGCCGGGCCCGCCGCCGGTAGCCCACGGGTAGCGTCACCGGCGTGTCACGGGTCGAGCACGACCGCGTCGCGACCGGCGGCAACCCCGGACCCGAGGCGGGCAGCGACTCCGGATCCGAGGCGGGCAGCGACCCCGGACCCGAGGCGCGCAGCGACCCCGGACCCGAGGCGCGCAGCGACCCGGCGGACCAGCTGGGGGACCCGGAGGACGAGTCCCCGGCACAGCGGTACGCGCGGTTCCGGCGAGGGAAGCTGGACCGGCTGACCACGTTCGCGGGCACCCTGCCGTTCCAGCTCGACGCGTTCCAGCGCGATGCCTGCGCCGCACTGCAGGCCGGCTCCAGCGTGCTCGTCGCGGCGCCCACCGGGTCCGGCGAGACCGTCGTCGGCGAGTTCGCCGTCCACCTCGCGCTCGCCGAGGGCAGCAAGTGCTTCTACACGACGCCGATCAAGGCGCTGTCGAACCAGAAGTACGCTGACCTGGTCGACCGGTACGGCAGCGGTGCCGTCGGCCTGCTGACCGGCGACAACTCGGTGAACGGCGACGCCCCGGTCGTGGTGATGACGACCGAGGTGCTGCGCAACATGCTCTACGCGGGTTCGGCCACCCTCGACCGGCTTGGCTACGTGGTGATGGACGAGGTCCACTACCTCGCCGACCGGGCGCGCGGCGTCGTGTGGGAGGAGGTGATCATCCACCTCCCGGACGCGGTGCGGATGGTCGCGCTGTCCGCGACGGTGTCCAACGTCGAGGAGTTCGGCGCCTGGCTGCGTGAGGTCCGCGGCAACACCGACCTGGTCGTGTCCGAGCACCGGCCGGTCCCGCTGCACCAGCACGTCCTGGTCGATGACCACCTGGTCGACCTGTTCGCCCCCGACCGCAGGCCACCCGACGGTGTCGCGGTCGCTGTCGCGGGCGCCCCTGTCGCCGGTGCCGGGGTCGCGGTCTCGGGCGGGCCGGCGGCTCCACTCGCGTTGCGGGCCGCGGTGAACCCACGGCTGGTCCGGTTGGCCGGCGACGAGACCCGCCAGTCGCGGATCGCCGGTTCCGGCCGGGGCCGGGCCGGCGGGCGCGGCAAGCCGGGCCGCGGCGGTCTCGGCGCTCCCGGTGGCGGCGGCGGGCGCGGTGGCGGGCCGCCACGGCGCTCGCACCACACCCCGGACCGGGTGCAGGCCGTCGAGCGGCTGCTGGCCGGCGCCCTGCTGCCCGCGATCGTCTTCGTGTTCAGCCGCGCCGGGTGCGACGCCGCCGTGGAGCAGCTGCGGTCGGCCAACGTCCGGCTCACCACGCCGGCCGAGCGTGAGCAGATCCGCGACTACGCCGAAGAGCGATGCTCTGTCATCCCCGACGAGGACCTGCACGTGCTCGGGTACCACGACTGGCTGTCCGCGCTGGAGAACGGCGTCGCCGCCCATCACGCCGGAGTCCTGCCCACGCTGAAGGAAATCGTCGAGGAGCTGTTCACCCGGGGGCTGGTCAAGGTGGTCTATGCCACCGAGACCCTTGCTCTCGGGATCAACATGCCGGCCCGCAGTGTCGTGCTGGAGCGGTTGGTGAAGTGGAACGGCGAGACGCACGCCGACATCACCCCGGGGGAGTACACACAGCTGACCGGGCGGGCCGGTCGCCGGGGGATCGACGTCGAAGGCCACGCCGTCGTGGTGTGGCAGGGCGGCCTGGACCCGGGCGCCGTTGCCGGGCTGGCCTCGACCCGCACGTACCCGCTGCGATCCAGTTTCCGCCCGTCCTACGGCATGGCGGTCAACCTGGTCCGCCGGTCCGGCCGCCCCCAGGCCCGGGTCCTGCTGGAGAGTTCGTTCGCGCAGTTCCAGGCCGACCGCGACGTGGTCGGGTTGGTCCGCCGAGTCCGGCGCAACGAGGAGGCGCTGACCGGGTACGCGGTGTCGGCGACGTGTCACCTCGGGGACCTGCTGGAGTACGCGGGCCTGCGCCGGCGGCTGGACCGCCTGGAGGCCGAGCACACCCAGCGACGCGGGCAGGCGCGGCGTTCGGCCGTCGCCGACTCCCTCGCCGATCTCGACACCGGGGACGTCGTCGTGCTGCCCGCCGGCCGCCGGGCCGGCCCGGTCGTCGTCCTGGACCCCGGCTTCGACGGATACCTCGGCGGGGGCGCCGACCGCCGCTCGTCGGATCGTCGGCAGGGCCGTGCGGACCCGGTCCTGCGGCCCATCGGCGGGGACCCGATGCCGACGGTGCTCGGCACCGACGGCCGGGTCCGGCGGGTCACCGTGGCGGACTTCCCGGCCGCTGTCGACCCGGCTGCGCGGCTGGCCGTGCCGCGGACCTTCGACGCGCGAGACCCGGTTGCCCGTCGCGAGCTCGCGGCCGCACTGACCGACCTGGCCTCCCGGATCGACGGGCCGGCACCGACCCCGCCCGGTGAGCAGCCGGGGGCCGTCGACGAGGTCGCCGCCGCCCGGCGTGCCGTGGTCACCCACCCCTGCCACGGCTGCGCGGACCGGGACGCGCACCTGCGCTGGGCGGCCCGCTACGAGCGGCTGGAGACCGAGACGGCGGCGCTGCGCAGCCGAGTGTCGTCGCGGACCGGGACGATCGCGCGGATCTTCGACCGGGTGTGCGGGGTCCTCGACGAGCTCGGCTATCTGGCCGGGGACGAGCTCACGGCCGACGGTGAGGTCCTGCGCGCCGTCTACACCGAACTGGACCTGCTGACCGCGCAGTGCCTGCGCCGCGGGGTGTGGGCCGGGCTGGACCCGGCCGAGCTCGCCGCCTGCCTGTCCGCGCTCACCTACGCGGCCCGGCGCGACGACGAACTGCCGCCCCGGGTCCCCGGCGAGGCGGTCCGCGCGGCCCTGCGGGCGACGACGGCGGCCTGGTCGGAGCTGGTCGCGCTCGAGCGGGCGGCGGGGCTGGACACCCAGCGGGAGCCGGACCCGGGGTTCACCCAGGTCACCTGGCGGTGGGCGTCGGGCGCCACGCTGGACGACGTGCTCAGCGAGTCCGGTGTCTCCCCGGGGGACTTCATCCGTCAGGTCAAGCAGGTACTCGACCTCGCCGACCAGGTCGCCGTCGCCGCGACCCGCGCAGGTGACACGGCCCTGGCGGCCACGGCGCGCTCGGCGATGGTCGCCCTGCGGCGCGGTGTGGTCGCCTACGCGACGGCGGTCTGACCACGACCGCCGGCGACCTCACCGACGCCGACGTCGACCTCGACCGGCCCCGTCCGACCCCGACCCCGTGAATCCGCGAACCCCGTGAATCCGCGAACTGCGTCGATCCGCGAACCCGGTCAATCCACCGAGCCCCCGACGGGGACCGGCGACAGCTTCTCCAGTGCGGCGAGGGGTCGGACGACGAAGCTGATCGCCACCGCGAGCAACAGCAGGCCGAACAGCACGTAGCTCCACCGCAGGCCGATCGCGGTCGCGACCACGCCGGCCAGCAGGGCGGCCAGCGGCGACGTCGCGTACGCGAGCATCCGCGAGCCGGCAGCGACCCGTCCGAGCGACCCGGGACTCGCCTCGCGCTGACGCAGCGTGCGCATGAGCACGTTGGCGGCCACGACCCCGAACACCGGGACAGCCGTCCCGACGACGAACAGGGCCAGACCGGCGCCCCGGGTCGTCAGCGGGACGAGGAAGGTGAACGGGAAGGTCACCGCGCCGATCAGCCCGAGGGCCTCGGCAGTGCCCAGCCGTTGGGCGACCTGCGGCGCGATCGCCGCCCCCAGGATCCCCGCGAACCCCTCCCCGACCAGCAACACACCGACGGCGGCCGCAGGCAGGCCGAGGGAGACGATGAGAAACAGCGGGTGCAGGACGGCGAACCCGGTGAGGGCGGTGTTGACGACCGCTCCGGTGAGCGCCAGCCGGCGCAGCAGCCGGTGGGCGAACAGTTCGCGCAGCCCGTCCAAGATCTCGTCCCGCAGCCGGGGCCGGGCCGGACCGGGACTCGCGGCGATTCCCGGCCGCCCGGCCTGCGGGGTGAGCCCGACACAGACCGCCGAGATCACGAACGACAGGGCATTGGCAGTGAGCCCGGTGGCGACGCCGAACAACCGCGTCAGCACGCTGTTGCCGAGCGGCCCGAACAGGTCGGTCGCCGACTCCGCGCCCTGCAGGACCGCGTTCGCCGACTCCAGGTCCTCGTCCGGCACCAGCATCGGCGGCACCACCTGCAGCGCGGCCTGGGAGACGACCTCGCTGGAACCGGCGGCGAGGGCGAGCACCAGCAGGTACCAGATGGTCAACGTGTCGGTGACGATCAGCACCGGAACCGCCGCGTACAGAGCCGCCGACACCAGGTCGGCCACGACGATCAGCTGCCGCGGGGAGTAGCGGTCGGCCCAGGCGCCCGCGGGCAGGCCGATGACCAGCCACGGCGTCCAGACGGCCGCGGACAGCACACCGACCAGTACCGGTGAGGCGTGCAGCATGACCACCGCGACCAGGGGGAGCGCCACGGTGGCGATGGCCGTCCCCGCCAGCGACGTGGTCGTCCCGACGAGGAACCGGGCGAACGGTGGGTTCCGCAGGACCGCCCACCGCCGGGCGTGGCCGTGCCCGGCGATCGATGTCATCGGGTGAGGGTCCGTGACCGGTGGACGGGAGTCCAGTCGACCGACCGATCGAACAAGACGGATCCCGTCGGCCGAGCGGTCCGGACGGCGCCCGCATCGGCGGAAGGGCAGCTCGTCGGCATCTTGTCGGTGCCGCGTGGCACTGTCCTGGCATGCCCGACACCACCAGGCACGTCCCGCGCCCCCTGTCCCCGGCGCGGCACGCGCAGGTCCGCCGGGACTTCGTCCCGCCGTTCCTCCTCCAGCGGGTCGCCGACGCGCCCGACCCCATCCGGTCAGCGCTGACCGACGGGCCGGATCCGGCGCTCGCGGCGCGGGACACGCTCGCCGTCGACCGGGTGCTCCGCGGCGCGCGGGTCGCGGGCCACGTCGTCGGGGCACGCGCGGCCGCCGCGCCGATCGGCGGCCCCCGGCGCACGATCAGCGACGCGGGGGGGTCGACCGACCTGCCCGGACGCACGGTGCGCGCCGAGGCGGCTGCGCCGGTCGGTGACGTGTCCGTCAACGAGGCCTACGACGGCCTGGGGGCGACCCACGCCCTCTACGCCGAGGTCTACGGGCGCGACTCCATCGACGGCGCGGGGTCGCCGCTGCTGGCGACGGTCCACTACGGCCGCGCCTACGACAACGCCTTCTGGGACGGCACCCGGATGGTGTTCGGCGACGGTGACGGCCAGGTCTTCGGGCGGTTCACCGACGTGCTGTCGGTCATCGGCCACGAACTGACCCACGGCGTCACGCAGGCCAGCGCCGGCCTGGACTACGCCGGCCAGCCCGGGGCGCTGAACGAGTCGGTGTCCGACGTGTTCGGCGCGCTCGTCGAGCAGCGTGTCCGTGGCCAGGACGCCGCCCACGCGAGCTGGCTGATCGGTGAGGGCCTGTTCCTGCCGTCGGTCCGTGGGGTCGCGCTGCGCTCGATGAAGGCGCCGGGGACAGCCTTCGACGATCCGGTGCTCGGCCGCGACCCGCAGCCGGCCACGATGGCCGGCTATGTGGACACCACGGACGACAACGGCGGCGTGCACATGAACTCGGGGATCCCCAACCACGCCTTCCACCTGGCCGCTGTCGCCATCGGCGGGCCGGCGTGGGAGCTGCCCGGGCACGTCTGGTATCGGACGTTGACCGGTGGTTCGCTGGCGGCGGACAGTGATTTCGCGGCTTTCGCCGCGGCGACGCTCTCGACGGCAACCCAGCTGGCGGGTGCGGGCTCGGCCGGCGCGCAGGCGGTCGGCGACGCCTGGGCGGCGGTCGGGGTAGTCGTGTGACGGTGGCGCGCTCGCCGCTGGCCGTGACTCGCCGCCCGCGAGGGGCTGGCCCCCGCAGTGACCCGGCCCGGCGATGTGCACAGGTGTAGAGGGGGAGGTGTGCGTGCGGATCGAGGTGAAGCGCAGCGGCGGGTTCGCCGGCCTGACCGCACGGGCGGCGGTGGACACCGACCAGCTGCCGGACGGCGCCGACCTCGCCGCACTGGCGGTGGACAGCGGGTGGCGCGACGGCGCCACCCCGGAGCTGCCCGACCCGGCCGACAGCCCGGCACGGGACGCGTTCGTGTGGACGATCAGCGTCGACTCGCGGTCGGCGGTCGTCGTCGACACCGAGCTGACCGGGCCGATCCGCGACCTGGCCGAGCGGACGCTGGCCGAGGGACGCCCGACCGGGTGACGCAGTGGTCGGTCGGCGTGGTCGGCCGGAATGGTCGGTCGGGGTGGTCGGCCGGAATGGTCGGTCGGGGTGGTCGGTCGGGGAGTGCCCGGGTCACTGCCCGGGCGTAGGCCAGGACAGTGCCGCCGCGAGCCGGTCGGCGGAGCCGCGCAGGCCGTGCTCGCTCACCAGTCGCGACCACCACCCGGGATCGGCAGGGACGACCGGCACCGGCCAGCCGTCCGGGGGCACGTCGATCGGGATGTCGGCGACGACGCGCACGACCCGCTTCATCGCCGGTAGCTGGTCCGCCGCGGACAGGATCTTCGTGCGGACCGAGGCGGTCAGGCCCGGGTCGCCGGCCTCGGCGGCCCCGACGACGTCGTCGAGCGTGCCGAACCGGGTGAGCAACTGCGCAGCCGTCCGGTCGCCGACCCCGGGCACCCCGGGCAACCCGTCGCTGGGGTCGCCGCGCAGGGTCGCGAAATCTGCATAGGTGCCCGCGGGGATGCCGTACCGACTGGCGATGGCCGCGTCGTCGAGGATCAGTACCCGGGCGTTGCCGCGGCCCGTGTAGACGACGCGGACCGGCGGCTGCTGTCCACCTCCGGAGTCGGCCAGTTGGAACAGGTCACGGTCACCGGAGACCAGGTCGACCTCGAGACCGCGACGCACCCCGTCGGCGGCCAGGGTCGCCATCACGTCGTCGGCCTCGTAGCCTTCCGCGCCGACCACCGCGATCCCGGCAGCCGCGAGGACGTCCCGGATGAGGCCGACCTGCCCGATCAGCGCGGCGGGGACCTGTTCGGTGCCGGGACCGTCCGGCCCGCCGTCGTCGACGGCCAACCGGTGCGCCTTGTACGACGGGATGAGCGCCACCCGCCACGCCGGCCGCCAGTCGACGTCCCAGCAGCAGACCAGCTCGTCGGGCCGGCGCGTCGCCACGATGTGGGCGAGCACGTCCAGCAGGCCCCGCACCGCGTTCACCGGCCGGCCGTCGGGGGAGGTGACCGTCGCGGGGATCCCGTGGAATGCGCGGAAGTACGCCGAGGCGGCGTCGACCAGGACCAGGCGACCCGACATCAGGCAGCCGTCCCGGCCCGCGTGAGCGCGGCGCGCAGTGAGGTGTCGAGGTCCTCCCACAGGTCCTCGACGTCCTCCAGGCCGGCCGACAGCCGGAGCAGTCCGGGCCGTCCGGGGTCCTCCCCGGCCCATCGGATGCGCAGGTCCAGGGTGGTCTCGACGCCGCCGAAGCTGGTCGCCGCAACGATCAGCCGTAGCGCTGCCAGCACCCGCTCGCCGGCGGCGCGGCCGTCCGCGCCGCCCACCTCGAAGGCGAGGACGGCGCCGGGCCCGTCGGTCTGAGCGGCGAGCCGGTCCGCTGACAGCCCCCCGGCGAGTCCGGGATAGCGGACCCGGTCCACGAGCGGGTGCGCCGACAGCCGCCGGGCCAGCTCGGCCGCGGTGGCCTCCGCGCGGGTGAGCCGGACGTCGAGGGTCCGCAGTCCGCGCAGGGCCAGGTACGCCTCGGACACGCCCGGCACGGCGCCGGTACCGGTCCGCCGCGCCCGCAGCGCGTCCACCCGTTGAGGGTCGGTGGCGACGACCAGGCCCAACAGCAGGTCGGAGTGTCCCCCGATGAACTTGGTCGCGCTGTGCACCACCAGGTCCGCGCCGAGCTCGAGTGGGCGCTGGCGCAGGGGAGTGGCGATGGTGTTGTCCACCACCGTCACCGCGCCCGCCGACCGGGCCGCGGCGCACAGCGCGGGCAGGTCGGCGATCTCCAGCAGCGGGTTCGTCGGCGACTCCAGCCACAGCAGGTCGGCCCGACGGGGGCCGGCAAGTGCGGCGCGGACGGCGTCGGTGTCGGTGACGTCGACGAGTTCGACGTCCAGCGCCCCGCCGGCGGACAGCTCGCCGAGCAGCCCTCGGGTTCCCAGATACCCGACCGCCGGGCCGACCACCCGCGAGCCGACCGGCAACCCCGCCAGCACGGCAGCGGTGGCGGCCTGTCCGCTGCCGAACGCCACCGCGCCCGACCCGCCTTCCAGCGCGGCGATCGAGGTCTCCAGCGCCTGCCAGGTCGGGTTGTCGTGGCGGCCGTAGCCGGTCTCGCCGCCGTCGCGGAACGTGGAGGCGAACACCGGGGGCGTGTTGAGGGTCGCTCCCGGTCCCGGCGGCCTACCAGCCGTCACTGCCGTCGTCGCCCGCTGCATGCCCGCGCCCCGTCCCGCTCACCGCCTCGTCGGCGGACCACCATCTGCGCTCGAACGACCACCACCTGGATCGCATCGGGGGCCTCGGCGCCGGCCCGGCATGTCGGCCGCGCGTCACCCCCGCCCCGCCAGGACCTGGCCGGCTGGTTCGCCTCGATGCGATCCCGGCCCCATCTTCTCGGGTCCGGACCCGTGCTGGGAACGGGGCCGGCGCGGTGTCCGAGGGACCGACGCGGTTCCGGCAGCAGACCGCCGGGACGCGGTCCCCGGGCTGCCTAGGGTGACGCCATGCCGACCGGAAACCCGACCTGTTCCGTCGCCAGCCACGATGCCGCCCGGACCCGGCAGCAGGCGCTCGCCGCCGATCTTCCGGTGCGGCTCACCCAGGCAGTCGCTGGGATGACGGCGGCCGGGATCGACGCGCTCGTGCTGACCCCCGGCACTTCGCTGCGGTACCTCACCGGGTACGACGCGATGCCGAGCGAGCGACTGACCGCCCTGGTACTGCCCGCGGTGGGGGAGCCGTTCCTGCTCGTGCCCGAACTGGAGCGTCTGGGTGCGATGTCCTCGCCCGCGGTCCGAGACGGCCTGGAGCTGGCGACCTGGTCGGAGACCGAAAATGCCGCGGCGGTGGTCGGCGCCCGGCTGTCCGGTCCAGCCGACGGAACCCGCACCGTTGGAATCGACGACACCATGCAGGCCCGCCACCTGCTCCGGCTGGGCGAGGCGATGCCCGGTGTCCGCCAGGTCCTCGCCGGCCGGGTCCTGGACGCACTGCGGCTGGTCAAGCAGCCCGCCGAGCTCGCCGAGCTCCGTGCCGCCGGCGCGGCGATCGACCGGGTGCACGCCCGCGTCGGCCGGTGGCTGCGTCCCGGCCGGACCGAACGCCAGGTCGGCGCCGACCTGGCGGCGGCCATCGCCGAGGAGCACGCGGAAGTCGACTTCGTCATCGTCGGGTCCGGGCCGAACGGCGCCAGCCCCCACCACAGCCTGTCCGATCGCGTCATCGAGTCCGGCGACCCGGTCGTCGTCGACATCGGCGGGGTCCTCGCGTCGGGGTACCGCTCGGACTGCACCCGCACCTACGTGGTCGGGACGCCGCACCCGGAGTTCGTCGCGCTCTACGAGGTCCTGCAGGCGGCGCAGGCCGCCGGGGTCGCCGCCGTGGAGACCGGTGTGACAGCCGGGTCGGTCGATGCCATCACCCGCGCGCCGATCGCTGCCGCCGGCTACGGAGCCGCCTTCCCGCATCGCACCGGCCACGGCATCGGGCTGGACGGACACGAGCCGCCGTGGATCCTCGACGGCAACGGCACCATGCTCGCGCCCGGGATGGCGTTCAGCGTCGAGCCGGGCATCTACCTGGAGGGCCGGTTCGGTGCACGCATCGAGGACATCGTCCTGGTGACCGCCGACGGCGTCGAGCCGGTCAACACCGGCACCCACGACCTGGTGCGCCTGCCGGCCTGACGCTCCCGGGTTCGTCAGGTCGTTGTGGCGGTCCGGTCACGTGGCCGCCGGGTCCTGTCCGAACCGGCTGCCAAGCTGCCGGTCATCATGCGGGGGACGGGAACCGGCCGGTGAGCGGCCGGGACAGCGGCGGCGCACGGGTGGCGTGGGCGGTGGTGGCCGCCGCGGTCGCCGCGGTGACGGCGGTGCTGCTGGCGCTGACCCAGCTCAAGGTCGTCGCGCCGCCGCTCGGTGTCCAGGTGGGTGCGGTCGCCGTCAGCGCGACCCTGGCGTTCCTGAGCACGACGACGTCCGCGGTCGGGGCCTGGCGGCGCCGCCGTGACGCGGCCGTACACGACCGGATCGCATTCGTCCTGCGGTCGCTGGCGTACACCGTGCAGGACCTCACCGACCTGGACACCCGTGAGCTCGGCATCTCCCTCCACCTGCTGCGGTCCGACCGGTGGCCGCCCGGTGCCGCGCTGGCCAATCTGGCCGCGGGACTGTCGCCAGGTCGGCGGGCGGCCCGGCTGCGCCTGGTCCGGGTGGTCCGGGAGCGGGCCTCGCGCCGACCGACGGCCTCCGGCGTGGTCTGGCGGCCGGGCAAGGGCGTCATCGGGTTGTGCGTCGCGACCGGTGAGGTGGTCGGGCAGGACGTCGCCGCGGACACCGGGCCGTGGCTGCGCGTGCCGCTCGCCCGCTGGCCGACCGTGCCCGACGGGGTAAGGGACGGCTTCTCCTGGGCGGAGTTCGCCGCCCTCGCGGGCAAGTACGGTGCGGTGCTGGCCGCACCGCTGATCGACGACTCCGGCCAGAGCTCCCGGGTCGTCGGATGCGTGAGCCTGGACGGCCCGGACGGCAGCTTCGAGCTGTTGTGGAGCGCGGAGGTCCGGTCGGCGCTGGCCCAGGCCGCTGAGACGCTGCGGGTCCTGGTCCTGTGATAGCCGGCGGGGTCTGTGATAGCCGGCGGGGTCTGTGATGGCCGGCCGGGTCCGGAGATGGCCGCCGGTCGTCGGGCTACCGTGGAGCTACCGGCCGGACACTCCGCCGGGCCCCGGGAGGAGACGTCGGTGAGCAGTGTTCCCCTGCCGCTGCGCAAGTCGGCCACCCCGCTGTCGACGTCGCGGCGTCCGGTGTCCGCGGCCAGCACCCGTTTCGCCCGCCCAGACCCGTCCGGCCCGGGTGGCGCAAAGCTGCTGGACAACTTGCGCCGGCTCGGTGCCCTCACCGACGAGGCCGCTACCGACGGGCCAGTCCGCGACGCACCTGCCCGACGGCGTACCCGCTGACCGAGGGGTGCCCCGCACCACCGGGTACCGCCGATAGCGCTCGCCGGCTGCTGTTGCGTGGCGGCCGGGTACACGCCGTCGGCGTACCACACGCGTCCGCGATCCTCGTCGAGCGCGGCGTGATCGCGTGGGTCGGTGACGAGTCCGGTGCCTCGGCCCTTGCGCGCGGTGCCGGTGCCGTCGACGAGACCGTCGCCCTCGACGGGCGGCTGGTCACCCCCGCGTTCGTGGATGCCCACGTTCACCTGACGGCGACCGGCCTCGCTGCGGTCTCGCCCGACCTGTCCGGCATCCGCTCGGCGCGGCAGTTGCTCGACGCCGTCGCCGCCCGGGCGCGGACGCTCCCGGCCGGGGAGGTCGTCCTCGGCCTCGGCTGGGACGACGCCACCTGGGACGAGCCCGGCCGACTGCCGACCCGGTCACAGCTGGCCACCGCGTCGGGTGGCCGCCCGGTGTTCCTCGGCCGGGTCGACGTCCACTCGGCGCTGGTCACCGCCCGGCCGCCCGGCGAGCCCTCCCGTCAGTCGCACCCCGCAGGGGCCGGTGGTGGCGATTCCGGTGCCGGGACGGACGATGCGCTGGTCGCGTGGGAGGACCGGCCGGGCGCGGTGACGCTGCCGCGGCTGCTGTCCGCCCTGCTCTCCCGGCGGGGCCGTCAGGACCTGCTCGTGGGGGCGCTGGACGCGGCGGCCGCCGCCGGCATCGCCTCGCTGCACGAGATGGCCGCCCCGCAGCTGGCGGACATCGACGACCTGGCGCTGCTCGACGAGCTCGGGGCCCTGCTGCGACCGGGCGACCCCGACACCGGCCCGCCGGTATCGGGCCTGGCGGGCGAACGCGCCGGTCCGGCCGACACCGCCCGACCCCTCGTCGTGGCGTGGTGGGGTCAGCACGCCGCTGACGGTGGCATCGAGGCGGCCCTGGCAGCCGGGGCGTCCGGCTGTGGGGGCGATCTGTGCATCGACGGCTCACTCGGGTCCCGGACCGCGGCGCTGCTCGAGCCGTACCGCGACTCCGGCGGCCTCGGCGTTCTCCAGCTCGGTCCCGATGAGATCGCCGAGCACGTCCTGGCGTGCGCCCGCGCCGGGCTCCGGACCGGGTTCCACCTCATCGGGGACGGGGCGGCGACGGCGGTCGCGGACGGGCTCGACCGGGCGGCTGCGGTGATCGGGACCGGGGCCGTCGCGGCTACCGCCCCCCGGCTGGAGCACGCGGAGATGGTGCCCCGGCACCTGATGGCCCCGCTGGCCGCTCTCGGGGCGAACGCCAGCGTGCAACCGGCGTTCGCAACCACCTGGGGGCGGTCCGGCGGGATGTACGAGCAGCGACTGGGCCCGACACGGGCGTCCGGGATGAATGCGTTCGCGGACATGGCGGCTGCCGGGATGCCGATGGCGCTGGGCTCGGACGCACCGGTGACCCCGCTGGCCGGGTGGTCCGCCGTCCGGGACGCGACTGCACATCCTGTGCCACGGCAGGCGCTGGGAGCCCGGGCCGCCTTCGCCGCGGCCACCCGCGGTGGCTGGCGTGCTGCCGGCCGCCCGGCAGCAGGGCGGCTCGCCGTCGGTTCAGCGGCCCACCTGGCGGTCTGGGACGTCGTCGGGGGGTGGGAGGACGCCACGCCGGACACCCGGGTTGCCCGGTGGTCCACCGACCCCGCGTCCGGGGTCTCCCCCCTGCCCGCGCTCGGCGCGGACCTGCCGCTGCCGGTGTGCCGCGGGCTGCTCGTCGGTGGGCGCCGCGCCGGTCGCTGGGCCTGACGGGCCGGCCCGCATCTCCGCGGTGCGCAGCCGCCCAGCGTCCAGCCGACGAGACGGCGCGCCGTCTCGCCGGCGGCGTGTCGCGTCGAACACGCACAACGCAAAGCGAAAGGTCAAATACCTTCCGTGATCAAGGGGGTCCGTCCACCTGCGGTTTCCCCGAGACTTCGCTGGTCAGGCGCCGGTTGACAGTAGCGACCGCCGGTCCGGAACATGACCGTCGACACCCGATGAGCCGCTCCCCGGAGCGAGCCCGGCCGCACCGGTCGGACCGTTCAACGCATGTGGTCCCGCCGGTCGGGAGCGGTCATCGGGCGAGCAGTACGGGCTCGACCCGCGGCACCTGCGGGCCCTTAGACAACGCGTCCACGTCGACAGCCGGTCGACTCGGACGCGGACCGAAGGCCCGCAGGGTCCCGGTCGGCTCGCCCGCAGTCGGTCGGCCCGCGCGTAGTCCGGTCGGCTCGCGCGTAGTCCGGGCGCTGGCCCGCCCCGGTGGGCGGAGGTCGCGCGGCGGTAGGTTCGTCGCCATGTCCGCGCCGACGACCGTTCGCCGGTCGGACCTTCGCCGCCCGGATCTACGGCGGGCACCCGGTCGGCAGCCCGGGCCAGGAGCGGCTCCTGGGGGGGCTGCGGCATCCCGGTCCCGGGCGGCCGCCGCGTGCGATGCAGCCACCGGGCTGCCGGCACGCCTGCTGCTCGCCGGAGCCGGTGGTCTGCTGCTGGTCCTCGCGTTCCCCGGTCACCATCTCTGGGCGGCCGCCGCACCGGCGACCGCGTTGCTGTGCCTGGCGCTGCGTGGCCGGGGGATGCGCGCGGGCGCCCTGATCGGCGGCGCCTTCGGCCTCACGAGCTTCGTCCCGCTGCTGAGCTGGAGCGGGGTGTACGTCGGAGCGGTTCCGTGGCTACTTCTCGCTGCCTCGCAGGCGGTGTTCCTGGCGGTCTTCGGTGCGGCGGCAGCAGCGGCGCTGCGGGTCCCCGGCTGGCCGGTCTGGTATGCGGCGCTGTGGGTCGGTGTCGAGGCCGCCCGCGGACGCATCCCGTTCGGTGGCTTCCCGTGGGCGAGGCTGGCGTTCTCCCAGGCCGAGGCCCCCACCCTCCGCCTGGCCTCGCTCGGTGGGGCACCGGCCGTCAGTTTCGCGGTCGCCCTCGCCGGCGGGTTGATCGCCGCTGGCGTCGTGGCCGCCGTCCGGGCCGACCGAACGGTGCGGATGCGCGCCCTGAGCTCGGTTTGCATCCTGCTGATCGCCGCGGCGGTGACCGCCGGCCCGCTGCTGATCCCGCTGCCGGTCGCGGGCCAACCACGCGCCGGGGCACCTGGATCGACGCGGGTGGCACTCGTGCAGGGCAACGTCGCACGCTCCGGGCTCACCCGGGACAGCCCGGAGCAGGTGCTGCTGAACCACATCGCGGCGACCGACCAGCTCGCCGCGGACGTCGCCGCGGGTCGCCAGCCGCGCCCGGACGTGGTGGTGTGGCCCGAGAACGCCTCCGATATCGACCTACTCGCCGATCCGTCGGCGGGTGCCCTGGTCACCGCCGCGGTCCGCCGGTTGGGCGCGCCGGTGCTCGTCGGAGCGATCCTCGACGGCTCCGGCGATGCCGACACGGTGGATCCGGCCGTGCCCGTCCGCCGCAACGCGATGGTGGTCTGGACGACTGACGGCCCGGTCACCGGGCCGTCCGGTCTGTACGTCAAGCGACTGCCGGTGCCGTTCGGGGAGTACATTCCGCTGCGCTCGCTGGCCCGCAAGGTGTCGTCGGCCGTCGACCTGGTGCCGGTCGACATGACGGCGGGGGATCGGGTCGGCGCGCTTCGTATCGGCCCGGCCCTGGTGGGGCCGGCGATCTGCTTCGAGGTCGCGTTCGACGGGATCCTGCGCGATGACGTCCGGGCGGGCGCGGACCTGCTCGCTGTGCCGACCAACAACTCGACGTTCGGGTTCACCGACGAGTCCGTTCAACAGCTGGCGATGTCACAGCTGCGCGCGGTGGAGCACGGCCGTACGGTCCTGCACACCTCGACCGTCGGGGTCAGTGCGATCGTGACGCCCGACGGGGTCGCCCACGGCGAGACGTCGCTGTTCACCCGTGCGGTCGTCACCGGTGAGGTCCCGCTCCGGACGTCCCTGACCGTCGCCGACCGGATCGGGGCCTGGCCTGAGGCCGTCGTGGCGCTGACCGGTGTTCTCGCCGCGCTGGCCGGCTCCCTGGCTGCCCGCCGCGGACGTCGGCGGATCCAGGTCGGCTGAGCTGTGAACATGACACGTCGACGACGGTGCGGCCCCGGTCGCCGGAGGAGGAGCTGACGTGGCAACGGAGGCCCGGGACGAACCCGGACGCGCACGGCCCGACCCGACAGGGCCTGATCCGGTGGGGCCTGATCCGGTGGGGCCCGATCCGGTGGGCCCCCCGCCGGCCGGCCGGGACGGCGGGACACCGGGCCTCGGCCGGGTCCTGGTGATCGTGCCGACCTACGACGAGCGGGACAACGTCGAACGGATCGTCACCGGCATCCTCGATGCGGCGCCCGAGGTGCACGTGCTGGTGGCCGACGACAACTCCCCGGACGGGACGGGTGAGATCGCCGACCGCCTGGCCCGGGCCGATTCCCGGGTGCACGTGCTGCACCGGACCGGCAAGCAGGGCCTCGGCGCCGCCTACCTCGCCGGTTTCACCTGGGGCGCCGAGCACGACATGGACGTGCTGGTGGAGATGGACGCCGACGGCTCGCACCGCCCCGCAGACCTGCCGCTGCTGCTCCGCGCGCTCGTGGATGCGGACGTGGTGCTCGGGTCGCGCTGGGTGGCCGGCGGCACGGTTGTCAACTGGCCGCGGTCGCGTGAGGTGCTCTCCCGCGGCGGGAACCTCTACACGCGACTGGCGCTGGGCATCCCGTTGCGCGACGCCACCGGCGGGTTCCGCGCTTACCGGCGGGCGGCGCTGGACAAGATGGACATGGCCGGCGTGCAGTCGCAGGGGTACTGCTTCCAGGTCGACCTGGCGTGGCGTGCGATCCGGGCCGGCGCCCGGGTCGTCGAGGTGCCGATCACCTTCGTCGAGCGCGAACACGGCACCTCGAAGATGAGCCGGGGCATCGTCGCGGAGGCATTGTGGCGGGTCACCGTCTGGGGGGCCGCCGACCGGGCCCGCACGTTCGCCCGGCGACGCGCGGCACGCCGCCGCTGAGACCCACGCCGCTGGGACCCACGCAGCCGAGACCACGCAGCTACGACCACGCCGCCGAGACAGGGAGAGGCCCGGACCGCTGGTGCGGTCCGGGCCGGTCGTTCAGCGCCTCAGCTCCGACGGCCACCGGCCTCGCGACCGGCCGTCCGCGGAGTTCCGCGGTCACCGATCAACGCACCGGACCGGAGCAGGCTCAGGCGCTCGGTCAACAGCTCTTCCAGCTCGTCGACGCTGCGCCGCTCCAGGAGCATGTCCCAGTGGGTGCGGCCCGGCTTGACCGCCTTGGCCGGTGAGCTGTCGCCATCCCGGACCAGGGCGTCGGCCCCGCACTTCGGGCACTGCCACCGCGCGGGGACCTCGGCGTCGTGCGCGAAGGGGATAGTGACGACGTGGCCCTCCGGGCACTCGAACGACACCGACTTCCGCGCCACGAACTCGACGCCGCGGTCGTCCTCGTAACTGGTCGCGCCCAGACGCGACCCACGCAGACTGCGCTCGGCCATGTACCACCTCCACACCGTCCGGACGAACCGGACGCTCGACACTGCCGGGGGTGTCGTACCCGCCCCGGCACGGGTGTCAACACCGGGGTAGCCGAATCGGTTCCCGGCGGTTGCCGGCTCGGTTCAGGGCGGACAGGGCACGGCACCGCCGTCAAGGATGCCACCGCCGGGGGCCGCACCGGCGTCAGCCGTGCCACTGACCCCGACCGACCAGGACCGCCCGCAGGACGTCCGGCCGGTCGGTGATGATCCCGTCGACGCCCGCGTCCAGCAGCGCACCGATCTGCCCGGGATCGTCGACGGTCCAGACGTGCACCTGACGGCCGGAGCGGTGCGCGGCCGCGACGGTGCGCGCGGTGACCACCGCGCGGCCCCTGGCGGTCGGCGGCACCTGGTAGTTCACCGACCTCCGGCGAGCGGACCCCCGCGACGACCGGCCGGCGCCACGGAACCCGGGGGAGGGCACCCGGGCCGCGGCGAGCCAGCCGAGAACCTCCGGCACGGTCGCGGACACCGCGACCGCCGGGCCCAGCGCGCGGCGAAGCCGCCCGGCCCGCCGGATGCCGAACGAGGCGACACCCACCCGCCCGGCAGCCCCCGTCCGGCGCAGTGCCGACAGGAACGGCCCGACCGCGGCGTCCTCCTTCACATCCACGTTGACCCGGGCGTCGGGGAACGCATCGAGCAGCTCGTCGAGGCGGGCGAACGGCTCGGCGCCACCGACCCGCAGCCTCGACAGCTGCGCCCAGGTCCGGCTCCGGACCGCGCCGGTCGCGACGCCGGCGGCGACCCGGTCCACGTCGGGGTCGTGGCACAGCACGGCGACGCCGTCCGCGGTCGAGCGGACATCGGTCTCCAGGTATCGGTAGCCGAGCCCGACGGCGCGGCCGAACGCGGCGAGCGTGTTCTCCACACCTGCGTTGGGCGCCCATCCGGCGCCACCGCGATGGGCGAAAGCCAGCGGCAGCGTCCCGTCGAGGAACACCGACCCGGACCCGTCCCCGCCACGCGGGATCGCTTCGGCAGTCACCGGCCCGACGTTAACGTCGTGCCGGGTTGGTGGTCAGCGGATCGGCGGAGGGGGACCCGGTGGCGGTGCGGCCGATCCGGCTGTTCGGGGACCCGATCCTGCGGACGCCGGCCGAGGTGGTCCGGGTCTTCGACGAGCGGACGGCCGTGCTGGCCGCGGACCTGATGGACACGGTGCTGCTGCCGGGTCGGGCCGGGGTCGCCGCCCAGCAGATCGGTGCCGCGGTGCGCGCCTTCGCCTGGTCGCTGGACGGCGACAGCGGGTACGTGCTGAATCCGGTGCTGTCGGAGCTGACCGGGACCCAGGACGGTGAGGAGGGCTGCCTGTCCCTGCCGGGACAGTGGTTCCCGACGCGACGCGCGCAGACCGCCACGGTCACCGGGGTCGACGCCGCCGGGGCGCCGATGACGGTGAGCGGCTCCGGACTGCTCGCCCGCTGCCTGCAGCACGAGGTCGACCACCTCGACGGACACCTGTTCCTGGACCGCCTCGACCGGGACACGCGGCGGGCGGCGATGCGGGGCCTGCGGTTGGCTGCCGTCGGTGGCCCAGGCACCCCGCCGGGCCTGGCGCGCCGGCAGGCGATTGCCCCGGGAGCGGCACCGGGGCTGACCGCACACCCACAGGTGGGCAGGATGGCCCGGTGAGAACCGCCGCCAAGGACCCGCCGCCGTGAAAAGGGTCCGCACGGCAGTACCGCCCGACCACGCGGCCGGGGACACCGGCGGCACCGCCGACCACGGCCGGGCGCTGCGGACCGCCCGCGGTACCCAGGCGCGCGGGTCGGGGCGACCGGTCACCGGTCGGTCGGGGCCAGCTCGTCCAGGACCCGGTACGTGCGGTTGGCGGCCGCGGCGGCGCGCTGCTCGCGGTTGGTCGAGTCGATGTAACCCTGGCTGGTGGCGATCGAGGCGTGCCCGAGCAGTGTCATGATCTCGCTGGCGGTGGCGCCGTCCTCGGCCAGTCGGGTGGCGAAGGTGTGCCGCAGCGCGTGCACGTTGGCCCCCGTCGGGACGCGGTCGTGCAGGCCCGCCTCGCGGTAGGCGCTGCGGACCAGGTACTGCAGCCCGCCGCGGCGCAGCGGCTGCCCGGCCCGGTCGACCAGCAGTGGGGTGTCCCGGCCCGGTCTCTCGGCGGGCAACCGGTCCCGGCGCGAGGCGAGGTAGCCGTCGAGCACCGCTTCCAGTCCGGGTTCGACCGGCACCGACCGGCTCTTGCCGCCCTTGCCGACCACGTGCACCCGGCGCTCCCCGGGCCGGCCGGCCAGCGAGCCGACGGTCAGCGACAGCAGCTCGGCACTGCGCAGCCCGGTCACCAGCGCCAGGGCGAGCACGGCAACGTCCCGCTCCGGCCAGGGGTCGCGCCGCCCGCCCGCCGCGATCTCCCCGGCGGCGAGCCGGCGGAGCAGCTGCTCCGGGGTGTCCTCGCCACGCAGCGGCTTGGGTTGTCGGGGCGGGCGCCGCGGACGGGCGACCGAGGCCATCGGGTTGCCGGTGGTGAACCCGTCGGCGACGCAGAAGGTGAAGAACTGGTTCCACGCCGACCAGGTCCGCAGCACCGACGCCGCGGCGTGGCCGTCGGCGTGCACGCCGAACGCCGAGCGCAGCGTGTCCCGGTCCAGGTCGGCCAGGCTGAGGTCGGCGACCGCCACGCCCCGCTCGGCCGCGGCGAGTGTGGTGATCGCGGCCAGGTCGAGCCGGTACGCGGCGGTGGTGTGCGAGGACTCCTTGCGCGGCCGGCGGGCGGCGAAGAACGCCTCGACCAACCCGGCCAGCGGCACTGAATCGGACGGCGACTCGGTGGCGCCTGCGGAGGGCCCGGCGCGGTCGGCGGACATCCCCGCAGTCTCGCCGGGCGCGGCCGCTGTCCGCGTCGGACGCGCCGTCACCGCAAGGAGCGTCCCGCTCGACTGGTTCACTACCGGCCGTGACAGACGGTCGGACAACGACGCCGCCGCGGGTGACCCAGGTGCTGCTGACCTACAACAGCGCCCGGTGGCTCGAGCGGACGCTGGAGCACCTGCTCGCGACCGGAATGCCGATCGTCGCGGTCGACAACGGCTCCACCGACGCGACGCCGGACGTGCTCCGTCGCCATGAGGCCGCCGGGCAGCTGGCGCTCATCGCGCTGGCCGGCAACATCGGCGCGGCTGCGCGCAACCGGGGCGTCGAGGCCGCCCACACGCCCTACGTCGCGTTCTGCGACGACGACACCTGGTACGAGCCCGCAGGAATGGAGCACGCCACCGACCTGCTCGACGCCCACCCGCGGCTGGCGTTGATCACCGGGCGGATCCTGGTGGACGACGAGCAGCGGCTGGACCCGATCAGCGTCGAGATGGCCGGAAGCCCGCTGGCCGAGGAGCACGGCATCCCCGGCGCGGTACTGGTCAGCTACATGGGCGGGGCGTCGGTCTGCCGGCGGGAGGCATTCCTGGCCGTCGGCGGCTACGACCCGCGGTTCTTCCTCGGCGGGGAGGAGGAGACGGTCGGCTGGCATCTGCTCCGGGCGGGCTGGCAGCAGCGCTACGTCGACGACGTCGTCGTCCACCACCACCCGAGCCTGGCCAACTTCACCCGGCTGGGCCACTACGGCATCCGGAACACGATCGTGACGGCCTGGCTGCACCGCCCGGCCGGCAGCGCCGCCCGGTGGACCGCCCACGTCGTGCGGCACGCCCACAAGGACGTCACTCTGGTGCGTGGACTGGGGATGGCCGCCGCGGCGGTGCCCTGGATCGTGCGCGAACGCAGCGTCTGGGCGCCGGAGTACGAGGCGCTCGTCCGGCAGCTGCGTTCGGGCAGGCCCAGCGGCGCCCGCCGCTACGGCACGGAGAAGGGCCGGCGAGGGGAGCACGAGATGGCCGATGACAGCGGCGAGAAGGTGCGGCAGGGCGACAAGGTGCAGCAGGGCGACAAGGTGCAGCAGGGCGACGAGCTGCGGAAGGGCGACGAGGTGACGTGGAGCTCGCACGGCACCGAGGTGTCCGGCACGGTCGAGAAGAAGATCACCGCCGAGACCGAGGAGGCCGGCCGGAAGGTCAAGGCCGGCCCGGACAACCCGCAGTACGAGGTGAAGAGCGCGAAGTCCGGCAAGGAGGCCGTGCACAAGCCGTCGGCCTTGCACAAGAAGTAGCCGCGTCGCGGAACGCAGCCGCCCCGGCGACGGCCGTCAGAACGGGGCGCTCCGGCTGCGGGTGGACCTGTCGGCTGCAGGTCCACCCGCCGGACCATCAGGCCGAGACGGCAGCCGCGTCGCGTCGAGCCCAGAACCGGTGCTGGGCCAGCGCCGCGACGAGCCCCTTGCCGACGGTCGCCGGGTCGGTGCCCGTCACCACACCCGGCTCGGCGGTGGCGTCCGGAACCGCACCACGCAGCGCGGCCACGACGAACGTCCGCCCGTCACCGCTGGCGGCGATCGGCTTGTAGTGCCGGTACGTCTCCTCTACGAAGTGCAGCGCGTCCCCGCTGGCCTGCATGGCCTTGATGCTCGCCGGGCCGCCGGGCACGTAGACCGCGTCGTAGAGCACCGATCCGGTCGTCAGCAGCGTCACGCCGACGGCCACCGCCGCGCCGGTGCTGGAGCGCACCGACCCCAGATGCGGTCCGACGACGTCGGTGTGGGCACCGGCGGCGGTCAACTGCGCCCGGACCGTCCGGACGGCGTCGCCGTCGACCCCGTCGGCGACGAGCACCGCCACCCGGGTTCCCTTCGCGGAGTCCCTGGCATGCAGTTCCTGGCTCAGTGCCGGCGAGGTGCCGATCCGCGTGTTGGGCTTCCCGGCTGGCACCGGCAGGCCCAGTGCGGCCGCCACCTCCCGCACCAGTCGGGCGTCGATGTTGGCCAGCAGCGTGAGCATCCGGGCCTGCACCGCGCGCACCGTGACCTTGCCCAGCTCGAACTGCAGCGCCGCGACGATGTGCTGCTTCTCGACCTCGGTCACGCTCTGGAAGAACAGCGTGGCCTGGCTGAAGTGGTCGCCGAAGCTTCGGCTGCGCCCGCGGACCTTGCTGCCGTACCCCGATTCCGGGTAGGTGACGAAGCCGCCCTCGGCCGGCGTCGCCTCCGTCGCGTTCCCGCCCAGGCTGTTCGGCTCGTAGTTCACGATGCCGGGCCGTGCGGCGTACCGCATCGCGGAGTCCGACTGGTAGTTGTTGACCGGCGCCTTGGGCTGGTTGATCGGCAGCTGGGCGAAGTTGGCGCTGCCGAACCGGTTGATCTGCGTGTCCAGATAGGAGAACAGCCGACCCTGCATCAGCGGGTCGTCGGTGAAGTCGATGCCCGACACCAGGTGACCGAGGTGGAAGGCGACCTGTTCGGTCTCGGCGAAGTAGTTGGCCGGGTTGCGGTTCAGGCGCATCGTTCCGACCGGCTGGACCGGCACGATCTCCTCCGGCCACAGCTTCGTCGCGTCCAGGATGTCGAAGCCGACCTTCGCCGTGTCGTTCTCGCCCAGCAGCTGCACACCGAGCTCCCACTCGGGAAAGTCGCCTTCGTCGATCGCGCGCGCGAGGTCGCGACGGTGGAAGTCCGGGTCCAGACCGGCGATCCGCTGCGCCTCGTTCCAGACCAGCGAGTGCACGCCCGCCTTCGGCTTCCAGTGGAACTTCACGTAGGTGGACCTGCCCGCCGCGTCGACCAGACGGAAGGTGTGGACGCCGAACCCCTGCACCGTGCGCAGGCTGCGTGGGATGCCGCGGTCCGACATCACCCACATGATCATGTGCGACGCCTCCGGGGTCAGGGAGATGAAGTCCCAGAAGGTGTCGTGGGCGGTGGCGGCCTGCGGGATCTCGACGTCGGGCTGCGGCTTGCCGGCATGGATCAGGTCGGGAAACTTGATGGCGTCCTGGATGAAGAACACCGGGATGTCGTTGCCGACGAGGTCCCAGATGCCCTGGCCGGTGTAGAACTTCACCGCGAACCCGCGGACGTCGCGCGCGGTGTCGGCGGACCCGCGAAAGCCGAGCACCGTGGAGAACCGGGCGAACACCTCGGTCGTCTTCCCGACCTCGGAAAGCAACGGCGCCTTGGTGTAGCGGGCGAGGGAGTGCTCGAGGGTGAAGGTGCCGTGGGCCCCGGCGCCCCGCGCGTGCACGACGCGCTCCGGGATCCGTTCGTGGTCGAAGTGCATGATCTTCTCGCGGTACTGGTCGTCCTCGAGCAGGCTCGGCCCACGGACGCCGCCCCGCAGCTGGTTCTGGTCGTCGGCGATCCGCAGACCCTGGTTGGTGGTCAGCCGGTCACCCTGGTCCACCGAGGGCGTGCCGGGCGTGGGGACCGTCGGCGCGGCCGGACCGGCCAGCTGTGCGGCGGCCGGTGCCGGCGTTGCCGCGGCCTCGCGGGTCGAGGAGGTTGCGGCGATGACGCCGGCGGTCGCCCCGGCGACCTGCAGCAGCCCCCGCCTGCTCACACCGCCGTGCCCGCGCTGCTCGTGCGTGTCGTCGTCGTGTTCGGCAGTGGTGTCGTCGGTCGAATCGTTCACATCGTCCCCCGGGATGTCGCGTGGGTACCGGTGCCGGTACCCGACCGGGCGCAGCCCGCGTCCGGCAGCTTGAGCATCGAACGGATCACGGGTTCGCGCAACGCAGGGCAGGCTCTCCGTCGTCAATCCCTTGCCGCCAGTGACGATGCTGAAATCGGTGTGTCGGTGGTCGCGTCCTCCGACGGGCCGTCGGAGCGTCTGCTTACTGTTCGACCGTGGCCGAGGCGGTGGGTGGGGTCGTCCGGCGCCGCGTCCACCCCGACGAGGGCCGGTGGTCTCGCCGCGGCCGACTGGCCCTGCCCGCGGTGGTCACGTTCGCCGCGGCCCGGGTGTTCGACCTGCTGCTCGTGGCGGTCGTCGCGCGGCGGCCGAGCAACTACTACCGCCGCGGTGACGTGGCCGGCGCGCTGAGCTCCTGGGACGGCCGGTGGTACCGGCACATCACCGACCTGGGCTACCCCTCGACGCTGTCGTTCGCCCCGGACGGCGTAGTCCGGCACAACGCACTCGCTTTCTTCCCCGTATATCCCGGCGTGGTCGCGACGCTGCGTGCGGTGACCGGACTGGGCTTCGTGCCGACCGCGATGGCGGTGGCGCTGCTGGCCGGCGCGCTCGCCGCGGCCGGTGTCCCGCTGCTGCTGGCGCCCTACCTGGGTCCGGCGGCCGCCGTCCGGGCCGGTGTGCTGTGGGCGTGCTCACCGGTCTCGGCGGTCCTGGTGCTGACCTACTCCGACGGGCTGTTCGCGGCCGAGGCGGTGCTGTTCCTGCTGCTGCTGACCCGTGGGCGACATCGGTGGCTGCTGCTCCTGGTACCGGTCATGGGACTCACCCGCGGTGTGCTCCTGCCGTTCGCCGCCGTTCTCGCGGTGTACTTCTGGCGCCGTCGAGCAGAGCTGGTGTCACCGTCGCGACGGGTGCTCGCAGCACTGGGCGTGCTCGGTGTCGTCGCGAGCAGTGCTCTGTGGCCGGTCGTGGTCGCGGTCCGGATCGGTCGCTGGGACGCCTACCTACGCGTGCAGGAGAGTTGGCAGCAGCACCTGGTCCCCCTGCTCCCATGGGGGGCGGCCGTGCTGCGCCTGGGCGACTACGGCGCCGGGTCGCCGGACCGCGACATCGTGGTCCTCGTCGCGTTCGTGTGCGCTGCACTGGCGCTGGCCTGCCTGACCGTCGGCCTACCCGCGGAACTCAGCGCATTCGCGATCGCCTACCTGATCTATGTCGTCGTCGTGCTGCCGCCGACCCCGTCGTTCCTGCGGTTCACCGTCCCCCTGGTGACCCTGGCCGCGGCACCGGCCGTATGGCTGCGGCGTCGCGCCGCGATGGCGATCGCGCTGCTCGGGTGCCTGCTCGTCCAGGTGTGGTGGGTCCAGGCTCACCTGCCCTACCTGCCGACCCGTCACCTCACCCCCTGATCGGCGGAGCGGCCCCGTCCGGCCGGCGGCAACGATGAACCCGGTGACCGTCGAGCTGCTCGAGGACCCCGCAGAGTTCGCCCGTCGGGCGGGGGACTGGATCCTCGGCGAGCCGCTGAGCGCGAATGTGCTCGCCGTACAGCTCGCCGGCCTGCTGTCCGGCACCAGGTCGGTGATGGCCGGCTCGGTGTGGGCACTGGTCACCGAACCGTCGGGTGTCGTGACCGAACCGGCCGGCGTCGTGACCGGGGCCGCGATGCACACCAGTCCCGTCGGCGTCTTCCTGCCACGGCTGCCCGACGGCGTTGCCGATGCGCTTGCGGCAGCTCTCGCCGACGCAGGCCGGCCGCTCGCGGGGGCCACCGGCGAGATCGCGACCGTCCAGGCCTTCACGTCGGCCTGGCAGCGGCGGACCGGTGCCAGCGTCCGGCAGGTCATGGCCACGCGCCTGCACCGGCTTGTCGAGCTGGTGCCCCCGACCGGCGTGCCCGGGTCGGCGCGGCCGGCCGGCCCCGGCCACGTGGAGCTCGCCGTCGGATGGTTCGCCGGCTTCGCCGCCGACGCCCGAGCCGACGAGCGAGAGGTCGCGTCGGTCGCTGCCACCGCCCGGGGCAGGGTCGCCGCCGGCGAGGTGTGGTTGTGGTCGGTCGCCGGGGAGCCGGTCTCGCTGGCCTCGGTGAGCCCACCGGCAGCCGGGGTCGCCCGGATCGGTCCGGTCTTCACCCCGTTCGGCATGCGCCGACACGGGTACGCCGGGGCCGTCACCGCCGCGGCGGCGGCCGCGGCGCTGGCCGGCGGGGCGGCGGAGGTCGTCCTCTACACGGACCTGGCGAACCCGACAGCCAACGGCATCTACCGCCGTCTCGGCTTCGAGCCGGCGATGGAGTCCACCCGGGTCGTCTTCGAACCGGCCGCCACGGTGGGGGAGCGGCAACGCGCACCGGCCCGGTCGACGGCGCGTAGCGCTACGGCCGGTTCTCCTCCAGGTCCGGGCCGAGCTCCTCGACCTCCAGCAGGGTGAAGCCGTCGATCACCGCGCGCAGCACCTGGCGGGCGATCCGGGGATCCAGGCCCTGTGCGGCCGCCCGCTCGCCGATGGCCGCGAGCATGTCGTCCTCCCGGGCGCGGTCCACCACCCGCATGTGCCGCGCCCGCTTGTAGCGGACGACATCGGCGACGACCCGCGCCCGCTCGGCGAGCACCGACACCAACTGGTCGTCGAGAGCATCGATCCGGCGGCGGGAGATCGCGAGCGCCGGCGGCCCCGCCGCTGCCGCCGTCGGGGCAGCCGTAGCGGTGTCGGTGCCCTCGGGGTCTGCGGGCTTGGACGTGTTCACGCCCGCATTGTCGCGGGCCGCGGCTTCAGGCGGTACCTGTGCCCGGTTCAGCGGTCGACGTCGACCAGCACCTTGCCTACTGCGGCGGCCTCGACGGCGGAGTGGGCCGCCCCCGTCTCCGCGAGCGGGTAGTGGTGCAGCGGCAGCCCCGCGTTCGCCCCGACCCGGACAGCCCCCTCGGCGACGGCCACGGTGACGTCATGGACCGCCCGCGCCTTGGCGACGGCAAGCTCGGTGTAGACGAGGACGAACTGCCAGCGGGCGTTGGGACCCATCAGCGCGCGCACGGGCAGGGACAGCGTCGGCTCGCCGTCGTCGGCGTAGACAGCGACCACCCCGTGGCGGCCGATCACCGCCACGTCGATCACGGCATTCATGGCGGGGGAGACCTCCACGACGGTGTGCACGCCGTGCGGCGCGATCCCGCGGACGATCGCCACCACGTCCTGGGTGCGGTAGTCGATGACGTGGTCGGCACCGGCGGCCCGGGCCAGCCGCGCCTTCTCCGGGGAGCTGACCGTGGTGATGACCGTCGCGTCGGCCCAGTGGGCCAACTGGATGGCGGCGTTGCCGACGGCGCCCGCACCGCCCGCCACCAGCACCACCCGGTCTTGCAGCGATCCGGGACCGAGCTCCAGCGGCCCGTCCTCGTTGACGGTGAGGGCCCGGTGTGCGGTGAGGAAGGGAATCCCCAGGCTGGCGCCGAGGTCGAAGTCGGCCCGCTCCGGGAGTGGAACCGCCTGGTGGGCGGGTACCACCGTCAGCTCCTGAGCGGTGCCGTCGGCACGCTCGAAGGCGGCCTCCCAGATCCACACGCGCTCGCCGACCCGAGCTGCGTCCACCCCCCGGCCGACCGCGTCGACGACGCCGGCGCCGTCCTGGTTGGGCACGGTCATCGGGAACGGGGCCGGGGCGCCGTCCCCGGTGCCGGCGCGGAGTTTCCAGTCCGTCGGGTTGACCCCGGACCGGACGACGCGGACGCGCACCTCACCCGGCCCGGGTTCGGGGACGCTGCGGTCCACCAGCTGCAGGACGTCGGGACCACCGGTTCGGGAGTAGCTGATCGCACGCATGTCGGGTGCAGCGCCGGGGGAGCCCCGCCGCTTCCCCGCCGCTTAGGGAGCGTTGTGCTCGAACTGGTAGGCGAACAGCTCCAGCGCCAGCGCGTCGAACCCGGCGTTCTGCGCGACGGGGTCCTGGCCGGCGGCGCGGCGCCCCGCTCGATGAGTACTTGGATCCGCAGGCCCAGGTCGTCGCGTGCGACCGCCTTCACGTCCCTTTCGCCGGCATTACCCGGACAGGTACAGACGGTCGGCGACTGGAAAGCCGCCCTCTCAGCCCGGTCTTCCCGAGCTTCCGCTACGTCGGCCGGCCCTGGCCCTCGCCTGCGACGGCCCCCATCCCCGCCGCCGTCCATGCGGTGATGCCGCCGGCCAGGTGCGCCACGTCGGTGTGGCCTCGGTCGACCAGGCTGCACACGGCGCGCGCGGAGCGGGCGCCGCTGGCGCAGTGCAGCACCAGGGGCAGCTCGTGAGGGACGCCGGCGAGGCCGCCGCCGTCCAGCAGGTCTCCCAGTGGCACCAGGAGGGCGCCGGGGATGGCGTGCGCGGCGTGCTCGCCGGGCTCGCGGACGTCGACGAGCAGGAAGTCCCGGGCGCCCTCCTCTCGCGCGCGCAACCGGTCCGCGAGCTCGGCCGGGGTGATGACGGGCAGCGCCGGCTCTTCCCGGCGCGGAGCGGGCGGCAGGGGGGTGATCGCGGTCAGGACGGGACGGGTGGGGTCGACCCCCAGCGCCAAGGTGCGCCACGTCGTGCTGAGCGCGTCGAGCACGAGCACCCGCCCCAGCAGGCTGTGCCCGGACCCGGTGACCAGCTTGACGGCCTCGGTCACCATCACCGAGCCGACCATCGCGCAGACCCCGCCCAGCACGCCGGCCTCTCCGCAGGAGGGCACGGTCCCCGGGGCGGGCGGCTGGGGGAACAGGTCGCGGTAGGTCGGCCCGTGCTGGGCCCAGAAGGTGCTCACCTGGCCGTCGAAGCGCAGCACCGCGCCCCACACCCACGGCGTGCCGGCGAGCACGCACGCGTCGTT
>JAABUS010000175.1_pt1 | contig 158539 bp, 91 predicted proteins | sample 5560161 | NCBI WGS metagenome assembly JAABUS01 (sample SAMN10711885, study PRJNA513376) | rock metagenome | isolation source: Antarctica rocks | place: Antarctica: Victoria Land, Trio Nunatak nord | collected 2016-01-04
TAAAGGGTTATGGATGTGAGGAGGAGGGAGGCGGGGATGAGGAAGAGGAGGAGGGCGAGGAGGCGGGCGTGCGGGGAGGTGGGGGCGATGAGGTAGGAGAGGGCTTGGAAGGGGGGTTGGGGTGGAGATGTAGCTGGAGGTGTGGGGTTGGTGGTGGTGGTGGTGGTGTAGAGGGCGGACATAGGTGGTTGAGAGCGGGTCGGATTGCTTTGGGTGGTAAAGCAGTAGGTGGGTGCGGTCTTGGGTGCGGTTCGGACGGTAGGTGAGGGACATGCAGAGGGTACACGACCTGCAGCAGCTGGCCCGGGACTTGGGGCTCTTTTCTTTGCGAGACAGCGGCGAGGATGTTGCAGTGTGGCTGTGTATCTTCCGAAGGATGCGGCTGCGGTATGGATCTCACGGTTTCGGGTATTTTAGGACCTGACAGCTTCTTCCGTAGGAGCTAAGCAATGCATTGGAACCATAGTGCCCTTGTTTGGGCCGCTACCAGGTCCTTGAACGGAATGTTACGAGTGATTGAGACCTGGAATAAGGAGACAGAAAAGATAGAAGAGACAGTCACCGAGACACACCCCATTGTCTGGGCTGTACAGCTCCTTCAACTATATAAGGTGAGGTATGTATGTTCAGCTCAGCCACCAAGCTAAGCTCTAAATCCAACGCAAAAAATAAATTACGCCAGGAAGAACGGACCTCAGTCCAAAGGGCGTCATTTGTAAGCAGACGCCGAGTACCACGTTGAAACAATGGAGGGATCGGAGGGATCGGAGGAATCCGCGGGCGAACGCTGTGTCGGGCAGTATCTAACATTGATTCGGACAGTTCAAAAGCTAGGGTCAAGATCTCTGCTACGCATCTGACGTAGCTTCGAGGCATACCCAGAATGACATCACGTCCCGCTCTCGAACCGGGTCGAAGACATTCCCTAACGCTCTACCTATGGGCATGAAGTGGCGTGAGTGCCGGGAAGATTATAGAGTGAACACTGATCTCTTCAGAATCTTCATTCCCACAGGCACATTGTGACCCGTACGTGACCATCTTATGCGAAGCTGTGCGCTCCAGTTAGATCGGCCTGAGTAGCTAGACTCGAGTCATAGATTCCAAGTCCAGAGAAACAGAGCAAGGTTGTATGCAAAGACACCGGTGTGGATCAGACTTTGAGGTGTACGATAGTGGTCCACTTGCCTCTGTTTAGGGTAAGTTGCACCTGATGCTGGATCATGCTGCAAGAGCTGCGCATCGCTGAGAGTGGTTGGCGGATTGAATGCATACTGGATTGGCACGGAGAAGGAATTGAGGCATACCAGCCATAGTACTGGCGGCCAGCCTATGTGCACGATGAGGTCGACGAGTAAGGCTGTCGTGCCTTGGTGTTGCCGGCTCAGCACTCGACTGACGCTGGACCAAAGACAGATGGCGCACACGAGGACGTAAATTATGTGGAGGCCGATCTTGTTTGTCCACAGAGCGGCTCGAAGTCGTTGGGACAGCGAGTTTTCCGTAGGGCTGCGTTCATTGACTGATCCGTCTCCACTCCCTGAGGCGGAGAACTGGAAAGCCTTACCTTGGAACCAATTTGGCAAGAAAGCCTTGATCAGGGCGGTTGTATGATCTGGGGCTGGTCAGTAGTTGCTCTCCATAAAAGTGCCGATGCTACCTACAAGTAGATATCCAGTAAGTTGCATGAGTCTCGGCCACAGCAATACTGTAACTGACGACAAGTGCCACAATACAGTCTTCCAGCCACTCACTGAAAGTGAAGGCGAAGGCAAACCATAAGAGTAGACGAAGCTCGTCATTCCCTGAGTAGGTGACAAGGGGCTGTCCAGACAGCAGAGCCAGTGGCAGTGCCAGGATACTTAAAGTCGTAAAGATGTTGCCAATGGAATGGATCACATAGATCAATCCTATTATCCGCTGCTTGACCGACATCATCCGACAACGAGATCCCCAGACGTAAAATCCCATTCCTACGGCACTCTGGATTCTACCTACGTGCTAGATTATGTCAGCCTAGGGATCATAAGCTTCATCAGGGGATTAAGTCCAGGGGCTGGGCAAAGGAGCAGCGATTGCTCTGCGCTCTGGTACAACGCATCGACGAAACAGCAATAGACTGACGGACCAGTGATGGCCCGTTTCTCAAGCGGCAGACCGCGAAAGAGTCTCCTTGACAGTTGAGGGAGTAGGAAAGAATTGACATACCCATCTAGATTGTTGCTTTACGTGCGCTTTGTATGATTCAGGGACTCGACCGTGCTGTAAGATCTCGTCGACGTATACTGCACTCCATCCTTTGCCGAGAAGCACATTGCTACAGTACATGTCTTCACCAACGGAGCCCGTAGGAAATCCGCCGATGCTTTCAAGAGCTGAGCGGCGAATCACGTAGCCAGTTCCCCCACACCAGGTGCTGGCTACTCTCTCTTTCATGGGCTCTGTGATCTGGTAGTTGACATCAAGGCCTTGCGAGAGTGGATCGCCACAGGGCACGTCGTAAAATGCCTACTACGTGTTAGTCTCAGAACTAACGCGCACCCTTGCGAGGAGAACACCATCATGCCATTGCGAGAGCTGACTGAGCAAGGACAGTTTACTTTGCACTCTTGAAGACGAGTTGACAAATTGGCGATGGGCTGAGAAACCAGTGATGGCCCGTTGCGAAAGGGGAAGAACGTTCAAAGAGACTGCTGGACTTACTTGGGGACACTGTGCCAATGCGACATTGGGGTCTGCAAGCAATTGAGGTAGGAGGGCTCGCAGCCATGCGGGGTCAGCAATCATGTCGGCATCGAGTCCTGCGATGAAATCGGCGGGGCCACCCGGCAGTGTTTTGACAAAGTCGTAGCCGTGATTGAGATTGCCAGCCTTGAATTGATGGTCCTTGCCTTTAATCCTAGCTGTGTAGTAAACGTTGTTTCTGGCTTTCCGGAGACTCTTGACTGCCGAGCTAACTTCGGCGGAACCGGCATCATCCAAGACGATGACGCGAAATCGGTCTGAAGGGTAATCCGACGCGCATGCGGCTTTCGTCGTGTTCAGGATCGTATCAGTGTCTTCGCCGCAACATGTTATGAACACATCGACCATCGGGGGTTTTTCTTCCTGCAAACGAAGGTGCGGTGCTTTCGAGGCAGATCCTGGGGAGGCAAGACATCGTAGGATGTGATTGAAAAACCCCGGAGCTGAGAAGTCAGCATGCTGATGCGACGACGTTGTGCCAGAAAGTACTTACCGAGAAAGCCGAGCTCTATGAACAAGTACAGCCATGCAGTTGCAGAAGCACTAGCGTTACTTATGCCGCTATCAACTGTGAGCATACATCTGACGCGGAAGCAGATATATGTGCCGAGGGTTATAGCAGAGATGAAGGATGAGAAAGGTAAGATGCTCAAGCAGCGGTATTTGAGTTGGGCGGACTTGGCGGTACTCATGCTGCCTGCTACCTTCTCATGTGAAGACTGATATGGTCTTCAAGGGGAATGGTGTCGCATACATGGCAATATATCCAAAGATGCAAATTACGAACACGTCATCTGTCACATACCTGACAACACGCTATCCCATCATTAATCATGGGGGGGGCAGTGAGATCCATTCCTTACGTCAGTGGGGACCAGGTTCTTGTTGCTCGGCGGAGTTCACGTGTGACAACTGACAAGGACGAGACTGCGATCTGTCCGATGGGTAAGAATGGCATGAGTGCAGCCTTGGAGCTGATTTGACAGGTTTCGGGAAATCCTTCACGTTTCGATCGGCTACTTCGGGTACCTTGCGCCACCACGTCCCATTGCCCACTAGCCTTTTGCAACTAGTCCTGTTTCAGCTCCTGAACCAGCCTCGCCTGCGGTCTAACAGCCAGTCTTCACATGAAAGTGCTCGTTCTTTCTCATCCTTTCTGTCAATGGCTGCAGACGTACTCAAGTCGGCTTGGCTTGATATCAACAGGCAGATCGAACATCAGGTCACCATGTTGAGGATCGTTAACTAAGAATACTGGGTCGGCACTCGTTGAAGTGCTCGATGTAACAAGGTATAAGGTACCTTGGGATCTCGATCGGTTTTGTACTGCCACCTCTTGTAACGGGGCTCCCGGCTTACCGACGGCCGCTCCTGTCTCTTTACGCATTCAGCCCGGAAGACGGCTTACGAACCGTAATTTACTTTCACTCCTACGATCAGCTACACGTTTCATTGATAAGCACGAAACATGTTTTACCAAGGACATCCCCTCTTAGATGTCAACCAGAGGGGGCTCAGCCGACACTGAACGTGAGAGCTTGCAGCCACACTTCTCGAAAGCAGCAGTCAGGGTATCCCACTCATCCGTTCCTCCTAACAGACACGCGCACATTCGTTCCTCGTGATCATGGATACACCACATGTAATGGCCTGGCGCGTTCGTGGCCGGGTGCCCCCTTTTCCGGTACCAAACAGCCACTTCTTCCAGGCCCAAGTGCCTCGTGGCCTTGTTATGGACGATCCCATAAAGAGAAGCAGCGACATTTCGGTAGCGAGCATCTAGACCTGCTTCGTCCACACTTCGATCCCATCTCATATCGGCGTAGTCGTACATGATAGGTATCTCCAATTGCAACTTATCCAAGCCAGTGGGCAAGATATCCCATGTACTTGGCCCTTTGGCGTTCGCAGTTGGGAATCGCAAAGGCTGCGGCAACCATTCGTGTCGTATACTCAGTCGCCTAAGAGCTGTGAATGTATTAAATTCATGGTTGAGAGTATAATCGATCAATGGATGGCTAGGTACGCCTGACAAGAAGATCTCCTTCAACGTGTCCTTCTGTGAGCTCAATAGGGTCACCAGGCATCTTCTTCTTGGTTGTCTATCTCTAGAGTCTGGTTCTGCTTCCAGGCTAAAATGTCTCAGCTCCTTTGGCCACGTCAGGAGTTCTGCCAAGTCGTTTGCTGAAGGTGCGCTGAAGGGGAATGAAATCCTGGTAACATTCGATGTCCTCGAGCGGTCTATATCGTCCTTCCTCAGCAAAGAGTTCGACCAAACCAAGTCGGAGATGCATAGCCACCGCAGGGTCGGTATGCTGAAGAAAGTGTGCAGATAGTCAATATCATATCCTCCACGAGTATGGCGCAAAGAGAGTGACTTGAACGGGAGCTCCGCAAGGTTCACAATGTCGTAGTAGAGCCCTAGCGCAAGGTGTAGAGTTCCGATGTTACGGAGCTCCGCTTGTAATGAGATGCATTTCTGACTGGGGGTCACACTGGAGTCGTAAAGGCACTGCCCAGATTCGTTCTGCTCAAGAGCTGCGGTGGCAACGAGTGACCGCAAAAGGGAGTTATTCTGCATTGTTGCGAGGAATGGCGGAAGATGGAAAACTTGGGAGTGTCTTCGTCCTGGATTGATCTCTCCTTCTGCTTGACTCTCTTCCCATATTAACACCTTTTTGGCAGAAAATCTCATTAGTCCAACTACGTTGCCAGGGTTTTCCTCGTAATATACGGTTGCGTACAGTTCGGCACTGGCAAGTCGGTGGAGCTTTCGAGTACTCAGCGCTAACGCCAGGAGCGAGCGTTGCGGAAGTAGTGAAATGACATTGACCAGAATTTCCTCCGGTATCCTGCTGAACGCCGATTCTGATGCCATCATGATGATGTTAGAAATGGCTGAGCTTCGTCGTCTCTACCCATGGACCGTCTCTTTTAGATTGGAGACCTGAGCCAGTCCCAATATCAGTCGTTTGTACTACACGCTACAAAGAGTAATGTGGAAAGATGCTGGACCGAGAGTACTGAAATCAAAGTTATAACAGTTATGCTGCGACAGACAAGGACTCACGATCACAGATCAGCGGTGAAAGGGCGGGGCATCTCTCAATGTGTTGTGACAGTAGATGTTGAGCTTTGATGAGGCTCATGAATCAATGACGTAGAAGCCTCAATGAGTGGAAAGCAATGATCGCTCGAAACAGGTTGCAAAGCAGCCGATGATTAGTGTTACTACTGTCGTTCGCTGGTGCTGTCCCTTGGACTCTTCGACAAGCTGAAGCGGAGCGGAAACACGATGATAGTATCAGCAGTCCAAGGCGTGTTGTTATTCAGCTAGTGCTTGATCGCGTGTCAGCTGAGGCAATAAAAATGGCTTCCAGATGAATCAAAGTCTTGCGATATCACCGGCGCGCGTTTTAGCCTTCAAGTAGTGAGCATGCTTGAATCTCTGAGACTCGTAAAGGCGAGAAAACCGCTAAGCCCAATCAGGCAGTAGTGCCGCACGCCCGCCTGATGCATTCAAGTTGCCTCAGTATTCAGACCATATAGAAAGATTATTGTAACAGGGCGCGCTTGACAATGCGACGCTCGATTTAATGCGTCGCGACATTAAGCGTCGCATTATTAAGTGTCGCATCATTAAGTGTCGCACTCGTACAATAATCTTTCTATAGGGTCTGAGGGCGAAACCTCGAAAACCTATTAGGATTGAAAAATAAATTTTAACGTTATATTTGTGGGTGCTTCTAAACCTCAGGCGTTTCCTAAAATTTAATATCGCGCGATCAAGCTCTCTTCCCACCTTAATTTGGTGGCATTGCTATAGTAATTTTCGAGGATCAAGATCTATACTTACTGTCGTTGTTCTATCTTATTGTTGTTATTGCATCTTATCGTTGTTGTTGTCGCGCTTTCTTTAGAGAATCAAAGATCTTCTAGAGAATGCTTGTTTGCTCTCTCGAAATTTTGATAACAACATTATCAAAAATCTCGAAGAACAAACAAGCATCTTATTGTTGTTATTTAATATAGTAGTATAATTAATTTATTTCTATCTCTTCTTCTTCTTACTATTTACGTATTTTCGCTTTTTTCGCACATCAATTATTAGATTATAATTTTTCTCTTAAAGCTTCTTTATAGTTTGACAAACGTCTCTCTTTCTAATAGATTCAATAAGTTTGTTTAATTGATTTATTTATTTAACAATAAATAGATCTTGCTTATTTGCAATTTACTTTAGCAATAACGTTGTCTCGACAATATTATAATAGCAATTCTTAATTATCAAAAATCTCTTGTATCTTTAATAGATATCTATTAGAAGTTTTAATAGCATTATATATATTCTTAATAGCATACTTCTTTGTTGTCGACTTGTATATTTTAAAGTTGTTGTTTTTAAATATAAAAACTTATCGCTTTCAATTCGATATAATTATAACTTTGTAAAGAAGATATAATTGCTATAAATATTAACAAAAAAGTTAATATTAACAATAGAATAAATAGTCGATTAAGTAGATTATTTTATCGTCTAATAAAGAAGATTTCTTTATATTGATATTAATTTTTAAAGCAAGCTTTAATTGTTTTATTATTAAGAGTTGTACAAAATTAAAAAAGCGTTTCAAATTAAGATAATTAACGCAATCAAAGATCTTTGTAGTTCGCTATCAAATAATTACTTTATTTGTATACTCTTTCTATTAATTTAAAATACAAAGAACGTGCTTTGCAATCTCTAATAGCAAGAACTTTAATATTGTTTTTTTCTCTATTAATTAGTTAGTAAAACAAATCTAAAAAAAATGAAATTTTAGCTTATTTTCAATATATATTTTAAGAGAATAATATCAAAATTTTATTGTATTTGTAGTTATATATTAAAGCAACAAACAAGAGTATTGTTATATATAATTAGTTTACAATTTATAAGTATTTTATTATTCTTACTTAATATAGTTTTGTTTGTTAATAAAAGCAACAACAATAACAAATTAAATACTATTTTTACAATTGTAACAAGTCTTTCTAAAGTAGAGTATCTTATAAAGATACTTCTTTGTTTGTTTGTATTTGTTGTCGATAAAAGCGCAATTTAGCAATCGCTTAAAATACGTACAATAAAAAAAAAAAAAAATTTGTTTTATTAACAATAAGATCTAAAAAAATAATATAAATAGCTTTTTGCTTTGTTGCAAAGTTGTTAATAATAATATATTTATATTTTTAAATATATATTTATTTCTTAACGCAAATAAGAAAGACAATAATAATATTATTGTTCTCTTTGTTAAACAATATATATGCGCACAATTATCAAAAGTCTTGCTTGTTGCAAACTAGAAAACTAAAGAGCTTTTACTTTAAACAATTAGTATTATGCGTAGAATTTATTAGAAATAGATATTCTTTGCGCATCAAAATACGAAAATGCTCTAAATTTATCAAAATTAGAAGACAAAAACAATATTTAAAATAAAGAGAGAAATCGAGTGACAAATCTTTATTCGCAAAGACAACAATATAGTTTTTTTTGTTATTTTTTTGTTTAATATCTATTTTTTCTAATATTGTTGTCTTCTCTAGATGCTGCAAATTCTTAAAGCAAATCTCTTGTTAATTAATTCAATAATTGTATGTTTTACGCATGCGAGAATCGAGATAAGAGACAAGAATTAATTGCTAACGTTGTGCACAATCTTAAGAGTTATAGATGCGTTGTTTAACTTCTTAAGAGCAATTTAATTTGTCTTCTATTTAACACTCTAAACATTTCTATTGACAATAACAAAAGTATAGCTTTTGTTGATTTTCTACTTTAGTATTTCTTTAACGTTGTTGTTAATCTTGATCTTATTTATGTAATCTATTGTATAATTGTGCTTCGCATAATTATTTATTGTTGTTAAGATTATATTGTTGTTTAATTGACAAATTTTCTTTAATTTTATTGCGCAAAAAGACACTTGTTATATTGTCTTTGTTTTGTAATTAAAGTTTTCGCTTTTTACTATTAACTTGTTTTAAAATTTGCATTATTAATAGCAAACTTAATTGCTTGTTTTAATAGACTTTCGCGTTTAATTAAGCATCTATATATTAAACATAAAAAGCTAGTAGATATTGTACTTCGTCTTAAATCAATTAACGATCTCGCAAAGCTCGAAAATATATTGTCGAATATTCTTTAAGTTAATCGAAATCGTCAATAGAGTAAAATAGACAAAAAAAAGAAACGAGACAATAGAATCTCTAGCAATAGACAATTGATTGTCGACAATAAAATTTAGTTAACTATTTATCTAGAATTGATTGTTCTTAAGCTTAAAGAAATTATAGAGAGACTACAAGAGATTTATTAAGAGCGACGACAAAATTAATTGACGATAACTATAGATAAGAGAAATAAATAATGTTTAATTTATGTGTAAGAAATAATATAGACAACAACAACAAGATATTTAATGCAAAAAGTAGACTAATCGTTCCGTTCTAACAGTTGGAACCGAATTGCATAAATTATGAAAATACTAACTATATTAGGTTAAAACTTGGCCTAATTAGATATAACTTTCGGGTCGAGTTATAGATTTTGGGGAAAAACCGACCCGAACGATTAGTCTAGTGCCAAAAAGCAGGTAACGACAATAAGATTAATGAAATTCTCGGAAATTTTGGTAGCAGTGTCATCAAAATAAGCGGAGAGACGTAGTTTGCACTAGTAGTATTAAAAATTAAGAACGTCTAAGATTTAGAAGCACTTATATTTGTTATGCGATACAATCTTAATTACTACATTTTACATTAACTAGACTATATTTGTCGCTAGATTTTAATAAGTTTTAATTATCTATAATCAAGATAAATACTAATAGTGTGTTGTACACGTGTGCTAGCATCAAAGCAAAAAAGTTTTTTTTATTTTTTAATTCTGACAAGTTTTCGAGATGCCGCCCTCAAACCTTATGCGAGAAAAAAAAGTTTTGTCACCTTATTGTATGCAATTAGCACCTTGTCGAATTTAGCAGTTGCACGTGATACGGTACATAGTCATGCGAAATAATAAGTAAGTATAAGGTCTGACTACTGAGGCAAGCATTCAAGCATGGTCGCGAAGTGGTCCGCTCCACTTGCAGAGCAATAAGCACCTCCCACGTCTTGCATACATATCCGGGATTGTAGAGTGACGCAATTTGTATGTGGCAGCAGCTACGATCAATCCACATTACTGGAGCCCGCTTATCAGCCACTAATATCACCGTACCTTTTAAGCATGACGGCGACCATCGAATCTAGGTGCACAATCATTCAGAGATCGAAAGAAACTTCGATCTTTGGACGCTACTGATGCAGATTGCCTCCCACGGATGGAATTTCCAGTCTCGCCCCATCCTGACTGAGGTCGATCATCTCGGAATGTACCAGCTCTGTCGGCACATTCCAGCGCCTCCTGAATCAGAGCCCCTCGAATCGCTGCCTTTCCAACCCAAACCTCCTCCAGAGTCTCTTGCCAATCTGCTGCAAGCGCACAGCTCCCATCTTCTGATCAGGATGCGGCTGGTGGATCAAAATAATCTTCTTCACCTGCGCTGACCATTCGAAATCGTTTGCGTCCCACCTGCCTGGCCATCTCCAGAGGCACGGAAAGTCCATTTTGAGCCACCCCGATGCTGACTCTGGAACCCCATTTCACTCATGGTCGCAATGAAATCTACCCATTGAATTGTACCTTCTAGGTCAGATATTGCGGTTGGGAAGAGGAGGCGCAGCGTATCCAGAGATTTGGCCTTTTTGGGGAGAGGGAGCTGAAAGTCTATTGGCTGAGGCTTCGGATCGCGGACGGTTTCAGAATCGGCTATTTCTGGTGTGTTCGAGTCAAGTAGGTTGCTCTCGGGTCGTGTCTTCGGTTTTGGCTAGACTTCTAGGGGAGCGTTTGGTGCCTTCTTGGGCACGTCTTTCGAGGCAGATAGGTGCGGAATTGATGATCGGTCTAACAAGGAATCGGCCTGGGGAAGCTTTATTTTGAGGGCCGATTGGGCAATGCTCTCTAATATCTCGTCGTTCTCCCGCGCGACCATGGCGAGGAATCCTGGCGAGTCATGATGAGACAGCATACGAGCTACGTCATCGATGTCAGAGGCGCTGATGTTGAGTTCACGGTACATATTCGTGAAATTGTTTCTTGCCGTGGACCAAACGTCAAAAAGGCCTTTACGCTGTTGAGTCCTTGTAGTCAGTATTATTGCTTCCAGGCTGGAAAAGAATCGCAAAATGGTGAGTGCTCACTGCACTGTTAGCTCGGTCAAGCCATTGCTCGTTCTATTTTCCACTTGGCATCCGATATCTGTCCAGGTTATGGAAAGCCGTTCCAAAACGAAATTTTCGTGGATTGTCCAAGATTCCTGCTATCTTTATCTTGTGGCGCCATAGTCTCCATGTTGGAGAGTCGCGAGTCTTCATCACCTCTGTAACTGATGTATAGCGAAGAGAAATGGAGGGCCTGTGCATACGTAGCGCAGCCAGGATACGATACGCGGCCGCCATATCTGCGATCCTGTTGTACGTAATAAAGTCGATTTTCCCGCCTTCGGCCGTTCCACACTCGCGCAAGTAGAGGTCAAGTGACTTGAGGATGGTTGCTATGTCGTAGGACCTAAAGGATACGCTGTCAGCTTAAACATCTAGAAAAAGAGAGTTCGCTACTGTGAGATGCGCATGCGCCAGCAGGGTGCACACGGGCTCTCTAAATAAGGCTCGAATGCGTATTCAGAGAAGTGCCTTTACGACACAGCGATGAAATGAACAGATAGTGATGGGTATTGCCAAACCGACTGAACGTGCGAAGGATTACTGATATCATTGAAGGGCCCAAAGGAATCAGACAAGCTCTAATGCTAGCGCATAAGATTTATATGACCCGTTCCATTTGCATTTACGTACCCAATTGATTCGGGCGTCTCTCCAAGTGCTGCGAGGCAGAAGAATATATGATCCGACACGTAGAGTTCTCGGTGGTTGACTTTACTGGCGTCCTTCCGTCTCACAGTCACGGTAGCCTCGTCTCTGCTGACCTGTGAGTGATGGATTTATAGCTGGTCTTACTTAAAAATTCTAGAGCCAATGATACGCGTGACTTACAACACACTGATCGCAACAATCATCAAACCACCGAGAGCCCGATCGTAGGATTCAGGGAGTGGTGAACCGGGTTTGATGTCTTGCTTGTGAGCAATGTATAGGTGTCGCACATACTGCAGCTCTGCCGCGAAGTCGTTCCATTCTTGCGCTTGCGCAACCGAGTTAAAGACCACTCGACCCTCCACCAAATTCGCTTGTTGGTCTTTTGTTATCTTCGATCCTGAAAGTGTGCCGACATTGTAGGTTTTCCAGTAGGTTTTCCAGTAGGAGATAAGCTCATAAAAGTACGTTGGATCTGTTTGAAGAAGCCACAGGTGATCTTGTGTTTCTGCCTGTTTTTCTTGCAGTATTTCCATGAGTTGATTTATCATGCGTTCATCGAAAATAGGAGGAGGAGAGAAGGGTTCCTGTAAGGGCAAAAAATCAGCAAACGACTTTTCTCTAGGCCCTTACATGCACTGGCAAGGTGTATTAAGAAAGAAGATGGTAAGAAGGGCAGATCACCAATCTTTCAGCATCGACTTCTCCGATATCTCACACTGAAATGCTATATTGGAACAATGCTCCCTCTCTTTGTCAAAGGTATCCCTGGTCGCTTAGTCCATCGTCAGCACCTCGAAATTGGGTTTCTGTGGCGCTTACAACACCTGCACCTTTTCCTGGAGGCGCATTGAGGAATGGCGATGCAGGCGAGGTACTTACATTGTAATATGTCATAGCAAACTGCGTCCACGAGAACTCCTTGGGTTCCGAGCGCTTAGCTGTACTACCACCTGAAAGAGAAAGCCTTTGCATTGTTTGCTCTACCATCAAAGTGTTTATGTTCGCTACCATGGAGATGGCAAAGTCGCGAAGGAACCTGGCCAGTAGTGCCTGTGCTTCAAGGATCAGGAGAGCCCTGGGTGCACAATAACAGTCTCCGTTATGCACCAGCAAAACTTGTTTCAGCAATGCGGTCCTACTATGATGTGGATGTCTGAAAGACAGAGTAATTGGGCTAGGCGGAAACAGTTGATGTGGGGGGGCCTTGAGGGCTCATACCAGCAGCTTTGTTGAAGGGACTCCACCTTCCGAATGATTTGCCGTACACTGTGATACAGCCAGCGTTGAATTTCTTTTCAAAAGCGCCGGCAGACCAGCCCAAGAGTAATTGTCGATTGTCGAAGATTACCCATTCCTCTGACATGTGGGCGACACGTTGATATAGCAGACGAAGTAGTTTTTGGTCCATCTTTGGATAAGGTTTCGAAGGTCATGTAAGGCAGTAAGAAAGTCTCTCGATACTGCCGGATCGGTATCGCGTCGACGCACTTGGTTATTTGGAGATCCAAGGACGTGTGGTGGCTCTCGTACATATTTGGTCGCAGCTGCTTCAGATACGTTTTGCGCTTTGTGTTGGACTTCTTCAACCATCGCTTGTGTATAAGGTCTCCGTGTCTATGTAGAACTGACCGAACATTCTGTAGGTCTTCGAAGACACTTGTAAAGAATCCACGAGACAAGGCCGCCGTTTCCGATTCAGTCATTGATCCTTCATATAAGAAGTCCATACTGACCCGCTGCTCGTCCACTGATCGGTACTGCATTACACACCCCAGGCAGTCACAGGGCAGCGTGTAGACGAGATGAGGTCCCTTGCACACGGTTTTACCAGCTGCTTTGGCCCTCCGGTCCATTTCTGTAGGCGTGAGAACCTCCGAAGAATCCACGGAAGAGTCCGCCATGCCCTGCATCGGATTCGAGAGGTAAGCTTGCGACATCATCTGACGTTTGTCTCACGTCGATGGTTTTTTTTCGAAGTTGCAGTTGTGGTAACCAGCTGAAGCCTAGGAAGACGTGGGGCGTCCAGACGCAGCTCCGCGACAAAAGTGTGGGAATCGGCCCTGTGAATGCAACGGAAAGCAGAGTTCAGCGATAGTGAAGCAAGATGAATGAAGCACTCACCTGCCTCGACCGGACCGCAAGTATTGTTTCAATTCCGAACAATAGAGCATACTGGGTGAACTGGCAATCTATCTCAATAGTCATGGTGAGTACACACCGTCTTCGAAGCCAGAATGAAGTCGCCTCCTTCAGCGGTTGCCCCCTTGAATTTTAATGCAGTTGGCAGCCGGGACCAGCTGCGGGGGCTCGATTGATCGAGCAACCATATGCTTCCGTCATAGCTGATGGGTGAGTATGACGTTGGCAATCTACCAGAAAAGCTTTGTCGATGGGGCGTCCGGCACTGTCAGCCTTGCTTCTGGACGTATTATCGCTTTGACCATGAGTTCACATTGGTTGGCCATACCATCACAATTTCGTCTCTACGGCTTTCAGTGACTCCAAGAACAATACTCGCGTGCACAACAGGCCCTCCCAATAGGGATTATGCAAGCTCAAAGGAAATGCGCTGTCCATGTGGGCTTGTTCTCGCTGAAGGGCAAGGTCACTATTGCTGGTGCGTGCCCGAATCCTGTTCTACGGAACACTTGGAGCAGATACTGAATTTTGCTCTCTACCGGACTGTGCTGGAGGCCACGCGCGAGCAATATGCCATTTTCAAATGGGCATACGAGGAGAATGATAAAAGGGAATCTGCATTGCTCTACAAACGCAAATTGACGAAGACAGTAGTGGGTGCTCGTATCCAATGCCACTGGTGATAATTGATGTGTGAAGGTACCAGGGCGGACAGGAAATCTATGTGCTAACAGCGGCGGAAGTAAGTATTGACAAGAATCACATTGAATGATGCATGGACGTCAGTATCATGGCACTCAGCTGATATAAAGGATTGAAAACCCGAGGATGTTCAAACGAAGACAAGTCACAGCCCTAAAGAGAGCCCTGCCTGGACATGTGCAAATACGGCTTAAAAGTGGATGCCCCACCTCCTGCCGCGAGCGCCAGTAGCTTGTCGGCCCGAGGTGGGGGATCCACTGTTAGTGCAGGTGTAGGGCGCTACTGCTTTCGGGACTCGAAACAGGCAGAAAAGATCTGGCAAAGGGCCAGAAAAGATGCGACAAAGATGTTATTTCTATATATAAGATAATTGGGCATCAGCTATCTTGAAAAGTATCTTATTGTCGTTCTAAAAGCGTGCGAAAGAAACTATCAATAATATAAAACTATTAATAGAGTTACTAAAATTGTTTCGAAGTTAATTAACTTTCTTCTATCTAAACAACAAGAGCAAAAAAAGTAAGAAAGCAAATCAAAAGAGTCGAATACAATAAGAAAAGAAGAAAAGAGAAAAATACAATAAACAATTGTTATACTAAATAGTATAGCAAACAATCAAGTATTAATTTTTTAATCTTTCTTATTCTTAATATTAGTTTATTTGTTTTGCAAGACTTTATTATTGCTTTTAAGACTCGAAACAAACAAAAAAAATCTAGCAAAAAATCAAAAAAAATGCGACAAAGATGTTATTTCTATATATAAGATAATTGAATATCGACTATCTCGAAAAGCATCTTATTGTTGCTCTAAAAGCGTGCGAAAGAAATCGTCGATAATATAAAACTATTGACAAAATTACTAGAATTGCTTCGAAGTTAACTAACTCTTTTTAAACTTTAAAACAATATTATTAAAACAAAAACAATAAGAACTAGCAACTCTAATAACAACACAAAGTTTACAAAATTAAATCGAAATTAATCTTAATATAGCGTAGATAAATATTAGACTTTTAATAATCTAAAAATATAATTATAGTCTTTAGTATACTAGAATTGCGTATCTTAATAATTGTATTGCAACAAAAAAAATAACTAATATAATAATTACTATATTCTAAAGAGCAAAACTTTTGACAAAGAATATCGATAATTCTTTTTTTATTAAAGATATCTTTATTAATATTAAATAAAGAATCGACAAAGCAATTAAATACTATAAGAAGTATTCTTTTTAAAGAGACAATTGTACAACTAGCATTGTTAATAACAACAATTCTAAAAATAATATCTTTGCAAAAAGAATTTGTTTTAAAGACAAAAATATTTAGTTCGAGTCTATTTGCAAAAAGTTTAATAGATAATTTAATAATAAATTAATTAGCAAAGTTTACATTATTTAAATTGTGCGTATTCTATATAAATTTGTCTACTCGCAAAAAACTTGCAAAAGCAAGACAAAAAATAATATAAAAAGTAGCGTCTAATTGTATAATTACGTCAAAGATAGATAGAATATTTAATAGAATATCTTGTATAATAATTTTGCGTTTACAAAAAATATTGTCGCTTTAACAATATTTAATATCGCGTATAACGCGAAGAAAAAACAAACTACTAAAAATTGTATAATCGAAATAGCTTTTATCAATATGTTACGCTAGTACTTTCTATAGAGATATTAGAGATAGATTGTACTATCGAAGAGATTTGTAAACGTCTTCAAGCAATATAAGCAATTACTTAATAACAAGAGTTGCAACTATAGACAATTTTTATATTTAATAAATCTTAGAAGAGATTCGATAAACTAGAGTAATAATAAATAAAAATCTATAATAAGTTAAACACAATTTATAAGAAAATCGTATTCGATTTTCTATATATTAAGAAAATACTAATTATTCGCTTTGTTTGTTTGTTAAACATAGCGAACATAGTTGTTCGCAATATTTGTTCGTCAAATATATTAAATATTATACTTCAGTTGCTCGCTTCTTAAGCGTGTTAAACATAATAATAGATTTGTTCAAAAATATAAAATCTAAATTACTAATACAACTTTAATAAGCTTATAATACTATTTCTTTTCTTTAGAGTTTTCGTTTCGAAATTCAATATTTTTTTACTATATTTTCAAGAAAAATTAATACTAGAAATTTCTTCTTTCGAAAAAAGATCTTTTTAATACTTTAGATTTAATATCTTTAGCAATACGTTTTTGTTGTAATTGTACAATATCTAGTAAAATCTATTGTATAAATAATAATTCTAAAAAGTATATAAAATGTATGCAATCTAGTTGTAATTATAATTTGACAATTTCTTTTATATTAATTAAAAAAATCTATAAAAAGCAAATATATTTAAAGAAAGAAGTATACGATATGTGTACAAAGCTAAGTCGACTAGAAAAACAACTAGATTTTCTAAAGAATTAAAAAAAAAAAAAAAATTATAATAAAATAAAAGAATATTAACAATTTAAAGATAAATAAAGTATATTTTGTTAAGTTTGTTACAAAGACTTTCGAATTGCTATTTAATATATTGTTTGAACAATTTTAACTTTCGACTAATTAAAATTAAAATACTATTTTTATATTTTGTTTTAATAAAACTTCTTTAAAAGATTTCGACAACAATTAAAATTCTTCTTTAATTTTTATATATTTTTTAAAATAAAATATTTTTTTTATTTAATTAGATACTTTTGATCTTTTTGTTGTAAAATTTTTTTAATTCCGAATTAATTTTTTTTTTGCAAATAGAAATAAAATGTATTTTATAAAGATGTAATTAAGTTTGTTAACTTCAACAATAAAATATAAAATACTAGAAATATTTTAACATTTTTAGATAAATCAAGTTTGTAGTTGATTAATTTTTTAGTCTTTTTAACAAAAAACAATTTAACTTTAATATAATTTAATTTTTTGTTTAATTTTCTTGTTTTAAGATTTTTTGTAAAAAAATATATCTTATCTCTCTCTTTTAGCTAAGATATTATTTTTCGTTTTTTATTTTAATATTTAATCGACTTTTTTTGCATTTTTAAGATGTTGTTGTTAGACTAACTGTTGGATCGGATTTCAATTCCAACTTTTAAAATCAACTCGATTCGACGATTTCAACATTAGAAATCGACTCGAAATTCAATTCGATTTCTATTATTTTGAAATCGAATCGACTCGACTTGACTCGATTCTTAGTTTTAACATTTGAAATTAAATCGAATTGTTAAAAAATCAAATATAACGTTATTATGTCAAGATTTTCTATTTTTGAAAATACGTTATTATAATGTTGAATTTTTTGCTACAATGTTAAGTAATATGCTTCGACTTAAAAGCTACTTTTGCTTGTATTATTTTAGAATAGCTTACTTATATTAGTTGTTGTTTGTATTACTCTCTTGTATTATTTTTTTGTTTTTAAATTTCTTTTTCGAATTATTAAAAAATATAATTATACTATATTTGTATTCTTGTTTGCAAAATGTCGAATTCTTTAAGAGTTTTAAATTAATTATCGTCTTTAAACAAAAAGAATTTTAGCAAATCTATCTCTCGCAATTTGCTATTTAGTAATTTATATTTTAATTAATTTGCAAGTTAATCTAGTTGAGATTTTTTTACTTTTGGTATTAATATTAGAACAAGATATTTTTACAAGATATTTAACAAGATATCTATCAATTACTTATTGCTTGTTTTGAGAGAGAGAAACAAATATGTTGAATAAAGTTCAAATATTAATACTTAATTTTAAGCATAATAATTACAAACAATTATTAATAACAATATTTTAAACAAAACTTAATCGAAACTTGCCAATCTACGTTAAGCAAAAAAAATTAATACAAAAACACAATTCGAGTTTTGAAACAAATATGTTTAAATAGTTTCGATTGTAAATAGTATTTCAAAAATTATGTATAAAAGTTGCTACAAGATTTTGAATTATTCTATTGCTTACAACTATTCAAGCATATCGAATATAAAAAAATATCTTTTATTTTTCTTTTATTTAAAACGAAAACAATCTTAATTACAAACAACAATTAATCTAGTTTTTAGTTGCATAAATTACAATTAATAATATATATAAATAATATATAACTAACAATTTATTAGAAGAAGAGTTATAGTAATTTGTTATTATTCTTTATTCAAAATAATTGAAAAAATTAACTATATAAGATTTTTGTAAATTTAAATTTGCTTTTTCGAACTATTAACAATTTTAATTTTCGAAAGTTGCTAAAAATATTTTGTTTAAATTTGATACTTTTAAGTTGCATTAAACTATTTAAAATAATTCTCTCAAAATATAATTAAATTTGCAAAAAAATTAAGATAGATCTTAAGAGTGCTTAATATATTTTTATTGCTTTAAATATATAGTTTAGTTTTTAAAAAGTTGTCTATCTAAAAGTTTTAATATATTAAATAGACGTTACATTTTAGTTTCGCAAATATTTTATTAAATTTACTTTTCTTAATATCGAACATATAAATTGTTAATTAATATTAAAGCTTATAAAGATTTTGAAGTTTTTTAAGATTAAAAACAAGTTTCTTGAAATTGTTATTAATAATGCAAGTAATAACAATATACTTAAAAACAAATTTAACAAAATCTTAAATTAACAAGAATTTCAATAGAACAAGCAATAAAATTCTATATTTTGTTTAACTTATATAATTAATCTTGTAACTTAAGATTTTATTTCGACTATAAAATTAGAAGCAACAAATAATAATATTATTATGCAATTAAAAAATAAACAACTTCAAAATATTGCAAAAAGTATAGACTTGTCTAGTATAATTAAAAAAATATTTAAATTTATAATAATGTAAAGAGATAATATATATACTAAATTTATTAGATTTGCGCTCTTATAGTTGTTATCAATAATTTAGCTTAATATTTGCTTCGATTTAGAGTTTTTTAAGAGAAAATTAATAAAAAGTTACAAAAACTAATATAGAATATTTGTATTTGTTGAAACTTTATTTATTTTATACTTTGTCAAATATATTAATTACGCAATTATATTAATCTTTAAATAAAGAAATATTCTTAAAACTCAAAGATTTAACAAGTTAAATTCGACAAAAACAAATAAAACTTAGTTTTGCTTATTAACAATATACTAAATTTTTTCTACAAATACACTTTTATAGTTTTGCGAACAATTAACACAAACATTTATTTAGAATTTCGAATATTTAATACAATATTTAATTATCTTAAATATCTAAAGAAAATAATAAAAATTAATGTTTATTTTTCGAAAAATATTGGACTCAAAACTTGCAATAAAGTTTCGACAAAACTTGCGAAATACTATTCGAAAACAACAAAATTAGACAATATATTATACAATTTTGTTAATATTTTAAATTTTACGCAAAAAGTTAGTCTTTATAAATTGTAAAATAAGAGAGAAAACAACAATACTATTAATTACAAAAACAAATACAAAACAAAATTTAAAAATTATTATCGACATTATTACAATTCGATTGTTGATTTAAAAATAGAAGCGCAAAAAGCAACTATTGTTAAAAAAATAATACAATATAATAATATATATAATCTTTTACTAATATTGATATAGTTTATTGTAATTATTATAAGATTTTTACATTAGCAATCTTAACAATCTTGTTCGATTTAAAATAAAAACAATCGATATCTTTGTATTAATATTGTAGAAAATAAATATTCGATTTAAAAATATTAAAAAGACAATATATTAAACTTTTCAAAGCTAACACAAATAATTCGAAATATACTTTTATGTCTAGTGTTATTAATAGATATTAAATAGACTTTTAGTTTTGCTCGAAAAGTGTGTTGATAAAATTGATCTCAAATAAGTTTGCAAACAATTGAGCAAATTATAATAATTAAGTACTTCAATTGTACTATAGATTTAAACGCAAAAGAGATTGTTCTCAAATTATAAAATATATATTGTAGAGAGAAAAATAACAATTAAGCAATAAATAGAGAAGAAAATTTTTTTATACTAAATTTTAAGATTGTTTTAAATTAGATTTATTTATAGATAAATTAACTTTTAAAAAGAGGATATCTTTAACAATTATAAAAATTATTAGATACTATTAGTAATAATACAAAGAAATAATATATTTAATAAATTAAATTGCTAGAAAAGATTTATTAATAGTAGAATTTCAAAAATTTAAGTTTTAGCTAATACAAAGAACAATTATAATTGTTCGAAAAAAACAATATATTATATTTGCTTAAAAAGAAAAATATAATATTGTTGTAAAATTTTTAGTTTAGAAGATTAAATTGCTCTATAAAATTCTTAACAAAAAGCAAATTTCTTAGCTAAAATATTATATATTTTGCGTAAATAGTTGCAAGATTCGAATCTATAGTACGCGAGATATTAGTTATAATTCTATTATTATAATAGTAATATAAAAAGATAATACACTTACTAGAAAAAAGAGTAATTATAAATATTTTTGTTGCTTTTTGAAATGCTACTAAAGCTAAACTCTAAATACAATAGTTAATTTAATTACACTTATAATTATTAATCTTATTATAAAGAAGTTTACAAACTAGACGCTAAAATACAAGTCGAGAAATAAAAAAGTTAATCGATTTTTAATATTTTCGAATTTTACAAAAAGCAATAGTATTAAGCTTCCACTTTCGTGCATGTTATCGCAAAATATTAGCATATTAGTTAAAAGTGCATTATTTGTTCGCATTATTTTGATTATATCAATATTTCGAATACTCTTTTTTCTAGTACTTTTTTCTTCTTAAGACTTTTTTTTGTCTTTGTTTATTTTATTATGTCTAGATTGAGAAATCAATTTATTGCGAGAAAATTTTGAAATCGATCGAAAAGTTAGTAAATTAAATATATTAATTTTAAATAAGACGTTTTGCATTATTTGTATATATTATCTATTTGTTTTACGCAAACTATCGAAAAAAATAATAAATTTAATAATATTGAAAAAAGATTTATATAAAAAAAAATATATATTGAGTTCGAAACGAAATTCAAAGAAGTTATAGTAAAATAAGCAATAGTTTTGATAATTTTAACTAGTACAAACGTGTCAAAAAATTGCGTAAAAAGAGAGACTTAAATTAATAATTAACAATAAGAGTACGTAATATAAATAACAAAGTAGTTAACAAACATAAACTTGCGTAATGTGTTAACAAGATCAAATATATATTAATATAAAGAAATAACAATCTTGTATTAACAAAAGTTCAAAATAAATATTAGTAAATAAATATTAATTCTAATTTTAATATACATATTTTTTACTTTGTTTTAGTAAAACTATTTGTCAATATATTATTTACAATTTTGTTAATTTTTTCGAATTTTCTACTTTTTAAATTTTGTCGCACTCTACTAGATATTGTAAGAAATTTCTAAATTGCTATATAATTGCATTATCTCTATATATTATTTGTAAAATAAGCTAAGTACACGCACAAATAATAGAAGCGCTATTAATTAACTTAAAAAGTATTGCAAATTGCAATCGCACACAAGAATAAAATAATAATAAAAAGAAGTTGTATCGAAAACAATATAATAATTGCAAAACTATTTTAATTCGATTTAAAAAATTATATAAAACAACTATTTAAAAGCAAGTCTTTGCATCGAATTGTAAATATATAGAGAAAAATATCAAAAATAAGATTGACAAATATCGAATTAATTAAGATTTTTATAGTAATATATTTAGATAATATAATAAAGTATACAATGTTAACAATTTTATAGCAAAATGCTTTAAAAATAAGTTTAGACAAAAAACAAAAAAGAAATTTGCAATCGAGAAAACAAATTAATTTAAAATTATTAAAAAGATATAAAAGTTGCTTAGAAATACAAATGTAACAATAAAATTATTTTTTAAAAAAAAATATATTATTTGAATACATTATTTGTGTTTTATATCTAAGCTAAATAATATTATAATTAAGTGTTAATAATAAACTCAATATTAATAAGAGCTTTTCGATCTATATAAAATTAATTGTAAAAATTATTTAACAACAAATTATTTATTACGATAACTTAAATAATTTAAAAAAAACTAATAATAACAATTTTATAAAATTGTTTGATATCTTTGTTAAAGAATTTGCAATCTTAAACAATACAAAGAAAAAAAATATTTCAAATTTTATTATTTTTAAGATAGAGAATCTCGATAATATAATTAAAGAGAATAATTATAAACAAAAAACTTAATATAAGATTTAAAATAATGTAAAGAAGCTAGATTATAACTACTATCTAGCAACAAATAATAAAAATAACAAAGAAAATAATAAAAGCGAGAACAATAAAAACAATAGCAATAGAATTGATAAAAATAACAACAACAAAAATAATAACAAAATAAAAAATAACTTAGATTAAACTATCTAGAATAATAGTAAAACAAACAAAATTATTAAAATTTTAAATTGATAGCTTTATATATATAGTTTAGAGAGTCTACTATTACAAGAACAATTATAATATGTTATTCTAATACATTACTATATTGTATACTCTATTTTGTTATTTTTTTGTATTATAAAATTATAATTAAAATAGATATTAGAATTGCAATTTATATATAACTTTATTTGATTTTACTCAATTTAAAGACTTTAATTTTTAATAACGCACTAAAAGTATATATTTAATACTTTGATAATTTTACTATTGTTTAAGTATTATTTTTCTATATATAAATAGATAGAATAAGCTTAAATAACAAGTTTTGATAGCTTAGTAATTAAAGCAAATATAATTGTTAATAATTGTTGTCAAATTTGGAAATGCGTTGCAATATTAATATTGAACTAATTATAAATAATATTAATCTATTTAATATTTATATTGTATCGAGAGTTCGAATTTCTTTTGAAGTACAATTAAATTAACTTTTTAAGTTTTAATTCTAAATAGCTCAAATATATTATCTTAATACATTACTAGATAATTTACTATCAAAAGATTATAGAACAAAATATAATTTTCTAGTTTCTACTATTTATTTTAGAATTTCTTTATACTAATACTAAGTCTTAACAATTCGAGTCGATTTTTTAAATCGATTTTTGATTTTAAGTTTGCAATTTAATTCGAATTGTCGATTCCAATATTAGAAATCGAATCGACAATTCGATTCCAACTTTTGAAATCGATTCAATCCAATTTGGGTCGAATACTTGATTCGAACTCGATAATTTGATCCGACGCGATCAGTCTAGTTGTTGTGTATTTTTTTTAGTATTGCTATTTTTTCGATAGCTAATTGCGCAAACAAATGCGTGCGTTTTTTCTCGAAAAGATTTGATTTTTTGCTATAATTGGCGAAGAATAAAGTGATTTTAATAATATTCGAAATCTTTGCATTAAGTGCTAGTTGTACTATAAATAAAAGTAATATTTAATTGTTATAAATGTTGTTAATATAATATTTTAAATATTGTTTAAAACTCTAGTTTGTTTTTTCTATTTAATTATTTATAATTAAGTAATAAACAATAGATATTTAAAGTCTTGTATCTAACATTAAAAGAAATATCTTCTAATAGTTAGATATAAAGAGCTTGTCTCTATTACTAATTAGTCTCTTAAGTATATTGTAATATTGTATAAGCTAATTTAATAATATATATTTTAGTTGTTTTGCAATAAACTTCTTTTTGCATGCAATAATATATATGTACTTAATAAGTTTATTAACTATTACTAGTATCAAATTATATTTATTTTCAATTATTGAATTTGTTGATTTTAACAACTTAATAATAAAGTTTATTGTAACTTTATCTTATAACAATTTAAGTAGTTTTTAATATTAAATTTTGCTATAGCTCGCATACGTACTATATTTGTTCTACTAATAGTTAAAATATTGTTTAATATATATTTCGACAACTTGTTTTATTTGTAAAAACTAACAATATTGACGCAAAAACTAAAGAGTTTTTGTTACTTTTAAGTGCTTTTGCAATAGTTTATTATAGTACTCTTTTATATATTTGTCGATTTTATTAATAAATATTTGAAGTTTTTCTTTTTTTATTAAAAACTTTTTTGTATTATTTTAAAATATTTGTAATATTGTATTTAGTTTGTATTTATTTGTTAATAATAATTTGTTTTTGTTAATTTTAAGTATACTATAATTAAACAATTTTTTTGTTTCTATATAATTACTTTTTTTGTTAAGTGTGTTTGCTCTATTATTATCTTTGTTTAAAGTATACTATATTTTGAACTTGTATTGTTTAAGTTTTTTTAATTATTATATTTGTCTTCTATTAAGCTATTTAATAGTAATAAAGTGCACAAAATTCTTGTAATTTATAAGAATTGTAAATTTAAATAATTTTTTCGTATATACTTTTTATAATTTTAAGAAAACTACTATAACAAATAGTTTTTTATTATAAATATTATAGTTTTGTTCAATTAACAAAAGTTTTTTCGAAAAATATATTATTAAATATTATATGTTTTTATATTTTTAATTAAAATATATTTCGATAACTAAATTTAATGCGTCGATTTCAATTTTGTTTAACAATTGCAAATCGTATATTTTTAATATTAATTTTTTCAAGTATTCTAGTTTAAAATTTTAAAATAATTTCTTTTTTACAAATTTTTATAACTATAACGTATTTTCTTTTGTAAAATTTGTTAATAATATTGTATTTACTAAGTAGTTTTTAATAAATTTCTTATTGTAGTTTATAAAATTTAGAAAGAATTGTACTTTCTTAATATTTGTTAATAGTTTTTATTTTTTAATTGCTTATAGCTTTCCGAAATTTATGCGTACTTTATATTGTTTAACAACAAATTCGAGAAAGTTAATTTTTTTTTGATAAAATTTGTATTTCTTTGACTTAAAATATAAGTTTTTTATATTTAAATATTTTAATACTTTAAAAATATAATTAACATGTTTTTTTAAGATTTTTGAGTAAATTATAATGTTGTTCAAGTATATTATAACAAATTAATTCAAATATTGTTATAATATATTATTAATTATTTTTTAATACGTTGTTAAGACGTTCGTAAATTCAAACAACATTATTATATATTTGTATAATCTATATTGTGTGCAAAAAACTATCTTTTACTTTTTCTTTATTTTTATTTTAATTTAATTGTACGCTTTTCGTAAACTTAGTTTGATAAAATATTTTGCTTCAAATAGTCGATTTTAAAGTTCGCTAATATTAAGTAATAAATATTAATTTTTAATTATAATATTATTTAGCTTTTAATAATCGATATATAGATAAAGAATTTTATTCTTTTTTAATACAAAAAGAATCAAGTATTTTATTTATAATTAGGATTTTGTAATAAATTTTATTTTTTTATTTTTTATTAGATATTCGCGAAGTATTTCGAGCTTTTTCTTAAATAAAATATATATAAATTTAAACGTAAATTGCTTATTTAATTTAAATTTAATTTTGTAATTTTACAATTAATATTTAGAAAAAATCTTTGTTGTTTTTTTTTCTTAAATAAATACTCTTAATTGTTGTAAATTTGTAGTACATACTTTAGCGATTTCTTTGTTGTATTAAATAATTTAAAATTTTTAAAAAATTTATAATTTTATTTATTTATTTTGATCTTGTAATTTAACTAATTTTTACTAGTATTTATTGAGTCGAATTTTGTTAAATTGTTTTTTTGCAAAAATACAAGTTTGCTACTTGCAATCGATTTTCGATTTAATTTTTTATTTATTATCGAACATTATTGATGCGTAGATTAAATATAAATTATATAATTATATTGCGCAAATTTAAGTATTTGTGTATTTTAATTAACTTCTAAATTATATTGCTTTAATTAAAATATTTCTAAAACAATATTATAAATAATTATTTTTACTATATTAAAAATTAGTTTCTTGTAATATTGCTAAATAATTATTAATAATAATTTTGTTTCTTTATTTACTTTTTTATTTTTATTAAATAATAAATTTTTATCTACAATTACTAGATTGTATATATTAGACTTCTTTTAAATAAAATATTTTTCTCTTTTAACAAAAACTTTAGCTATAAAATTACTTATTGTATTAAAATTAATTATTGCAATAAATTATTATTTATTGACTCTAACTAGTATAATAAAATATTATATATATACTATTAAATTTAATTGTTATTATTAAGCTAATATATTGTATTTCTCTAATATATTTTTTATTAAAAAATTTGAAATTTTTCTTGTTTTTGTGTTGCAATTTTTGCTTTGAACGTCTATTTGCGCTAAACTTTTTTTTTATATTAAATTAATAATTTTGACTTTTTAGAGAATTAATTGATTTCTTCTTTATTTTTTAGATAAATCTAGCATAAGTTGTTATAGTATTTTGTTTAACTAAGTGTTGCGTATTTCTTTGCTTTCTTTATTTTTTTTCGAGATAAATTTATATTGCTTAATTGTTGTTCGATTTTATCAAAAATTTCTCTTTTTATAGTAACGTCGCTTTCTAGCGCTTTCTTGTATTTATTTATAGTTTAATTTATCTCTCTTTTTTTTAATAAGTTAGCTAAAGCGTTAAGATAATTCGTAATATTATTTAGATATTTATAAAAGTTTTTTTAATTATATTTGTTGTCTAAGTTTGTTACTAAATAAAAATATAACGTTTTTGATTGTTTCGCTCTTATAATTTTATTAAGTATTTGATTAACTTTTGCATAAATGTAAATATCTTGTCTAATAATATTTTATCTAGAACTTTTTGTAACTAATTTGAATTTTCTATCAAATAGTAGTTGTTGTTCGATTTAGTTTCGAAAATATTTGTCTTTGTGTTAATTTGTTTTCTAATATTGTTTTAGCTATTAAATATCTCTCTTAACATAATATTGATTTGTTAGCAATTTATTAAGTTTTATAATTGGCAATCTTTTGCAAAGTAATTCGATTTATTATATAAATAGTACGTTTTTTAAAATTTGTTATTTTGTTTTTCTTTAAAATTTTTCTTTTTACATTATTAAGTAAAATTTAGTTTTATAGATACAAGTTTATAATAATTAAGATTATTGTACTTCTAATTAGAACAAGATTCTCTTTACTAATATTTAATTGTTAATTCAAAGAAGATTTCTATTTTTTTTCGAAATTAATTGTATTTTTTTTATAGCTCTTTTATATAATTTATTGTCGAAATCGATAACTACTTTAATAAGATTGAATATATCGTTAAAAGTTTTTTTGTTACATATAATTTTAATCCAAAATTGTTTTTAAAATCTTATTAAAATATTATTATAAATACAATATTGTTTTATTTAATTAAATTAATATATTTTTAAAATCTAGTTGCGTAGTTTGTTGCAAAGATTTGTTAAATTAAATATTAAATTATTTTTTTTGCAATTTGTTTTTTGTTAAATATTTCAAACATTTTTCGAAGCTCTCTTTTAAAGTTATTAAAATTGATAAATATTGCACAAAAGTTTTCGCTATTATTTTTTAGATACTTTTGTAAATTTAATTTGAGTTAATACTAGATTCTTTCTCTAAAAAATGTTGATACAAAAATTGTTTTTTGATTTGCTAAAACAAAATAGAAAATAAAATAGATATTTACTTGCATAAACTAGTTCTTTAAATCGATACAATTTTTATAGTAAATATCGAGTTTACTAATTCTAATTTTATTGTCTTTTATAATCGATAATTGACGTAATACTAATAAACTAGTATTCGAAATAGAGACGCGTTAATCTAATATAGATATTCTTAGAATATTTAAAGTATTACATTAATACTTTTTATAAAAATATTAAAGATAAGTTGTGCTATCGAAGAGATTTGTAAACGTCTTTAGACAATATAAGCAATTACTTAATAACAAAAGTTGTAACTATAGACAATTTCTATATTTAATAAATCTTAAAAGAGATTCACTAAATCAAAATAACAATAAATAAAAATCTATAATAAGTTGAACACAATCTATAAAGAAATCGTGTTTAGTTTTCTATATATTAAGAAAATATTAATTGCTTGTTTTGCTTGTTTGTCGAATATAGTAAGCATAATTGCTCGCAATATTTGTTTGTCGAACATATTAAACATTATGCTCAAATTGCTTGCTTCTTAAGCGTGTCGAATATAATAGTAGATTTGCCCAAAGATATAGAATCTAAATTACTAGTATAGCTTTAATAAGTTCGTAACACAATATAAATAAAACGAAAATTGCAAATATAGTCTTTAATAATCTTTGTTTTAATGCGATCGAAACTTAAACAAACAATTTAACTAGCAAAATTTTAAATAGTAACAAGCAAAATACTACAATAAACACAAAGACAACAATATTGCATATAATTTTTAAAGATTGTCGAATATAGATCTCTCGTAGAAGTAGCAAGCTCTTATTATAGAAAAAGAGCTACATTTTGATTTAAAAATATCTTCGCATATTAGAAGTCAAAGAAATTGCGAAAATCTAAATAACAAAATATACTAACTATAAATATTTGTTAACAATAGTTTTGTATTTATCTCGTAAAAACAAATTTGTAAAATTATTTAATTTAGAGTTGATTTAAATCGACTCTATTAATATATTGTTAAAAACAAGAATTATAGCAATATCTCGCAAGAGATTTATAAAGTTGTTATAAATAAATTCTTTATTAAGACTAGCAACAACAACAATGTTATTGCTATAAATAATAATTTTGTTGTCGCAAAAACAAGACAATCAAAGACGAAAAATATAGAAAATTACTCTTATTTTGTAAATATTAATATAAAGAGTCTTGCTTTTAATACAAATAAAATAGCGCTTAAAAAAGATATCAATAGATATATTGTCTTTATATAATATTTAATAACTATCTATATCTTAAAAACTAAACGCATTTGTTTATATATAAGAGATCGATTAAGATACAATAAATTATAGAATCTTAACATTGTTTTAACGCGACAAAAAATAATACTATTAAGCTATATTTCTTGTTATAGAGACAATAATACTATAATATTGTATATTTTTTGTCAAAGAGATATATAAGATTCTTAGAAAAGCGCGTTCTAGTACTACTATTTTAACACAAAAGAATAGAAAGTCTACTAGAATTTTTAAACTTTAATGCAAAACTATCTTTGTTTCTATTGTTACAATAACGAGATTACAAGCTTGTTGCAACTTAATAAAAAACAATTGTGTTTCTATTGTTTTACTATTTATTTCAATATTTAAGAACTTTATCTAATAATTTAATTGTTTCTTTTTTTTATTACTTCGAAGTTCTAGAAGATTGCAAAGCATATTTTATTTTTTTTGATAAAAGAAGATGTTGATAAAAAGTAGTAAAACAACAAAGAAATTGTCTAGATAGTGCAAAAAAATATGTTACTCAAAAAAATATATTAATATTTAATATAAAATTTTTGCAAATAAACCGAAAAAAAAAAGAGACAATTTGTAGCTCAAAAAGTAGAAAATTTTCTATATAAAAAACAAAATTTTACTAAAAATCTAATAGTTATTAATTAGATATTACTATTTTTATATATTTAAAAATATTAACAAGATTTTTTTTAAAAAGTATTATTTTTTGTTTTTATACAATAAGAGTTGCAATAATATTGTTGATCGCAATATATTTAAGAGCTTCTCGATCGCAAGATATACTATTATTAACAAAAATATTTTTAGAAAAGAAAAAATTATAAATATATTTTTAATTATTGTTGTATTTTAACACAAGATCTAATAGTAAATATATATATAAATTAGATAGTAAAGTAGATAATATAGTTAAACAATTTACTTGCAACTACTTATTAACGTTAACAATAAATATATTAGAAGTTTTGTTTGCAAATATATAATTTGTATCTATACAAAAAGTATATAAGTTAATATATTTAATTTTAGCATTTTGCGTAATTATATCTAAAAGAGTAGAAACAAAATATCTATTAAAATATATTTCTAGATATTTGTATTATCTCTTTATTAATAGAGATCTACTTAATAACAATTAGATTTATCTAATAATATTAAATTATATAAAAAATTCTTTAATATAAAGATTAACAAGCTAGATATATTAGAAGACAAAGATAACAACAAAGTTGTCAAATATTATATCTTATTAAGACAACAATTAAGATTGTAAATTTTCTAGCAAAATATATATATATACTTATATTTGCAACTATTATTATTGCTACATTTGTTATATTTGATTTATTAATAACAAGTATTGTTTGTAATAATAAATAATTTATTAAATACAAATATCGAGATATTCTTTGCAAAGCTATCAAAAAGATATAGTTTTTGCGAAAATACTAATAACAATAAAGATTTGAACTACTTTTTAGAGATATTTGTAAGTTTCTACTTTGTCTCAAGATAAAACAATATTTAATATAAAGAATTATTTTAATTTATCTAAATAGCGCAAGTAACAAATTTCTAATAATATAATCTAATAAAGACAAAGATCTTGTAGCTTGTTATACTTATTATATGCTAACAATAGAGAATAATATTTTAATAAAGTTTTTATCTTATTGTTAAATATAAAACAAAGCTAAAAGCAATAAATATATAAATATTAAAAATACAAAGCAAATTTAAAAGACTTTTTGCGTTAAAAAAGTCGATTGCATTTATTGCAACAACAAAAAAAAAATCAACAATAAATTTTATAATATTTTTGATATTTAATTTATTATAAAAGATATTGTTCAAATAATAACACAAAATACTAAAAAATATAACAACAAAACTATTAAATTTAAGCAAAAAGTTTATTATAAAAATATCTATTAATATTCTTAGATTAACAAAAGTTATAGAAGCAAATATACGTATGTTATCTATTATTATATTTTGCAATTAAAGTTTCTAAGCAACAAAAGATTCTCTTCTTGTTATTATTTGCTTTTGTGCAATAATCTTCTTTGTTATTGCTTTAGTTCTAAAATAAAAAGCAACAATCTTGTTGTTTAGAGCAATATCTTGCATAATATTCTTGAATTGTTTTTCTAGATTTCTAAACAATAATAATAATAAAAAACAAAAAAATTATAAAAAATAAGAAAATTATAAAGAAAAAAATAATAATCGACAACAATAAGAGATGTTTCTAAATATTTGTTGCAATAAAGTATTAGATCTTAACTCGAAACAAGCATTTAATTGTGTCTTAAAGACAAGCTTTCTAATACAAGATATACAATAAGCATTAAATGTTTTTTTAGAGAAAACAATATTAGTAGTCTTGTTTTTACGAGATACTATGTCGACGAAATGCGACAATTAAGAGAATAGAGTAAGAGATAAAGAAAATAATTGCAAGACAATAATAGGAAGAAATAATTGCAAGACAATAATAGAAAGAAACAATTACAAGACAATAATATAAAAGAAACAACTACAAAGGCAGTAATATGCGCGATAATCAAAAGAATCAAAAGAGTCGAATACAATAAGAAGAGAAGAAAAGAGGGAAGTGCAATAGGCAATTGTCATACTAAATAGTATGGCAGACGGCCAAGTACTGACCCCTTAATCTCCCTCATCCCCGGCACTAGCCCCCCTGTCCTGCAGGGCTCTTTAGCGAGATCATGTCTAGGGGGACCGGACGATCTTCACTCATCTGCCAGTACAAACGACAGAGTAAAAGCCATCAGCGAATGGGGGTTTGCACGACAGTACAGCTGCAGAGGACCGACGAGTTCCGCCTGTCAATGAGCCTTTCCCCAAGGCAGGGCAGGAACACTCGCAGTACGTGAATTGATGGCCTTCCCCCGGGATGGCCAATTTCATTTCTCTGACTGCGCCCTCTACAACTCGATGTCCCCGAGTCCCCAGTATGCGCGCTTGTCGGCCCACTCCAAATAGGCAGCTTTCGCAACCTCCGATTCCCGTGGGTTAGACTACTCTTTTCGGTTAGTATGTTCAAGAACGATTAGTTCGATCAAATACGGAAAGCAGATAACTTACGCGTGAGTTATCTAATCTAAGTCTGGGTTATTCAAAACTGACCGAGAGCGACAGGTAGGCTAACTTGTTACGAACGCTATTGGTTACTTAATTCTTGTCGAGCTTCTAGCGTCGAGCTCCGTCAAAACTCCGAAGTCTAGTTACAAGAATGGAAGGTGTTTGCATACCTCTTTGGGAATCTAACCCACGGGAATCGGAGGTTGCGAAAGCTGCCTATTGCTCAGCCGCAATCTACTTTCCGCTCGCAGGTTGACCTAGGAATGGGATGCACTACCACCACTTTGTCCCTTACATATCGTACTTTAGATACTCATAATGAGGGTCGGCGCGCTGCTTCTCGTTTGTGGATCTTTAATTGGTCTTAGCAGCGCCCAGATCAAAGCCTGCTATGCTTGGGATGGCTCGTCGTCAGGGAACTTTCCCTGCGATCCAGAGGCCGACGTGAGACTCCCCAATCGCAGTCCGGACCTTCTTCTCTAACACCGAGTATAAGTGAGCGCATGCTGTGGGCCTGGCAGCATCTGCATGACGAGCCTCTACTGCACCTCCCAGTTCAACACCTCCCTCGTGGGCTGCTGCACCGACCGAACATGGAAAAGCAAAGAATGCCCGTATCGCCTAGGTACACTCTTCCAAGCCAAACCTTCAACCTATCCCATCCTAATGCCCCTGATCCAGAACTCAACGAAATCATCGATCCCCTAACGCAGCACTTCAGCTACGCCAACATCGTCACCATCTGCGACGACGGCACCGTCTGCCCCAACCCCAACAACCAGACCTGCTGTACGAAGCACCAAGGGCGAACCGAGCTAAACTACCAGAACCCTGCCCGCCTCCCTGAATCAGTCACTGGCCTTGCGTCCTACTATAGCCAAGCCGGATATACCATCCCGGGCTCCTCGGCCACTGCATCCGTCAAGCTCCACGCCGCGCAGAGCAGCTCCGTCCCTACATCCGCCACGCAATCATCCACCTCTTCTTCGTCAACGCCAACCCAACCCTCCACTGCAGTGACATCTTCCCACACCTCGGCGAAGCAAACACTCAGCCCTGCGCCCTCCTCCTCGGGCTTGAGCACAGGCGCCAAAGCCGGTATCGGCGTCGGTGTGGCCGTCACGGCTATGATCTGCGCTACTGCAGCATTCATATTCTGGATCCGTCGCCGCAAAACCACGGATAATGGGCCAGTGGGGGGATCACACAATGGCGGTGGGTGGCCCTGGCAAGGGAGAGAAGGACCCCAGGGCGCTGCGCCTGCATATTTCTCACCTGAGCTGGGGACTGATTCTGCGAAGTTTGAGGTCGATGGTGCGACAGCGACGCGGCCGAGTGTGCCGCAGGAGCTGGCTAGTGAGGGGGTGCAAAAGCATAATTAAAGTAAATAAGATAATCTGGAATTGTAAGACCAATGACTAGGTAGGGAGCTTAAGCTTATAGAGTAGGACATAGAAAGATATCCCGGACAAATACATAATCCATAGCAGAACCTGCTCTACCACATGTATGTTCATGCTTCCTTCTCATCTTACCTATCCACTCAACCTCAGAATCAGCATCCCTTTTATTCGATAGTGGATGGAGACATCAAGCAAATCCTTCTCGCCAAACATGTCGTTCGCCTCTTGAAACGCTCCAAAGGGGTAAAGAGATATTCGGAAAGGCCAACCATCCATCGTTAAAACCCCCTCAGACCCTCCCTCCCCTTCACCCCGTCCCACCGCCTCCACCTTACCCCTGCGTCTCTTACTAGGCCAGAAGATAGGTCTATATCAGGCACCATGGCTGATCTCCAACCATACGTAACTCTTTCCTACGCTTACAGCACATACCATAGACCCAAAGTGATACCACGACCGACCAAATCCCAGAGTGAGAGAGAGAGTATCACAGCCCAAAAACAAAGGGAGGATGGGATGGAGATTCGTACCCGAGAGTTGAGGTTCGCTACTTGGCATGTCCGTTCTTGGGACCCGGTCTCGATATCAGTATACATGAATCAACCTTTTTCAACCCCTACCCAACTTACGATCCGAAAAACCCAACTGGCTTGCCATCAAGCGTCTTCTTCTCGTGTCCTCTCAGATCAACAATCCCAATATCCCTCACAACAATGTTCCCCATCCCATTCCCCATCCTCGAGCCCAGCTCCCAGCGCCGTCCTTACAGGCAGTCTCGGTATCTAGTCACTTCAATCCTAGAGACTTGCAATCACACCGCGCTTGCAGCTAAAGGGTCAGCTGGCGTCGTGCCGTCATTTGGATTCCTAATCGTCTCCTGTCAGGTCAATGACCTCAATCCCACTTACAACCCTATGTAGCTGGTCAGCGTCCTCAAGGGTTCGAACCCAGCTCCCGGCGCCTTGAGGCGACTCTTGCGACCGAGTCTTCATGCGTGACGGCTTGAAGAAGGATGTCGGTTTCTGAGGCCCGCTTGCAGGCTGCGCAAGGTCGCTTTTCGGCGCGATGAGCTGGGATGTCGCCTTGCGTCGCGGTCGCTGCGGCTCTTTCGACAAGACCGGCAGCGCACGCCTCAGCGCGCCCGTCATCCTCGAGCCCGGTGGTTTCAGAGGGGAAGACACGGCGGGGCTGGCAGTATGGAGCTGCTTTGACGCTGGCAGCTCCCCTTTAACCTTCAACCCATGCCTCACCATCGCAGCGTCCCGCATTTTCTGGGAGGGTCTGTGTGTGTTAGTCGTCGAGCATGATGCTGTTGCGGATGCATACCTTGGTTTAGCACGAAGGCCCTTCCCCAGGTGCTGGCGCGCTTCCCGCACTTCTACGTCTTCGTAGGCCTTGCGGAGGGTTTCGGCGGTGGGTAGGAGGAGGTGTTGGTTGTGGGCGTGGGTGTGCGGGGAGAGGCTATGGCACCCTAGGTGGTAGCAGAGGGGCTCGGGGAAAGAGGGGAAGAAGGGGTCTGGGACGGGTTTTGGGCCTCTGGCTCTGGGGGTTTTGTGATTAGGTTTGGGGGGCGGGGGGCGGGATGAGGGGAGGGGCAGGGGGGGGCCGATGTAGGATGTTAGTGGGAGAGTTTTTGCTGGATGATGAAAGGGTTGGTTGAGTGCTTCCTGCATAGCTGCTGGTTGTGCATCTGCCATTTCTGTGTCGACTTGCTCGTGGAGGCGCTTGGCCATGACGCTTTTGAGGAGAGAGCGGGTAGGCATGGTCTCACAATTTCCTGTGCGTGTTCCGAAGACCTTGTGGAAATTGGAGATTGAACGTGTGGATCAGATGGAATGAGCCACGAAACCTGGCAAAGCTGCTTTCGAAAGCCAAGAAAAGAGATTGTTGGAGAGAGGGAGAGCGAAAATAAACAAAGGCGTTGTATAGGAACCATTTGTCAAAACAAAGGGTGTTGACACCCATTTCTGACACAAACAAAGTGATTGTTACCCAGGGTGACACTGGTTCAGAACACGCCAACGCGTGGTTCTTTAGCTTCGTTCCATCGCCAACAATACCAACAATGAAGGGTATCCAGCGCGTTGACCAGGAACTTTTCGTTTTTTGTTGGCACTCCTTGGAATTGTTTCAGCGATGTGCAACAGAGTGGGCTAACGAGTTTTGATCCGCACAATAGGGTGAATGCTGCTCAATTTGAGCACTTAACCAGCATCAGCCGGAAAACTGGCATTTGACCATTCTATTCAGCCGCTGAGAAGTGCAACATGCTAGCGCATACGAATAATTTAAGTTGGCGTCTTAGCGGAGGCAGGCATGAATATGAAAGGCAACGTTGAGCAATATCGCTATGTCGGTATACGCAGAGACAAGAACAAGGCAACTTTGCTCACAATAGGACTTACGGAATAATTTGTTGAGCATCTAATGATTGGACATAGGGGCTCGACAAGATGATTCGACGTACCTAGACCCATCACAAGGCAAATTGAACACCAATCTCCGATCCCTTTCAATGTATTCACTATAGCTGAAGCGCCTCACACCTGTCGAGTCTTGAAGAGACATAATCTCAACCCTACTAGTCAACCGGATCATAGCCTTGCATAGTTGAGCATTTTTCTCCATTTGTTTGATCCAGTCGTTGGGCCTCATTTCTGACGTCTGTGTCATGACCGTTGCTGGACTCTCGGTCTTCTGTCTCTCACAGGAAGGAGAAAAGAGGAGGTAAGTAGTGGGTGTACAGGAGGGTATTCGGAGTCGCTTTGGTGTACGTTGTATGCCACGATTTAAGTCGTCTAGATTGGTGTTAATGGACACAGCGTAGAGTATAGTTCTGGCTTTGAGCAAGGAATCCATTCACGGGCCGTCAGCCCTGGCTTGTCCTTTGAGGCAGCTGAGGATTTCCGGACTTGCAGAGCCCGTTTCTGGGCCTTAGATTTGGGATCCGCGCTCTGGGCTGCTGGGTGCAAAGTCATAGCAAGTGCCTGTCGGCGATATACGTGCACTCTTCTCGTGCATGGGCTATGATGATGTCGATGAAGAAGGTACAGGACTCGAACATCGATTGAAGAAAAGCTTATCACCTTTAGAGATAAAGACGGGGAACACATCGGTGTGTATGGCAGCGGTCCATTTGGACAAGGTTCTGAGACAGGATTGAAATCTATTGTGGAATAAAGTACAAAGTACCTCGGCTTGACGCTGAGATAACGAGCTGGCTAGACTTGCATAGCATCATGATTGTGACAACAACTTGATTGGGTTGTTTTCCTAGAGGTCGGCGAAGCGATCGAGCCTGATACAGTTCGCCGGCATACACTGGCGCCCTGAGTAAGACCCAGGCCTACAGTTCCCAAATTGGACCGGCTGGATATAGATACACCGACACCTTGAAAAGAAACCGTGCCAGAGCACAAAAGAGAAGCTTCTGGGTGAGAAGGATAGGAGCATCTCAATGGAAAAGGACCCAAGGTCTATCAGGGAGCAGAGAGTCCTCGTACCAAAGAGAGTCGGACAGAATAGACGATGCGGCATTTCGGGAGCGGCGGCCCGGCGGTCCGCTCGGCTATTGGCTTCCTAATCGGATGCCTTTGCTTGGCATCCAATACTTCACTGCGACGAAGGGGGCGACATTCTTGCCTATATTTCTTAGATCCGTGGAATCAATCGACAATGGCAACAAGAAGCTAGGTCTTGCGGTCTGTCGAGCTCTGGGCGAGCACACCGGCTGCACATATATGGTTTGGCTTTTAAGATCAATAAATGGTACGTCGCTAAAAATTGGCTATGATAGGCCCTATGTCGTCCCGGATATTAAGACCCCTTATGTTGGCATTGGATATCAAGGGCCGTTTGTCGGTGATGATCCAGGAGCGTTGCTTGACGCTGCAATTGCGTGATCGTGTCACTTAAGCATTTACGAGACCTACCCGATTCTTTATGGGCAGAATGTCTTTTCATTCTATGATTGGGGCCACATGTATTACTTCGAACGTGCAGGTACGTTTAACGACTCGGTACAACAGTAAACAGCATGTTCACCCAATAGAACAAATGCTATGCTGGTCGCTGAATATGGTTGACGAGTCTGTGCAGGTTGTCTCAAGCCTTTCGGTACAGGCCTGATAGGAGGGTCGAACGGAAGGTTGTCTTTGATCCGCCAGGTGTCGCTCTGCCTACATCCAGAGTGCAGCACTCGAAATCGTACTCCGACAACTTCGATCCAAGACATGAGACTTTGCTGGCAGCGCCTGTTCGCAGAGCCCCAAAGTCTAGCTCTTGAGCACTTTTATCTGGACTGCACCCGGTCAACGGTAGCGATATTCTGGTTTGATTTGGTAAGCCTCCCAAGGTCATCAGGACATTGTTTTGTTAACAGGTCCTCGCAGCTACGGATACATGTCACCGAGTTCAAACACCCGCACTACAAACTTGGTTACAGCAGTCCTCTACGCTTTCAAGAACTCACAGTCAAAGGCTTCGCGCCGACTATTCTGACGGTCGAGGGAACGCCACTTAGGGCTTTCAATTTCTTGGCTCTTCTACCGATTAGTACATTTGAGAGGAGATTCGACATTCAACTTTCGCATAGAGGACCTGTTTAAGATCTTACAGGCACTATCCATCTACACCAAGAAAGAGCTGCAAAGCTTAGCGAATTAAAAAATAATGAACTGCGTAGATGCGAGGTGGCCATGTCTACTAACCTTTTTATCACAGTCGACGCAAAAACCCGAATCCCTTGAATATCACCCTGTGCTGTAGGAAGACCGCAAAGATACGATAACAGGGTTTACTTTATGGTCTAGTCTTTGGTGTAAATCGAGTATGGCGACGATGAAATCCAGAAAGGTGCGAGGTCAAGCAAGTAGATCAATTAGGACATTGCACGAAGATTGTTTATAGCGCCATCGCAGTAACCTTGATATACTTGCGACTTCAGCCTTGTTGATAACGAGAAGTCCAAGCAAAGTTTGTCCAGCTACGTAAAATTTCGAGCAACTGTAGATCGTTACACCGACAGAGCAGGATATCCATCTGTGGGGGTTGTTACTGATCGACAACGAATATCGTCTGCTGATGCTCGGACTTCAATCTGGATACTTTGAGGTTCTTGCAAATACTCATCCAGATTCCTTGTATGATGGGTCTTTCCGAAGTAGGTTTATAGTAGGCGACTGGCCTGCTGGAACTTTGGTAACACCTATTTTAAGACACTGCTTTGGCTTGGGGATGTTCACAACCTGCATTCTGCCGACAGGTTGACTCTGCTTTTTAATCTTTCGCATTCAATTGCAACTTGAACCCATACAGCCCTGGAACATGATGCATCGCAGCCAAATCAGCAAGGCATCGGGCCATATAATCAATAAGAGAAATTGGATATGTTGAGAAAGCTAAGCATGTAGAAGCGCCTATTTTCTTTTGGAATCGTTGGACCGTAGCATGACCAGTCGTTTTGAGGCTCTTAATTTGTCTTGAAGTTGATTCCTTATAACTCCGCCTAGAAGTGTGATGGGATCTTGTCATCCGTATTCGGGGAATTAAAAGGGCTGGAATAGGCTTGGTCAGACCCTAGGCCGACAGGGTGCCAACCCGCAGCACTGACTGAACAGGAAACCAAATGATCTGCGCTACGGAACAACGTCTTGACGGACTGGCGATGGATTGGACGATCAGCGATAACCTATTGCCGAAGCCGCAAAACGTTACAGTGGATCAGCGATATAGTCGGAAACTCCTGAGAGAGAAACAAGAGCCAGGTAAAGTAGCACCCACTGGTGCTAGCGCCTGGGATTATATCGTGCTCTTCCTCACGCTCGATACTGAGCATTCTTCAAGAGGTGTCAAAATTGACAGCCTCGGCAAACTCAGAGATGGTGTTGAAGAATGTAAATTGACGCGCCTGAAATCGGGACCGGGGTAGCTGCCAACACTTCTTGAGTAGTACATAAACCCAGCGGATTTCACAACCCTCATGGCAACATCATGGCACCTTTTGCAGCCAGAATGGCTCGGCGAGTCCAGGAAGCGCCCACTACGGGCGTCAGGAAGCAGAAACGACCTGCAACGAAACTCAGACGTCTCATGTGGAAGAGCCTACCTCCGGAGCTGCTCTACTTGCTAGTTGAACAGACCGAAGGGTCGAAAAACCTCAAAGCATGGTGCGCTGCTACTGCCACATCGGACTCCGTCGGGCTCCACAGCTTCGCTCTTCGGCGGTATCATGGGCGATTCGTGGTCAGTCGCCAGAACCTGGTCTCAGAGCGAACAGTTTGCACTCGCAGAACTTTGGCTTGCATTCATGTCGATACCCATGAGATTCGACGCACCTTATTTCCACCACCAAGCAACATTAATCTACCTCCACTTGGCCGTAGCATCGAGTGCCTAGTACTAAACTTCCAGACGGGTTATACAGGCGGCTCTATGACAATGCCAGAGTTCCGGAAGGTCGAGTTTTCAATGAGACATCTCCTCCCGGAGCTGGAATGCTGCAAAGAAGTCGATCAGTATGGTGATCTTGTGCCTGCCTTGTTTGAAGACATTATTGGATCAATTGACACTACCGTTGAACGACTTTCTGTCCGCAAGCAGAACTCCCACGCGCCACCCCGCCTACTTGGAGGTTTCACAAACCCCAGCAGGTGGCCGACTATAAGCATGGATCTGCCGTTCGAAAGGTTGAGGCGATGCAAGAATATCACAAATCTACAGGTGGGCAACCTCAAGTGTCAGGAGGTACCAAATCTGGTGGTAGCAGTCCGCGACCTCAAGAACCTGCGGAACCTGCACATCGAAGCCGATCCTGGCTTTAACGCTATCACTTGTCGGTTTTTGACTGGTATGTTCCGCACTTATGAACACGTACGCTTGCCGTTGGGATTTCCGACTGCTCTCCGAAGGTTGACCATCATAGATAATGACGATGAGTTTGTATATCGGCGCTCTCGAAACCAGCCAAAGCTGACATTGTCTAGTACTTGTGACTACGACGATGCGAACGAGGACGTTCTTTCGGCGGATGTCATCATGGCTAAGCTTGAAAACCTGGAATATCTGTATCTCGACCTTGGTTGTGCACGTCTTTCCCTTGCACTCTTCAAGCGAATACTGCCGGATCAGCTCCGCCATCTTTCGATAGCATTGCTAAGATTTGCACCGATCGAAGACGCCCATCATGGTATATGGACTATGATCGAGAATGAGCTTCCGAACTTGGAGGAGCTCCAGGTCCTGAACGCTTGGGCATTTCCCGACTTTTTGCGGTCGCTTCGCGCCTTGGGAAAGACCAAGTTTGTTGATGCCGACCAAGTTCTTCTCGCAGATCCGCCCCCGCCGTCAACGACCCTCACGAAGCAAACCGAGCGTAGCCGCAAATCGAAACCACGCGACAAGTTCCATCTGAACACGCGCATTCTGGGCTACGATAACTGGCAACAGCTATGGGGTACGAAATTCGAACATCTCCGTTTGGACCACTGGGACTTCGGGAGGATGACGATCGACAGCATCAGTAATGCATCTGCAGGTCTTCAAAACCTAAAGGTCTTGGTCATAAATGGTGGGCCGAAGTATCCAGACGATGGACACTCGGCATGGACTCTCGACCCCGAGTGGCACCCACATGGTATCCTTGGTAGGCCAGTGCCTTCGGATGTGCCCTTGCCAGAGTATGATGTTGTTAGGAACATTGCGAGACAGGGTTGGGACAAGTTGAGGGTGATAGTGGTAAACGACTATCACTATTGGATTAGGGTCCGTACTTTCTCCAACGATCGCTTGACCAGTTCCATAAAGAGAAGCTAATCTAGAAGGTGACAGCGTGCACGCGATTTTCCAAGGACCAAATGCCCGAGCTGTTCCAAAAGCAAGCTGTACCAATAAGAGAAGCTTTCCGCGACGAGCATTGTCTCAAGAAATTCGAGCAGGTGATGACGCAAAAAGATTGGGACTTCATTCTGCATGGCGAGCCAGTACTACCTGTCAAGGCAAGACCGGATTTTAGGAGAGCGGCGAACAAGGTCGTGTTCTTTAGATAGAATATCGCCTGAATTTCGATGAACAGTGCCCACAAAGCATTAGCGGGGTGGTGGGATCGGCTGTGACTGCAGCTTGCATGTTGGTGTTGGTGTTGGTTTCGAGGTTCTTCAACAGAAGATTTCTAATGAAGTTTGTCCGGGCTTAGAGCAAAGCATGCCGTTCTCAATGTCCAATGAGAAAGTTTTTCAGACTCGTGGACAAATCGATTTTGACGAGATTACGGATTGCCTAGATGACGTGCCCAGCGACATGGGAGGACTTATGATTAAATAGTATCGGCACATGGGATCGCGCTACTTCAGAGCCAGGTCAAAAAGTAAGAGTGTTGGAGTAGATAGATAAAGGCCGAGCAAGATCGAAAGAAAAAAAGAAAATTTTGTTCTGACCGCGATGCGAATCGAACCTTGGGCGGCCCACAATCATCCTATCTGTTGTGGATCAATGCAGTTAGTTTGGAATGATGATTGTGAACTGGTGCCCGTCCTAAGTGCAATGCATGCACCACGGCGCCTAGAACAAGGAGACACCTTTTAATTTCTTTTATGACTTGCCGAATGTGTGACCAATGGCGGGCTTGGATCCGTGAGGATGTTGTCAATGTGTTGCGACTAGAAATGTGGTTACTTACCAACACAGCAGATCACAGAACTAGGAAAGCGGATTTGCATACCGAGCAATTGTTCACTCCCGGTAATAGCAGATAAATTAATCGACCTCCACAAGCTCTCTTTCCCACTAATACCTTTTCATCGCCACTTCCGTTGTTGTTCGAATTGCTTGATACTCGTCAAGAGCGCAGTTCTCGAAGAAGACCTACTGGGAACCGGAAAATTGAAGTCGTCTTAAGTGGTGATACCGTTCCCTCCATGGAACAATGATGGGAGCCTCCATTTTGGTGAAACCTTCTGAACTACAGTGGCGGTATGTCGAACGTTCTGAGCCTAAAGGTTTGGAACGCCGCAACTACAACACGTGTCCATGAAGAATTTCTTATACGTACGAGGTCTATGGCAGCTAGGGTGAGAGATTAACTAGCTTGGAACATTATAGCTGACGCCCTTTAGCAGAAGTATAGGCTCTCCCGCAAGCACACAAGGAGTCCGGACTTCTCATATGCGACCGATGTATTTTAGATGCCATATGACTTCCGCCAGGCCACGAAATTCTGCCCAGGATATCATGCCACGAGGAGGATCTGACAAGCCAGACGCTCACCACCGCACCTAGCAGGTTGATCAGAGGAACACAGCCTAACTGTCCTCCCGCATGGCGTCCATCCGAACATGGCAGCGAAGCATATCCGATGCTCATTGATATACCCGCTCAGAAACCGGGTCAAGGAAGAGTCAGCGACATGCAACACAATGTCACAGGCCTGATCGACCTGTAGTAGCCCAATAAGACCGACACAATTTGCCGACACAGCAGGCCGCCTTGTCAAACATCGGAGACAACCACGGCCCAGTGCTCAACGCGGATGAGACATGGACTACATGGACGCTATTACCATCCTCCAGAGCCCCTTATATATTCCGTCTCTTGATCATGCTCTGGTCCAAGCCGGATCGCAGGATAGGTAGTGGATTGTTGGACCATATCGACTGGGTGCCTCTGCGGCGGGTGAACTTGGGGAGGCGCTGGTTGAGGCTCTACACGGTAGTGATGATCCGATGGGCGATGCTTTCACAGCTACGGAATGATTACTCGCTTTGCCCTTGGTTGAAGGTGTGGCCATTGTGGGCTGCGAGCATATCTTCAAAACCGTCCAGATGTCAAATTCTAAGCGCGCGCATGCGGCAAATAGTCTTGGCACCAACCACGTCGGGAAGCACGATCTTCGTGTGTGCTACTATTACCATACTGTGGGAGACACGATGCGAATTGATGCGATGAACAAGCTTCTGCAACATCCACACCTCCCGTAACATCCTCACGATCCATGGAGATGGATTCCGGGACGTCTCGGATCTAGATCAGAATGGGAAGAGGAAGAGGGACGACGATGCTGAGGATGATGGGACCGCGAGAACAAGGAAGCGTGGCCGGATACCGACGGTCGTTCTTTTTGAGTGGAATGAGACCATGCATGTAGCACTCGCACCAAGAGGTGCTGACCATCCAGCTCACCTTTCCAGAAGCCTTTGTATACTTCACGCTGGGGGACCGAGTAATGTACTTTGATGGGTTGCTCTTTATCTACGGACTTTGACTGGCTAACTTGCTATCAGGCCAGCTCCCTTTATGATAGATTATGCATGGCTTAATCTCGCTGCACTTTCAATCGCTAATGACACCAGAACATACACACCGACACGCTCATGACGGCGTCAGGACCGCCACCACAACGATGGAGTAAAGAAGTCTATCCATTCATCTCGAATGAAGCTGCAATATCCCGCGTCATCAACTCCTTCCGAGAGAAGTCGGTGCCGCAAGCATAAAATCCTGCCACAGAGATCTGTCTCCTCCGTCTAGATCGACACCCTCTGTGTCAACTACTGAGATTCACCTCCATAACCCTGCAACTGGGCCTCAACCCTCACAAACCGCGCTCTTCCTACAGATACCACGGAGATCCATTAGCACGTGACAGTTTCGTTGTCTCGGCAGTCGACCTCATTGGTACCTCCATGTAGTGACCGGACTCAATCTCGGCGTCCACGTCTCTCTTTCGCTCCACGTGCCTACTCAACTCGCCTCTCCATTTCCAGGCCTGATCGTCGGTGATGTATTGGACAAACGGTGGATGCCCAATTTTCGTAACATCATCCCAGCCCAGATCGTTAAACCCCCCAAGCTCACGATGAATGACCAGCTTGTTGCCCCTCCGGAACTCCTTTCGTTCATCAGGTCATTGAAAATGCCGGCCTCGTTTCTCAGGAGAACCCAGTCCTCCTCATGGAGGAGAGCTTTCATCTTCGCTCTCTGCCACTTGTCGCCGAGAGCGTCTGCCAACCACCATAATCGTTTCGAGTGCACCCCGGTGTCGAATTGTTCTATCCAGTAGTAGTGATTGTGAGTCACGACGAAGCGAAGGTTGCGCAATTTCTGCGTACACAGAGCCCTGGCTTCGCCGCTAGCTCCGGGCGCGGCATTGGCTGGAGAAGGTGGTACGGCGATGTTGAAGCTCTTGTTGAAGTTGCGATCGTAACATCAAGAGCGCTTCCTTGAGTGTATTGTAGTGAAAGTAGTGTCGTTGAGAGAAACCTTCTAATAGGAAATTAGTGGTTGAACCTCAACCGATCGCCAAATTGAGATCTACATGGACGGTCGCTGGATCGTTGGCTCAAGGATGGGGCTTGCCAGCGTCCGTATATGCGGTGTACCAAGGCCCATCTATAAGATATACTCATACTGTGAGGACACACAGAACCCTCTATGCCCTGTCCTTCAGTTGTCCTGAAGAAGCATTGACTGCCTGGAAACGAGCTGGCTGCGGCGTGTTGATGACCCCAATGAAAATTTTAGCGTCGTGATTCTGCCATTACTAGATATCTGCGCACTCTAGGCCCCGCGACCGGAGTCTAAGTTCGTCTTTCAAGTTATTCGAAGTAGCAGACTTCCGTTCACAATCGAGCTGCCATATACCTTCACAGGTTTGTCCATCGAAGTCTGTGAAATCGATTCAAGCCTCTGACCATATGCTGGCTCGAAGTCATGCCGTTGCGTTTCGTGATGAGCTGTTGGATTGCTGGAGCAGCACTACGGATTAGCCCTCCAAGAAGAGTCGAGGAGAGTGCAGTGTCTAGAACCCTAGATGTGGACGCAAATAGCTGACTGCCCTGTCAGAATGGATTCTACCTGTGTGTAACAGCTTCACTGCACAGTATAGGATTGATGATTGTGGCGAAAGTCTGCGGAATTCCATATTTGACCATGCTCTGAACCAACACTATAATGGCGTAAGTTTGGGCTGAACTCACCTTTGAAAAGCCATCGACTTCTTGGTACCGTTCCATGTGGCCCTCGACTTCACATCACCGCGCTTGTCGATCTTTGCTGTGTCTTGAATTACTTCTCCGTTGATAGGATAGCTGCGTATCGGCTCGATTCCATGCGCAAGGGTTGTTCATGAGGCGATTTTCATAGATAGAATTTTGGGATTTTCGACGATATGGGGATGCATGCGATGTTGTTCTTCAGTATCGTAAAGGGTTGGCCAGCCAGGGTTTGATGGTTCATAGCCGTCCGCCGTTACATCCCACAGTGCCACCAGGTAACGCACCATAACGATAGAGTAGGTCTCTGCTTGGCTCGATTCCTCGCAACAGACCATATCGCTTAGTAAGTCCTTGGCCCCCCATCGCGGAAGAATCTGAATGCTTCCGGGGCGTGAGGTTGTGGAGCTTTTCGTATATGTATATATCACACCGTGCAGCGGGTTTGCCGCTTTTTCTCCGCTTTTCCTTCCAAGATCAAACCTGTCGAGGCATCTGAGCTTTCTTTGATACCAACTCGCCAGCTGTATCACGCTATTGCTTCGACCTTCTCGCTGTCGAGCCCAAACTTTTCGCCGCGGGCGATAATTCTCTTCAGCATTACTTTTAATCTATCCTTTCGTGGAAGAATCTGAATGCTTCTGGAAGGTAAGTTTGTGGGAATTTCTTGATACATGTATCCTCTCCGGCAGGTCTCTAATCACCGTCAAAAAAAGCTGTCGCCTTTTCCTTCGTTTCTAGAAGTCATCAGTGCTCTTGACTGCTAGTAGAATAACCTCCTTGTTATTCTTCTGTTGATGTGCTCTTTTGGGATCCGTTTGGCCTGTAGTATTGCAAAGTATATTTGTTTGTCCAAAGAAAGCTTTAAGAAGAAATAATATGCAGTCGTCAATAAGCTTCGCTTGCTTCGATACTCGAGATATAATCTGTCGTCTGGAACCGGCATTTGTCGTAACTTGTTTGATGAAGAAGCACCACTCTCTCTATTTCTTATCCTAGGTGAACTTACTATTGCGCTCAAGACCCTGTATAACATACTTCTTCCCTCACGATCTCGGATACCAGGCCCGGTGCTGGAATCGTTTGAAATGAGGCATAGTAATGGAGACCCTCGAAGGATCCCACGGCTAATTGTAGGATATTCAGGGGATAAGAAACACTCGAACAATATTGACACCGAATTGGCTATACGCTGTAATATCTAGTATGAAAGTTCAACAAGCGGAGTGCAAAGATGTAAGATACAGAGTAAAGATTAAATACTCACTTCATAAAAATCACAAGCACGAAAATTCAATCCGAGTGGCCGGCGATTGGACTCTGCTGCACGCACTGAAGAACGATAATCGTTGTCTAAGCTTGGCTTGCTTACGATTCCTACTCGCCAGCTTTATCTCGCTGCTTCTTTGTCTTTGTTACTTGTGAGCCAATCACCTTACTGAGGACTGGCTTAGGAGCCTTCTCAGTTGCCGCTACCTTGTTCTTCTCACGAGAATCCTCATCCATATCCCGATTCCACTTCTCCAACCTTCGTTCACATAAATTAAAAAACGCACTGAAGTGAAGTCTCTTTTGGCTTTTCTCCTCAATCTGGTCACCAGAATGTGGTTATGTAAGAATGCTCGATGACAAGATTCGGGGAGTGGGATTGCTGAAGCGCCCGAAACAACGCCATGCCTAAATAGAATCCAAGCATATACTTCTTCTCAGGATCCTGGACCCTTTGACAGTAAATCGAATGCCCCTTTATATTATAGCTTTCTATTGTAAACTACCAGGCTGGAATCAGAAATTGCTGTAGAAGATGTCGTGAAAGATTTTCGAGAATCCGTTGTAATAGAGCAGATTATAAGAGGGATTAGACTATTGTTGTTTCGTGCTATCGAGGATGTTGCTTTAATATTGAAGAAATTTTGGATGTCGCAAGGCAATCAATAGAAGTGTCGCCACCAGGGAGTTCTTGTGCAAAGGCTCTCTTTTAGAAGATAGATGTCGAAGAGAAATAATAGGAAGATTCATTCGATACTTGTCAGAATATTCTCTTCGGTTCCCGCTGGCTCTGCAGGTTCATGTCGCCCAATTTCTTAGTGTGGCCATATCGCCGGAAGGGAAAGGAGAAGCGAGGAGCTCGATGTTGCTCGAGGAAAACCGTGTTGTTGTGCGCTTGCAGAAGTGGTAGTCTGCGAAGGGGGTGCGATCTTGAATGGAAGCTGTTATAGGAGTGATAGGGCACACGATATTGGACTCGCTCCTCTAAGCTTTTCCAACGCTGTTGTTCTGTTCCACGAAGACAATACGGAATTCGGAGAGTGCGATTGTTGGCTGCCATGATAACCTGTTCGGAAATAACGATTTGGCCTTATTGATGGTTCGCCTCTGTACATATTTTCGATCCATAGCGGTATATTGGAGGCACAAGGACTCTGGACGCCAATCAAACATTCGATAGCGCCAGCCTCAGAAGATACGTCACCTGATTTGACCAAGGTTTGGCCAATGACTGGTATTTCTCCCGTCTGCAAGGCACGCACATTGGCGATAGAGCCAGAATCGAGGCCATGGCGTTTTGGCTTTAGGTTATGTAGTCGTCGCCGCGGAACACTCATTCTGATATTAGCCCGCTTGCGAACTGATAATTGCTTATGAGCGGGGCGGCTTGAGTCGCCTCTTCAAAGGCAGCAAGGAAGTGTTTTTCTTCATCGAAGAGCTTGAAAGGAGAGTGGTAGTAGTGCCGCGCAACTGACGCTTTCTCTTAATCGCTGTCTGAAAGTCCATCAGTGAGAGCGCGTGGATCTGATTGGGAAAGTAATAGAGACCTGGTCGACTATACCCTTGATAGAAGACCCAACAAGGTCTTGATATGGAATTGACACCAAAAGAAACCTTATGCCGAACTTTGGCTTAAGAAGACTTACTTCGCCAAAAGTAATATGGTGACAAGATTGGCAGATACTTGAAGGGCATGCCGTCCTTGTTACGGCGAGGCTTATGCCTGTTATTGTACAATGCATACATTGTCACAGCCAGCAATAGCAGGTAGCACCAGAATAGCTCTTGCAAACCTGGTCTATGCCGTAGATCGCGTGTCTGCTTTTCTTTATGCCGTTGCGAGATGTCGCTGTGCTCGAACCCTAGCGAAAATTCGCATATTCGACCTCGAGGATCGCATCGAATCTATCCGCCTCACGACATAACTGCAGAAAGTCAAAGTAGTCGTGAGCTTCTTGCTCGCTATCGATCCACCGTACTTCGCCGTCCGGCATACGAAATTTCCTACCATCGGCTTGAAGGACTAACCTCTTTCCATTGTTCAATTGTTGTTATCGACCGACTTTTATTCGTGATTAGGTGAGGTTCGGTATATATATATATAAGCTAGATATGCGAACGAGTTGAACTTGAGTGATAGCATGCTGGCAGCAACGAAAGTGAGCTATTGATGGCAATAGAACGAAGAGAAAGGGGGAGATTGAAGTGCAATAAGTGATCGAAAATGGGGTGGAACAAATTGTGGTAGGAGAAATAAGGTGAAATCAAGCTATCGATGGCAATCTTCCGAAGGGAATTACGAAAAGTTCCACTCAACGATCGGATATCAGGAAATCCCAATCAATTTCGCTTGATCGTAAATATAAAGCGGTCCTCCAGTAGAGAATGCTGCTCATCGATCGGACCATCGCTATGTAGATCAATGACACTGCTGTGTAAATCAACGACATCGTTGAACACGTTGAAGATAGAGATGGCGACCTCTTCCTGATATTTCCTCACATGTCAGGAAAGAGATCATTTGCTGCTTGGGTTCCAGAAGAGCTGCCGCCCACTTCACTTGAATGAAGCACTAGGGCCACCATTCTCCTGCGAAAAGCTTTCACTAATTCGAAGCTTGACCAAAATGGCTACCCACAGGATACTCGAAACTAGGAGAAATAATTTCGAGCGCAGTGAGCTGGGGTATCCGCACGGAGCAATAGAAGATCCCACGAAACGGCTACAGTATATGCAGACTTTGTTTCACAGACGAAGCCGGCGTCGACAAGCTCGCTATCTCTTATGAACTTGACGACATAGCGCGCCACCGGTCTGATGAACAGTTGCTCGAATCAATTGACCAGTTCGGTCTCCAGCGACAAAACTCCTATATCGTCGTGCTCCCGGTGGCACATTAAGACCGCCATCTTTGGATACCGCATTTGGCTTATTGGGAAGCCTTTTCCAACCATTCCAATCATGGTATCAACTAGCCGTTCGATTAAACGCTCGTCAGGTACTCACACCTAGATTTCACCAGGCAAAAGACCTGCGCGGGCTGTTCCTGGACTTCGAAGTGCAAAATAGAGAAGTGATGATTCAGGATCGCTGTGTGTTCTGAGACGTTTCTTTAACCAGGAGACTCTACCTTATCCAAGCGAGGGCGAGCTAGATCAACGGACCTAAAGCTTTCGAAAATGATTATCCTGCACCACAATTTCTGAAGATATTTGGACGTAGAAGAGATGCGAAGCGAAGCGAAAAGGTAGTTAAGTTTGTTCTTCCTGTTGTGTTTATTCTCCCTGTTGTTGAAGTGATGAATTGCCGCGTCTCGCTTATTAGCGTTTATAGCTGAGTGAATATTGACAAAGCGGACGCCGAGCATGGTCAAGAATAGACATCCCACAACGTCAGGGGCCAGTCGCAGAAGATACTAACTCACTCACTGCGAGGGAAGATCAGTTGCACGAGGAGACGGACAACTTCCGCATACTTAGGGGACGGACAGACAGTCTAAGTATATAATTAGTTGCCGAAATTTGATCGCGATAGGCGAGCTTGGGATAAATTTGGTGGATATAATTTTGGTATCTACTCAGTGTAGGCTACCTTCGAGAGGAGGTTCTGCCATTCGTTGACTGCCTCTGTACCCGTAGTTCTGCGTGCGCTTCTCTCTAATCGGTATAGATTTATATGTATAGGTCACTGTGGTTACCGTGCGATATATTGTCGGATCAAGTCGCACTTCCTTCGTGTCAAGGTCTTCGCCTTTGAAGAGGTAGGGGTACAGCGCGTGACAGAAGCAGCTGTCTTCGATGAACTGGAGACCTGCTAGTAGAATTCCCCCGTTATTACTTCGTACAGCGGGATGTCCTGGCAAACTCGGAGGGATTGCTCGTTGATTGTCATCTTCGACTCGGAAGCTGGGGTGGGGCTTAGATCCGCCAGAAGAGCTGCTGGATGGGGGTCGAGAGGTGTCGTACCCGCCGTATTGTTCTTCTTCTCTAGATCTTCATGGTTGGCGAAGGTAGGTCTTCGACGACTGCCAAGACCTCGTGGCTTGACGCGTGGGAGTCATTTCATCAACAAACGAGACCTCCAATTTGGTTTCTTTCTCTCTAAATTGTTCTTCATCGTTCGAGAGATAGACAATCAACCAATCAATGCTGATAGGTTATCAGAGAGGCTCTTCAATGACATCCACGGACTCCTATGTCAGGAGATCTAGACAGTAGTCAGCACAGTAAAGTCGTGGATTGCTCACAAGTAAGTATCCAGGGGAATTACCTGCTAACAGCTGGCATGGTGAAGCTTATCATTCCGAGTCGTCAAGCCGAGACGAGTGGATTCCCTTTCTTGTCCTTCTGATTCAGATGCTCCGCGTTAGTCTATGAATAATCGTCACGGGAGCTTCGGTAACCCAGCTCTCGCTGCAGGACCTATGACTACGGTGCTGACCGCTGCCAATGCAAGGCATGCATGGGGGTACTCAAAGACCGAGGAAATGTTATTTGTTGTCGTGAAGCTGACTGGCTTGCTTAACCCCCCCACCCTATGGATGTGCCACCACGAGATACACCCATGATGGCCGAACAGAAGTGTGACTGTTGTATTGTACTATTCATAGATGAGCTCGCACGTCGCCGCCTGATTGATGGATTGCCTATGGTAGAGGCTGTTGCAAAGCTTCATTGCCTTGCGTTCAAGAAGTTCCTCTCACTTTTGTCTCTGGACTCGCTAAGATCGTCTTCATCCTTACTAGTAATCTCGACTAGGAGTTCTTGTTCTGTATATTCATTGTGTATTTGCAAAAATCTTACTATTTGTAGTTTATTTCTCTTGCCCATCGAGGCCTTGATATGATACCACTTCATTGTGGACCGCCAACAAGAAGATTGACGGGATATCACACAATCCCAGAGGGGTCAGCATGTATCTTAACACTTTAGGCGGGCACATCTTTGCGTACCGATTCAGCTAAAACTGACAGTACACCTGCTGAGCTTACTCGAGGCTCGGCCTCGATCGTAAGATCCACCAAGAGTGTTCACCCAAGTGATCTACTTGAATGGCTGAGCGATACCAGTAAACGCGGCCAATAGGTAGTGGAGATGTCTTTCACCGACCAAAAGCCTCTTAAGTGACTGGGTCAAATTTCATGTAGGCTTGATCGAACTCGAACGCCGTTTTAATCGTCCGCCCAGTCTCGAATAATGGATTGTCTGGGCTTCGGGCTCATTGGTATCGGGCTTGAGGAGGTCTAGGCACCTCTGTTGATGATGCCAACCTCTTTCCTCGATCCAAGAACCGAAAAGAGCACGATCTGGCGCTCGAATAAGCAAACTCTGAAGACACGGGCCGCGAATTTGATTTCTTGCGGGGCATTCCCCAAGCCCAGCTTAAAACATCCTCGACAAAGTCTCTAGCGAACTGGACACGCCACTCGTCGTGAGTGGATTATGCTTTGGGAGCCGCCAGCTCTTTATATCTTCGCCACAGGTAGGCATAGTACCCATCCGCGAAAGGCCTTATGTTGTCGATAGACTTGTCCTGGATGTAAATAATCAGCGAACATGGAGTCTATCCAGATTATCTAGACTTTGACAGTGTGCAACGGTAGAGTTTTTGAAGCAGGGAATATGAAGAGGATCGAGAGTTGTTGCGTCAGGGTCTTCTGCATCAATGTCCATTTCCGTCTTTTTTAGGGCGTTGAGCACTTCTGGAACAAATGCAATCTCCGTGGGAAGTGAATCGAGGGTACCTGGCCAGGTGAGTAATCGTGGCTTCTAAAAGCTCGAGATCCACTCTCTCTTATATGGCTTCTTCTTTCCACTTCCTTTCGGCTTTATTTCTTCAGCGGGTAGTGCTGGTTCGTCGTCCAAAAGGTCCACTTCTCTACAATTATCCACACTCTTCTTATTAACGAGCTCTAGCGTCTGCTGCTTCCTCCGCCTCGTGTGAAATTTTCAGATATATAATATATACATATAAATCCTGCTGATGAGTATCAAGAAATAGGAAGATTGTTCCTTCCACGATATAGTCCCGGGAGTTGGAGGCTAGGTTCTCAGTGACGTGCACTGTGGTCGAGCATCAAGCTTATAACAGGAGACCAAGGGTTTTTCTCACATCCTGTGAGGCCAGGCGTTATCGCGCCAATAGCGATATACAGATTGTGTGAACGTATTTAGCGAGCTCAAGCGACCACATTTATAGAGGTCGGAATCGTATATATAGTGATTGTGTCGCAAAGCGTAAATCCAATCCATATAATCTCTTGTCCGATCAGCCTGGTCCATGATTCTCTTCAAGATCCTGGGCAGGACCGCAGAAAGAGTCTGAGACTTCCACTAGAGTACGAGGCGCTTCTTGCTCGAACGACACGTTCCAGAATTGGCGGTGCTGGCCGGCTAGAGTTATGAGGACGAGGATTTGTAACTATGTAGCATCGATGGCAGGGCTATCGATACCATCCTGAAATAAAGTAGAAGCCCATTGTCTAGAAATTACCCATCTGCACAGCCTAGTAGTCAAATCAAAGACACAGCCGACTCGCGCTTGTCTTGGAGCTCAATGACTCCATTAGTGGCGACGTGGTGGGACGAGCCATGGTGGAAGTATCTCTATGTAGCCGATGTGAGCGATATATCAGGAGCGCAGAGCTTACTCACGGGCGAGCTGTCCAGGACTTGAGAGGAGGTGACGCGCGCTTTGGTGCCTCCTGTGCTGGTGCTGTTGAAGCGTATGGTTCGAAATCAGTGGCGTCTTCGCGGAAATTTGCGATTGCTTTAGTCCAGCGTAAACTTCAGCAGTTCAGTTACTAGTGGCAGTGAGGCACGCTAAGCCATACTGAGAGGAGGGGTGGATGGGGGTCTTTCTGCACAGTCGATGTGAGCGACGTACAAGGAGCATGGGATATACTCACGGGCCAACTCTTCAGGACTCGGTGGGGGGAGGAGTCGATAGACAGCTTTCTGGCTTCGACGTTTGGAATCACGTTGAGGTTGCTGAACGATTTTCAACTCTTGGACTCCCTCAATTGCTTGTAATTAACGACGAGCTGTTTGTTGTATCTCCGCCAGCATATCATCTATTCCTTGCTTCAAGCTTGGTTGGCGTTCAAGCAAAAACACGAAGGTGTTTCGCTCGGGGTTGAGTCGTTTCATATAGTCTTTTGCTCTGATGTGGCTATGAAATCTTTGTACATGAGCCGTTTGGTGGTGCTATTAGAGAATATCCTCCCTTTGTTCGTGTCTGGGAGCTTGGAAACCTCAACCCCTCACGCATTATATATATACTCAAACTCCACCGCATGAAACACATTGAATTTCACTTTGGTGTTCAGCACACTAGCCGGCCGGACAAAGGTTCGGAGCTCGAGTTGAGTAAGACCCAATAAAGAGCTAGACAGCCAGATAGCTTGGTCATCTCCCTTGAGGAGTTGTTCGATGGGGTAAACCACACCATAGCTGGAATGGAATTGGGGACGATGAGTGTGAAACTGAGACAGCCGCCTGCGGGTAGGAATCCAATCTTCTTGGCTTACGTTGAAGAAGTGTGCCTTCACAGCTTTCGGGCACCCCTTGTAGTGACATTGTTGATTCCCCGCGCTTTGTTGATTTGTTCATCTTGTCGGTCAACTGAGTAAACATCGCTGCTTTAGTGACACTGAAAGGCATTGGACCTGGATAGTCGCGGTCTTGGACGTAGTTGTATGCGAGCATCATTTGGACTCCCCGTGCTATTTTCCATGATGATGTGGCGGCTTTTGATGTATAAAGCTGTCCATGGTATAACGTTGACATTTTGCCCTAGTCGGAAATCCCAGTCGAGGGTATTGTGAGAAATCTATACAGGATCGTAAATTTATCGCCTACATCATAGAAGTTATTAGCTGAGCAACGGATATGATGGAGTGAGGATGTATACATCGCTTGTATAATGGGATAGATAGCGAAGGCTCTTGGGAGCTCAAAATGCAGCTGCCCTTTCCCAAACGTTCTCTACTGCCTTCCCTGACGCGAGCACAGCTCACAGTGTAGACCTACTCCCTTTCTCGTATCTATAGCGTATTTTCGAACTCCCAAGAACATCGTACTTCGCACGCCATGCCCCTGGTTTTTTCTTGATTCTTGCCGTCCAAAGTAAGTTATCGTAAACAAGAACTGAAGGTAGTCCCGATAGACTCGATAGTCGAAGGGAACAAGTGAAATGCGAGACTCAGCACGAGGTTTAGCGCATCCAGACACTCACATGGTCACAAAGCATAGGATTGGTGAGTTTGATGTCTTTGGATTGGAGAAGCTGAAGGCTCTAGAATCAGTGCTCTTGCAGATCCGATTCCGTGTAGTAGGTACCTTGAGATCGAGGCCCACCGAGGCTAGCATCACTGGGCAATCATACTCGGTAGTTCTTTTCAAGGCCACTATTCTTCTCGTACCAATCTTGGAAGCAAATGTCAGTATCGACTCAATCCGAAGAAGGTTACTGGACTCTTTGGTTCCACAATATGCAAAGTTGTTGCTGTCTTTCAGAGATCGACCGAACAGCGCCTTTAGCAAGGCCTCGGGGGCTTTCCACCATTGGGCAACGAACAAGACTCTGCACACGCCCGAGCTGGGCGTGCCTGACCATGGCATTTGATGCCTGTTTCGAGGCTGCGGCGAGAGCTGTGAAGAAGCATGTGGTATATCGCTCACAAAATTCCTCTCGACTTAAGACCCGCTGTCGCTATCCATCTATCTGCACCATCACTTACAGCATAGAAAACAAGCAATTGAGAAGCCACCCTTTTCGTCGATCAGTGTTTCTCCGCTGATGATGCAACATCATCTGTAGTTCGCCCTGGAGTTGTGGCCATATCTGGTACTTTGAATCTTCTGTCAGATGGTTGAACCAATTCTTGCAGACGGTGACTCCATGTTGATTCCATTCAGCTAGGCCAGTACTGCCTATCACTCGAAGTTGGACGTCAGTCCACCGAAAGTTGTTTCGTGGGAAGGTTAGTTCTTCTCCCTCATAGGCATACTGTCCCAAGGGATCCCCAGGGACGGGCAGGCGGACGCTAGGCTTGAAATTTACCCCATGTTGCAGACACTGGGGAGCAAGCATCCTGTCATTAGTCGAAGCCCTTATGGAGCGTTCATGGTGCAAGATTCGTTCCTGGATCCGACTGTCCACTCCTTCGTCGCCCACGTTCGCTCAGCTTCAACCATGGAAGATCGTATTCATCATTCATCATTCCATGTCCGCCACCCCATGGCTTTCAACGCTCCCAACCGATATTTCTTCCACAAATCCAGAGCAACGCGTATCCGATCCCTGTTGACTCCGACGTAGCGCGCCCGGATACTTTCGGCCACCGCGGCTTGTCCTTGTGCGCGATCTTCCTGTATGGTCGCGAAAAGGAGACCTACCATCTCGTCCTTTGTCACCAAGGGGAGGGACCTGAACGCCCATCGCTGATGCGTCCCCGAGCACGCGAGATCTTCGTTCCCAGCATTTTGGGTTCTATGGCGATATAGGGTTTGGCCGTTGATGGGGACATGGAGGGGCGTCGCGGAGTCTTCGACGCTGGCCCATGAGAGACGGGCATCCAGTTCTTCCATCCATTCTCGTGTCTCCTTATACGCCTGCTGTAGGATATCGGTTCGAGACGGTGGCTCCAATCTCATCTTGACCCCGGGCGTCGGTAGTAGATGCTGCCAAAGGCATGGGCCTGGCTCCAGGGCGCTAAGCACCGCCCTGAGGGAGATCCTTGCCGAGTCGAGATCTGCTGATAAAAAGTAAAAGCAGAGTATATAGTATATGAGTACCGCAATTTCTGTAGAAGGGGTCACTAAGAATTCCAAGGACGGATTGAGATAGATGATCTCTAGAATTAAGACCTGAAGAGATGGTATGCGCGTTTGCACAGCTCGCAGGAATTGGGTGCCATGGCTCTTGCCTCGTATCTCACAACGAAGCTGAATCAATCACCCAGTATCAGGCATCCCTAGAGCCGCCGAAAGATCCAGTCCCGATGCTTCTTCTCCATATCAGCATACCTCTCCACTTTCACAGTCGCAACGGCTGTTCAATATTGGTTGACGCTAACGTCTTCCACATCGGCGGCGACGCGAATCCGCTCGAGCTTCGCAACTCCACGCCGACACTTGATATCGTTCTGTCGACGGATCTCCTCAATTTGGGTAATTGGGCCACTGGTGCCTCAAAGCTTGCCGAGACGTCTCTTGGCTGACTTAGACATGTGGGTGCTGGAGGCTTTGAAGAGTGGTTAGCGGTTGGTCTCTATGGTCTCGACGCTTTGAACTTACAGTTACTTGTAGTCCCCCCATCACCAAAAGATATCTACGACCAAACACCTCTCCGAAGTTGTACAGCACCGAGCGGGACATTTTTTTTTGGAATTCCTTAGAGTTGTTGGGCGTCATGCCCGTAAGACGCTGAATGTAGAAATTTTTGATATAGAAAGTGGTCGAGCTTGCCGGCACCTTGATCAATTCCGCGAGATAGCGATAAATCTCCGATCCGAGGATAGCTGCTTGTATGACAATCCAATTGTACATCTCGATCCAATCTGCCTTTAGGTTCATCTGCATTTCCTCTGTGAATTTCCTTATAATCGGAATCGCCGTGAGCATGAAACCCCAATTCATCCACTGGATAATTTCCTCTGGTTCGTCACTCGGCGCCTCCATTACCACCTGGATCTGGGTCATCGCTCGCGCCGCGTTCGGATCTGCCAGCAAGGCTTGCGATCTTCATGGTATCGACTAAGAGGTTACATCTCAGGTCGCGAGGGACGCTAGGACTGTTTTTTTCTTCTGTGTTCCTTAATCACTGCTAGGATTCCTTTGAGAGGGGTGAAGGATCTATCATCCCGCTTCTACTCTTCACGAGCGGTTAGGAACCCGGCCGTTCCAGTCCGTTCGATCAACGACCACGTAGTATTGCTGGACGCTCCATTCCCGAACAATATCTTCTTCGCCTTCCTTGACCGTCAGACGCTCCTGCGCGTAAGTCGTGGAGTTGATGCGGCAGGAGTCAGATCTATCATCCATGCAGCTCCTCGTACCAGAACTTCAGCAGAGGAGACAGCTCTTGATAGAGAAAGACGGGAAAGATTTCGCGCTACAAGCAATGGAGAACGACGACGGCATAGTAGCAGAAGGAACATTCAAGAAGCTGAGAGTAGAGTTACCGGACCCTGAGCTTTTGATTTTTTCCCTGGTTGTCGCAGTAGTTATATAGCTTAGTATAAGGTATTGTGCGCCTTCTCCAACGGAAGTCGGCATATCGTCGATCTACGCGAGTTCAAGACCGAAAAACGCGATCCAGTCCAGCCTTCATACTTCCAGGCTCTTGATCTGACTCTACTGATTCATAAATATGATTGTAGAGACACCGGCATTGAAGAAGGATCATGAAGTGATGGTTCCAGTCGTCTAAATTTCAGTAAGCTAGAAGCCTAACGCACAGGCACTGATACGGAGACACCGAAAGAAATCAACGCTAGCAGGACAAAGGTAACCGATCAGCAGATATTGACTGCTTTGTGGAATGTGAGTACGAGTGGAGCTGTTAGGGATGATGATTTGTGTGGTCTGAAAATTCTGATCCATGCTCAGACCACTCTGGCCCGCAAGTAGGGAAGAGGTTTGGAGGTAGCTGAAGACCAGCTACACAGTACCAAAGCCTTATGCCTAGACATATGCAATGGCTGATTATTCTGAAACTATTTAAAGATTAGACAAACGATTTTTTCGTAGTGCTCGATCAAGTGTGATCGAAAAGAGCGGGAGATAGAGGGAGCATATAGTATAAGGTAGATGCAATTCGTGAAAGTTCACAGCAGTTGCATGTTGGCGATTAGTCACACCATTTCCTTTCCGGCTTTTCCGGTTCCGTTGGTGCATTTGGTTGGCTCAGCTGTTGAACTCGGTGATTGAGATAATATCCTTCCTGGGGGTGAAGATAGCGATAGCTAGATCCTTTGTATGTGCGTACAATCTCCGAAGTACTATAATCTAAGGAGTGAGCTTTGGCAGATGGTGATGCGAGTCGACGAGACCAATAATATCAATAGTCAAGCAACCAAGAAGACATCGCTCAAATTGGTCATATGTAAGTTCTGGTCTGGAAAACGCTCGCCTTGAGATATCAAAAAACTCTGATGTTTTATACATAGGCCTTTCATATCGCGTATCGAATGAGTATCGCGCATTGCCGCCGGCAATGTCGATCGGAATTTTCAAACATCAGAACATAGGGAATGGATGATCCGAGTGAGACGGATCAAAGCTAGATTCGCTGCGAGTCTGCAGGTATTGAGCGAGGAGCAGAGACAATACCCGCAGAGAGGCGAAAGAAGGAGGCAAGGGTAAGCCGTGAAGCGGCCGTCGCCGAAGTGCAAAGCGTTCTCGAGATAGTGTGGGCAACTGTCAGTGAAGAGTACGTCTGCTGTCGTCTTTGATCAGCAATACATTTATGGTGGTTGAAAAAGTGGTAGATCTTGAATGAGGTAGAAGAGCAATGTTGATCGCAATTGAACCTTGAGACAGCGTTATTACCAATTGCCTACCAGGATTGATATTTGTATGGCGCCGAAGATGTGAGAGTAGCGTATAGAACAATGACGTTATTTTGATGCTTGTCCAGTAGGCTCAAGCGCTCAAGCGAAGCAAGTGATCCTGCAGGCGTTGATGAACCTTGATAGTAGAGAAACGGCGCAATGAGAGCCATTCACATGAACTAAATCTCTGCGACTGATCCGAAGCATCGAGTGCACTTGAGCTGCCTCGCTATCGAACTCGTCCAAATATGGCAATTGTTGTACGCTCGATGCCATTCATGAGGCCATTGCATGTCTTGCTGTTGGGCTGGTGAAGGCTTCGCGTTATGTTTTTCTTCTGAACTCAATGTCCACAAATCTCGGGCTTGCAAGTCTGAGCCACCCGCAATATCCATCAAGTGAGGTAATCTTCAGTACAAACTCTGCGTCCTCTTGTGAGTCGCACTTGGTTTCATCATAATACCGCCTTTCTACGTATCCCAATGTATGCACTTCTGGCAGTAGATTCTCCTCAATCCCATTCTTCTCTTCAGATTCGTACAGACCGAGAATTAGACAATGTCGCACAATGCTGCCAGGGCTTTTATACAGACCAGTTAGTCTTGCGTCACTTTGCACAGTTGATATAGCAATGAGTCTTCTGCGCGTATTCATACATCGTAGACCTTGTCGTCAAGATCGTGGCCGTGCGACTCATGGCAGTTACATAGATTGTAAAAAGGACGGACCCAATTTGGTCATGTAGCACCAGTCGAGAGGATGAGAGAAGAGAACATGCTTGCAGACTGTGACTCGTAGCCGGACATGGTTCTGATTTTTCCCCCCCAGCTGGAGAACCTTGAGCGTTGATGCATGCGGTGAAGACGTATCTGCAATCTAATGAAATCGAAGGTTGCATCATGCCAGTCACTTTGACGTTGTGAAAGATGACTCCAATGGACGACTTAACCTCTCGTAACATGCAACCTAACATATCAAAAGTCGGTTTCCAATAGTACCTAATAGCGGCCTGCGATCACGGCCAATTGTCAGAGCTTGACCAAATTTTGAAATCTCTAGTATATATGGGAAGTAGTTGAGGGAGGTGTCGAGGTCGTGGGCAGGAACCATGCGATCTTTTCCAGGTCAAAGTCTCATAGTGCTCCTGCTGGTCCGGAGAAAAACGTCCGTGAATGGCATGCAACTCAGAACATGTTCTCGGCTCAATGTCTTTGCAGCCAGAAAATCAGCTGGCACGCTGAAACAAGCCGATATCCCTTGAAAAATAGCAGATTCTCCTAGAAGCTCTTTGGTTGGAACAGTATGGTCTCACCGTGCTAGCCTAAGTATCAAGCCCTGAGAGAGTCGTTGCCAGATGAAACTGTTAAAAAGATAAAGAACAACGGTAGGAGAATCTCCTCAAGTAGGCAACTCCGCCGCCAAGCCACGATGAACTCAACGATGAAGACTGAGCTCGAACAATTGAAGAACGGTGAAACTCCATCACACGGTAATCTCACAAACCTAGAGAGGGATAGATTCTGGACTCACACAGTGATTGTATACCCCAGATCGCAAGCTATCAGGACAAGGATGGACTTCGTCTTTATGAGGCGCAATGACCTGTTGGGGTTTCGGAGATCTTCGATTGCTTTAGCACGTAGACAGGTCGACTAGGCTTTTTCAAGGTTTCAGCAACCCGAACATCAAAATTCCGAAATTTTCTAGGAATGCCAAAACCGAAAAGCATGCGCTAGCCAGATTGGGAGGAATGCTAGAATCGAAAGTGCGCTAGCCTGATCAAGGTTCTCCTATAACGGGCGTTGAGGGCACGGCGATTTCGTGCATGGTAAGTGAAGAATAACTTATGGTTTGTGAGATGGACAGCCTGCTTCATGGTTCCATTGCTCGATGAATGAATATGAAGAGAATTCGATGCTATTTGCCGTCATTGCCTCTTGTTGCAAATCCATCGACGGCAGTTCCTCTCATAATAAAATCCTCACCCAGCGCCATCGCTCTTTCCATCCTCGCCTGTTCTTTCGTTTCTCCATGGCGCCGATCAACAGAGGTAGAACAACGTTCGTACTAAATCAATTCATCGCCCGGCCCAACCACGCTGTCGTCAATCGCCCTTCGGATCTCACTCTCTCGATAGGCTGGCCCAAGCCCATCGCACACCGCAACCAGCTTCAGCCGTTCACATACACTCCCCAGATCAACCCTCCCAGCTTTGTAATCCTTATGACTCTGGATCAAGTCCCACATTGCCCCTGTCCCTAGTAGCCTTTCTCCCGTCCCCTCGCTGAACACGATCCTGTGCGTGATCTTCCTATCCGCTATCGCAGCTGAATGGCCGGACGCCAGAGCGGCCTGGAAAGAAGAGGGGGAGTAGATCTGTGGGCCAGGGATGGGGGAGGGCTCGCGCACGGGTGCGGCGGAAGGATGGAAAGGCGGCGCAACAGAGGAGGTGGCACGTAGAATCTCGTTCTGGGTGGCTAGCCGGTCGACTTCGCGTGTCAGGCGCTCCTTCTCGGAGAGTATCTGTGTATTCTTTGCAGAGAGGGAGGAGAGCTTGACTTCAAGATCGCGGACGTGACGTTCCTTTCGCTCGCGGAAGGCGCGTTGGCTGTACGCGGGTCATTGTTAGCCTGCTGAAAAGAAGGTCTTGGGAAGGAGAATCTGGTTTGGGGCACGGCTGAGGCGAGTCGATGTAATGCTCCGGCTCTTCAAAATATGGACGCAGAATGTGAACTGGACAGGAAATATAGGACGCACGCAGCTCTATTCTGCGCCTTCCTCCGATTCTGGGTCGGCGTCAACTCCCTCTCCTCATCGCTACTTCTCCCACCGACGGCCTGCTCGAAACCTTCACCATCTAGCGGTGTGTCGTTAGGGTCGTCTGTAGACAGCGCCCGCGTGAGCGACGGAGCGTGCAATGACTGAGCAGGCGAATGCAATTGGCTTGGGTGGATGAAAGGGTTGGGCTGAAACTGGAAGGTCTGGTCGTCGAAGGCGGCGAAAGCAAATGGGTCTGTGTAAGAGTCCTAGGATACTATGTCAGGGCCAGATTGTAGCTGTTTTTGGAGACAGGAGGAGCGTACAAACGAGTCATTGGCGAAGTCTGCATGGGTAGTGTATGGATGGAGGGGCTTTTGAGGTAGGGTGTAGAAATCATAGGCTTGGGTCTGGGGGAAGTAGGAGTAGTCCATGCCCGCAGAGCTTGGAGGTGCAATGAACGTGGAGGGGTGCACGAGCGGAATGAACAGGTCGGGGTCAAGAAAAGAGACCTTGAAAAATGGAATCGGCTGTATTGAGCCGAAAGATGTGGGACTGTCCGGTACCAGCTCTGCGGGCAAGAGTGGGGGCCGATTGTTGTAGTTCAGCTCACGGTACATGTGAGATGGTTGTCAAGGTCGAGGGAAGAACAAGAGCACAAGGTATGGGGATTCAACGTTATGTAGGATTCTAGTAGGTATGAACATGTTGTCGAGCTTGCACCAGAGCGAGGGGGGTGTATCATTATCAACATTCGAGTATTGCTGCCAAGGTCGAGAAAGACGCTGGAATACTGGTATGCGGGCCAACCTTTGCCAAAGTGGCTTGCCCTGCGAGCCGACATGCCCCCGTCAATAGTAATCAATCCAAAGGAAGAGGCTTGTCTGCAACGACCTCTTTATACTCGGAATGAAAATAGCTGCAGCTCGCAATCAACTCTATTCATCCCTGCCCACACATTTGTTAGAAAGCGCTGATCTTAGGAGAAGCTGCAAACATCTATGATTATAACACTGCATGTAGCGAGCGCGCTCTCCAGTCCAACCTTCAAACATGAGACCGAGGTTTCTGGGGCTGAAGACTTAGTCGGCTAAAGATGTACGGGGTGTGCTGAGGCTCCCACGTCATACATCGACTTGAAGAGTCCCTTATCACAATGTGCAGACTGCAGAGTGCCAAGATGGCCTGCAGTAGCCCGCAGAAGGCCTGTCAATTGTGCTGACAGGCCGCCGCCACACATCGCCGATCTGCCGCGTCCAGCACATGGTTCACGCCCCTCTAAGCCTCATGACGGTGACGATGACGCTGCTAGCATTGACGACGGTGCCGACCGGGTCCTTGGTCGACCAGTTGTCGACTAGGACTGTGAAGGAATCCCTGACTCGGCATTTCACATGGTCTGAAACAAGACTTATGCCTAGACATACCAACAGGATGCAACATGGACTGGCCTTTCACGTAACGATGCCAGTGGAGGTATGTTAGATGTGTCTTCACAATGTAACGTAGGAATGGGTGTAGCCGGCAATAGAGTCCGAGGGAGTTGTGCGTGTTTCAGTCCCAGTCATCGTCGTTATCGGTATGCCGAGCGCTGCTTCTGATGCCAGTCTCTGTTGGGGTGTCGACAACTTCATCAGATCGTGATAGACGATGGTCATTGGCTTTGATCGCTTCTACGCTAACAAGCAGCTGCTCGAGATCTATAAAAGCAATATGAGTGACACGGAAAGGACCGATTGAGGCAGACGTGGACGAACCTTTCAGACTGGTCTGGGTACTGCCAAGCTCCCGAAGAGTGATGACTTGCTTCGTGATATCACGATTTCTGTAGACCAAGATTGTAGGCGTGTTCCTTTCGGGGTAGCCTTCGATGCACATGTCCGCTCGTATCTCGCAGAATTTGACCTCGCCAAACTTGCGAGCCAGCTCCCTCCATAGCTCCGTAAGGATGCGAGACTCAATGTTGGTGCCTAGCGAGGAGGTAAGATGGACAAGAACAAACGACTTCTTGGAGGCTTCGGAGACGTCGCGCGAGTAGTCGGGCTTCTGCAACGGGAAGACTTGATTGTAGATGCTGGCATTGGTAATGTTCGACAGCTCTGCCATGCGTCGCTTCCTACCCTACCGTGTTAGCATACGAGGGCGCCTGTATTGTGTCGAAACCGCACCTGTACACTTCCAGAAAGGCATCGTCTTCCTCATCCTCCAATTCGTGGAGCTCGTCGAGATCTTTGTCCTCTAGCCTGTTCTCATGTGCTTGCTTTCGCGCCTCGATAAGTGCTTCTTGGATTATGGGTGTAGGAGACGGGGGCTTTTCGGGGATGACACCATGCTTGCGGAGGATGTCATTCCTAGAAGAAGGGTCAGTACAGTTCCTTCATATAGCCTGCCTTGGCTCACCATTCTGTATCAGCATCAGGATTGTCGATGGGTACATTCACTTGCTTGTCCATACTGCAGATTGCTGCACTGAGAGTCTCTTGAACCGGGGCATAGGGCCGATGCAAGCTTAATTGCTCGATCCCTGTGACGCTACGGCTTATCACCCGGCCCGAGACAAGGCTGCAACATCATAGTGGGATTCAGCCCTATCAAGCAGCGAGCTAGGTACAGGACACCTTATTCGACGTATCACATACAGAATTTATCAAGCCTGAGAACGCCAATCGCATATGAGGTGACGGGGAATGGGAGAAGCGACAGAATCGATTGTTTTGGCCGGTCGAACTACAATCAGTGCTTGATAAGGGCTAGCCATACACCTTTTGATTTTCACGCATACTCCAGCGAGCCTCAAGGCTCCGAACCTCAAGCTTTTCCACTTCCGCGACCTCTACCAAGAACATGAGCTACGGCAAGAAAGACGAGGATGCCGATCAGGCGGTCTTCAAGGTGGACCGAACTTCTGTCTTCCAAGAAGGTTAGAGACCCACCCTCCGCGGTCAGCCAGCCAACTAAGTAAAATATTCAGCACGTCTTTTCAATACTACACCTGTGTCACCGCGAAAATGTCGAGTCTTGTTGACGAAGATTACTCTGCTTCTTTTCACTGGAGAAAGGTTTCCGCCCAACGAAGCGACGACCCTATTCTTTTCGATTTCCAAGCTCTTTCAAAACAAAGATGCTTCGTTACGGCAGATGGTATACCTCGTCATTAAGGAGCTGGCAGATACTGCCGAGGACGTTATTATGGTTACCAGCAGCATCATGAAGGATGCGGCCGTTGGGAGTGACGTCCTATATCGAGCCAATGCTATACGAGCGCTATGCCGTATAATAGATGTGAGAGGTTCTTTTCGGCATGCGTTTGGTATTATTAACCACTGTCAGGCAACAACCGTGCAAGCGATCGAACGATTAATCAAGACCGCAATCGTCGACAAGACTCCTTCGGTCTCCTCCGCCGCTCTCGTCTCCTCCTACCACCTACTACCGATCGCAAAAGATGTTGTTCGAAGATGGCAGAGCGAAACACAAGAAGCAGCATCTTCATCAAAGTCTTCGGGGGGCTTTTCGCTTGGATTTTCAACATCTGGCCAGCATACTCTACAGCCAATGAGTACAAACCACATGAGCCAGTATCACGCAATCGGTCTCCTGTACCAGATGAGGTCGCACGACCGGATGGCGTTGGTCAAGATGGTGCAGCAGTATGGTGCAGTGGGAGCTGTCAGAAGCGGTCCTGCCACTGTGATGCTGGTGCGAATGGCGGCAAAGTTGATCGAGGATGACACAAGCCTACGAAAACCGATGATGCAGCTCCTTGAAAATTGGCTCAAAGACAAGAGCGAGATGGTAAACTTTGAAGCTGCGAAAGCAATATGTAATGTCCGTGATGTTCAAGACCACGAAATGACCCAAGCTATACACACGCTCCAACGTTTCCTGACCTCGCCTCGAGCTATCACGAAATTCTCTGCTATCCGAATCTTACACACTATCGCCTCCTTCAAGCCGCAGGTCGTACAGACATGCAACCCAGACATCGAGACCCTGATTGCCAATTCAAACCGGTCAATTGCTACTTTCGCTATCACTACTTTACTTAAGACCGGTAATGAGGGCAGCGTGGACAGACTCATGAAGCAGATCTCTAGTTTTATGGCAGATATCACAGACGAATTCAAGATCACCATTGTCGAGGCGATCCGAACACTGTGCTTGAAATTCCCTAGCAAACAGGCCGGGATGCTTACCTTCCTCAGCGGCATCTTGCGTGACGAGGGTGGCTACGAATTTAAGAGGGCGGTTGTTGAAAGCATATTCGATTTGATAAAATTCGTGCCCGGCAGCAAGGAAGACGGTAAGTGATAAACCAATCCTGATTTCCTCCGCTAACACATCTAGCCCTGGCGCATTTATGCGAGTTCATCGAGGACTGTGAGTTCACGAAGCTGGCCGTCCGTATTCTCCATGCGCTCGGAGTCGAGGGACCAAAGACACCCCACCCTACGAAATACATCCGCTACATCTACAACCGCGTCGTTCTTGAGAACGCGCTCGTCCGAGCAGCAGCGGTCACTGCATTGGCCAAATTCGGTATTGGGCAGAAAGACCCTGAGCTCAAGAGAAGCGTTCACGTGCTTCTTACCAGATGCCTTGATGATACCGATGACGAAGTCCGAGATCGAGCAGCCTTGAACTTAAGACTCATGGACGAGGAAGATGAGATGGCCAGCCGTTTCATCAAGAATGGTGTGTTTGGCTCCAGTCCTCTCAAACCACAGTACTAATGCAGCTCAGATTCCATGTTCTCACTATCGACGTTCGAGCATCAGCTGGTTATGTATATAACGGCCGAAGATAAAGCCACATTCGCGACCGCCTTCGACATGTCCAATGTTCCCGTCGTTTCCTACGAACAAGCTCTTGCTGAAGAGCGGACCAAGAAGCTCACCTCCGCGACACCAATCCTCAAAGCTCCCAGCACCGGACCGAAGAAGACGCAAGCAAACGGCACCGCAGACAGGGCCGCTGCCGCCGTGACAGCCGCCCAAAAGCATGCCCAAGCTCTTATGCAAATCCCGGAACTCAAGGCTCATGGAACAGTACTGAGTTCGTCGCCAACTGTCGAGCTTACCGAGTCCGAAACCGAGTACGTTGTCACTGCGATCAAGCATATCTACAAAGACAACGTGGTCATACAATACGATATCAAGAATACGCTGGCCAACACCGTCTTGGAAGAGATCTCCGTCGCTGCCACCCCTTCTGAAGAGGACGAATCGCTAGAAGAAGAATTTGTCGTACCTGTCGCCAAACTCGGAACCGACGAGCTCGGAACAGTCTTTGTCAGCTTCAAGAAAATCGGGGAATCACCTTATCCCATCACCTCCTTCACCAATATTCTCAAATTCACAAGCAAGGAAATCGATCCAACAACCAACGAGCCAGACGAGAGCGGCTACGAGGACGAGTATCAAGTCGAAGACCTCGAGTTGCAGGGCAGTGATTATGTCATGCCAGCGTTTGCCGGGAGCTTTGATCATGTCTGGGAGCAGACTGGCGCTCATGGCGAGGAGGCTTCGGAAACGCTACAACTTAGTAGCACGCAGAGTATTGCAGGTACGCTCACTCATCAACCCCTTTCAAGGTCCAATACTCTTGTCACAGACGCCAATTCACTAATCAACATACAGACGCCACCGAACAACTCGCCAAAGCCCTCTCCCTCCAGCCCCTGGACGGCACAGACGTCGCCCTCTCAACCAGTACACATACCCTCAAACTCTACGGCAAAACGGTGGGCGGCGGCAAGGTGGCAGCTCTTGTGAAGATGGCGTACTCGGCCCGAAGTGGCGTGACGACGAAGATCACGGTCAGAAGCGAGGAGGAAGGTGTTGCGGCTTTGGTCGTCGGGAGTGTTTCGTAGCGGGTCTTGCTCAAAGGGGCTGTATGCTTCCCAGTGGGCTCATCGCTACGAGGAAAGCCTTGTCAAGTTCCTCACTCGATTATTCTGTCATGCTCTCTCCCTCTCTCTCATCGCCCTCGTCTTCGCTGTAAAATTGTTGCCGAAACGGCGCGGAAATTTGGGGATTGGGCGGTAGAGAATATACCCCAAACGGCAGCTCGACTCCTTGCGTAGGTTGCTCGGCAACCTCCCGGTATCAATGCGATGGGAGATAGATCAGTTAGTCGACCGCATGATTACTCGAAGTGGGTGGTGTCTCTTTCCAGATATCTCGGTACCTACCTAGGTAGGGTGGCCCACGAAAATGTGGTTGCCCTCCGAGTCGGGTTAGTCAGCTCCCGCTGCTTTCCTCACCCACCAGGCATCGTCGCGTTACTCTCGACTTACTCTCTTTTATCTTCGCGCATTCATTGCGTAAACATTGCTTTCTTTTGCTCTTTGAACATTCTATTCTTGTAACTCTTAGTGCATTTTGTTGACTCGAAGTCGTCAACTTTAGACGACGAAACTCTAGCAAGATAAAGAGAAGTCAAAGTTGACTTTATAAATTGCAAAACTAGATACAAAGTCTATGTTATGCTTTCTTTTTTGTCTTTTTGTACAAAGCATAACTTGCTACTCTTGTTCTTTCTATTTTTTTCTCTCTACTTGTCTATTATGCTCTAGTTATTGTATTAATTGTTTAGCAATACATTTTTTTTGCTTCTCGCAAATTATTGTTTTACAATGTTTGAATATATTTTCTTTGTATCTCTCTTTCTTTTGCAATTTCGCATTTATGTTTTTTCTTTTATTGTAACTACTTTATTTGTTGTTAACAATATCGAAGAAGAAGTTTTTAAAGAATTTTTTTTAACAAGTTTGTAAAAAGAATTCGAATATTAACAAAACAATTGTTAATAATAGTGCAATTAAAAAGTATATTAAATTTAAGATCGAGAAAAACTATGCACAAATATTGAAGTTATAAAACAAGTAAATTTATTGTTTTAAATTCTAGAACGTTTTAGAAAAAGTTAACAATTATTAAATAAATATACACAAAATTATCTTAATATTAACTTGTACAATTTGAAAATCTTAAAGAACTTTGTAAAAATAATAATATATAATATTAATAATATTTATAATAATTTTAAAGCAAGTAAAAAGTTTGTTCTACAATATTAAAAAGACTTTACAATTAATTAACAAAAATATATTTTTTTTATATTTTTCGAAACAATATAATTTGTTACAAATATTAATATCTTGTAATTTTTGCAACTTGTATTCTAAGTATTAAAACTAATTAACTTGCAATTTATTAAAATTTATTTATATAATAAGTTTAATTTTGTTTACAAAAAACAACTTCGAAGTTACAATATTATTAATTATTTTATTTATTTAAGTACGCAACTCTAGAAGAAAAATTAGCAAATCTACAACAAATCGCAAATTTGTATAAATATATAAATAAAAATCTAGCTTTATATATTTATATTAATTAAAGTAAATAAGTATATCGAATTTATTTATTGTATTAATTTCGATTGAAATCTCTATTATTATATAAGTATTTTTTACAAATTGAAACAAATTCTTCTATAATAATAAAACTAATTAAGAATGTCTTGTATAAAATATAATCTTTAATATCTTTTAAAATAAGCAAAAGAAAATTAAATTTGTTATACAAGTAATGCGAAATACAAAGAATATAATATTGACACTAAAGAAAAGATTTGTCTCTATAGTATCTAAAGCTTCTATATTATTATATCTTTTTTAACAACTAATTTAATAAGCAAATTAAAATATTTTGTATATAAGAATTTAAAGCTACAATTACTTTTTTGCAATTTAATACTTACAATATTGATCAAAGCTATCGCAAATAATATATTTAGAAACTACAATACTATAAAAAAATTATTAAAGATCGAATTGTTAAAGAATAAAATATATTATCTTTAACAAAACAAAAATGTATTTGGCAAACTCTTTTTTTACGTCGTTTTTATTAATAAAATAAAAAAAATTAATATGTTTAGTAGACGTCTAAAAAAGCTAGAAGTGCGCGCTAAATATTTGCAATTTCTTATTATTTACAACTTTAAGACAAAGAATCTATATTTTGTTAATAGAATCTTATTATCTTCTTTTTTAACTTAATTTCTCGAATTAATATAAGTAACAAACAAACTTTATTTAACAACTTAAAGAATAAAATACAATAAATATCGAAACAAACGCATCTATTGCAATTTCTATATATCTAACAATGTTAAAATTGATCTTTAAGAAAACTACTTCGACAACAAATTGCGCAATATTGTAAACAATTGCTTTTGCAAACTAATTTTGTATTGTAATCTAAAATTATAACAAGTACTACTAACTAGAAAGCAATATAAGTTAAAGAACATTTTTAAGTTTGTTATTATCGAAATTAAGATTAACGTTTTAGCTTTAAAAACAAAGATAAATTTTGCTACAAAAGAACGTCGATAGACGTTAATAACAAACAAACAAAAGCTTATAACAAAAAAGTTTAGCAAGTATTAGAAATTTTAATTAAACAAACTTTTAACAAACTTTAATAACGTCAAATTAATAAAATATTATTGCAATTAATTTTATTGCATTTGTTGTCTTATTCTCGAATATAATCGATTAACGTCAAATTTGTTTCTTGTTGCTCTTATTCGAAGTAATAAGAGTCGCTTTATTCTTTGCAATATAATTGCGCTTTGTTAACAAAAGATTAAGATTCTCTTTTGTTCGAACTTAAAGTTTAAAAAATGCACTTGTTTAATAACAAATTATAAATTGAAGCTTAATAGATATATAATTTGTTTGCTCTTAATATTCTCTATATATACGTTCAACAACTAACAAGATTCTTTTTTTATAGAAAATTAATTACTAAAAGATAAAGATATATATACAATTGCTACAAAAAGAAACTCGTAACTAGCTACAACTTTGTCGAGTTATACTTTAATTGCAATAAGTAAATTGTAAACAAGAATATTTAAAACAATTATTATAAGATACACTTAAAGAGATCGAAAACGCTTTTTATCTAATATAATTCTTTTGTCTACAACAAAACTCTCGCTTGCTCTAGATATTGTTCTTTTTGTTTAAGAAATATAGCACTTTTAGCTTTTACACAAATATAGCAATTTCTTGATCGAGAAAAATAAGAAGCATATATTAATAAATATATTAAGATACTTAATAGTTGCAAAGTAATTAAATGCATACATTTAAGACAAAAATACGTCGATATCTTTTTATTTGTTCTAAAGATAAAATTCTATTTTTAAGACATTTATTGCATCGAATTTAACAAAAAAGTTAACAAATATAAATTTAATAACAAAGTAAATACTATATTAATTCGAAAAAAAAGATTTAAATAGATTAAAAATTATAACATAAATATAAAGCTCAACTTTTGATTTTAATTTTTGTATAAATTTATAAATAAGACGACAAAGCTATGCAAACAATACGTTACTAAAATATTAATATCTTCTTTAATCAATTTGAATTGCTTGTTTTTATTTAATATTTTTACAACAAATAAAAGTATAAATATTACAAAAACGCTAACGTTGTTTATTTGCATTAATATATTTAACAAGCTTAATCTTTATCTTCTAGACAAATAAGAAATTATTTAATTTTCGTTCTTATATTTACAACGCTAGTAGCAAAGATATTTTCTCGCACAATGTATTTTATTTATTATTTTCGCTTATATTTTTTGCAATAGCAATCTTTATTTCGTTTATTAATAAAGCTTTATCGCTTTGTCTTTAGATTTGTTATTCAACTATTTTTAATATTTTTATATAAGAAAGTAGAAAATTGCAAATAGACTTAGATTTAATAGATACAATTTAACTTAAAAGAGTTTAGAGTTCGTAATCAATCAATAAAATATTGCTTTTTCTTTTTCTTTAATCTAGCGTATTATTACGTTAATTACTCTAAAAAATTATTTGTTTATTAATTAATAAGTCTCTTCGCTTAATTCGATTTTGCTATATTCGAACTCTTTTAAGATGTTTATCTTAAAAAATTCTTCTTAAGTTAAGAAAATTAAGATTAACTAATACAAAACTAGCTATATTTAAAAGCTTTTAAAAAAACAAATTTAGAAAATCTCTTCTAAAATATAGAGCAACAATTAACAAATTCTTAAAATATATAGTACAAGAAACTCTTAATAAATCTTATAGTCTTATTTGTTCTTTCTTTTAATTACATTAATTTATTTATTATACATAATTTGTTTACTCTACTTTATATATTGTTAAATTCTATAATAGATTAACAAAAACATTAATAAAATTTCTTAAACTTAATTTTATTATTTGTTTTAACTCTTAAAAGTTTAGAGTTCTTAAAACTTATAAAGTTTGTTCTTTTATTTTTAGTTAAATTAACAAACTTAAATGTCTTTTATTCTAATTTAAAATTAGTATAATTAATGTTTTAAAATAACTTTGTTAACTTAAATTCTATTATAAAGAGAAATCTTAATTTTGTCTTCTAAATTTTTTTCTAAATTGAACAATTTTTAAAATTTGTAAAATTTGTCTTGATTTCTAGTATTATATTTCGATTTAACTTTAAGTTTTATAAAATTGTCTTCTATATTAAATATTTTTTCTTTTTTAGTTTTCGACTTTTCATAGTTTGCTTCGATGTTGTTTATATTTTTATTTATTGTTTTTGCAATTTAAATTATTTTTATATTTGTCTTCTTAATAAGTCGAATTTTTTTTATAAAATTTGTTTGTTCGAAAACTTTAATTGCAAACTCAATATTCTTTTTTAATTATTTATAATTTGTCTAATACTTTAATTAATAATTAATAGTATTTTAAATATTGTTAAAGTTTCAATTGTTAAAAGCAAATATTTCGAATCTATATGCGTCGTTATCTTCGTCGAAATATATTAAGAACACTTAATGTTCTATATCGATTTGCGCACTATTAACAAAGTCGAAGAATCTTTAATTTGATTTCAATTTATTAACGCTTTGTATCTTTAACTTATAGCGAAAAATATATAATAATATATTAAATCTAGACATAAAAGATATTTGTTGCACTAAAATCTTTGTCTTAGCAATCGATTATCAATAATTTTTTTAAAAATAAGTTAATTGTTGAAAAATTGTATTTGTTGTTGCGACTCTAAGTAAAACTAATCGAGTTATACTTGTTTTTAGCATCTTTTAATAATTTGAAGTAAAGAGAAATCTTGATAATTTGTAGAGTATTGTTGCGAGAAGAAGTTTCGCGAACCTAGCGTAATACGATTAAAAGAGTCAAATATATAGATTTAGTTCGTATCTAATTTATCCTAAATATCGAGAACTATTTTAATAAATGTAGATCAAAAGATTGTTATTATTTTGCGATTAACTATAAGAATCAAATAGACTTTTCTATAGGAAACAACACGAAACGTAAGACAGTATTATCCTTTTTATCTAACGAATTATAACGATCAACTATTGGACTTTAGATTGAAGACGCGTAACTTAGAGCTTTCTTATCTATTCTTACTATTTACTTATAGAAGAGCTTGATTCGCGTTCAACGTTGCAAAGAGTGCTATGCTTAATAATTGCTATTATATCTAATAACTAAACTTGTGTTTAAAAGTTATAGGAGATGCGAATAGCAAAAGTTTAATTACGCTTCTCTACGAGTACAACAAACATAATAAGTCCTACGTCTTTTTTAAGTACATATTCTTTTGTTCCTCTACAATCAATTACACGTGACTTGATTTGTTCCACTTTCTTATTTATAGCTTAGAAGTTAGATATAGCTTCTAGAAGACTAAGTCTAAAAGCGATAACTTGGGCAACCTAGAGCACTTTTGCGAACGCACACAAACTAAAGAATATGCAAGCCATAAAGTAAAGTCTATTGTTTTTGAATATATTACAAGACACAAGCTTAGAACTTGCATTTTCTATATTCTTTAATATTACAAAAATATCTTAAAAACAAATGCGAACAAGAGACAACATATTAGCGACGCGCTAGATGTCGAGATCAAGTAACGCTTGTTCTTGTTTAAAACTTCTATTATTATTAGTTTATATAACAAGTAGTTATTCGATTGTCTTAAATTGCTTAGTTTTTAGTTGCACAAAACAATTTAAGACTAAATAAGCTAAAAATTGTCTACGCGTCTACTTACAATACTTAAAGAATAAAGATTACAAGAATATATATATTAAAAGATACTTTAATTATTAAAGAACAAAAGTTATCTTTTATATTTGTTTTAATTGTCGTCAAACTTTTAAGAAGAAATTAAGATTAACAAGATATAAGAGCGTTTGTAAGTATTTCTTCGAATCGAGATAACAAGTTGTTAATGTTAAAACGTTAAAATTGCTATTCAAAGTTCTATTGCGCCAAGTGTTACAAGACTTTCAAGTACTTTCTTTTAGAGTATCTTAACAAAGAACGTTGCAAAGCGCAATTAGAATAGACGAAATCTTCTTCTACAAATAAGTTGCTATTTCGAAAGTAATTGTAAATTCGATTGCTAAAATTGTTTCTACAAAGATTGCACAACAAAGCAAATCAATTCGCAATATTTTTGCATTAATTTGTTAATATTAATTTCAAACATTATTGCGCAACATGCTCGACATTCAAGATTAATCGAAATTGCTAAAAATAATATTGTGTTTTCGATTTGTTTAAAGTTAGAAGTTGCATATATAGATAACAATATTAATGCAATTACAATCTTTCGACGAAACAATTCAAACCAAAGCTAGAATGCGTTCTTCAAAGAAGAAACAATAAATTAGTTAAGAAATTCTAAGTCGAAATACAATTTAAATTTGAATTAAGATTTGCTTTCTTATTATTAAACAATTAATCGACAAAGATTAGATGTATTTAAGAATAAATAGCATTTATATCTTAACAATTTCACGAACAAGCGATTAGTATTGTTATTGCTTAACAATTAATTCTAGACTTTTAGTCGCAAGATAAGCTCAAATATTGACAATCGCTATTTTTTGATTAAGACATTTGCATATTCTAGATATACAAACGTACTTCAAACTAGTAATTTAGAGTTAAGCAAAGAACTTTGCATTCTCTTCAATCAAGCATATGCATATAGTACTACGAATCTAGCAAAGAAAGACAATTTTAATCGATTCTTAGTTTTATTATATCAAACATTATACAATAAAAACATACTAGAACTACAAAAAAGAAAATTAGCGACAAAAATATCGTCAAAAAAGCGATAGAGACCAAAAACGAGACTTGTATAGAAATTATATCTTCTTACGCTTCGATTACGCGTCGAAGAGAAACAAGTTGTTGATAATTATTCTCTAGCACGCGACATAAAATTATCTTCGTTCTAGAGCGACAACTTCGCTTCGACATTATCGACAACAAAGAGTCAATAGTCTCTAACGCTAAATTGTATTAACTATAAGATAGTCGAGCAACTTGTAACGAACGCGCAAAATCTAAATTAATTATACAATCTATAGTCTAGAACAAATTAATCGAAACAAGAAATGTTATCGAAACTACTAATGCGAGAGAGACAACAACAAAGCAAAGAATTCGTATCGTATTGTACTAAAGATATTCGACTTATTTTTACAACATTAATATTTGCAATCTTATTTGTTAACAACAAATTTGTTTTTATTTCTAGTTGTAATAACGTTCAAAAATTCTTTTTCAATTGCTTCAAAATAATACATTTATTGTTTTCAACTTAAATTCTATTAATTGCTAAGAAATTATATTATAATATCAAAATATATTTCGAAGACTTTTGTCAAAACATAATCTTCGACAATTATAAGACTCTTCTTAATCTAAATAACGTCAAATTACAAAATAACTTATATAACAAATTCGATTTGTATTGCTTTATTGTTACAATACTTAAAAAAAAAAAATTGTATATCGAATTTTGTTACGCACTTTTTAAAGTCTTTGCTCTTGTTAAACAAATTTTTCGAATTAAATATTTTCGAATTCTAGTCTACTTTTTCGAAGTATTTGTTTATTTTATATAAATTAAACTTCTTAAAATTGCTTCTATTCTTCGTAACTTTATTAAAAAAATATTCGAAAAAATTACTAATAAAAAGCATTCTTAAAGTCGAATTTGTTAACTTCTCAAGAAACTTAACTTAAAGTCTCTTAACTAAGTTATAGCACAAATTTGAAAATATACTACTAATACTTTCAAGAATAAACTCGAAACGTTTAGTTAACTTGTTGTATTTGTTTGTTTTAATTATATAAAGTATATATACAAGTTTAAAGAATATCTTAAAGAAAAACAACTTTTTTAAGATTTTCTTGTTTAATTCGATAATATCTTTAGAGTCTCGATCTTGCAAGTAATGCTAAATCTAGCGCATAATTTAAACAAATAGAAACGTTATAACAAAGTAAAGAAGATAGCGCTAAAAGTCTTTTTGTTGCTTCAACAAAATAAAATATATGCTAAAAGAATTGTCGAGAAGATAGAATATATAAAAATTGTTTCTTACAATCAATTTAATTAAGAGAAGACTCTAATAGTAGAGCAAACTATACGAGAGACAATATAAATAATTGTAAATCAATAAGAAATACAACATTTTTAGATTCTTAAATTTATAAACGTTCTAGAGAGTTAACTACAAGATTGAGATTAAGAGAAGAACGTCAACACACTACGAGAAAAAATAGAAGAATTAATAAGAAAAAATAAAATTGACGAGCAACTTAATGAAATACAAGGCTTGCTTTGTTAAGACAAAATCGAAGAAGCCTAAAATTTATATATTTGTTGAAAGAAATTAATTTAGTAAGCTAACAATCAAGTTAATTCTTATAGATAATTGCATATTTGTATTTACTTTTTGTTAAATTACTTAGATAACTAAGAAGACTATATTAAAGACAAGACGTACTCTAAAATGTGTTTTCTTATATATATTGTTCTTTTTTTTCGTCTTCTCGAAAATTAAATAAAAGGCTATTAATCTTGTAATTAGAATCAATCAACTATAGTTGTTTAAATTAACAACTCTTTTATATATAAAACTGCTAAATTGCCCAAATATAATAAAGAGTCTTATAGTTATCTAATAGTCTCCCTATACTTTTTGTAGCAATATTAGCTTCAACTAACTACACAACGTTTATCTTTATCTTCTTCTTCAAAGATATCAATTATCGCTTTACTCTTTACAAACACTAGCTTATTAACTTTGTTCGTAATATATTTGATTCGCTTTCAAGTCTTTAAGCTCCCAATATTTGTATCAAATTCCCAAATTCGCATTCGTTAATAAAAACGCTTTTTGTTAAACAAATTATATTTCTCAAATTTATTGCTATCTTTATAGCATAGTTAAGAGCTAAATTAAGAGATTTTGTTGTTATCTTGTTGCGTTTGTTGTAAAAGCAAAGCGCAAAAGTTATTTACGTAATTGTGCTTGCAATCTAATGCTAATATATCTTCTTTAATTAAAGCGTTGTAAAGATAGAAATTGAAGCTAGAGCTCTTAATCAATTCTCTTCGATAATTATTATATATACTAAGACAACAATATTTAAACTTAAGAAAAAAGATATATAAAAAAGCAAAAAACAAATAGAAGCAACTATTGTTATTATTTTTCTTATATGCGCTTTGTTGCGCTTAAGAAGCGTTTAGAAATCAATTAATTTAACTTTGCTTAATAGAGTTGTAGTCGAGATTGTATATTAAGCTCGATATTTAATCGTACGAATTCAAAAAATATAAAGTTAACAACAAAAGTTATAACAAGACAAAAACTAGAACTTGAAGATAAAAGTTATTTATATTGTCGACTTGCTCTAAGCTTAACTCGCAAAAATTAAAGAATAAATTTTCAAATATTAATATCTATGTCGCGTCTATAATTTAGTTGACAAAAAATGTACAACTATTATTGTTAAGATGCAATTTATAGAATTGTATAACTATTTTGCGAAGCAAAGCAATCTATATTATTTGCGTAAGTACGACAACTTCAAGTATATTGTCGATTGCTAACTCTATATATTGACTACTTTATAAAAGAAGTTACTTACGTAACAATGTATAAATACTCTTACTATTATAATTGTCAAAGACAACTACAAATAAAATCGAACGCTCAATAATAAAAACAATTATTTTAAAGAGAGCAAATTAACTATCGAAAATATTGTAATGCAACTAATCTCTAATAAGAATTACAAAATCTAGTTTCTCGACATTTAAGATCTTTTTAATAAATTGTATTATAAGTAAATTAATCTCGCTCTTTAATAGATAATTCTTATAGATATTAATAATATTTTTGCAAATCTTAACATTAATTATTATGTGCATGTTAGAGATTTGAACAATCTTAAATTTGTTATTCTCTCTAACTCTTAAAGTTGCTCAAGTATTTAGTCTCGACTTAACTCTATCGCGAAGTACGTTTAGTCTTGCAATTAATATCTTTAACTAAACGTTAAATTGAAGCAATAATTGCATAAGAGTTTATTGTAATCGTAAGTTAACAATATCTATATTAAAAAAAATATTTATCTCTATTACAATCTAATCAATCTTGTCAAAAAACTTGCTTCTTAATATTTAAATTTTATTAAGTTGACTCTTTTATAAATAATCTAAGCTTGAATTAAATTCGCTAACTTTAATATCTATAATTAGCAAATTCTTTGCTACAAGCTCTTTCTTATTTGCTAGCGCTATATATAATTATGCACGCTACTAAGATATATATAGATATAGATCTTTTTCTACGCGATGTTATATGCGCGAGTTTAGTTCACAAGTAAAAGAAGAAACTATCGAAGAGAAGATGCACACAATCAAATTTGTAACAACTAGATAAGCAACAACAATCGTAATATAAAAAGTAAACAATATTGTCGCTTTAAAGAGCAAGATTTGAAAAAACTTAAAAGTACAAAGTATTATAGTTAGTATTATTAATGCAATCGCAAAATGACATTTTAAGCTATAGAAGAACATATAAAGTTAGCGTTGAACTCTAGTTCAAAATAAGATTAATAAGACGATAACAAAGTGAAGATTTGTATAATCTCTTTATTGTCTTATCTAAGACTCTTAATTCTTAGTTAAAGATATCTTGAAAGTAAAAAGAAGATTTAAATGTAATACTATTCGCAAAGACTAAATTGAAAGAAAGTTTTGTCAACTTTGTCTAAAGAAATTAATTAAGATTTATTCTAGCTAAATCTAATTAGTAAACAATAGAATCTTAAGAACGTTATCTAAAGTCGACTTCTTTCTTAAGCTCTATTCTATTATATAATAATACTAAGAGAAACGTAGAATATAAATAATAAATACGTTGTTGTAAGCGTTGCTATTAGAAAGGAAGTCGATCAAAATTCGAAAAAGCTTTTTGGACAAACTTTAATACGTTGTGCAATTTTTAAAGATAACAATCGAAATCTCTTTTGTTTGTTTAACAAAACTTCAATTATTATTGTATACAAAATTCTAGTACAACAAGAAAAATAAATATTATTGTTAATTTTATATATATGCACAATATTAAACTTAAATTACTTTGACAAATAAGAATTGTACAAGACAAGATTTAACAAATAAGAAACAAATTGCTTTTAAAAGATCGAATTTAAATTAAGCAAAATAAAATTAATAAAGTTGTTGCACAATATTGTTAAATAATTTAATACAACTTATAGATCTTATTTAAATTATTTAGAAATAATTTAAGAATATAAATATATTTTTGTCGAAATTTTGCTCTTATCTAAGTATATATAAGAAATAATTTATTACAAAGTAGATATTTAACGTTTTTGCAAAATCGATATTAATTGATTATATAAAGCACTTCTTTGTTTAACTAAAGATATTTGTTGTTGTTATAGTTGCATTTTGTTATATTAATACTTGTACACTTTTATGCTTTAAAGCAATCTAAGTTATTACGTTATTAATATTGTAAAATTAAATATTATTAAAATGCGTTATATATTAGTCTTTTGCGATTAAAAAAGCTTCGATACAAATTATACAACTTACAACTCTAACAATAAATTTAAAAAGATAAGTTTTGAAAAATTATTTTTAAACAATAATTATTAATTAGCTCGAACTAAACGTAATACAAAAATAATAGATTTTGTAATATATTAATGTTGGCGTAACTTATTGTAGTTCATAGACATAATTATTGTTTTATAAAAATTAGTATTTGTTATTTCTTGTTAAGAAAATCTTAGATCTCGAATAAAAAAAGTTTGTATCTAAAGATTTTTAAAATACTTCTTTTGTTTAATCTTATTTTTATAATATCTTTGTTTTAGTCTTTAAAATAAGTTAGAATCGAACGCTCTAAGAGTTGCGTTTTATGTCTTCAATAATATATAGAATTTTAAATAATTTTGTCGATCTTAATAGTTATCTTAAAATAACATTTTCGACTTGCAAATAAATTAAAGCTATTTAGTATATACAATATTAACAACTTCTATCTTTAAAAATAGTTGATTAAAACTTACTATCAATTGCGACACTTTATTGTCTTATTATAAAGAAAATCGATATATTTGACAATAATTTTATTTCTTTTCTTTAACTAATTGTTGTTATCGTATTTTAAAATTGTTCGCATAACACTTATTGTAAACTAATTACAAAAATCGATACAAAAGATAATTTTTAAATAAATTAAGACTTCTTGATTTTGCAAATATTCTAGAAAGAAAAATGTTAAACTTAATAAACAATTTGTTTAAGTTAAGCAATATAAAAGATAACGCAAGTCTATTATAACGTTATAAAGCACAAATCGATCGAACAAATATACGTAAATATAAAAGTGTATAAAATCTTTAGACTTGCGAAGCAAATATGCGTTCAAAATTAAAGAATAGAATTTTAATTTAAACAATAATTACATTTTAAGCTAATAAGGTTATCTTAACAACTTTATGCATATTCGCTTAGTACATATATTTGCTCAAGATAAGTATGCCAACATCTTTTTCTTCTAAGTTAAATAAGAATAGTATTCAATTACAATAAATTAACGAATATAATTCTACAATATAGACTTAATAAGCTTCGCAATTATATGCAAGACTATATTGCATAACTATCTCTTTAATTCGCTCTTACTTACGTTGTTGTTTTGTTTCGAACGCTTGTTTTTGTAGAATATTTATTTATTTATTTGTAAATACTTTTGCAACTTGCGATCAAATAAAACTAAGTTATACTATCTATAGTTTTAATATCGCAAATTCGAACAATTAGTTAAATACTTTTAGCTTCTTTACACTTAACAATAATTAAATATCTTAAAAGCGATTACTTGTATCTATAAGATAAATATTATTGTCGAAGATACTATTTCGAATTTTCTAATTTCTAAAACGATTTGTAAAGTTTTTGTTATCTTTAACATTACAAATAATTTGTTAAATACTTTTTATATATTTTTATCTTCTATTTATGTCTTTTTTATAAATAATAAAGCTAAGTTAGATATAGTTGTTTCTAAGATTTTTATAGATATTGTTAATATAATACGCTATAAGCAAAATTAAGTATTAAATGTCTCTTATATGTTAATTTTTGCATTTCTAATTATCTTTGCAAATTCTATTTCTATATATATTAAAAGAAGACTTGTATTATTGTCGATTTTCTTTTGACTTCGATCTTAATTAATTATAGAAAAAAAATATCTTGTTTTTATCGTTTTTATTGTAGATTGATAGCAATCGATTCTTATACAAATTTTGTTATTAAACTTTAAGTTTATTATTGTAAACTATTAATTGTATTTCAAATTATTAACAAGCTATTTAAAGAGCGTCTTCTAATAACAAAAAATATTAATTAAGAATCTATTTACTAACTAGCTTAATTAAGTTTGTAATAATTATCGACTTGTCTACTTGCAAATTACGAATATATTAGATATTGTAAAATTAAAGTCGAACTTTTGTAAATATTAATTATACAAAAGTTATTGTATTTTTGTTATGTTTTTATTTGCGATAAATCTTTAGAAAATTCTTGTTAAACACAACTATGTTAACTAGTTTATTAAATGCGTCAAAGCTTGTAATTACGTTGTCGAAGAGTTTGTTTGCTCAAAAAATTCTATCAAATATTTTCTTAACTTTCGAAACTTCTTTAAGTTTTGCTTAAGAGTTTGAAAGCAACTTATTGCGCAAGTTTCGATTGCTTAGTTTGTCTTAAACAATAACAAGTTTGCGTTTTGCGCAATTACTATTTATCGCAATCTAGTAAAACTTTATCGATGTTATAATGTTTACAATATTGTTGTCTTAATTCTGCTTGCTACAAACTAGTCTACATATTTGTCGAGACTCTATATTATAAAATCTTCTTACTATCTTATTAATAACGCAATTTATGAAAGCGTTGCAAACAAATCTATTTTCTAGAATCTTATTTAGAGTAATAAGATAATCTAGTTTTTAATCTTGATAACATTTGTATTAAATATCTTTGTTACAAAGTTAATTTATTTTAATTTTCTTAATCTACAATTAATTATTAATAAGATTAGCATTTAGCTAATATAGCATTATATTATATCTAATAAATAGCTAGTATAATACAACGAAATTCTTTAATTAATAAATTATTTAATTGTAATATAGTTCAAGTCTAGCTTAAGTTTATTTAGAAATTTATTTATAAACTTTATTGTTATTGTTCTTAACAATTCGTTTATACTTGTTAGATTTTGCACAATTTGCTATAATATTTGTTTGTTTATTTTGATTTTTTATATTATTAATTGCAATTGATTTATTTCTTTTTTAATTATTTTCTTTAGCTTTGTTGCATTTTTTATTTTATTATTTAATAATTCGAGATTAGAAGTTATTTTAAGCTTGTCTAAGTTTAATTGTTTAATTATTGTAATAAAACTAATTTTAGAATTAAAAAAATTCTACTTATTTTGTTAATTAAGACTAGATAATAAAAAGTATATCTACTATAATTTCTTGTCTCTTTTCGAGCATTTTACTTTTGATAGCGTTGCTTAATTTAGATGTCAAGATAATTTCAAATAATATATTAATTTCTAGACACAATTTTTTGTAAATCTTGATCAAATGTTTGCTTAAATATTTTTTAGTTAAATACTTTTTCTTTAATAGCATTTGTTAAATATACAAATTATTAATATTTGTAATTAGTTGTACTTTTTTCAACACAATTGTAATGCTAAGTTTGATCTCTTAAGATTGTTGTTAACAATTAATATTCTTTACTAAATAGCTAAATCTTACAAATGTGCTTAAATAATTTTTGACAAAACATTTTTTTATAAGTTGCACGATTAAAGTTACTTGATCGAAGTATAATTATTTAATTAGCGCTTTTGCAAACGTAAACGAGATATGCGAATTAAAGTCTTTAATTTACGTTAGAAAATTGCGAGTAAATTCAATGTTAAAAATATTTGTATAAGGAAAGCTAAAGCTTAGATTCTTACCTTGCTTCAAAATTAATATCTTTCGCCAATACGAGCATTCTCCAGTTCTAGCATCCTTTAGTTCTAGCACCCTCCAATTCTGGCACCCTCCAGTTCTGGCATTCTCTAGTTCTGGCACCCTCCAGTTCTAGCATTCTTCAATTCTGGCACTCTCTAGTTCTAGCACCCTCCAATTCTAGCACTCTCTAGTTCTAGCATTCTTTAGTTCTAGCACTCTCTAGTTCTAGCACCCTCTCTATTTCCAACGTTTCTGGCGAGCGTTTGCATAGACTAAGCTTAAACAAGATGAACGTCGTTTTAGAGAATTCTTGCATTGTGTAGCTTAGACTTTCGCTAGTCAATTCGCGTGTTCGAACTCTCTTCGATCTATATTTGATTATTAAGATCTTTAAAAATCTTTAGCTTAATTAACAAAGAATTGATTTTAAACTTGCATTAAGCTTGTGCGTAAAATTACGAACATAACAATTAAACATATCAAACAAAAGAAACGTTTTTGATAACAATAATTTAAACAAAGTAATTTTTGTTTTTTTGAACGTTCGAAGTATTCTATATTCTAAATAAGAGAACAATATAATTATTTAAAACTTTTATATTATAGCAAGATTTCGAAATTCTTAATTTTCTTGTTGCTAATATAGATTTTTTAATATCTTTATCAAATTGATTGCAAATTCTTCAATTTTTTAAGCAATCTTTTGAAGAGCTTTTGCTAGATTTGAAGTTTGTATATAGATTTTTGTTGTTTCTATAATTGTTAATTATCTTACATAATTATTTCGAGACTTGTATATATTTTGATTGCAATTAATAAGCTTACTAATTGATTAACATAGTTAAGACTTAAATTGTTTAAGAGCGAACACTTTTAAGTTGTCTATTTAAGAATTACGTGCAATAAGAGCTACAATTAAGTGTTTAAATAACTTTGATTTGTCTTTTGAAAAGTACTTTTAGTGCTTTTTGACATATCTTAATTTAAAGATCTATTTATATTACGAAGTGTTTTTGCAAATTACAAAGAATATCTTTTTTTATATATGTACTAGAAGACTCTCTAAAATAAATGTTTGCTTTAAGCAAGTTAACTAAATTAAAGAAGTTTGCTCTTTAGATTATTTAAGAGTTTGTTGTAAATATAAGATCTTTAATATGCAAAAATTATTCGATAAGCAAGAATTTCGATTTTGGTCGTTTCAGAGAGGACTTTGATATTAAAGTAGTCGAAGTTATTGAAAAAGCTAAAAGCAATTAGCTTGGATTTTAGAGTTACGACGAACATATCTCGCGTGCGTTTCACGAGCGTATTTAAGGCTCTTGTACGAAGATCTGCTTTCAGGCATTTGGAGTTGGGTAATCGAAGTCGTTATAATATATGTGTTGTGATTTAGTAGATAAGCTTTTTAATTAATTTGCAGTTGCCTTTTAGTAAGGGTCTAAGCGAGAAAACTTCTTCCAGCTTCACAATTGGCTCTCAAGCATCTAATTATTACCTTTCTCTAGCATTTATATTTGGCTTCTAAGCATCCACTTATCGCCTCGCCTTGAGGCCTCACGGTATCGCCTCTCACAATATCTGCATTAATGATATCGTCTTTTCCGATGCCATCTTTTACGATATCTGCTTCTACGATGCTAGCTTTTATGGTACGACAAACATGTTGTAAGACACTTTTTGTAAGACACTTTTCGTAAGATACTTTTCGTAAGACACTATATGTCTTAAGATACTATGTCTTGAATCGCTGTGTGTCTTGAGCTACTATATGTTTGGAGATACTTGTTATAAGACATTATACGTCTTGAGACATATGTCACGAGACACTATATGTATTAAGGCACATGTAGGAAGACATTATACGTCTTGAGACATATGTTATGAGACACTATATGTATTAAGAAATATGTAGAAAGATGTTATACGTCTTGAGACATTATATGTGTTAAGACACTTGTAGAACTACACTACATAACTTAAGACCAATGTATTAGACACTTCTACTTTTTCTTTCTTGTGCACATCTAATAAAGATCGTACAAGAAGGATTTTTGAATTAATACGTATTTTATCTTCGGATACATGTGATCGATTTTCTTTGATTCTATTGTAAATATTACATTATAAGCAATAACAAAAACTCAAGCTCTTGCTACTCAATTGTTATCGCTCCGAAGACTAATATTCCAATTCTAGCAATTTTACTCGATTATCTAAATAGTTACGTACAAGACTTTGTAGATTATCTTGTTGCTTATTGGTTCCAAATACTAAATTACAATTAGTCTTGATACGCAAAGAGCGAAGAGTACTTATCTATTATTAGCATCTTTTTCTTCTTACTTTGTATTTTTTCGCTAAATTTTTGCGCATTTCTAGTGTTTTCTTGCACGATCTCGATATTCTTTAGTTGTTTTATATTTATCTTTGTTTGTAAAATCTTTTGCAAATTTGCGAATTCTTGATAAACAATTTTACGTTGATTAAAAGACACTCTTCTTTTTTAAATAGATCGAAAAGATTAAGATAAAGAGAATATACTTTGCGTATCAATAAAGCAAACGAAAGCATTAATAAATATTATTTTATTTAGATTATTATCTTTTAAAGTATTATTAAGCAACAACTTTATTGCGAAAGCAATCTTTGTTTTTGTAAGTTTCTTATTAGTAAATTTACAATCTCGCTTTATGTTTATCAATATATTGTATTTGTCAAATTACACAAATTTGAATAGTACTAGCTTTGCGAATCTTATAATTCTAAATTAGCTATTTTAGATATAGCAAGTATGCAATTATTCCAAATTCAACAACTATTAGAAGAACGCTTTTATACTCGCTTACAAAGACACTAATTTTATAAGATTTACTAGATAGTATTAAACGAGAACTAATTGCGCTTTTATTTTTGTTAATCTCTACGCAATATAGAAGTTCTCGTGTTAGTTTATTACGAAATTCGACAAAAAGATTTAGTCTATTTTGTTTTGTGTGTGTCTAAAAGATTATTACGAAAGAATAGCTTTGTACAAAGAACTAGAAGTTAACGAAAGAAATTTATAAATTAATGTATTGTCTAGCTTTGATTTTTAGTAATCGAGAAAAATTGATGCTAATCTTAACAATATTATAGATGTAACTAATAAGGACTCGAACGCAATTGTGACAAAACGTTTTACTTCGTTATAATATATTGACGTATTAAACAACAAATGTAAAAAGAAACAACACAACAAATATATAGATATATATGCGAAGAAAAAGCGACTTAAAGAGCAAATAATGTTAGATAAAACAAGCGAAAAGCGCAATCAACGCTTGATGCGTACAAAGAAAGATTTTGTAGAACAATCGACGCAAAAGAGAATGCAAGAGTAGTAATAAAATATACAACAATAATTTGATTTAAGTATAGTTAGTTAAGAACGACGATAAAAGTAGCAACAAAGACTAATTATTAGTTCAAGAAGATACTTTAATACTTTTAACGAAAAAGTGATTCAATTAATTACAAGAACAAGTACGTAAACAAGAATAAATGCGAATATTATCAATTTCGTCGAACGATAAACGCATCGATAAGAATTCAAAGAAAAATTAAGAAAATTAGTTAGAAAACTAAGATAAACGTCTACAAAGAGCGAAATTATGTTGACAAACAATAAATTTTTAACTTAAAAATCAACTTTAGAGATCGTAAAAACTCGAAAACTAACATAAAAAATATTGATTATAATATAAATTAATTAAATGAGAACGTCGATTCGACTTTACAAACTTAAAAGTCGATAACAATTTAAAAAGTACAAGTAAGTAAGATGCTTAAACGTAAAAAGAGAGATCTTTTCTTAGAATCGCATTGTACAAGAAAGAAAGTTAACAATAATAAAGACAAAGAAGAAATCGCTCGCGACGACAACGTATATCTAAATAATATTTATAAGAATACGAAGTCGAAGCAATATTACAAAGAAGAGATGGAATATCGAAGCGAATTAAAGAAGTAAAAGACTAGGAAGGAAATAAAGCAATGTATCGAGACGTCAAGACTCTTTTAATACGTAAAGCTAGGATTGAATAGAACTAATCGTAAGAACAAACGTAGCAAAAGTTAAGAAGAAAGGACATCAAGAGTATTAGGGAAGAAGCAGGAAATAATGCCTTATAAGAACAGGGCTAAATGGTTATTATTTTCGATAATGCGCTACATTTAGAATTTGTTTCGAGAAACAAAAAGGATTTCAACTTACTAAACTGGCGCAAAAAGATTAGAAATAGAGATTTTATAATTTTTGATTAACATGCAAAGGTATTTGCGAAATTCTACAAAGAACTATCTATATTGGCTTGTAAAGTCTTTACGCGAAGACTTTAGCCCAATTTATTATTTACTCAAGTTAATTCTTTCGTCAATTATATTGAAGCAATCAATGCTAAAAATATTAGATTCTAAATAAAGCGATTAGATTTCGACTTATTTTTATTAGTTTATTTATCGAAGAAGCAAATGTTGTTGTTGATAGAAATTCGACGACGTCTAAGTCGAAAGATCAACAATTCAAATTCTCGACATTAATAGCTTTGTTATCTTTGATATATTTTTGCATAAATTCTATTATAATTCTACTCAGCGCTCTTATATCTTTAATATTGATCTTGTTTAGCAAAGCGACTTGGCAACAACATTCTTAATTCGCTTTAATGTAACGTTAACAAAGTCTTCTATAAACTAGAATTAAAATCGATCAATTTTGACGTTTTCTTCAACGCTAATAAGAATGTTCGAGCTAATAAGAGACTTATACTTTATTTCTTAAGAGATAAAATAGATAAGACTCTTAAGTATCTATTGTAATTAGCACATTCTTTGTAATATATTGTTTGCTAAGTTTATTTATTTAAGTATAATTGCTAACTTTTGTTTGTTAAAATAGAGAAAAAAAGCAACAATTTAAATCAAAAAGATGTCTATATATTCGAAAATAATATAAAAGAATCTCTTGAAACTAAAAAATTCTAGAACAATAACAAAGTTGTCGTATTAAATATAATATAACATATAAAACTTCTTGTAAGAGTCTAATTTTAAAAAGCTTTTTACAACAACACATTTGCAAAAAGATTCTCTTTAAATAACAATAATAATAAAACGATTAAACTTAAGTTAAAAGATCTTTTTGTAACTTTTTTACAATTTTATTTTATTTTATTTTTTATATTTGCGAATTTTAAGTTTTGTATCTATTTTATTTCTTTGCGAAAAGAAAGATTTTTTTTTTTTTAAATCTTTGTTTTTAGAAATCGAATGATTCTAGAAATGTTGTTTCAATTTTGTAACATTGTTATAATGCTTCGTAGTCAAAGTAGATTGCTTAAAATCTCTTAGATTCTTTATATTAAACAAGATGTCGCGTTTGAAGAGATGGAAACTTATGCTAGATATTTGTAGTAATAAGAAAATATTTAGAAATTTAATAATTGTTAGATAGAAAGTATAGTTAAGAAGAGAATAAAATGTCGAAAACAACGCGATATATAAGTAGACTAGCAATAATCAAGAAATTATTTAAAGTACAAGAAAAGAAACAATTTTTAAAAAAGAATTAATAGCACTTTTTGAAGTTTGTTAAAAACAACGCGCAATACAAAGTACAAGCATTGCTAAATCGCAAAACACTTTAATGTATTTGTCTCTTTTTTATTTTTTATTAAGTAAATTTTCTCGAAATGTGGCGAGCTTAAGCGCACAACAAAGAGTCAAAATTTGAAGCAAAAAAAGAACTTAAATACAAAAAAACGATTTGCGTCAAACTTAAGTAATTGCATTTTTAATAAAACAAATTAGAGAAACTTAATAACACAAATATAAAAAAATTAAAATCTATTTTTCGAAAAGATTGTCGTCGACTTGATATATATAATTATATTTGTATTGTTGTTAACTAGCAACATCTCGATATTGCTATACTAATTTCAAAAATCTTAGCGAGAGTATTGTTAACTAAACTAGAAAGCAAATATTTGAAGCTAATTTTTTCAATTAGTTATTAGCTAGAATGCTTGCACGAACAACATAGAATTTAGACAAAAAAAGAAGTTCTTTCTTTAATAAATAAATAATAAACAATAAATCTTTATTTCGCAAATACAATAAAACTATTCTTAAAATTAACGCTTTTGATTTTTATCTCTTATAGATATTGATTGCGAGCTAAAAACATTTTTGATTAAAAAATATTTTAACGAAGAGAAGCTAGTCGACAACAAAATTTATCGCAAGATACGTTAGTATTACTTTGAACGCAATCTTAGCTTCGAACAACAATAATAAAATTGTTTGATTGCGCACAAGAAGCAATGTCTAAGACAACTTTTTAAACATAATAAATTGATTGTAACTTGCGATGCTTTGTTGAATATTACTAGTCTTTGAAAGAGTTAAAGAAATAGCATACTATACACAATTATAATTATTAAATGTTACGAGATAAGTAGATACTTAACAAGTGCTTTAATTTGTTTTTTCTTCAATAAAAAAGTTTGCGCTATTTTAATTACATTAAAAAGATCTAGAAGTTGTTACTTTAGCAAGACAAAAACGCGATGCAAAAGATAAATCAAGTTATAGTAAAAGTTCTAAAGCTAAAAGCACTATAGTTATTAACGCTAGATGTCAAAGTTTTACGTAACCAAGTGCTAGAAGAAGAAATATTTGACGCTTTTAGCGAACAAGAGCGTGTAGCAATATAGGGCAAATTGCAAGTCGTCAACAATTTGATTTCTTCTCTATTTACTTTCTTCGAGAACGTTAAATATCTAAAAGCGTACGTCAATTGCGTAAAACAATTGATAAGTCTATCTTCTTAGAACACTATGTTTATCGCGCTAGAAAAGACGTTTTTCGACGCAAATCAAAGAGTAGATTAAATTGTTATTCAAATTACGAAATCTAGCTTTACGTCTAGCTTGGCAAGCTTAGCGAATCGAGCGAATCTAAACTATTGACAATTGCATGTCTACGTTATATATTACTATCTTCAAATATCTAGAGAGTCTAAAGAGAAAGAGCTTTTGGCGAAACTAATAATCAATATAAATAAAACAATATTGTGCGACTTTGTTAATCTAGCTAATCAATTAGATTTTAAGTTACTTAAGATTATCGCTTTAAAGCAATGTTTAAAGTTGACAATTACAAAAGCGAAATTTAAAAGATCGAAGTCTTTGCTAGTTATTAATAGTGTTAATAAAATAAAGAAACAAAGATGTAAGCTATTACGCGTAGAAAATTATATAGAGAATGGCGAGTTTTTGTTCGTAAATTATTTACACAAGAAGAAGAAAAAACAAGACAAAGAAATTACATTTTTTTTCGTTTAAAAGTTCGTCTACTTTGCATTCTTCGAAAGATTGTTACTCTTAATTTTGGATTCGATTTCTCGAGTTTCTAATAACATAGACGAGGATATAAATAGATCGCAAGACGCACACATATCGTAGGAGAGGCGGGAGCTGGAGCTGGAGCTAGACAAGTTGGAGCTGCAAAGACAAGAGCAAGAGCAGCAGGAGCAGGAGCAGCAGAGGCAGGAGCAAGAGCAGCAGAGGCAGGAGCAGCAAAGGCTGGAGCAGGAGAGGCAGGAGCAAGAGCAGCAGAGGTTGGAGCAGGAGAGGCAGGAGCGAGAGCAGCAGAGGCAAAAGCAAGAGCAGCAGGAGCAAGAGCAGCAAAGGCAGGAGCAAGAGCAGCAGGAGCAAGAGCAGCAAAGGCAGAAGCAAGAGCAGCAGAGGCTGGAGCAGGAGAGGCAGGAGCAAGAGCAACAGAGGCTGGAGCAGAAGAGACAAGAGCAAGAAAGATCTAATAAGAAGAGATTAGAGCGAGAAAGACAAGAGCAAAAGACTAGACAAGAGCAAGAGACGCGAGAAAGACAAGAGTAAGAGAGACGAGAAAGACTAGAGAATCAAAGTCTAGAGAATCAACAAAGACTACAAGATTAGCAAAGACTTAAATAAAAAGTATTACTTAAGAAAGAAGAACTTAATTAAGAGAAAATATATTAGCAAATAAAATAAGACGTAAATCGAGTCGAGACATTAATAAATTTATTCTCAATAAAAAAAGCACAAAAGTCTAAGACTTAACTTAAGAAGAGATTAGATAACACAAAGATTTGTATTAATTTCAAATTTCGTAAAGAAGACTTCTAGAAAGATGCGTTATTTCTTATAATCGATTTATTCGATTTATTCAAGATCAAGAGAGTAGCGAAGAAGAAAATAAGAGAAAAAATAAGACTTTTTGATATCAAGTTGTATATGTTAACTTTACAAAAGTATTATTAAGTCGTAATAATCGACGAAACTTACATTGTACTCTTAATTCGAGAGTTAGAAATTTATATCGACAACGAGCTATAGATTTTTGCAATAAATGTTCGCATTAATGTCTTATTTTATTAACAAAATATATTGAAGAAAGTTGTTATCAATAATATATCTTAATTGCATTACATTCGAAAGAAACGTTAAAGAAGTATCTTATATAAAAGAGAATTACTCTAAAAGGCACAAGATTGTTGATAAATTAATAACATACAGAGCTAGAGTAGATTTCACATAGTTGTTATATTAGAATTATCTTGTTTCAAGAAATATTGTTCCAATTAATGTAAGAATAAGTTTAAAAGACGCAAATCAGGAAAGCGCTTCCAACGATCGCAACAACAACTAGATAAACGACTGCTATCTTTGAGAGACCATTGAAATCTGCCTCTTCTCCGACCAATAGGTTAAACAAGAAACATCATTGACTCACATTTACACCCTCACTTTATTGCGCGCCATGTATAAGGGGTGTACAAACGTACAAGGTCGATCCCGCAAGGAAAAAACACACCAAGTAGGGCATAAACATTATTGGGCATTGCTAGATGAAAACCGTTTTCCATCGCGGACTTCTAATATCGCGGCTACTTCCCTCGAAGTACGGTTGTACATCAGATTCTCTCTCCCCTGCCTCCGCCAGCAGCAGGGGGCGATAATGGCGGATATATCTACTTGCCCTACTTGCTCTGGGCACCCATAAGAAGGTAAGTACGACAACTGCTTTGAACCCACGACTCTAAGTATTAGACTTGAACGAATCGTCTAAGGTGAGACTACGCAGTTTCAACGTTCTCGCAACATCTTACGCAAAGATTTGTATCACTCATATGTAAGTTCGAAGCTCAATCGACGTCTCAATATTGCATCGATAGTATTACCTTCTTTATCTCTCTAACTCGATCGTCAAAGTTTGCGATTGATCGATTCGAGATCTTTGCTAATCTCTTTAGATAATTCTCTTCGATAGCGAGCTTTTCTAAGATCATTCTTTGCATCTTTAGCATGCATTCTTTTATGTCTAGTACTTTCGAGAGTTTCGAGTTTAAGACAAATAATTCGTTGAGTCGTTTGCGACGCTTCGTCCAACTTTGGTTGCGAAGCTCCCCCTTTTAAATTTTCTTATCTTAAGTGGTTAGCCATTTTCTTCGAGATCGATTCGACTTTTCGTGTTTTCTTGTGGGTCTCGATTCTTCACTTGCGTTGAACCTAAGATTCGAACGCAACGAACGATCTACGTATAATGAATGTGGTTGCGACGTATTGATGAATCTCGTTATGTCGAACTTGAAGAAGCGACTCGCGAAATAAATCAATGCAACTTTAAATCTAATTACGTCTCTCCTCGACAATATAGCAATCTAGATCGATTCGTTTCTTAGTCATCTTTATCGATGTTTCGACTTTCCATCCTTGCTCTTGCTTGGCATCTACTTCTAGCTCTAGCATTCACTTCTAGCTCTAGCATTCACTTCTGACTCTAACATCCACTTCTGGCTCTGGCATCCACTTCTGGCTCTGGCATCCACTTCTAGCTCTAGCATTCACTTCTAACTCTAGCACCTACTTGTAGGAATAGGTATCGCTGCCTGCTAGCCCAAGTCTATTGTGTAAATTGCTCTCCATTCCTAGGCTTATAATAAGTAATGACGACTATATATTCTACACAAAGGCAATATACAATCTTTACGGAAACGTAGTGTGTTTAGCATAATCTAATAGTCTTAGTTCGACATTTTTATAAGGTTCTTCACGTAGAGTCCTTTTAGAAACTAGATCAAATTTGTAGTGATCGCAAAAATAGATTCCTATTTAGCTAAACAAAACGCGAATCAAGAACAAGTGCATGTCTATCTTAGCGTGCTATTATATATTATTACAAAAAGATAGCCTTTTAGCGAGACATTTGATTCTAGGCGCGCTATTCGCTCGAAGCACAAGACACAAAGTTGAAGCTTTCTCGATACTAGTATTTTGTTGGCTTACTGCTTATATCTCGCATTCGCCTAATAATGTCACAAGCGAATATAGTTAGCTTTTTCTTCGTTAGGATTGTTGTGATAGCTAGCAGCTATTATTATTCGATAGTTCATTATGTACTCTTCGTAGCTTCAAGTTTGAATTTGGTTGAGATCTTGATTTAAGCGACTCAAATCTAGTTGTTTTTGTTTCTCTAATAGACGAGATATCTTAATGGATTTGAAAGGCGCTACATTGACTCAAACTTCATTTTTTTCAAACCTCACATTCTACGAATAATAGAGAATTTTATTGTGTCGATCATCTTTGCAATCGAGTTTCGTGTAAATAGTTAAAATAAGCGTCGAAGAAGTGTAAACTAAAGAGTCTTTATTGATTGCTTAAATTATGATTAGAAGAAGCGAATTTAAACGCTAGTTTATATATATTTACACTAGCATCGAATGCTTTTTTGTCTCTTATTTGAAGAGCAACAAACTTATGAGCACTTTGAAGTGTTAATATAGTATCGACGAATGCGCAAATCAAATAGTAATAAAATAGAGAGGCGAGACAAGTCTTCAAGACGCTAGTAGATATTATGTTAAATTATTAGATGAGATGTGAACGTACAACACTTCGCAAAACCAATAGATTAAAAGAATTTAACTCGAGAAGAATTTTTATCATGGCAATACTCGATTACATCTAATTCTGGTTTTGAAGCTTATATAGGATTTTCATGAACATTTAGAAAAGATTTCTTGTAGAACATCAAAAATAAAGCTTCTCCTCTACAGGATTTAGAAGGATGCTCGATTATTATATTTAGGAAGATTCGCGGAAAGGTGTTTCTTTAAGTAGCTATAAATAAGCTTTCAAGTTATCATTTCCAATTCGCTTCTAATTCCTCGTTAGATATTGTGTTTAGACTAGATATATTCGACTACAATATTATAACAAGCAACACACAAATCGAAAATAAGACAAAAAATCGATTGTCGTCAATAGTAGAAGAACAACGACAAGAAGTAATTTATGGCGAAGTCTTAAAGATCGCAACGTCAAAAATTGCATTTCTAAAAACAAAAACAATTAGAGATAATCGATATATTATCTTTTAAGATTCTCGAATAAAGCGACAATTGTTATTAATACATTTTGCATTTTGCAAACGATTAATTTTTAACAAAACAAGTAATATTGTTGCTCTAGATTACTAGATCGCAAGAAATAGAAGAATTACATTTACTTACAAACAATTATTTTATTAGCTTCAAATATCGAAGCAAAATCGTTTTGCTTTTTCAATAAAGCGCATAATAAAATTTACAAGAACAAATAGCTATTTATTGCAAGAGCTAGCTTATTACAAAGATACTCGAGCAACTAATATAAAGTTTTACGAAACAATAGTTGATTTGCATGTGAAATTGAACGATACGTTGAAGAAAAGATCTTAAAAGCGAGCAAATGCAAAGTCTACTTTACTAAGCAATTAAGATATTGATTTTGATGATAAAAATGTCGAGAATATTGTTTTCTAATAGTCTTTATCTTTATCTTATTTTGTAGAAACGAGCGAGTTTAGCGCTGAAGAGAGATTAGATCTGGTCGAAGTATCTTCGCTTCCATCTCTATAGAACTATTGCTTAAGATTCCAAGGTTTCTGGTATACAATTAAAGCTAGCTATAACGAAGGTGGCAAATCCTGTATCTTATTCCGTTATATATAGAGTTTTCGTTATTAAAATGTGGCTAGTGAGTAACTAAGTGTAGCTGATGTAAATTTGGCATAAAAATATATAGATTCGGTCCTGAGATAAGATAAAATACAATGAAATACATAGCTTTTCTGTATTTTGACTATATCTTACAGCTTGCTATAACGAAATCTTGCGAAAATTTTAGAAAGGTCTTTCTAGTTGCGTTATAGATAGACTTTCTAATAATTACATATGTAGTTCTCAAAAGCCAGAGCTTTCTTCCGCTATAGCTAGGTTTCCGTTATTCGGAATTCCCCTATAGCTAGCTTTGCCTGTATCCCTTTAATCGCCCAAAAGTCGACCAACCCCCTTGATCAACAGCTAGGCCCAATATGGTAGCAGCTTGACCCTATAAGGTACGGGTGCTTTCGTTGTCGTCGACTCCCGAATCCAATTAAATTGGAGCTTAGCGATGTCTGTACGCTTAGTTATTGGTGGGGTTCCCTTCTACTCTACGTAGTAGATTATGGGGGATGGCATACTTTCTAGCGATTAAAGGGATAAGTTAGTTATTTTCCGTTCGACCACGTAGCTTTTTACTGCAGTTTAGTTCAATCAATATATTTAATGCCCATATCTACTGCTTCTGCTCTCGTATACTTCTAACATTTACTACTAGATTCTACCTCAATTCTAAATTGCTAGAACTAATTATACATTATAGTCTAGCAGTAAGCGAACTATATAGCTATCCGTAGATAAAACATTAGCTGAAACGTGATAAAATTAAGCATCCGGAAGTGAATTGCATGGCATTTGTTTTTCTTTCGCGATTCTAATAGCTAAGCTTTTTAGTAGGATTGCGACATAATTCTGCAATTAGAGACATTTAGAAAAAAGACAATATCTATTTACTGCTTTCGAGAATCCGTTTATTTCCCAAGAGTATATATTGTTATTGTGCCTTTAAAAAAGAACGACCAAAGCATCTTTCTATATCTTTATGGCAAAAGTTAGAATTTAACGACACATTAATTAAGAGAAAGTTAGAAAGCGAACAACAAATCTCTTTAAAAAGATAAACGAGTTAACACAAATAGCAAACGCAAAGATCTACTTTATTATAAATCGCAATAAAAAATTTCAAATCTATAAATCGACTAATTAATCTAGATAATCGTCGTCGAAACAAGAAATAATAAGTAGCTTAATCGCAAAAATTCGCGCATTGTTTAATACTATAATTTTAGAAGAAGTATTATTTTATTTCAAAGTATAAAGACTCGACGAACTTTAAGTTTGCGAACGACAAAATAAGAAATCAAAGAAATATTAAAGAAATCAACGACGAACACTTAACGAAGTTCAAGCTTGAAGATAGTCGTAATTTTATTAATTATTAGCGACGCATTTTCTTTGTTCTTAAGTCTTCAATTTTGTTGTAATTATTAGCTAAACAAATGTATTTCTTGTCTTGACTTCTATCTTAGATAATGTGCAAATCAAATATCTATCTATTATAAAGACTTAGATTGCAATTGTCTTACCTAAATTCTGAAAGTTTCCTAAGAAATAGTATTTTTATTCAATTCGATCTATATTTAACTAACAAAATGTGGGCTACCTTCTTGGTGTCTCGTATTATATAAAATACATATTGCTATTCAAGACTAATGCTACTCGTATTTTTGACGTTGCACTATGTAACAACGCTCAAGATTTTTCGATTACACTCTAGAGAATAATGCGATAAAGTGAAATTAGATCTTTGCGAAGTCTCTAACAAGAAGTTGTTAAAGCAAAGATATTACATTCTAAAACTTTTGAATAAAGCGATAAGAAGCAAGAACGAGAATTATTGTTAGAATGCATAATTAGTAGTTGTAGTTAAGATTCTAAATTAGATTTTACAATTAGGAAGCAATTCTAGATCTTTCAACGTTGTTTTTACGTATTCACTAGCGCACTCTTGTATGATGTGCATTTACTATGTACATGCTTAGTTGACTTGCGTCTATGTCTCAAAAAGAATCCTAGTTGCGAAAGGATAATTAATAGCGACAGAAACTCGAAGTTGAAATCGAATTATTTGATTCGATAACTGTTAGCATTTGCAATGTCTTAAAGAGAAACGCGTATTCGCTCTGCTTTACATGTTCTAGATGCTGCCAAAAATAGACTTCTTGATTTGAAATACGTGTTTTGACTTCGACTGCGCCTTTCTTCTTCTTCTTAATAGTGTAGCACAACGTTATTTCTAGATGCTCGCTAGTCGTTCCTTACTAAATCTTCCTTTTATTGTATTTGAGATTTCTGCTTCCAATAAACGAAAGCCAAATTACCTTCTTCTACTTGATATCAAATTCTCGCATATGTCAATCTTAATTAATTCTCCCTTTTGTTATCAATGTCTTTTGTCGAAGTTCTTTAGTTATTGTGTCAACATTGTTGCTAGAAGCACTTGCAACTTCTTGTAAGCCATTAGATTCTTTTTAGACAAGATATGTCTAATTTTCTTCGAATGCGTTTGAAGCAACTTAAGAACAAGCTTTTTCGAACAATTAAGATAGAAAGACTTCGTCACAAGATTATTAAGAATAGTGCTAATATTATATTGCGATCGACAATCTAAAAAAACAACTTCGAGATTATTATATCTAGTATTAACATTTGTGCGCAATCTAAAATTAGGTTTGAGGAGACGTAGATACTTAGATTCGACGATTCAAGTCTATTGATTTAGCTCTTAATATAGAAAGGAATGCGCAAGTTAAAAAAGGAAACCTAATATAAAGCAAACAAACAACAAATAATTATTATTGTCAAATTTATCGATATTCTTCACGCTTCGCGAGTTCTCGATAAGAACGTAAGAGTCTAGCTCAAGACAAGAGCATTAAAGCTTGATCTCTAAATCGCGATAAAGATTGTTAGTGCTTTAGTAATGTAATAGACAATTGATAGATATAGAGTAGATAATATAGTATACTAAGGAATCCCAATTGTTAGAACATATTATATGTATAAGATAATTACGTTCACAGATTAATAAAGCTTATTTTGCTTCGATTTAATTTATCTATATTACAAAATTTCTATAATAGAGTAGTAGATAATAAGCAAAGAGATTATGCTTCTAGATATTTTCTTCATAATAGTTCGATCAAAAAATAAAGCTCTTAACGATTGTATTCTAGAAGTTGGAATATCGATTATCTAGATACTATTGTTTGTCGACTATATATCTAAAGAAGAAATCGCAATAAGCACTAAAGCGATTGGTTTATTTCTAGTTCACGAGAGACTAGATGTTCGCGAAGCGCTTGTAGAAATTGCTTGCGCAACGTTCGCTATAGCGTTGTCGTTAATTAATTGACGATCTAAAGGATTTAAGCTAAAGATTCCTTTATCTTTGTTACGAAGCGCACAATTTTGCTATAATAATAGGCGATAAAATTATGTTAGATTATTTGTTGTTATTAAGTAAGAGATTATCAATCTAAAGAAATTGACAACGCTTAACAAGTAATTTGTTTAATAAAGTCGATTTAAAGAGATCTAAACTATATAGTCTTTAAGATTTATTAAGATAAACAAGATAATATTGTTAACGAAAGTATTTAATTGATTAAAAGTAAATATAGTCTTTAAGTCGATATTAACAACAATATAATAAATCGATAAATTCGAAGATATAGCTTTTAAACTAGATTCTAGTATTGTTGTTTGTATATTAACGTTGAAACTTGTTAAGTTCTAGCTTAAGTTTAACTTAATTAATAACATCTTAAACGCGCTATTAACATAGCTACTAAGTAGAATATTAGTTGGCTCGATCTACATGCTATTTACTTACATTTTAGCGATTAACGTTGTTAACAATGCTAATAATTTCAACCCGTTTATATCTTCTTTTGCAAGTTGAGATATTGATGTTGTCAAAGTTAACAACATTAAGAAAAAAGACTTCTAATTCTTGTTAAATAAAGATAGTAAACCTTAAAAATAAAATCTCGAAGAGTCTCGATTTGTAAATGTTTAGGATGCATCTTTTGCAAGATTCTATTTGTAGCTAGAAAAGCTTACAAGACAATGCAAGAACTAATAACTATAAGAGTCTAAGTTAACTTATTGGTAATTTATTAAAGAACACATTTCCAAATAAATAATTCAAAAAAACACAACATTACAATTATAAAATTCCTAGAAATAGATCGGTTAATCCGGTTCTTAAATACATTTACTCGAGCAACACTATTATCTCAAAAGACAAGCAATACTGCTCTTCCGTACAAGAACTAATTTGAAAAAGGAAAAAGGAAAAAGGAAAAAGAAAAATCCTTCCAATTGAATAATGACTAGTTTCGAGACGAAAATTCCATCGATCGTAGAAGTCGAAGAGAAGACATCGAGTTCAAATCTTAAGCGAGTTGTAATCAACAAAGCGCATAAACAAGCAAAGCAAGCAAAGACGTTTCACAACTTGTCAACATCAAAGATCACGTTAAGTCTAGACATTGCTCGTCTTGAAGTTAACAAAATACGTCGATAAATAAAAGCAACAAAAGCATTCTTCAACGTAATAGACTCGAAGAAGGCGTTGAATCAAAATACTACTTATATCAAAGCAAACAAAGAAAAAGATCGAACAAAAGAGTCTTTAGAAATAGCTTCTTCAAAATTATTCAAAATTTTTACTAATAAATTCGAAAAGTTTGTCAAAAACGCTTATAAAAATAAAGATTAAAATAACAAATCTAATTGTATAAAAATTACGCAAAGCGAAGCTTCAAAGCCAAATAATCTTTGCTAACAAATATATAAAAAAGTTATATTGCATTTGAGAAAGCTTATAAATAATATTAAGAACATTAAAGCAACGTCAAAATTAAATAAATTAAACAAGCAAATAAAGAAGCAAAATCTTAAAGACAAGCTCTTAAAAAAAGATTTAGAGAACTTTTTTATTTAGATTTTTACATTTGTTGCTAACTTCGAAATAACAAAAAATTACTACAAATCTTTGCAAAAGAATCTAGCGAACAATATAACGAGACAAAAATTAATCAATATTAACAACATTTTGGGCCAATTGAATAAACGACATAGATATCCTAGAATTTGGCTTATAACTCTTCTATCTAGACTAGACACTAATGGAGCAGAATTCGAAGCAATAGAATTATTCGAAGCAATAGAGTTATCTAGAATAGCAGAGTCCAAAGTTGTCAATTAAGTTGGCTAGACTTCTATTAAAGATAGTGTAAAGACCAAAGTTAACATTAAGATATCAAATAAATTCGACAACTTAATGTTGTTCAAAAAAGTTATAATTGTTCAAAAAGCTAAATTTGAATCGCGAGTTATTGTAAATTGTGAAACAAATATAAATTCGTATTATAAGATATACTTTAAGATCAACTTTAAAAAAAAGTTATCAAAGAGTAACTAAAAGATAGAATATATAAAAGCGAAGATTTGTTAAAGAATGCAAAAGCTAATTAAATGCAAATCTATAAACAAGTTAAAGTCAAAAAAACAAATCGTAAATCAACTAATAAAATTACGCGTATTCGAAGTAAAATTCAATACTATTTAATCAAAGTTCTGGAAATAAATTACGTAAGCACTAGATTGACGCTTTCTAGAATAAAAGAATTTAGTTTTACTAAACTAAAACGTATTGATGCACAATTAAATCGTCAAAACAAGCAATTGCTTGCGAAACTTAATTAGTGTTGTGAGAAAAATAAGCACCCAGACATTGAAGAGCAATTAACGAATAACAATATCGTAAAGATGTCGTAATTGTTGTCGAACGCAATAATCAAGATTAAGGAGAAGAAGAATAAGAAGAAAGAAGAGAATAAGGATGTGAAGAATATAGTCTCTTAGAGAACAGACCTAAAGCGCAGTCTAAAGCTAAGGATCGCTTCACGCACGTCGAATGCGTAATATTCTATCGTTCAAGCATTATAGCATGTTGTGCAAAAAGATAAGCGAGAATTTCTTGAATTTGATTTCCTTCAATTAGTCTTTATCAAGTTATAGTAGATTTAGAACAAGAACAATAATAGATTATTGAAACAAAAAGCTTTTATATATATACTAACGAACAATGTGTTTACAACATCTTATTACTAAGCGCTTAGCACATCTAGTAACAATCTAGTAAAATCACGTAGAATGCTTACGTAATTCCTCTTTGTTTCGTCTAGAATTTTAGAGTGAAAATTGATTGAAGTCTATCAAGTCTTGGCATAAGACTAGCGCTAACTTATATAATTTTCGTATTCAAATTAAGAATACTTCTCTCTAGTCTCTACAACCGTTTATTGCAATCAAGATTCTTGCTTATAAATTCTTAAACATTAATCTTGAAACATCAATTTGATAAAATTAAGAATAAACAACGTTAATTCAAGAGCAAAGATTGCTTATATGTTGAAGCTAGATCTAAGTCAAAAGATCTTATACGATTACACACGAGTAGATAAAAGATATATATCTACAAAATCTAAGCAACAAGAGTATAAAAGAAAGCGTTTTACTATTAATTAGCAACGCGATGCAAAGCGAGCTCGTTGTATTGTCGCATAGTTAACGCATTTGATTGCAACAACGTTTCAAAGTATTTAAGACAAACAAAAGAAATCTAACAATAGCAACAACTTCGAGATAAGTTAAGAGAATTTCTCTCTAGATGCAATACTAATTAAAAACAATAGTTCTATATTATAAGTTGTAAAAATAAGACATTGTTAATGTCGAATTATTCTAACAACAAACAAAAAGAGAGCGTTAGTCTTCTATTTTTAAAATCTAGATTTGTTACAACTTACGATGTTAATTTCGAAGACATATTGAAGACGCATCGCATTATAGAGACAAATAACAAAAAGCTTAAAAACTAAAGAGAGCTTTAATTGTCGATAAGAAAGAAACGCGTATTTGCATTGTCTAAGAATTATAAAATTAAGAGTATCTAAATAATTGTACGACGCAACTCAAACAAAAATAGCGTTTCTTTCAATGTATTTTCAAGAATTTTTCTCGTAAACAAAGTGAACATCTATTACACGTTGAAGAAGCACTAGAATCGTCAATAGACACATTAAATATTTTCTTATATAAATTACAATCTTAAGATTGCATCTTTACAACTAAACTATACTATTAAATATTATACTAAACTCTTTTTCGATAAAGCTATTTAAAGACTATAAGAACTTGCAAGTTCTAGCAAGAACAAACTCTTATTTCTCGTATTCTTCGTCGAGCTAAAAGAAGTATTAGGCGCGATAAATGTTGCAAAATTACAAAATCTACACAATAAAGCGAATGCGATTTACAATATATTAAGATTGCATCAAACAATAGATAAGAAAAATAAATTCTACAATAAAGTCTAAGTGCTATCGCTTGATATTAACAACAAAATATAAAGACTTCGATGTTATTAAATTTCTAAAAATAATTATAAATATAATATCTATTACTTAAAGATTCTTAGATGTTGAACAATCGAAGATTCGAAAGTAACTATTGTTTCGAAAGCAAGAGCTTTAATAAGAAATATCGTGAATTGAATGCGCAATGTATTATTCAAAGATTTATACGTTGCAATAAACATCTACGAGAAAATTTTCAACCCTTAGCTCTTGAATTTCAAGCTCTACTAGACTAGCTACGACACACGACTTAAACTAGAGGATAATAGCGTTGTTACGATTCTAGGCTAGATAGACTTCGCCCTCCGGTTACCCTCCGGGTCTCCGCCCTCTAGTCTCGGGTATACTACGGGTAACGCCTAGCGCCTAGCGCCTTGGCACCTATAGTACTTATATCTATTTCCTGTACATAGTTAGTTCTGCATAGCTAGTATTCTTGTCAATCAACTACATACTAGCTATTAAAGCTCTAACCCTAATAGCGTTCTTCTAGCATTTAATTACTTTGTTGTTAATAAAACGTAATCTATTAAGTTTGATGCATAGCTCAATACTGCTTTGAAGTCTTAAGAGAATCTCGAAACTAACACTAAATCTATACATAAATCTATTGAATCAATATTAACTCAATAGTCGAATCTCTTCAACGCCAAGTACAATAAAGAACTTAGAAAGAAAGAGTAGAAACTAGACAATTCTAAGAGAAGCTAGCGATAGCATACATACTTAGTTGCACGAACATCTAATATTTGATTCTTTCGCTAGACAATTATACACAATAAACGAAACTACAAAGAATGTGCTTAATAATCTTGCAATCCTATAATTATTATACATTAGATCTATTGTTTCTGGTTTGCTAGCTATTTATCTCGATATTGAAACAGATTATATAGCAAAATGCCATCTTAGAACAACAGTAATATCTATTTTTATTATGCTAACTAGATTGATTCTTCTAGAATTATTAATAAAGTCTCGACAAATTGCGATTCAAGTCAAGACTTCTTACACATTTGTAATTTCTAGTAATTATTAAGCGTTAATCTCTTTAGACTACTATTTAAGATATATAATTTACAAAATCGATTTAGCAAGTTTCTATAAAAAGTTGTCTTAAACAAGATATCAAGTCTTTGTTAATTTTTAAACTATTATATTGTCTAAGAAAATACACTAATTTTTCGTCGTTTTTGCGTAACGCTTTTGGCGTAAATAATTACAAATTTAATCGAATAACAAATTAAAAAATTAATCTTTTTTTAATATTAATAATATAACAAACACAAATCTAAATTATCTTTATAATATCTTAAATTTTCGACGTTAATAATAAATTCTAAGTTGAATATATTGTATCTTGCTAGTAGCTTGACGATCGAATTCTCTAGAAGACAATATCGTATTATATTACGACAATAATATTAATTTTCTCGAAGACATTTCAAAACGCTTGCTAGTTCGAAATAAAATGCGAAGATAAGTAATGCGTAAAGTGTCTTTGCACAATCTTAATATATTTGTAATATATAAACACTTTTTCGCAATTTATTTATACAATCAATGTTGTTAATTGTCGACTCGTCGCTAAATAAGACAAAATTTAATCGAATATAATCTTTTCGCTTTCTTTTATTTAAAAAGTTTATAAGTTTTTTTTAAATTTTTTGTCTATTAAAGAAAGATATATAAAATTGTTGAAGTCGAAATATATAATTGTCGAAAATTACGTAACAAAAGTCGATAGTTCTAAAAGATATCAAAATCTTTTAAGCATTTATATTAAGAAATACGACAACGTTCGAACTCAAAAGAGAAGAATTGTTGCGTAAACGTTTCGACAACGCAATTCTAACAAAATTGTTATATTTGCTTATTCTATTATTTTGAATCAATTTAAATATCTTGATTTGTGCTAATCGATACAAACTATTTTATGTTAATCGTATTTTGCTATACAATTACGTCAATGTATTTACACAAGTACAATCGAAGTAGTTCGATTATTAGAAAATTAATTATTAAACTTTTGCAAAGACAAGATACTTACGCTTTCTATATATATAGTTTATTCTTAACTTTCTTTAAACAAACGTGCGTATATTCTAATCTTTTGTTTAATCTTTCATCTTCAAATACTACATTTAATCTTATTGTATTCTTCTTTTTTTGTATTAGACTTATTGTAATTAGTAAAAATTATCAAAAAGACATTAGTAATTGTAGCAACAATAATATTAACTTTAATAACAAAAATTTCTAGTTAATAGTTAAATATATAATCGTCAATTTTTAAGAATTTCTTTAAACAATCTTCGAAAATGTTTGCATTATAATAATTGTTTTTATATTAATTTTTTAAGAAGAGTCGAAAACGTTTAATAAAGTTTATTTGTCTTTAAGATTGTTCGAAGAGTTTTTAAGTTAATATATCGAAAATATAAATATATTAAAAAATTAACATATTATGTAGAAATAAAATACAAACAATAAAATCTTCTATTTTATATTTAAGTTTAACAATTTGTAAAATTTAAATATAAAGCTTATTAACGCTAGTATCGAACGCAATATTAAAAAGATCTTAAATTTGTAATTTATTTTTTATTATATTTTAGATAATTGTTATAATATTTAGTAAAATAATATTACGCGTGTCTTTCTTATTAATAGTCAAAATTTGTTTGTTAATAAGAAAAGATTTAAGTCTTACAATACAATTTCTAGAACAATATAGAAGACAAGTCTTAATATAATATTAACAATTTATAATAAGCATCTTATTTTTGTAGATTTATATATACATATTATATATAACATGTTTGCAAAAGAATATGTTTTTTAACTTTTAACAAAGATATTAAAGACAAGTACTATTGCTCTAAAGTAGCAATTACAATATGTTAAGATTATTTATATTCTTTTAATACACTTATATTGCAAGCTTAATTAACGTTATATTTACAAAGTACGTAATTAAGTAACTTTTAATACTTTGTTTCTAGTCTTTAATTTGTTTTACAATTTTTTGTTTTGTATACAATTGCTCTTTAAATAAGTTAACAAATAATCTAAGACACAAGAGATAATAAATAATATTATATATTGTTTTCGAATTAAAGTTTAAGTTCTAAGTTAATTTGTAATTTGTAAAATGTTAATATAACACTTATAATATATTTTAAAAGAATAGAAGTTTAACAAAATACTAGAAGCAATAAAACTTATTATAATGTTATTTAAAAAATGACAATATACTTTAAATTATAAAAACAAAATTAGATAATTAAAGTAATCTTAATTGACTTTGTTATTTAGTTATCTTGTTATAACGAAGTTAAAAGATCGAAAAGCAAAAGCTACTATTTATAATACAACAATTTAAAAGAACTTATTTAAATATACAATTAAATAGAGATATCGACAACGCAATTAAATATTTTGCATCTTATTCATTTATTTTCAAAGCAACTTCTTTAATTGTCTAAAACGTGTTAATAAAAATATTTGCTTGTTTGCCAAATAAAGAATCTTAATAAACAAGTAGAAATCTTTTAGAATATTCTAATTTAAGCTAAATTGTATATCTTGTATTTCGAGTAAATTGTATATAGAACTAGTATTTGTTTTTTTATTGCATTTAACAATTACAATATTCGATCAAATTTGTTCGAAGAAATTCGATTCTACTTTAATAATAACTTAAATTTTTAAACAATTTACGACACTTTAAAAGTTAAGAAAGTTGTTGACAAAAATACATAGTATATTGTTAAAGAAACAAAATATTTGCGCATATAAAATGTTATAGATATTGTACACGATCGTAGCATTTGTTTATCAAACTAAAAAAGACTTAATTTTATAATAGAATACGTTCGAGATTAATATAATTGTTGTAGACAAATTACTTTTAACAAAAAGCATTAAATAATTAAAATAAAAACTTATATTATTGATTTGCAAAGTAATAATACTTTTACTAGATTTTTTTTTAACATAATTTGAAAAAAGCTTTCGAAGAGCTAAATTCTTAACTTTTTGATTTATAAATAATAGAACAAAGAATTGCTAAGTTGTTGAACTAGTTAGCTTCTTTATTATTTTAGTTAAGCGATCTATATTGATTAACGCGATCTCTTTTCTTCTTGTTACGTATAGTTACTCTAGATGCTTGTAGATAATTATGTTAATTATATTTACAAAACAACGATTGTACAATATAGAGAGATAGAGATTACAACAAATCTTATATAGCTCTATAATTATCCAAAAGTTGACTCTTCTTAGATATTCTTTTCTAACAATCTATAGAACAATCTCTTATTCGTACTTTAACAATTACTAGATAGAGACACTTAATTTTAGCTTCAAATACAAATAATAAGAAGTAATCGAATCTTTGTCTTCGACATAATTATGTTTATCTTACGTAATCTAGTAAGGAAAAGAAGCTATCAACTTTCCTAGTTATGTTTATATATAAGATCTAAATTATATCTCTTAAAGCAATAAATGTTGAAGATACAACATCGCATTTCGCGAGTAGCGTATCTATGAAAAAGACAAACGAGTCAAAAGTTAAGTTTCGCAACAAGTAACTAAAATCAAACAAAGATTTTCTATAAACGCAACAACAATTTGTAAACAACATTTGCTCTTTTTCTTATTTAAGTTGTTTTCTTTTTTCTTGTATTGTAAATATTAATTGCAATTTGATTGTTTCTATATTAATTTTTTCGTCGCTATTAAAGAAAGACGTTTTTAATATATTTTATAATTAAATCTTAAACTTTTTTGACAAATTATTAAGAACAAGTTGCTTATATTGCAACTAATTAATTGTATATTGTAACTTGTTTCGCAAACTTTTTGCTTCTAACTTTATACTCTTTTATTTGTAAAAAAAAATATTAAAATCTATATTGTTCGAAAGATTAACGCTCAAATCTTTTTTGTTTGAAAGCTCAAACTTGTTAAGAATATCAATCAATATTTAAACGATAACTTGTTTATATTTAAGATATCTTTTTGTTGCTTCATAACAAGTTAATTCGTATTGCAACAATTGAATCGCAAAAGCGTAATCTCTTCTTTTTTCTTCGAAAGTTGCTTTTTAAGTGTTAAGCTATCTTTAAAAATTAATTACAGCTTGTTTTAACAACTTTACAAATTTAATATACTTTTTTTGTTTATATTTTAGAATTCGAATACAAAGCTAGTTAAGCTAGTTGACGTAATTAATTCGAAACAATTGATTGCTTAGAATGTTGTGCTAGTTTTGAAAAATATTGGTTTTTCGATAAAGATGCTAGTTTGAAAATCATTTAATACTATACGTTGTACAAATAGATAAATTCACTTGTTACTAATATTAGCTTTACAACTTTTAAAAGAAGCAAGAGATCTTTATTATTTAAAACGTTTGATGTTTAAAGCTTATTGCGTGGTTTTGCGATATTATGTTTGCGATAATTGAACTTTTTTCAAGGAAGTAAAGATAAGAAGTTGATAAATTGCTAAGCTTTATAATCCTTTCAATAAAAGTAATTATGTCAAGATATATCTCGAAAAACGCAACGTATAATAGATGCTTAAAATTCTTTGCGCACGTTCTAAGCCTAATATCTACATCTTAGATGCGCAATTAGAACTAGTCATCTCAATTGTAATAGTGTGTTGACTAATTCTATTTTGTGATGCTTTTAGAAGCACCAGAGATTCAAGTTAGACTTTCGAGAGCATCGAGATTTGGATAGCGCTAGATAACTAATAGGGATACGAAGCATAGGTAAGGCGTAGACCTGCGCGGCGCGAGGAAACTAGCTAGGCTTAGAAATCGTGTGGGGTAAGCATTCCTGATGGAAGGATTCTAGGTGTTAGAGCTAACGCACAGAATTACACACGTGGTACAATGTAGGATTGACGCACGTCAATTTTTAGAGCGTCTATAAAGTCTAGTTTGTACAAATTCTTTATACGTTTGTAGTTAATCGAACAAGACTTAGTCGCAATCTCCCGTTCGCTATCTCTTATTATCCAAATATTGCTACTTCGAACAAGTTGATAAGAAAGTCGACCTCAATAAAGCAGTTCTTTATAATTTTTCTCTTTCGTTTCTCGAGATAACTTTTATCAAGCAAGAACGTTTTTCTAACAAGCAATAAAATCAATTTATTAAAAACTTCGAAAACGAACTCGACGCATACTATTACGCTACTACTTTCTAAGAGATCTTAGAAATATTAGAAAGAATTGTATTGTTAAAGAGATTTGTAGACGTCTTCAAGCAATGTAAGCAATCATTTAATAACAAAGATTGCAACTAGATGTAACGATAATAATAAATAAGAATTTATCTTAAGTTAAACACGATTTATAAGAAAGTCGTATCTAGAGAATCTATATACTAAAGAAAATTCTTCTTGTTCGTTATGTTTGTTGTCGAGCATGTCGAGCTTTGTTCGCTTTGTTCGTTGTCAAATATGTCGAACTTTGTTCGCTTTGTTCGTTGTCGAACATATTAAACTTTGTTCGCTTTGTTCGTTGTCAAACATGTCGAACTCGCTCACTAGCGTATCAAACAATGTTCGCCTATTAAGTCGTCGAATATGCAAATAATTGTGCTATATGCTATAGACTACTTTGTAGAGTATATATTAGCTATAACAAGATAGAGTCGTAACACTATTTCTCTTCTTCAAATCTTTTTGTCTCGAAAAACGAATGCTTACATGTTATGTTTTCTTATCAAAATCGTATTCGTCTTGCTTTCAAAATAGATTATTACGAAATATTTATTAATTTTGCTTGTAAACGTTGTTGCTATACTAGCAAACCTTGCATTGTTATAAAAGATTCGTCATTTCGTTTAAAGTGTTCGAAATGTGTTTGTGCGAACAAATTGTATATAAATATGTCATAAGCTTCTTTAAATTATATTAAGAAAAATCTATTCTTTAAAATAATAAAGAATAAGATCGTATTAATAATCGTAATTATGCGATTACTTCGTAATAAAAAGATGCTAAAGAAAGTTAATGCAAAGACAAAACGAAAGACATAATGTTTATTATCTAGTATAAAGAAGTCAAATGTTATTAAGTTGTCGAATTATTCTATTGCAAATGCTCTAATTAAGACATCTTTTATCATTTGATTTTCTCTTGCTATGCTAAATGATCTTTCGAACGTTAATAAAATTTCTAGATAAAAACATAGTAATCGTCAAGATTGCTAATTGATTTTTACGTGTTTTTTGTCGTAGAATACTCTTTTCACTTTACAAAATATTGTTAATTTTGCTATTCTAAAATTCTTTTAATCTTAAATCGATTTTCTTTTTATAATTTATAATAAAATGTTTTCTATATAGACGTACTTGGGTCGACTAGCTTCAACAATAAAATATAAAATATTAAAAATATTTTGACGTTCTTAGATAAGTTAAGTTTGTAATTGATTAATTTCTTAGTTTTCTTAACAAGAAACGATTTAACTTTGACATAATTTAATTTCTTGCTTAACTTTCTTGTTTTAAGATTTTTTGTAAAAAGATATATTTTATTCTTCTCTTTTAGTTAAGGTGTCGTTTTTCGTTTCTTATTTTAATACTTGATCGATTTTTTTTGCATTTTTAAGATGTTGTCGTATATCTTTTTTAATGTCGTTATTCTTTCGAAAACTAATTGCGTTGACAAATGCGTACGTTCTTTCTTAAAAAGATTCGATTTCTTGTTATAATTAACGAAGAATGAAGTTATTTTAGTGATATTCGAAATCTTTGCATTGAGTGTCAATTGTGTTATAGATAAAAGTAATATCTAATTATTGTAAGTATTGTTAATGTAGTATCTTAAATATTGCTTAAGACTCTAGTTTGTTCTTTTTGTTTAATTATTCGTAATTAAGTGATAAATAATGAACATTTAAAGCTTCGTATCTAACATTGGGAGAAGCGTCTTCTAATAGTTAGACGTAAAGAGCTTATCTTTGTCACTAATTAATCTCTTAAATATATCGTGATATTATATAAGTTAATTTAATATAATGTATTCTAGTTGTTTTGCGATAAACTTCTCTTTGCATGCGATAATATGTAAGTACTTAATAAGCTTATTAACTATTATTAGTATTGAATTATATCTATCTTTAATTGCTAGATTCATCGATTTGGGCAACTTAATAATAAAGTTTATCGTGACTTTATCTTATAACGATTTAAATAATTCTTAATATTAAATTTCGTTATAGCTCGCATGTGTATTATGTTTGTTCTACTAATAACTAAGACATCGTTTAATGTATATTTTAACAACTTGTCTCATCTATGAAAACTAATAATGTTAGCGTAAAAGCTAAAGAATTTTCGTCACTCTTAAATGTCTTTGCAATGATTCGTCATAATGCTCTTTTATACATTCGTTAATCTTGTCGATAAATATTTGAAGTTTTTCTTTCTTTATTAGAAATTCTTTTGTATTGTTTTGAAGTATTTATAATGTAGCATTTAACTCGTATTTGTTTGCTAATAATGATTCATTTTAGTTAATCTTAAGTATGTTGTGATTAAACGATTCTTTCGTTTTTATATGATTACTTCTTTTGCTAAGTGCGTTTGCTTTATCATTATTTTTGCTTAAAATATATTATATTTTAAACTTGTATTGTTTAAGTTTCTTTAATTATCGCATTTGCCTTTTATTAAGCTACTTAATAGTAATAAAGTGCACAAGATTTTTGTGATTTATAAGAATCGTAAGTTTAAGTAATTCTTTCGTATATACTTTTTATAATTTTAAGAAGACTACTATAGCGAGTAGTTTCTTATTGTGAACATTATAGTTTTGTTCAACTAGCAAGAGTTTTCTTAAAAGATATGTTATTAAGTGTTATATGTTTTCATGTTTTTAATTGAAGCATGCATCGATAACTAGATTTAATGCGTTAATTTCAATTTTACTTAGCAATCGCAAATTGTACATCTTTAATATTAGCTTCTTTAAACATTTTAACTTAAAATTTTGAAATAATTTCTCTTCTACAAGTTCTTATAATTATGACGTATTTTTCTTCGTAAAGTTCGTTAATAATATCGCGTTTATTAAGTAGTTTTTAATGAACTTCTTGTTGTAGTTTATAAAATTTAGAAAGAATTGTACTTCTTTAACATTTGTTAATGATTTTTATTCTTTAATTGCTTATAATTTTTTAAAATTTATGCGTATTCTATGTTGTTCAATGACAAATTTAAAGAAGTTAACTTTCTTTTAATGAAATTCGCATTTCTTTAATTTAAGATGTAAATTTTTTATGTTTAAACATTTTAATACTTTGAAGACATAACTAACATGTTCTTTCAAGATTTTTAAGTAAATTATGATGTTGTTCAAATATATTATGACAAATTGATCTAGATATTGTCGTAGTATATTATTAATTATTTCTTAATACGTTGTCGAGACGTTTGTAAATTCGAACGATATTATCGTATATTTGTATAATTTATATTGTATGCAAAAAATTGTCTTTTACTTTTTTCTTATTTTTATTCTAATCTAGTTGTACGCTTCTCGTAAATTCAATTTAGTAAAGTACTTTACTTTGAATAATTAATTCTAAAGCTCGTTAATATTAAATAGTAAATATTAATTCTTAATTATAATATTATTTAGCTTCTAGTAATTGACATATAGACGAAGAGTTTCATTCTTCTTTAATACAAAGAGAATTAAGTATCTTGCCTATGATTAGGATTTTCTAATAAATTCTTTTTTTTCGTTTTTTGCTAGATATTCGCGAAGTACTTCGAGCTTTTTCTTAAATAGAACATATATAAGTTCAAACGTAAATTGCTTGCTTAATTCAAGTTTAATTTTATAATTTTACAATTAATGTTTAGAAAAAGTCTTTATCGTTTTCTTTTTTTGAAATAAATGTTTTCAATTGTTGTATATTCGTAATACGTATTTTAGCGATTTCTTCGTTGTATTAAATAGTTTAAAACTTCTAAAAAATTCGTAATTTTCTTCATTTACTTTAACTTTGTGACTTAATTAATCTTTGTTAATGTTTATTAAGTCGAACTTTGTTAAATCGTTTTTTTGCAAAAATGCAAGTTCGTTGCTTGCGATCGATTTTTAACTCGTTCTTTTATCTATTATTAAACGTTGTTAATGCGTAGATTGAATGTAAATTACGTGATCACATTGCGCAAATCTAAATACTTGTGTATTTTAATTAACTTCTAGATTGTGTTGCTTCAATCAAGACATTTCTAAAACAATATTATAAATAATTATTTTTACTATATTAAAGATTAGTTTCTCGTAATGTTGCTAAATAGCTATTGATAGTAATTTCGTTTCTTTGTTCACTTTTTCATTCTCGTCGAATAATGAATTTTCATCTACAATTATTAGATTGTATGCGTTAGACTTCTTTTAAGTAGAGTATTTTTCTCTTTTAACAAGAGTTTTGATCATAAAATTATTTGTTGCATTAGAATTAATCATTGTAGTGAGTCAATAATTATTGATCTTAATTAATGTAATAAAACATCGTGCGTGTGTTATTAAGTTTAATTGCTACTATTGGGCTAACATATTGCATTTCTTTAGTATACTCTTTACTAAAAAATTTGAGCTTTTTCTTGTTTTAATGTTGCGACTTCTGCTTCGAACGTCTATTTACGCTAAGCTTTCTTTTTATGCTAAGTTAATAACTTTGATTTTTTAGAAAACTAATTGACTTCTTCTTTGTCTTCTAGATGAGTTTAGCATAAGTCGTTATAGCATTTTGTTCAATTAAGTGTCGCATATTTCTTTGCTTTCTTTATCGCTTGTTTGAATAAATTAACATTGCTTAATTGTTGTTCGATTTCTTCAAAAATTTCTCTTTTTATAGTGACGTCGCTTTTTAGCGCTTTCTCGCATTTATTTACGATTTAATTTATTTGTTGTTTCTTCGATAAATTAACTAAAGTCTCGAGATGTTTCGTGATGTCGTTTAGACATTTGTGAAAGTCTTTCTAGTTGTATTTGTCGTTTAAGTTTGTTATTAGATAAAAGTATAACGTTTTTAGTCGTTTCGCTCTTATAGTTTTATTAAGTATTTGATTAACTTTCTACGTAGATGCGAATGCCTTGCTTGATAATGTTTCATCTAGAACTTTCTATAATTAATTTAGATTTTTTATTAAATAGTAGTCGTCGTTCGATCTAGTCTTAGAAATGTTCGCCTTTATGTTGATTTGCTTCTTGATATCGTTCTAATTATTAAGTATCTCTTTTAACATAGCATTGATTTGTTAGCGATTTATTAAATTTCATGATTAATAATCTCTTGCGAAGTGACTCGATTTGCCACATGAATAGCACGTTTTTTGAAATTTATTATTTTGCTTTTCTTTAAAATTCTTTTCTTTACGTTGTTAAGTAAAATCTAGTTTCATAGATGCAAATCTACGATAATTGAAATTACTATATTTCTAATTAAAACAAAATTTTTTTTGCTAATATTTGATCGCTAGTTCAAAAGAGATTCTTGCTTTTTCTTAAGATTAATTATATCTTTTTTTTATAGCTCTTTCATATAGCTTGTCGTCGAAATCGATAACTACTTCGATGAGATCAAATATGTTGTTAAGAATTTTCTCATCACGCATAATTTCGTCTTTTAGATTGTTCTTAAAATTTCGTCGAAACATTGTTATAAGTGCGACATCGTTTCATTCGATTAAATTAACATATTTTTAAAATCTAGTTGCGTAGTCTATTGCAAAGATTCGTTAAATTAAATGTTAAATTACTCTTTTTGTAATTTGTTTTTTGTTAAATGTTTTAAAGATTCTTTGAAGTTTTTTTTTAAAGTTATTGAAGTTTGTGAACATTATACGAGAGTTTTCGCTATTGTTCTTTAAATATTTTCGTAAGTTTGGTTTAAGCTAATGTTAGACTCTCTCTTTAAGAAATGTTAATGCGAAAATCGTCTTTTGATTCGCTAGAATAGAATAGAAGATAAAATAGATATTTATTTATATAAGTTAGTTCTCTAGGTCGATACGATCTTCATAGTAGATATCGAATTTATTAATTCTAATCTTGTCGTCTCTTATAATTAATAATCGACGTGATATTAATAAGCTAATGTTTGAAATAGAGACGCGTTGATCTAATACAAACATTCTTAGAGTGTTCAAAGTGTTACGCTACTACTTTCTAAGAAATCTTAGAAGTATTAAAGAGAGTTGTATTGTTAAAAAGGTTTATAGACGTCTTCAAACAATGTAAGCAATTATTTGATAACAAAAATTACAACTAGATGTAACAATAACAATAAATAAGAACTTATTTTAAGTTAAACACAATTTATAAGAAAGTCGTATCTAGAAAATCTATATACTAAAGAAAATTCTTTTTGTTCGTTATGTTCGTTGTCGAACATATTAAGCTCTATTCGCTTTGTTCGTTGTTAAGCATGTCGAACTTTGTTCGCTTTGTTCGCTATTAAACATGTCGAACTTTATTCGTTTTATTTGTTGTTAAATATGTTGAACTCGCTTATTAGCGTGTCAAACAATGTTCGTTTACTAAGTCGTCGAATATGCAAATAATTGTGCTATATGCTATAGACTACTTTGTAGAATATATACTAGCTATAACGAGCTAGGGTCGTAACATATACTTTCTTAACTACAAAAACACTATATTGAATTAAAACAAGTCGTTCGCAAACAATACAACTAACTTAAGCTTTAGTCAAGTAATTAACCAAACGACAAAGAATGTAAAAAGCGATTAAACATTTATAAATCTAGTCGATTAAACGTTTAAGATATCGAGAGATAATATATCTAATATTAATCTTGATCCCAACAAAATATTGTTAAGACTTAATAAGATTAAAGCACTATATAGACATTGTATCTTCTTTAAATAATAATTGCTTACAATATAATAAACAAGAAGAAAATTCAAAATATATCGAGTTCAAAAATCTTACAAAAAAACGAAAGTTGATCTTTGCGAAAGACAAATTAGCGATCTTTATTAGTATCTTGTTGCACTTTATTTATTCTTCTAGAAGATAAAAGCAATCTTAAAGACATTAACACAATACGTTAATTCTTAATAGAAGATTAAGACGTCTATTATCTTAATTAATATACAATATAATAAAAGCTTCGATCGTAACTAAATGTAGCGTCTACGTAGAAATATACAATTGATGTAATCAAGTTTGACAATAACGAGACTAGACGAGAAATTAGATTATATTTGGTCTAGAATGCTTTTTCACTATATAATTAATAATAATTGTTTTTTCACAACTTTATATTCTAGGAAGATATATCTTTCGTAAATCTAACGAATTCTAGCGATCTTGTTGCTAGGAGAAAGCGAGCATATTCAAAAGCTTGATGGCGTTGACTTAGTACACATATAGCACATCTGCAAAGCGATAAATGCGTTTATCGTTGCAACACAAAAATAGTATCTGCAACTATCACGTTCTCTATACAATTGCGTTATGTATTATAGATTAATTATGCTAAATCCCGAGTTATTGAATTACATGGACAATTCTTCTATCTCCACAGGTTCATTGTAAGAGCGCAATTCCTTCTCTTATTTTTAGTAGAGCTCTTTCATGGTTCTCGAAGATAGTTACTCTATCTTTATAACAAACTTTTTGTCAACGCGACTATGCGATTCCAAGATCTCTATCGCTTCGGCACAAACACATAGAGTTAGTCTCGAGTGCTTTGAGAGGAATGTAACTTTGATTTGAGGAATTAGTCTTTGCTCGAGTGATTATTTGCGACAGATTAACAAATTTTGCATACCCGAAAATCCATTCACCAAATTCCATAAGAGAGAGTACTCGACAAAAGTCATTTCATTAATGCTCAAATCACAAAAGTACTATACAATAATTACTCTTATTTAACTTTTCGCTAGGAATCTAGAAGAAACGTGCTTTATGCCAATTTATTCCTTATACATTATGCTTGACTATAACTACGTAAGATGTCTCTATCCTAGATTAGCAATCAACTTGATATCTCAAACGTCTTCGAGTCTTGATTGTAAAATAGAGAAGTCGTCTTCGATACGTTAGACTTATTATTATTGCGAGACGTTTTTAAGTCGTTCGAAGTTTATTCTAGTTAAAAGAGAACGTGCTCGTAAAGTAGAGCACGAAACCTTGCTCGTCGTTCTTCGAGACTCAAAGTATCTACATAGCTAGACTTTAAGAGTTTAACACTCTTCGAATGCTATTAAATTTATATTGATCTCTAACTTACGTCTTGGGCATCTCAACATATAACTCTTCTTTTAAATTCTAATCTTCAACTAAGCTTGCACTAGTTAGTCGATCTATAAAGATCTTAAATTTGGCTCCCCTTCTCTTCTCTTTTAGTTATTGTTGAATTTTTGATTGATAGTTCAAGTTCTAAACTGGAAGCGTCCATTTTTTGCGTGCAAGACTTCGCATAATTCTTGGCAAATAAACAAATTCGATTGTTTCAAAAACATTTTTAAACATAACGTTTTCTTATTGTTTGTTAAATCAAAGATAACTTCGAGATCTAATTATAGACTTGCATTATATTTAATCAAATTTAGAAGATACTTCTTAAGATCGTTCGACATAGATACATTCTTGTTATATTTGTATTTCGACATTAAATCCACTCTCTTTTGCGCAAAAACTAAACTACAATCAAGTAATATTCTATTTTAACAAATTTATTATTAATAGAATTGTTGCGTTAAGAAGATAGAAATGTTGCACAATTACAAAACATATTACAAGAACTATTTGTTTCTAGACGTAAAATCTTCTTCTTTATTATTATCTTGCTTACAACAAAGATATATATTGTCAAAAATAATAAAATTCTCTTTTCTTATATTTGAACTATTTTAGAAGTTTTTGTTCTTTACTCTTTTACAAGCTTTAACTTTGTCTAGATGTATAACAATTATATTGTATACATAATACGATAGACAAAACTTATATTAGAGTTTATATTTTTTTTCGCCAAAGTTCTCTTTTTTTTGAACTTTTGTTTAGACAAAGATTGTCTTCAATTAGTTGCGTTATTTAAAATTATGTTATGTTGCAAACGCTATTGTATTAAGATTATTAAAAGTATTATTAAGTTAATCAATGCTATATTGTCAAATGCTTTATTTACAATATATGATTATAAAAGTTATCTTTATCAACTTAACGTTGTTGCTTTTCTAAAAGACATTAGATCGACAAATTATTATTAGATTGAAATAGTTTACTATCTTGCTACAAAATAGATTGTAGACAATGCTTCTTCAAGATATATTGTCGAATGTAACTTATAGAGTTCTCGAAGTCGCTTTTAGATAATCTATTGTGCTTTCAATCCAATGTTACGTTTCTATTAAAATTGTTACTAAAATGTGTTCCTTCCTATATTGTCTTATTCTTTTGAGTCGATAATGTCTAGCTCGCGTTGAACAACGAATAAATGGCGACGACAACGTTGGGTAAAGTAATAAAGAGTTGTCGGATTTAATTCTATATTATAGATAGAACTAATAAAAAGATTTTGAGCTTGTACGTATTCTATGTGCATATAATATAGTTGCGCAAATGCGTCGCATATATAGTCTAGCGTTCTACTAGCATTGTAAAAGACTACAACGTAATAATTGAGCAATTTGCTTTATAGTCTTTTAAGATAAATTAATACTTGTTACGCTACTTAATCTTCGACTTCTAAGATATGTTTAAATATTAAAGTCGTTTTAACAAGTCTACAATATCGTGTTTTAAAATTTCAAAATAATTGTCTAACTTAAAAACAATCTTCTTTAAATTTGATTGCAATTTCTACAAAGCTTTGATAAAAAATTTACGTTTTCTAGATTTTATCTTTACGTATTTGCATCAATATTAATAGTAAATCTTCGTAAAAGAAACTAATAAGCTCTTATTATTTATTGTAGATTGCGCATCTTTCTTTAATACATTGCTTCCCTAGAATAAGTAATAGAATAATAGTATCAAATGTATTATACAAATAGATCTATATCTAATTGTTACGCTATTATCTTCAATACTTGCAATATTGTAATTCTCGCTTTTTTGTTAAACTTGACTCTTAAAGCTTAGAATAAACTTCTTTTATAAATTTGCGAATATCTTTGTTAATGCTTTTTTTTCTTTATCGTCGACTTTAATTCTAAATGTATTTTGCTTAAACAACGTATATTTTCTTTCGATTTTAATATTTTGCAATATCTTTATTGTAAAAATCTATTTGCTAATACGTAAAAGAATCTTATTTTTAAATAATTTAATTTGAGCTCTCTTAATAAGTTGACAAATAACTTTAATTGTTAAATCGATTTTTAATATTTCAAGCTTAATATAATTTTATTTTCGAACAATTGCTTTATTCTAAACTATTATCACTTTTTTATATTTGATTGTTTCAATTATTCGAAGCAATTTTTTCGTTTGTTTTAAGTATTTCGACTTAAGTTGTTTGTACTTCGAGCTAATAGCGACAAAATAATTTTGCTTCTTAAGTCAAGCATTTTAAGAATCTAAATGCGATAAAGACTTTCAATTTAATCTTCGACTCTTCTTAAGTTCTTCTTGATTTTAACTAGACTTATTATCTAAAATATTTTCAAATATATAGCGCTTTTTAATTTTTAATTTCTTATTTAATAACAAAATTATATTTACTATTTGTTGTTTACTTTTTTCTCGACGTTCTAAATCGACTAGACGCTCAAAATAACAATATTGAAATTAAATATTATTTATTTGCTTCTTTAATGTATTTCGATTTAAGACAAGACAATTTATATTATATATTATATATATCTTACAATTAGAATTGTTTTTTTGCTATTAAGATAATTACAAATCTTTAGTAATTATAAAGAAAAATACGAAAGAAATAAAAATTCTTACTTATCTTATTAACTACGATAAAATCCCGATTTTAATTCTTCTATTCTATTATAACGTAAATCAATTGCTCTTTAATAATTAACACTATAATTTAATATATCTTTAACAAGAGAGTTATATTATCAAATAACAATATGTTTAAGATTTACATTAAATAGCGTTTAATAACTTTAAAAGCAACATAAAAAAATAATGCGATTATAATTGCAACTCAATAACTATTGCATCTTTAAATTAAATTGCTAATTGCTACTCTTAAATAATATATAAAAGCTATATAATATCAAAGTTGTTTTTAATTAATCAAATAAGAATAATAACAATATTAGATTAAAATTATTAAATTATTTTTCTTGTTAAAAACGAAAGAAAAAATAGTTAATTTTATTTAAATTGACGATCTTCGAATGTTTATTATTATTAACAACGAAAGTTTTTTCGCGATATTAATATTTATAGCGTTGAATCTCTTGTTTCAACTTGTCTTAAATTAAAATTTTAACATTTGTTCTAATAGTCTCGACATTAATTGTCGTAATAAAACTTTTACAAAAAATAGCAATTACATCGAACTAGTTATTAGATACTAATAATTGATTAACGATAATAATTTTCTGGTTAAAGACGAAAGATTTCTAGAATATTCTTAATATAAGCACTTCTAACTTCAAGTGTAAGCGCAATATTAAAGACAATAGATTGTTTATTAATATTGTCTCGCGTAATCTTGTAATTACGTTTAAGAAGTTTTGAAGTAAAATATTAGTAATCTTATAACTAAATTGCAATTGCTTGTGTTTCTTCTTCTAACGTTGCTATTTTTGTCGAATTTGCTTTTTAAGTTTTATTGTTACATGTTTTAGATTATTAAAAAGTATAACATAGTTTTCTTTTAAATTCGACTTCGAATATACGAAGAGAAGCTTTATTATCTTGCTTAATGTTTATATAAAAGATAGCTTAAAAATAATTTAGATTGCATAGTATATCAAAGATAGATCTTTCGACGTTTAATTTATTTGTGTTGTTGTCAAACAAATATTGATTAGAATCTCTTACAAGAAGGATGAAGAATTACGTGATTAATAATGCGCGCGCGAATTATGCGTCACGTGATATAGATTCCATATTGCCATTAGATAATAAATCTATGCCAGAAGGTTTACAACTCTCTTGCCTGTCCCTGGTCTTGTCTCTGTGCGTGTATAGGTTCCCTAGGTCAAATATTAAAGCATATACTTCGAGAGTTGTAAGATTTCCGTGAGAGTTTACTTTATCGTTAAGCTTGGATTGCCAGTAGAAGAAGCTGCAATAAAATATATGGTCGAGCTATAACTTCGCCCAAATGCGTAGTCACTTGAAACGAGTATTGTTAAATAAAGCTGTCGCTTCTAACCGTTCGAGTATAGCAAATTCCGCTATAATTTGTAATGTATTCTTTAAATCCAAATACATCTACTTACAACTTAACACAATATAGTACTCGTACATCCTAGACGATTACCATCTCTCTATCTTTTCAAATCACCATCCACTCTAACATTCTTTTTCTTCCTGTCTTTCCTAGAAGTAGATCTTATAATAATTGTTATAGCGCTAGCGTAGATCAAAATAACGATGTAGCTCTACAAGGGAACAAATTTATCTAGAGTTTGCTAGGAGAAGCGCAATGTCCTTCCGCTATTATTAAATCTCCCTATAAAACTCTTGCCAAGCTCGTCGCTAAGACGTCGAAAAGAGCGTATGCGCTAAAACACAATTATCTTATTCTAGTTACATGCTAGTTATGAAGAAATGTTATCTTGTACAATCTGCATTTCTCGAAATGTCTTGTTATTATTCTTTGTATTTTATTGTACTAAGTTGGTCTAAAATACTAATTTCAAATATCTAAATAACGCTTATCTATTATTGCATCAACTATGCACTATTTTTGTTGCAATTTTTATCTTTGTCTTGATTGTATTGTTATCGCACTTTTTTCTATTATTTTTAGAATAAAGTCTTGGGGATAACGAAGACTAGAACTAGATTTTCGAGCATTTAAAATATGCATTTCTTTTAAAATTATAATCGATCTATGCTTCTTTTTCTCTATAAAATTCTAGTCAATTCTATCGATTCAATATATTATTGTTTTTATTGTTATGTATCTCAAAAGTCTATTATTAATAATCTCTAATCTTAAATTCAATGTTACTACAATAATTAATGCGTCTTTTGAAGCGACTTAAGATAGCTAAAGAATGTTATTGCATTTATTTATAGCGTCTCTTATTGTTTTAGCGTCGATATTTAGCGTTAAGATTATTCTTTTTCTTTTATTAAAGAATAGACTTACGTAGTTGTAATAAGTCTTTATTATATTAAAGTCTACTATTAATAACTAACAAATATTAATTAGTCTTAAATATATCTTATATCTAAACAACAACGCACTAAAGTATTTTCTTCTAAATTATTTTCTTAAATTCTTGTTATATTTCGAACTCTAAATTAGATTATTTTTTAAAAATCTAATCTTAACACTTTCTTCTTTCTTTGTTATCTTTATATACTTTTGAAAATATTTGTTTCTTTAAGTTTAATTATAATCTTTATACTAATATCTTTGAATCTTATTTATAAAAAAAATATATTAAATAGAGTTTACAATCTAGATAAACTTAGTTGAGCAAATATAAGACTAACATATACTAGTTTCTATTAAACTTATTTAATAATAATCTTAACAATAGTTATCTTTGTATGCTACACAATATATATAAAACTAATAAAATATATTTGTATTTAATAGACGTATTTCGTATTGTTTCAATATTATTTTTAAGTCTTTGCAAACACTATTTTTGTAACAAATATTTTTAGAAGTTTCTTATTTGTTTTTGTTTTAACTTGTCTCTACAATATATTCTTTAACAAAATACGCATTGTATAAATTAACAAAGATCTTTTCGAACTATTTAAAAAGATTCTAAAGCAAAGAAAGATAATTTATATATTAGAGATTGCAAAAACCAAGCTTATATAATTAACAATAAGATTTATTAATAATTGAAAAAATTATAATTTTATAAAAGTTAAGATAGACAATTCAAGTTACGCGTACGTCAAAAATAAAGAATCTCTTTAGAAACAATATTTAGACAAAAAGAATTGCAATTATATATATCTTTTAATTTTTAATTTTTTCTAGATGTTATTAATTTTTTTCGTAAAAAAAAAAGTTAATACTCTTTATTATTGTTAACAAGAGATAACTTGTTTAAATAACAAAATTAATCAAAATTAACAAAAATCAAAAGGATACTTTCTAATAATTTTAATATTTATACAATTTAATATTTAAGAGATTACGTATATAACTTGTTAATCTATTGTTCGATATACGCTCTTGTATTTTAGATCTTAATATCTCGAAGCTTTGTTAATAAATATTAAATAGAAAAATTTGTTTAAAAACTAATAGAGCAAATATACGCAAACTATCTTAATTGTTATCTTTGTCGTTGTACTTGTTTTAGAATAGTTTGTTTTTGTTGTCTTTACTAGTCTTGTATCTTAAATTATCTATCTTATAACTTTGTTGTTTTAATTGCATTAAATCGACGCACTTCTAATATAATTGCTTAACTATATTTAAGATATTTTATTATAACTAATATTAATCGCACTTATTATATTGCTATTATATATACTACGCATTATTATAGAATGTTAAGATTCGTTAACAAAAATAATCGTCGAGTTTTTTTTACAAAAATTTTATTTTATCTTTTTATTTGTATAAGTTTTTCTAATAGTTTTTTTATTTTCGAATATTATAATTGTTATTTAATAGTTACTTTACAATCTCGATTTTGTGTTAATAATATTAGTTACAAATCTATTAAAGACAAGCAATTATTTCTTTTCTTATTTAATTTTACGATGCTTTTTAGTAAGCGCAAATTTACTTTTTTAAATAAAACAACTAATTAATAGATGTACTCTTGTTCGAATTATAAATATTACGTTAAGATAAAAATAAAAGAAGCAAACAAGTTTATCTCAAATACAATAAAGTATTCTTTTCTTAATTTATATCAATTTAGCTTGTATTAATAAGTTGCTCTTTAATTACTTCTATATAATTTAACATTATATTAAAACTTATCTACTTAATTATCGCTTTATTAATTTTCTTATTTAACTTTATTATCTTTAATTTTTTTTAAGTAGTATTTTGTTATAATTTGCTTTACGTCACAATTTCTCGATCTAATATAAGAGATTTACTCTATTTAACAATTCTTAATTAGTTGTTTACGAGTATCTACGTTATAAAGCTTTGTATAATAGATTTATTCTTTTTAGTATGCGACAATTATAATAAAGCAATTTGCGTCGATTAAGCTATAATTATAATTGTTGCTACGACAACAATACTTGTCTTTCAATTAATTTTGAATAACGTAGTTGCTTTACTTCTTCGATTTATATCTCGAAGTAAAATAAGAGAAGAGAGAGAATCGAAGTATCGCGAAACGAAAGTAAGAAATTATCTTCGAAGTTTTCTACGAAAATGTTTCGATTAACTTGATCAAACAAGAGATTTAAGTTCTATTGATAGAATCTTCTTCGATATACATAATAAGATAAAGAACTTTATGTCGAACGAATATAATAATTTTGCTTTGCTAGCGTTTCAACATAAATCTCTTCGCACTCAAAGATCTATAGTTTGAATTCTAGACAATTATTTGAGAATCAATAATAATAAGATATCGCGCATCAAACGACGCTACGACAATATAAAAATCACTAACGAGCATACAAGTCTAGATAAAAAGAGGAGGATAACAATTATGCAAAACGTTAGTGCCTTTTTAGAAGTAGAATTAAGGAAGCTTCAAAGCTTTGTTAAAATCTAGTGAACGGTTCTCTTATTTTATCTATATGGAGCTTTTTACATTCGGGCAAGACCGACGATATCGCTATTGTTTCAAAGTTATATCCACTCTTATATAAGCTCTAATTCCCTTCCTCTCGTTCAAGCTCTTTGTAGAATATTTCGAAGTATAAATCTTGTTCACTAAGATTAATATCCTCAAATAAATGAAGACGTCCTTTATTGATTAGTTGCTAGGAGCCTAATACCGGCCTGTGCAGACAGTAGAGCATACGGCTAGTATGGAAATGGACGCTAGTAAGCCAATTCTCAAACAGAGAAGCCAAAAATGAAGCAAAGAAGTCTCAAGTAAATAAACAATAAGACGCATCCAATTTCGCTAGAAATAAAGCTTGGTCGTTAAGCTAGACGCAGTCATCGTTCAGAGCTTAAGACACCCATATATACTAGATATATATGTGCTCGCTCTCTTGTTCAACTGTATCTTACTTTTTGTATTCTCTCTTAAACATTTAAATTGTTTTCCGTGAATTCTAATACAATACCTATCAAAGCACTAGCAATGTCAGGATTATGGAACCATAAGCTATTTGACTGCTTCAATCCTATCAACACATGTAAGTCTCTAAGAATATTATAGAAATAGTACTTTAACATATGCAACACTAGGCTGCTTAGCTACCTGGTGCCCATGTATTCTTTACGATAAAACACAGGCTAGGAGGGATGGCAACCCCGATGCTTCGTTTTGTAACAACAATGTACGTCTTTCTTTCTTACATCTTATATATTACACGCTACTGACTTCTTCTGCCGTTAGTGTATGGGCTGTTGGGCCCTCTTATTCTGCTCTCTTCAAGGTATTCGTCGAATAATTAGTCGGAGCAAAATGCGCCATCAATATGGCATCAAGGGCAATGGTTGTAACGATTGCCTTGTCTCCTGCTTCTATGGTTGCTGCGCGCTGGTGCAAGAGGATAAGGAGGTGAAAGCGCAGGAGAAGAAATATGGGAAGCACGGTGCTTCGAAGCGGCAGCTCCCGATGGTGTATATGTCGCAGCAGCAACGATAGGGGCCAAAGCCTTAAAACTACGCGAAAGAAGCGAGTTGCGCGACAGCAACGTTGAAACGTTCGAAGAAAGAGTTCTTTCTGTTCCAAAGCGCTATGAAAGTAATTTCTAAGTAAGAGATCGTTATTAGAACACGTTTATGCCCGCGATAGTCGTGGCGGGTATCTAATCTTTCATGCCATTCCTTTCAACTATATAGTCCAATAACCGATATTCATTAATCAAGCGTGCCACGTTCGAAGCCAATATAGCGTGTCTTCTTGATTTACTACTAATTGCACGATTTTGACCATACCCCAACATGTGCTTGCTTGATTCTGTTCTGCGCAATCATTGGGTTTCCGTTCTCGCAACGCTCCTTATGCTGGCAGGAGTAAGCAGTCGGCAAGCTACTGCTAGATCCAGCAATAACCAAATGCTAGATAACTTCAGTTGTCGGTTTCTGTCCTTGCTTGAACGTTGCGCACGTTTGAGGAGTTTGACGTGAGCGCTTTCGAAGTACTCTGATTCTTGCTTGATCCTTCGGCTTTGGAAGTACCGACGGGTGAGGTGCTATAACTAGTGGAGGTACTATGGCCAGTGGAGATGGTGAGAGTGTTGTTGCCGACGGAGGTGCTGTTGTAACTGCCTCCTATTTCTGGTTTGGACATGTTTGACGATGAATCCATTTTGATTGTGGAGTTGATGGTGATCGAGAAATTGGTAAAGTGGATACTGGTAACGAGAATGGAATTATCAGTAGGTAAAATAGAGGAATTAGTGCCCTTCTCTACTAGCCTTGAACCCATAGAGCTTGTACTAGAAGGAACAAGCCAACGGGAAACGGGAAACCTCAAAAAACCCTTTTATCCTATCCTTGCATCTTCTATGCATCTCCCTTGCCTAGAAAGTTATGCGGACCCTTGCTGTTTGGCCCTGGAGAACAATCCGGAAAGGCACTCACGCCCGCCTCAGCCTTGCAGTACCTCCCTTCATTGTATAGCCATTAGATGCTTCTGAATTGTTCAATCAAACATACGATCGTATTTGATACCTTCGCTTACAAAGAGACCGCGGAAGATTCTACGCGGATAGGAATATTGAGAGTTATCGTCAAAGCCACGAGAACAAATAAGATCGAAATAAGTCGCGAACTCCAAAGAAAAGATCTCGCACAGATTTTCTGTACTGATCGTCTTCTTCGCCAAGATAATCTCCTTCTTTTGCTTCTGATTTGCAGCGTTGAGATCTTGCTATAAGAGACAGTCCAAGAGGAAGTAGAGAAGCATATATCCTAGAGACTTCAAATCATCGTAGCGATGTTGTACTTGGGTGGCTATTAATCTTTAAGTAGCAAGAGCCAAGAATATTTTACTCACCCACACCCCAACGATCGTTGACGCTAGCAAAACGTGTCGTGCCAACCAAATTTGAATCTAGAGGATGGCCGATGTTGGACTTCCCCTGGGAAGCACGGTGTTCTGTGGCGAGGCTCATGTCAATTTCTTTTTCATAGCCATCAACAGTTCTCTGGCTTGATGACTCGATGGATGGCAGATCTGGCCTTCAAGGTCGAGGCACACTTACATACACTCTCACATTGCCTTTGTCGCTCAACATATATGGCTAACAATGGAAAGTAGATATTCCTCGAGAAGACGAGAGTCGCAAAGTCCTGGACGGGATTAACAAACTCGAAGACTATCAAGCTATACTAGTGTAACTTTACTGTAGTTATTAGCGTATGCAGAAACCTGTGGAATGCTTGGCATCGCATTTGTCGCGCCCCCCTTAATATCGAATAAACAAAGTCCCAATAATTTGAAAAAAATTGGACATAAAAAGATTTAGTACCGTTTACGCAATCCTATTTTTCAAGAATTTTCAAAATCGAAGCAATTGATATTTATCGAAATTCATGGCGAGGTAATGCGAGATATTAAAAATGAAAGTTACGCTAAAAAATGCAACTCAACTGCAATTTCGACTGCGATTTCATCCACGATTTATATACATGCTAATAACTGCAGTATTTAGTTAATTTAAACGACAAAAATTAGGTAGCAGAATAAGACGATATTATACACTTAAACTGCCTACTTTTTCTTATTGAAAATATGCATTGATAGATCAAATAATAGATTTGACAGGAGAATCTATAGGGGGCGCGACAAATGCGATGCTAAGCATTCCACAAGTTTCTACATACGCTAATAGCGTACATTGGGGAAAGTTGACGTGCGGGTCGGCCAAGTACCTATCTTCTAGTTTCTCGACGTATAATAAAGAATCTGGTTCACATTATTGTTGAAGACCTAGAACACTCTCTTAAGTGGTCGAAAGTAAGTCTTCTTCTAACTGTACTTAATCAATTTATTAATTATCTATACAGTACACTAATTGTCTCTACCTCCGTATACGACAACGACCCTTCAAACCCTCCATTATTCGAGAGTCTCAATCTTAGCGAACGCAGTTTTCGTGAACGTGTGCGACATTATCTAGATCTAAACATTATCGCTTAGCTATCTTCTATTATAGCAATGCCCCACAGCAAGCAGAGACTTGTGACTATAAGATCGAAAGATTCATCGCTAGGAATGTTGTTATTAAGGAAGACAAATCTTGTAAAGGTATCTTTAGAGATATTTACAAGACCAGTGTCAACAAAAAAGGCGACAACTCTATCTCTTTACATTAGACGAACAATAAGAATAATCTAGATAGCGCTAACGAAGATTGTTCGAAAGATCAGAGTAATACGATCAAAGACAATTCAAACAGGCAAGATCATAACTCTAAGAATAAGAATAATAATTGTAAAGATAAAGTTATTCAAGACAATAATAATGCGAAGCATAACAACAGCGCTAACAAAGATTGTTCCCAAGATCAAAGAAACACTAGAGACAATCAAAGCTTTTAAGATAATTACTTTAACAATAACGCAAAGCGTAATAAGATAAATAGAATTATCAAAAAAATAGAAAAGTCTTTGAAAACGCGTGAGAATTCTCTCGATGCTCTTGGCAACTTACGAACTTAGTTATTATGAGATCAAGTCGACTTCGTAACATCTACACAATAGAATATTGATTCGCTATTAGACGGAATCAAGCTTGATTTATTTCGAAAAATCGTGTATAAACTAAGATTGCATTTGAATCTTAAAGCGAGAATTAAAAGTAAAGCTAGTTACGAGATTATAAGTAGTAATTATAATATAAGAAGACATAAAGACGCCATAATAAAAGAGTCACGATTACTTTATGTTTTGCAAAGCGATTACAAGACAAGATCTTGCAACTTAGATTAATACTTATAACATAAGAAAGTCTTTTACAAGATGCGTCTACTATGCCCTAGACTCTTGAAGCTTGTTGCTCCCATATTGACAACATCAAAGTGCGAACATTTATTCTTTAACTAGACTGACCGTTTTTGGAACCGAAACCCGAATTCTTGGCGCCAAGAGTCGGGTCGGTTCCAAAAGTTGGAACCAAATATACTATATATAGTAATTCGATTCCTTGACGTTTCGAGTCGATTCCAAAAGTTGGAATCGAAACCCAAAAAACGATCAGTCTATCTTTAACTTGTACGTGCTGATCTTCTCTACAAGATATAGATCGTAAGCTCGCATTTCGAGGAATTTTCTACGTCTTAGAATCGAATTGGCTTGCTTTTAATCGTCGCCAAGTTTTCCAATATTGTAGCGTCTACTAAGTCTTAGAAATAGACGAAACAGATACGTAAGTTTACTTGTAGCAACTAATCTTAGATAAGAATGTCGCTAATATATCGAATTTGGCATCTAGCAAAGCGGGTGCATAAGACCTCTTAACTGAATCTTGAAAGCTCGAAACGAAAAAGAGTTTGGCGAGACGACGACCTTGTGGTATCTCCACCAATGCTATCGACTTTAGATATAATTACTATTACGTTAGGAGATACTTGGTCTGAACCTTCATCATCGCGCAATTCGTTGCCACAGTACGTTACCCAAGCAACTGCGAATATCAGCTCTTCTAGACGAGATGGCCCACCTATAGTTAATGGAGGTGGTACGACGACGAACGACAATGCTCATTAGAGCTTTGGCCACTTTAATCTAGCATCTTTTTATCAAAGCAACGTTACGAATAAAGTTGATAAATCACTCTCGAGTCAATGCTCGTGCCATAATGGTCAACATATAGCTTCACCAAAAGAGAGGTCAAATCCACATTGTCTTTCCACATTTTCCAAGCCTAATAGTCAAGCTTTTGATTTAGGACCTGGCATAGAGTCGATTGCGAAATTTTCTTACGTTCCTATCTTTTAGGTTTCAATCGACAAATCCCTTGATTTAGAATCTAGCATAAGATCGACTATAGACTTTCCTTACGTTCCTGTCTTTTAGGTGTCGATCGACGAACCTCTTGATTTAGAATCTAGCATGGGATCGACTACGAACTTTCCTTACGTTTCTGCCTATTAGATGTCGATCGACAAATCTCTTGATTTAGAATCTAGCACAAGATCTATTGCGAACTTTCCTTACGTTTCTGTCTTTTAGATGTCGATCGACAAATCCCTTGATTTAGAATTTGGCACGAGATCGACTGCGAACTTTTCTTATGTTTCTATCTTTTAGATGTTAATTGACGAATCCCTTGATTTAGAATTTGGCATAAGATTGACTACGAACTTTCCTTACGTTCCTGCCTATTAAATGTCAATCGACAAATCTCTTAATTTAGAACTTGGTACAAGATCTATTGCGAACTTTCCTTACGTTTCTATCTATACGATTTCTATCAACGAATCTCTTGATCTAGAACCTAGCATGGGGTTTGCAGCATATACTACTTCTTACGATTCTACTTGTTTCTAGTCGAATTGGTGGATTTCGTAGATTATCACTATAAATTGCGATAGGTATCTAATATAATATTCTATACTACGAAATGAACTGTGCAAGTAGCTTACTTCAATACCATTATAATAAAGTTCCTCCTTTTTTATTTACTGCCTCTAGCCTAATAGGTTGACGTACTTCCCAAGTCTTTCTTATATTCTAGTCTATAGTTACAACCTTTCCATCCCTAGTTGTTATAATAGTAGGTAAGTCGTCTTTTTCAATCGGGACGACGATAAAGGGTGATCGCAGATACATGGCGATAATACTGGGATAAAGCACAATGACAGAACTTTCCATAGTAACAGAACCTTCTTTTACCGATTGCGAGCATTGTCGTTGTGTAAGCTCGACGCATCAATGCATAGTCTTCTAGACACAAACATTCGCACCTCTTGCTACACAAAGCGAATAATCTGGACACATTTTTGTTCTAGCTTATAGGTCTTTAGAGGATCCGGATTAGTTGAATCCTTAGGGTCCAAACCATTGCATTCAATCTTCGCTACATGTATCAAACTAGAATCAAGATCGATGCTAATAAACATAGAAATAACCTCTATGTTGGAAGACATGGTAGATTTTGTACTCCCGAGAGGTATTGTAGAACGATCTAGTTAGCCTTTAGTTCAATTAATCGTGCTTGGGACGAAGTAGTTGAAAACCATATCTATTGCAATCCCTCGATAGCGTAGCGTTTGCTTCTTGATGAAAATATTGCAATAAGAGACAAATGGCGAAGTAAGACAAACGTGAGGGAATGCGCTAGTTGATCGATCTAGACAATTTGAATTTATCGCAGACACGACAAGATACCATCGTTATACACCAAAGAAAAAGGGGACAGGTCTTGACACCTCGCATTGCTTCCACTATTGCGACATCTACAACTAGAGCTCGCTATAGTGTGATAGATAATTGACACTCGTTAATTCTTGTCTAGTAGAAAGATCCTAATACTTTCTTTAGCGGCTGGCGTCTAAACACAAATGCATTAGCCCCAACCTTCTTCAAGAGCATGTATGGCTAAAGAAAGACGTTAAGATAGGATAAAGTTTTCTGTTTTGAAGTGTGAACAACGAGGCAAGCAAGCGTTGCTATGAAAGGCAAAAAGATAGAGAGATCCAGACATAACAAGAACCAAACGAGATAGCAATCTCTTCTATCCTGGCCAAAGCTTTATTGCTTGGATGTTATTTGATGTGTGAACAAATAATATCAATACGCAGAAAGGTATAGCCTCGACAAAAGTGTTAATTGTTCTCTTGTATCTAATCTTCTCTTGAGATCACGTCTACTTCTTGATATGTTCCAAAGATACTTAATCGTTCGAATAGTGTTACGTTGTTGATGCTCTTCAGTCGAACTTCACTAAAATTCATGTTGAAATTAATCTTTGCACTCTATATAGAAGAGCTTAATCACAGATAGCTCGACTCACAAAAGCAATAAAGAGTCTAGTGGAATTAGAAATAGGCTCGGGGTATAAAAGCCTCTACTAGATACTCGTTGTATTAACTGTAAATAAAAGCTAACAACAATATTACTTATCGCTTACCATAGACAGAGTCAACAAACTAAAGGAGAAGAAGATAAAATTGTAGTATATCTTCAAAACCACGAATAAACGTACCTCGAGATTGTCAAGATGCTCTTCTCGCCCAAGTTTATATCGTTGATAGCTATCTCTTAGCCTTTCACGGTTTATCAATGCACGCGCTCAAGGGTTGTCTTATATTTTATAACGAAGAATCTAGTACGTTAGAAGCGTCCATCATCGTGATCAGATAATAATACTTACTCTTGCCCCAATAGTAAGCCTCTTCCCCTTTGTCTTGTCGTAACAATTGTCGATAAGATTAACGATAACTTTATCCCCTTTACTTAGAATTTCCCCACCTTTACCTTCCTCGAAAACCTTTCTTTCGACACCCTTCATGGGCCAAGTGTGAGAATCGCTACGGAAGGTGATAATGGATGAAGTAACCGGTCCTCCTAATTCTGCGGATGTTCTTAAGAGAGAGGTCTCAAATTGGGGTGAGCATGTATGAAAAAAGAGGGGAGATAAGCCAAGACAAGCAGGGTACGTACAGTTTTATTTTGTTGGCAATAACCGAAGAATAACGATTGTGTCTTATAGGGTTTGAGCACTCTGCACCAAGTCAAACTTCGTTATCATTCCTAGTCTGTTCCCAATCTATTGTTATCCTTGACTGATACAACTTTCATCTCGCAGACCATTCATGAAGACATTCGTATATCCATAAAAGCGATAATGGTGAATTCTAGGGCATCCCACTTGGCAGGAGAGGGTCTTACTTGGCACACTTGCTTCCTTTGCATTTTTTCCACTAGATCTCTAATACTATTGGGCCTCTTCATTTAATGCTAGCCTGTTCTAATTGACCTAGACCTAGAAGAATCTTCGTTGGGAAAGATCACTAACACCACGGAGCAAGGTGCCAATCCTAGTAAGCTGGTTTTAAATTGTTGGTGGTTGGGCAAGAACAAAGGTCAATAATATGAAGACAGGGAGCTACTAGTATGGATAATCTACTTACACTCTAGGAAACACCTTAGAGGATTATGTAGCATGTAACGTATCGAGATCCTTCTACAAAGACTAGGCAGCATCCACTCTATTAAAATCTTGCGCCTTCCACCACAGTAGTAAGTATACTATCGCAGGTGATGTGCAAGTGAAGCTTAATAGAAAGAAGAGCAGACAAGTGAAAAGAGGATAATGTGATTGTGTGACTAACAATTAACTGGGTCGAGCGAAGAGTTCTTCCTTCGCTCGATGTTCCCTTTTTGTCATCATGCTAAAGTGACTATGCGTTGCTAGGGATAAATGGAAGTACATTAACCAGGATCAAATATCCATGATAGAGGATACCTAAGGGAACAGAAAGGGAAAAGACGACGTGATTAACCGCTCATCATTCCCTGCGCAAGCGCATTACTCTCAAGTCTGTGCTCGTTGCTAATTTCTTCGAACATCTCCCCCAATAGAGATGTCTTACTAGACAACCCTTCACTTTGAATCCTCGGTTGCATAATTCACAATGGGCCCGTTTTGAGTTCTCTCTGTTGTACGTCGGTTCGATCGGCTGCTTTATAGAAGAGGGCGATAAGGTACGAAGATAAAGTTGCTTAGGAGTAATCGATGGTGCTTTAAGCAAATTCGAGCGGGCGAAGTAAGATAATAGTTGTGCATTATCAAGAAGAGAAGTTGAGCCTACATATAAAGATCTATTGGAGTCGTTAAATTTGAAGTCTGGTCTTTGAGAATTTCTCGCTGTGAATGTAGCAAGTTAGAATAAGTGCATTCATACGATATAGAGAGCTTACGTTGCTTCTAATGCTTAAGAGCAAAGCTATTCGAGCTGTTCGACAAGCTCTGATTGAATTGCTTGAGATTAGGACTGTCCTCGAGGTTTAACAAGTTCTAAATGGAAAGTGGGTTCCGATGTGTATACATATCCGAAGCTAATAGTGAAGTAGAGACTGCGGAAGAATCAAAATTTCTGCTCTTTGACATAATTAAGCTTGACCTTATTCAACAACCTCAAGTTGCATAGATCTTGATTATAACCTTGTATTTTTAATAGGCTAGAGCTTCGAAAAAGGAACCCTTGCTCCTCTAACATGGGTTGAAGTGTGTCGAGATTAGGGGCTTCGCTGGTCCGACATCAACATCAGGGGTTAAATTAAGACTTATAGCAGATCTGTCGTTGTCGTCGTCGTCGTTGCTCCACAACATTGATGAGCGACGTATAAAAGTTCAAAACAAAGATCTCGGACAATAGAATGTTCTTGCTAAAGATCTCCTGAATAACTAAATCGTTCTTAAGAGCTAAGATCTTCCGTTGTATCTTGAAGCAAGATTCAATTCTAAGATACTTCCGCAACTCCAACCCTTTATCTAGGGTTAACCTTAATTCGAGTCAGGTTCAAGATCGTACCAACAAGTAGACCTTATGCCCATAGCCATACTTGCTAGACGCTACAAATTACTAATGAATGCAAGGCAAACGTCGCCAGACAACATATGTGCAATGGCGTTAACTTGGGGGATTAGGTTACGACAAGCTAGATGCAACTAACTACGATACCGACCATAGTTCGATTCCATGCCGGAGTGACTATTAGCAGTGGTCGTCATGCCCAATGGTTGATTGTCTTGCCCACAATCAATAGTGTTGTTGGCCTCGACTGATTCCTATCAGTGAGAATATTACTAGGTTCGACTGTATTAAAGCAACTCTACAATGGATCAAACCCGCTAAGCTAGGAAAACGATTATGCTAGTGACAGCAGGGATTTCCTAATTGTAATCTGCTTGCAGGAACCCCTATTTATACTTTCTATTGATTTCGTCGAGGATGTCGATATTCGTCTTCGGTTATTCCAACGATAAAGGAGAGCGTAAAACGAATGCATTATAAGGCTTTCAACTACTCTCTTTATAGTTACCACTTCGACAGCTGTGTCGAAGTGCTAACTCAAAAAGGGAAAACCCAAAATTTTGAGGAAACCTCAAGAGCTTACCTTGTCGTCATAATTATGTGAGTCTAACTAAGATATAGAATAATAGAAAGAAGAGTGTGGAACGAATGCATCGTGAGGCTAACAGAAAGCCCACTAGTAGTATGTCGCAATAATGGCTTAGCTTTCAACTACTCCCTTTATAGTTACCACTTCGACAGCTGTGTCGAAGTGCTAACTCAAAAAGGGAAAACCCATAATTTTGGGGAAACCTTAGGTCGACTAGTCAACTCAAGAGCTTACCTCGTCATCATAGTTATGTGAGTGCTGCTTCTAGGACAGAGTCCAGGAATGGAAAACAATTATAGAGATGGATTACTGGAGGAAATTTGATCAGCAACGTGCCGGCGAGAAGATCAGTGATAAGAGAGAGATTCTGCTATATGTACTATATACCTATATACTTCACCTCTTACAAGAAACCTGTTATCTTGTTGCCTCATTTTGCCTTGTGAACAATCATTTCCTCTTCCCCTCTTACCTGCTAAGTTTGCCTTCTTTGTCTCATGCAGGCTTGCCTTACATAGCGTTAACGATTGATTTTGGTGGATCTTATACCTTACAAGGTGTTGCCAATGGATTTGCTAATGGTAATAGTGATACACCAATAATGAATAAGCTCCCTCTTCCTTGCCGTTCCTCGTTGACTAAGGTAATCTTCTGCAGCATTGTCTGACTTAGCCCTACTGACCAAAAGAGACTTCGACAGGAAAGCCTAAAATAATTGGACAAATATTGTTAGAAGACGGGATAATTTATATCATTAGAACATCACGAAATAGAGACAGTTACCTTGAGCAACACTACGTCCCTGTAAAAAGAGAGTGGTACGATACGGTAGAGAAATCTCTAGCTGAAGTTGATTCGAAAGTCCTCGATGTATGGGAAGAGTTCAAGACAACAACACCCAATTGGCCAAAACAAAATTTAGACATGATGGAGAAGTGGCAGACTGAAAAGGCCACCAGGGAGGATAAACATAAGGCACTGGAGGTTGAGACTGGCTGGACAAGGCTTTCTTGGTTTTTTAGCGTGTTTCCTTGCATATTTCCTACTCGTTCTTGACTTCTGTAATATCCATGGGTAGAATCTTATCAATTCACCGTAATTCCATACTAAGATTTTATCGCATCACGGGACGTTGTAGATGGCTAAGACTTGCTTTGGCTATATAAATAGCGAGGCGAACGATTATGAGTACACCAGATCGCCAAGGGAAGCTATATCCAACGATCAGCAGGGCGATTTTCAATCCTCGGAAGCAGAAGATCAACAGCTAGTACATCTCCTAGACCAATCCTACTGCCGTAGATCTCAAAGTCTTTTCATAGTATGACTCGCTACTCCTGCCCCTGCTGTTGTAGGCTCTACGAGACCTTCGCGTGTACTTCTTGTAGTATGACCTGCTGTCCCCGAGGGTTGAACGCCGCCCTGCTGGTACTTCTCCAGGAACACATTCTCCTTCTGTAACCCGATAGCTACTTCTAGGACCAAGCAATGCAATGCTGTTCCTAGTCTCTCGCGCCTGCTGTGATCTCGTCATCCCGCCGTTTCGCCGTCTCTCGTTCCTCGTCGTCTGATGGTCTCGCCGTCCCTCTGGATCAATCGTCGCCGCCCGATCCTTCACCCGATGAATAGTGTTCCTCCCTTGCTTGCCTTCTACCTATCGACCGCTTGCAAACCCTGTCTTCCTTGACCTATCTCGATGAGGTCAAGACCTACCTCTCCTGCGCGGTCTCCCGCTTGCTCTCCCCTTATCTCCTCGCTACCCCCATGGGGTCAAGACCACCTCTCCCGGGTACGTGCCTTCTACACCTTCTATTATTCATTCTATCCTTCTACAACGTCTTGCAAAAACCCTTTCTTGATCTCTCCGGCCACGCAGCTTTAAATAGAACCATAAGAACCTGTTGGGTTAACGAGAAAATTGGTTTGTTCAGCGTTTTACATTCATGGCAAACCCGTGCCGCAAGACGCTTCATATTTCATCACCGGCTACAATGGGAGCTGCTTCAGCCACTCAAGCTAGAGATACGAGAGAATCCCAAAGTCAATTCGTCCAAGCTTCCAGTGGAAACGACTCTGACGCCGCTCTCGACACATTACCTAACACTGAATTTTCAAAGCCCGCCAACGGAAGGAGTGAAAATGGACACAAGCAAGATGGAGAAGAAGCGCGGAATGGAAAGAGCTGTCTAGCAATGTGTCGTTTATTGAAGCGCAGGTCAGATGTCGAAAAGTTGCTGAAAGTCTCGGAAGCCGTGATTGACATCCGCGAAGATTCCGGTGATATCTGATCGTCTTGAATACTGCAGTCCTTGCTATCGTTTGTCTAGAAACGTTGCTAGATTGCGAAGCAAAACGAGGATTCGACGTAATGCATCGTACTCAAGAGAATGCAAGCTCTGATACTGGAGAAAGAATGTATAGGGAAATAATAGATGAACTACGTTTCTGCAAGATCGCATTTGATGTTAGACAGACTGGAGCGGAATTAGCTTTCAAATGCTATAAAACGACCTTAGAAGCTCACGGGATTTACGACATTCACTACGTTTGGAACGAAAGAGCAGGCGAGGAAAATGAAAACGCAGAGTTCGTCGCCTGATCCAATACTAAGATGAATGCTAACAATATCAATAAAGTGACTAGGCATCGATATTCGCATACTTGGCAGCGCCGTGTTCACAAGGTCGTAAGCGATGCAGTAGCGAAGCTCTAAAGGATATCGCATCTCGGAAAACCTCACGCACGCGCTCCAGTGACGAGGAAAGCAGCCAAGCAATATTGGACACGGTTCGTACTATCGCGAGCGAGGCTGGACAACAACGTAGAAAGCTGGAGCATGACTTTGATGAGGAGAGACCAAAAGAGGGTATGAGATTGTGTTGATGTTGTAGTCAATGGACAAAGCCCACGAAAGAAATCAGATGCGAAGACCTTTTTTGCAATCGTTTGCGTTGCGATGGCTGCAGAAAGTGCGATGTCTTACGAAGAGCTTAATAAGCTCTAAGCTTTCCTTTCTTACTGTCTTGATTTCGCGATTTGATATGCGAAGAGAATTAGATCTTTCGGGTAGATAACACTTTGTGCTTGGGCTTCTCGACTCGCATGAATAAGGCTTGGTGCTTTTGAAGGCGGCGACATGAAGGGCTTGGTATCGAGATTGACAGATATCGAGGGTGCTTCTGAGGGAGGATCTTGCTGCTTTGGGTTCCTTGGTTCTGTGTCGGCTGAAGATCGTGCGGATTGCGAATTCTTTGACCAGAACAGTCCTCTGCATTCGTGCCCTTCTTTTCGTAGCTAATGTAGCCGAATATTTTTTTATTGATGCAAATATTCAACGGCTGCAGGTTGTACTACATAATGCAGGTTGAAAGGCGGCACAAATAATCTTGGCAAGTGGTCGAGGAAGCTAATAAGGCATACCTAATTGGAGACCTTTAGTGTAGTGCAAGGTGGACAGAGCCACCAGGAACGCATCCCCTGCTCCAAGTTCATATCTGATTTCCCATCCCACGCAAACTAAGGAAAGACTAGCGTTGACAGGAACCACAGGAGTTCACCCCTAAATCTGAAAGCGCTATCTTTTTTGAGGGGAAAGGGGACTCGTCTAAGTATAGACTGACCGTTTTTCGGGTTTCGGTTCCAACTTTTGGAACCGACCCGACTCTTGGCGCCAAGAATTCGGGTTTCGGTTCCAAAAACGGTCAGTCTATCTAAGTATCTGCACGTCAAATATTCACCTTATCGATGCCTATGTAAATAGACATTCCACTCAATCCTCTTTGTAGCTTCATGCAGAAACCTCAAAGTCTTGTTCAATTGTTTACAAGTATTTATGAAGCAATGGAATCGAACGATAGTAAGTCAGTAACGACCCCTTTTGAGCAATAATAGTAACAAAGACGCAGGTCTCATCCTAGTCACATTAAATGAAGAGTATCGATGCAGATTGATCAACAACAATTGGTATCTCGTATCTTGGTTGGTGTCACTTTGGGATGCGCAATTTCGATCGAAGAAGTATAGTTTGCCAAATTATCGAGTTCCGCCAATATTGTCTCACAGAGTTGTGCTACTTCGATATCTAGCAATCTTGGCATTAAATTTCTTCAATTTTGTTTGTCAATTTGGGCCAGTGTTTTATGCGCTATAGATGCACGAGTTTGCGATTGTCAAGTTTTTGACAAAGAAGCACACCTATGATTGCGTCGAAAGTTTTTTCGAAAAAGGATACTACGCGACGATGACGTTAGTAATTGATATGCTTTAGTCGATAGGGAATTTCGATAACTAAATCAAATACAGGAGTTCCCTCTATTATCCGAATCCTCACTCAATGTGTCTCTGCACACTAATCAATAAAAGCAAAGGGAAGATGATGCTAAAACATAGATAAATATTATTGCAAAAGGGCAACGATTTACTTAGCGATTGTTTGACTTATCTATATTCCTTGCCTCTCTATCTGGAGGAAGCGATAGAACAATAACTATATTAGAGAAAATGTAAGTGTCTGCTACATATTGTAATAGGTTGAGTTTCTATTTAACGCTATTACAATTAATGTGACGATATTTTCTTTAAGATAAGAAGCTTGCGATATGTCTTACCAGATACCAGGGATCGTCAGAATTATTAAGTATTAGCAGCAGCGTAATATAATCGACTCCACGATCATTAAATCGAGGGCTCTAATAATTACATACTACATCGTCATTAGCCTTCCGTATAGTATTAGAGTCGTGCCAGCGATAAGGTGTTTTTGAGAGCGACGAGGGCGTTGCCAAAGTTATATTGATGCTCGATTAGCCGATTATAGTACGTTGCCGCTAATGCTTAAACTTCCGTTGCTTACGCGCTAACGTCGCTACTATTATGCAATCTCAACATTTTCTTTGCCTCTTAAACAAAGAACTTCCGCTTGTCTCGCCAATGAACCTGCTTCGCCCTTTTTCACAACTTGCGTAGAGGCTATTTACACTAATCCTTATAATAATAAGGCTAATGTAAACAACCATAGGTCTCTTGTTGCATCGATATGTCTTGCCAAGCAATCTTAAGACAAGTTTTTAAACGAAGAAATTCAACACCCAAGTCGTCCATACAACACCTTTGCCTGTCTTTTTACTCTCAACCTTATAAAAATTCTAGCGACTCGACTAAAAAAGAACAAAGACATTCAATAAGACAACAATCGAAAACAGGTAGTCGATTGCTTAGTTCCTAAAAGCTCAAGATTGTTATGACAATCTTCGGCTGTTCCAGCTCTCTAGCTCCCCAAGTAACTGCCGCAGATCCAGTTCAGAGGTTGACTAAAGATACCGGAGAAAGTTTGAAAGAGATAAAAGGAGTGGGTGGCTCGTAATCAATCTCATATTCGATACCATGCTCAATCCATTTGTCTTTGTGATCCGGTTCGAAAAATATGCTTACGGCGATTCCTGCTTTGCCGGCATCGACATATTTCATCCCCTGCAGAAAAGGGACGCCATCGAATCTTGGCACGACACAAAGACAGGATATGAACAGAGCAGGCGAGCACTAGAAGCGCTGGTGAATAGCATATTGATCGAATCAAGCGTAAACATGTAACGATTCAATTAGGGGAATTATGGTTGATCTCTAGTCCTTTAGCTATGGCACATGACTTTGCAATCATGACGTCGATTCTGGCACATCGCATCGTTTCTTGCACCCTGGCACCTCGATACCGTTTTTGGCACCATGAAGTCGTTTTTGACGCCGTAGCACCGTTTCTTACACCATGGCATCAGTGTCGACGCCTTCATATCTAAGGTATGTCTGAATTCATAACACTATGTTTGCAGCCATTTGGTTCCTCGATCTCGGCAAACTATGCCTCGGGGAGCAAAGTAGTTTGTAGACGGATTATACCTTCATCTGAAGCATTAGCTTAGAGTGTACGTCGAGGCGTGCAGAGCAGACGGCGATGGTCACCACTTTCGTAAAAGCCTATCAGTGGGTAGTAATTAAAGCACTATCAACTCTATTGCTTCTATGATATATGTTTTGTCTGTAGATTATAACATTGCACAAGTAATATATCCCAACATTTAATGGGATTCCTGGTGGCGTGCAATTGAAGGCTTCGGGTTCAAAGAATTATATAATTTGTGGGATTGCCGTGACGATGCTTTGCACAAGGGCCCAATACAACAAGAAACAAGTCTACTCCCGAGGTTGCTCACATTTGCCTTGTTATCGTTAGGATAGATGTAAGCCGCGCCTGCGCAAGCCGCAAAAAATGGTGGTGCTGGCCCGTTGAGAATGTTCTGAGCGGGGTTCAGGCAGACAGGACCGTCAACTAGCTTGTCGCACTAGATACTAGGTTGCTTGAATAAATCGATGTTGCATCCGATGATTGGGATGCCTTGTGAAGAGCATGTTATGGGTACAGAATAGCCATCCACATAGCTGACATCGATATCGGGTGGACCTGTAAAACTGCCTTCGATCTTGCTGCCCAAAGGGTTGAGGTTTGGCTCGACATATATTCTACCTGCCCATCCAGTTGGAAATGTGTACTGTGTGTGTGAAGCGTTCGGGAGGACGGTGGCTGATGGGTTACCTACTGGAGATGGGGCGCCGACATTCGAAAGAAACGAAATAGAAAGCTAGGTTCCATAAATGTTCGTCATCGAAATTGTCATGTAGTCAGTGGTCGTAACATTTGGACTAGTCGTGATAACAATCGCGTTCGCCGTTATTATGGAGGTCTTCCACTCTGTGATCGTAACATTTGGACTAGTCGTGATGATAATCGCGTTCGCAGTTAATATGGAGGTCTTCCACTCTGTGACAGTTGCGGTCATCGTAGGGGCTGATGGACATTCGAACGACGTAGCAGCTACCAGAGCTGTGAGGACGAAGAATGCTATCTGATAGTATATCCTCATGTTAAAGCTTAAGGTTCGTTGACTAACTAACTTAAGGAGTATGACGCTATCCTGCTCTTATGTACTCCTTGGCAATCATAAGGAACATTCATGCTTTGATAGACCAACAATGTAATAGAAGGTTCCTGCGATAGCGACGCGCGAGCATTCAGAATTTGCAGTAACATCCATAATCAGAGGCATATAATTATATGTACGCAGCATCCACAATCGAAGGCATGTGGTTATCTCAACCGGCAATGGAGCTATGCGCAGCCTCAGTAGCATGTGTACGGACGCTTTTGCGTGGGAATTAGTGGTGGTTAAGGATAGATGGTAATTTGAGGAGTCTAGCGAAATGTTAAATCGAAGAAGGAACTTGAGGTGTGTGAAAGAAAAGCTATCCCTATATACGTGATAGCAGTCTAATCGTGGAAAAGCTTCCCTCCGATGCACGGAATGACAGAGGCAATCTGGTGTTAGTGACTCATGCATACGGTAGGCTACAGACACTGCTCTGCTTGTGACTGCATTGAATAGAATAGCGCAAGCTTATAGGGATTCTCGAATTGAAAATAGGTCTGAGGTCCCTGCTGTAATTGCGGTTCTTCCGGTGACAACGTTCCCAAAGTCTGGCAGAAGACCTCGTATTGCGCTGTTTGGGAATTTTCTTTGCCATATCCACAAGGGGCACAGAGCGGTCATGACGTTAAGAGTGCGCAGGATCGGAAGACTCGAGAATGACATTCAGGAAAGCGACTGTTGACACATGAATCGTCGCAACGACTTAAGCAGTGTCAGAGCAATAAAAAGAACTAATTCTGCGATGCGTAAACAAAAAATATTGAATGCCGTTCTGCCTGTCGTTCTTGAAACCGTCGCACAGCTATCTGCGCTCTCTAAGAGATGCCTCAATATCAGACAAAAAGAAAATCCGATTCGCCCATCGGCCTTCTACATACCGCACAGCTCGAAGTAATACGTCTGCTGACGCTCCCTGCAGAAGCCGTGTCCACAGAGTCCCACGACCTCAATGGCATTCCGATCGCAAATGGAGCACATGAAACGAGGTTGTTCTACAGCGAGCAAATCGGAAGCGGCAGGTTTCACTCCAGCTCTTCTTCTGCGCTTCGTGGTTCCCTTCCTATCACCCGAAAATCGGGATGTCCTCTTCTCTTCCAGCCCGGGTTGTTCCCTTTCCTGCTCACGTAGTCCTGTTCTTGCAGCACGATAGAGCAGCTGTACGAGCTTAAACAGCTCAGCGACTTGCAATTGAGCAAGACGTTTGAAAGTCAAGTCGATGAACAAGTGCTCAAGTCTGCAAACGACAGCAGTTGGTGTATGCTTCAAATTCTTTGCGAGGTCTAGGTTGATTTTAAGACACAGCTCAGCCGTACTTCGTCTCTCCAACCTCCTTGAATACAACAGATCTCCCACTCTAGATACGGTCAAAAGCCAAACAGCAGTTCAAAGTCAAACGACAGCGTCAGATTAGAGGCACGAGGTGGCAAAACGCGTCACAAGGCGGAGCAAGAATCACGACAAGAAGAAGGTTCTCAGAGAAGCAAATAAGTGCATTTCTGCGTGGTCATGACTACTAACTACCTAGCTACCTCGAGTGAGAGTGGAGATAATGACAAATTGCTCCGCGTGCTGCCCGCACGTACATTCATCGGGTCTTGTCCATGGGCTTGTATGCGTGTACCAATCTGTTGCCATGAAAAACCCCCTCCTCCGTCGAAACACTAATGATCCTCCTGATGCAAATCGAAGCAATCAGACCTCGATGACGTATCCCTGCTTAACAAGGGAGTCGTAGAGAAGCTCGGGGCTAATGAACTCGACGCTGTTGACGTGAACCTTGTGGGTCTTCGTGCCATCCGCCTTCGTGGACTCGTTCCAATGCTCACCCGGGCCAGGCCCTTCGGGGTCGCTCTTCGGATTGTAGCCCCGGGGGTTCCAGCCCGTAGGGACCGGGTTCGTGACTCCCTTGACCATCCGATCGAAGGGCAGGACGACGGTGAGGCTCTCGGCGGTGCCCCAAACCACATTCAGCTCGGACGTGCGCTTGTCGTCCCCGGCACATGCCTTGGCGAAGTCTTTGACCTCAATAGAGATGAGCTTGGTCAAGTCGTGTTCGGAGAGATACTTAGCGACGTCGAAGATGAACTGCGAGGGAATATTCTATCCCTTGAGGGGCGAGGGGCCCTCGGCGAACTCGAATGGAATCAAGGTGCTGCCCTGGACCTTGAAGAAGGGGGCGTGAATCTTGTCCTGAGCGAGAAGCTCGCTGTCGATGGGCGTGGCCCTGGTCCAGTTCATGCCGTCGATGCCAGGCGCGGCAGCCTCAAGGCGAATCGTCTTCTCGGGGACCGCGTCGTGACGATGAAGAGAGTGAACACCAAAGAGGTCGCCCATGCCATGTTTGTTGATGATGGCGAGCACGTCCTTGATGTGCTCGGTGTGAGAGCCCTGAAGCCTCACCTGCGTCTCGATGGGGGTAAGCCCATTATACCTAGACGAGACGGGCACTCGAGTCAGTATATACTTTGAAGCGTGGTAGCCATTGGAGGTGGTGTTGGAACTCACGTGTTGGAACTCACGTGTTGGAGCCGAGGACCAAGTCCTTCTCCCCAAGAGGACAGCCAATGCCTGGGATGGTAGCAGAATCAAAGGCACCTTCTATCTCCCAAGGATGGGTAGCGGTGGCGACAGCGACGGTGGCCATTTTGGTGGGTGGATGGTGGTTCTGATTGTGAGTGGAGAGTATGCGAGGTAAACAAGTAAACTAAGTAAGATTTGAGGGATTATTTGCAAGTTTCGTCTCTGATGCCGAAGAACGATATCCTCGTCGTATGAAGGGAGGAGAGGTTGGATATTTATGCCTTTCCGACTGGCGTTGGGCTCGGAGAAGAGATACATCGTCTCTGCTCGAAAAAGAGGGGATATATAGGAATTATCACACCCCCAACAATGTGGGTGTTGTGGCGTGGAGCCGTGTAATTCGTCCCTCGTGCCATCGCCCTGCCATGTTTGGGTATGACTGTATGTGCCATGGAGCGTACCCTTGGTGCCCTGTCTGCAAAACAAATCTATCATCATGTCTGCCAGGAAGTGGGTGGTATTGGAGTCATAATACCTGTTCATCTGCATCTGCATCTGCGCGATTATGAGTCCAACCAGGGCTCATCGCCGCCCACCCTTTATACACCTCTCGGCAGCTCGTCATGTCGCAAGAGGGCAGGCATCGTCCCCCAAGACCTCCAGGGATTCTCCCCTGTGGTTTTCTTCCTCTGCTCTCTTGGCGCTGATCGTCGCGTACAAGCTTCAAAGCGGAGACGCATATGCAGATGATCTCAAGGTGATAGATAAGCGTCGAGCATATTATCGAATACGCCACCTGCCAGCCTTACTGATCCTTCATCGCTACGTGTCGATATGGGATTGGCGTATATTGGTTATCCCTCAGGCAGGTCTTGTTGGGGTTCAATGATCAGATGTCTCATTGTGGAAGGTATGATCGTTGTCAATCTGAATGCATCAGTATGTGAACCTCACAGGCTTAAGAGAGCTCGATATACTAGCCCTACCGAATGAAAACCCTCCTCGTAAAGCTTTCCGTTATGTCTGTTGTCTTACGTGTTATAGACTAAAAGGGTCAAGGTGTAGTTGGCTGGACGAGGTTGCCAAAGGTGCAAGGATAGAAGATAAAGGGTTGGGCAAGTACGCCAAATCACATACATGAGCGGATTTCAAACCCTCAAGAACCCTCGCGTCAAATGCAAACCTCCACTCGCATACCACACACGCAAGGATTCTAGTCATCGGTTGTTTCGTGGTCAATATCGATTACGTACTTTGTATCGAGGTGGGTGTGATAAGACACGCGAAATATCATTTGAGAACGATCGCCCCAAGAAAACGCAAGTCCTCACTCTCCTCCGTGGCCGGCTTGCCCTGCTAGAAGCCATTGGCCAGGAAGAGACCAATCAGTCTTGCAGCGTCAATGCGTCGCTTCTGCTCGTCAGACGCGCCTCCCAAGTAGTCGTAGAACTGGGTCCAAAAACGATCTCGAAGCTGCTGGTGATTAGGGTGGTAACGCCAAAAGTCCCCAGTTGTTGTTAGGGTCCCAAGCATGATCTCGAGCCCCCCTATCGACATCCCAAACGGACTAACTTCGGCGCCTCTCCAGTCGCAGATGCCCACGATCCTACCCGTGGCTTTATCCACGTGGATGTTGTTCTCGAGGAGGTCGGTGTGGTTGGGCACGAGCGGCCAACCCTCGGTGAAGAGGTCCGGCAGTTGAGGGATGATCTCGTCAAGCATCGAGTGAAAGCGCTTAGGAAGTCCCTCACGCAGCTGCTGGAGTTGTGACAAGTACTTGCCGAATAGTTGGGTGGGATCTGGCCGTGTCATCTCGACGGGCGTGTTATGATACGCCGAGGCGAAGAATCTGCGCTAGCCAGGTTAATTGACCTTTTCTCTGGCTTGGAAAGGAGGGGAGGGGGTGACAAGCCTTGCGTAGTCATCTATGGTCGATTGCAGGAGGTAGTAGTTGTTGCTCTGTAGCTCGGTTCGGGCCAGGTACATACAGGTCCCCCTTATGTTGTTCATCACGTAGACGCTGACCTGGCCAAGCTTGCCGCGGTACTTGTGTTGTGGCGCGAAGCCGCGATAGGCTTGTTCGACACTTTGGAGCAAGTCCATGTCCAGAGTGGAACTTGGAACGCGGAACTGGACGACAACTTCCTCACCTTCAACGGTGTAACTGGTTCCGCCCTGACATGCCGTTGCGGTGACGGGCTGGCCGGTTATTCGTTGGGCTTCTGCGTTGCATTGCAGCTGCGTGACAGAATCGTTCTCCTCAAAGAACCTTCGTACCTAGTACTAAGATAGCGCGGAAATATTTGGTGGCATTGCGTGGTAGGTTGTTACCAATGATGGACTCGAAGGAGGCGTAAGTACAGTTTCTGGACAAAAGTTTATCCGGTACCCCTCCTTTTATCGCACCTACCACTAATTGCAGCTGTTATTGCACCACAACCAACGATTGAAGAAGCTTCAAATTTCGTATGTGAATTCTGTAGTAACCGCTGATGTATCCTCAAAAAAGTTTGAATTCTATCCTCACTACCCTTAAGCTATTCTATATCCGGACGTATTCTATAAACCCCTTCTTTCAGTCTAAACCAGAGGTTTTCGATAAGGTTTAGATCCGGGCTATAGGGGGGCCATTCCAGCATGTCTATACCCATATCTTCTAGCCATTGCTTTATACTTTTAGCACAATGAATCCAAGCGTTATCCTGCATATATAATAGGTCTGGTTCCCATATAGTGGTGAGGTTTTCCTCTAGGACCTAAAGATAGAAGCGAGCGAAGTAACCCTGCTTTTTGGCCAGTGGATCTTGACGTAGCCGGACAAGATCTAATCTTCCTGTAGCCCAAAATCTAGCCCAGACCATAAAAGAATAGCAACCTCCGGCCTGGAGGGCCGCGCACGAACCACATATAGGGCTGAGCTTATTTGCTTTGTAGTCTCCTAAGATTTCCATAGTTAACAAGATAAGAACGCAACCCATATACCTAATAGCACCTGTAAACGACGTGATATTTCAACTCATAACACTGATGTCGTGCCCTTGGAGTAAGGTTGAAGCATCTCCTTATCCCATTTTTAATGCGGGAACCGAAATATCTAGAGCCTTCGCTTATTGGACCCCCTTTCAATCGAACACTCATCCGACCATTGTGATAACATTAAAAAGATCAAATTAAGAGATCAATTTGTCTTTGCCGCTCTGCAAGTTCTACATATTATATCCGTAGATTTTTTAGCGGGTGATATTAGTTAAGCGTTGATGCATGCAACAATGAGACCACAAACGTGTCATTGTATCTCTATGAATGCTAATGTGTTCGAGGACATAGGATGCATCAACCTTGGCTGCCTCGCTCCAGTCATCCTCCCTCCACCACCACCCCTACGTTCCTAGCCTACCAATACATTGCGCCACGTTCCTTAAACGTCCTCTACCTTCCTCTACCTTCCAACTCACCTTTCTCACACTATTAATTTCTAGGTCTTTGTCGTATCATCTAGTATATTCATACCCTACCACATTCCAAGCCTCTCGTCCTATATATTTCTTTACCTTCCTCTATCTTCTCTTACATGCTATTTTGTGATGAAATCTGATTTCCATGACATCCCATTAGCTGGCCTGCATTTACGAAGTCCGGGATTAGATCAACAGTCTTCACTCCATCCCAACCATCTACGATCGTTTATTGGAAGACCGTCTGGTCATTGCATGTAGTGAGTTCAATCGCCATGATCGCAGCAAAAACCCACGATCGACGCGAGAAATCAAAGCACGTCATGCTCAAAAGAAAGCGCACAAGGTTTACCTCCATGTCCTGGATGAGGATCCTCAAATCTTTCTACCTTTCTTGCTGATCATCAATACTAACACAGGTTGCGGCGGATTCGACCTGACACGGTTCTGCGAACACCATGTCAAGAGAGCCAGCCTTCACCTCAGTAGGGCGAACAGGGCCATCCTCCAGGACATCGACCAGTTAGTGCCCATGACGTTCCCTACTTGCTGCATCCCCATATCATAGCTTTGATCCATCACCATAGGAGTCGTGTTGAAATCGAAGTTGTTGTTGCTTGTCATATCGAAGAGGTTCTGATCATTGGAGGACTCCATGCTGAGGACTAAGATTGACAAAGGAAAGACGAAGAACAGATCCTTTTATTGTACCTAGGCACTTCAGATGATAGGCCAAGCAGAGAAAGAGCTAAGGTGTGAGGGCTAGGGGTGAAAGACCAAAAGATGACGGGCTGAAAGAAAGCCACATGTCGATCTCGGTTGATAAGGTGCAACCAAGAAACGACTAGTACCCCTGAACGATTTCCGAGCTTCCGGCCCACCCTTCGTTTTTAGCGTAATTTATAACATTACGAATCGTTAAAGTACTTGACAAGGTTCTTGCGCTTTCGACAATCAATGCAAATAATTATGGCAAATCCTGGGAGTGGAAAATGGACAGCAATCCAACGCGACCTGTTGAGAGCAACGTATAAGGTCACTTATGATAAGGAGTTAAGACCAAATTGAGATCGAATCGAAGAACGATATAATCAAGTTGCGACACATTTTGGATCTCCAACGAGGACGAACGTAAGCTTGCGCAAGCAGTGAAGCCAAATAATGAAAGAGATTGTTCCACAGCACGATTCGGAACGGGTGAAGTATTACTCTTCGCTCGTTCGAAGGCTTTTGGGTAACAACACGCTAGATTCGACAAATACGACAAGCTAGTTCTTTGCCAATAGTGCGTCAAAGACTCGTGAAGACACGCTAGATTCCACAAATACGACAAGCCAGTTCTTTGCCAATAGTGCGTTAGAGACTTGCGAAGACACGCTAGATTCGATAAATACGACAAGCTAGTTCTTTGTCGATAGGGCGTTAGAGACTCGCGAAGACACGCTGATTTCGTTATCTACCAACCCGTTAAGTTAGTTTCTGGCGGACTGGGAAAGCAACATCGAGATTCCTCCTCTTGCAAACGGCTACGAGTATGCGTACGACGTAAGTTGCGAGCATATCTCCTTTTTGGTGATTACAATACTAAATTGGCGTATCGTAGTCGTCGACGTTTCTGGCTTTGGAGTCGCAATAGAATTAGGCGGAGGAACCTAATTCGCAGAGCGCTTAGACGCAAGGGATAGTTTAGCTATCGTAGTTGTTGCACGGTTACTATAAATAGCTCTGAGCACGGAGCCATCCTAAGTTGACATAGACTAGAATGAGTAGATTGACGCATACAACGTTAGACTGCGGTCAAGAGAACAAGGTGCAGCTCCTTCGTAGTTGTTATAACCACTGCGTGTTATTCATAAGGAAGCTTTTCCTTCGAGCTAATTCCCTTTTCTCCCATCATTTCGTGGTGCAGACCCTTTGGAAGATTGACTGCTGCGTATGCCTCCTAGAGAATAATCTATTGCCTTACTGTTGAACGCACCTGTTGTACCCTATCCGATTGATTAAAGGAAATATGTCTGACGCAAAGCATACTTTACAGGTATGACTTATACAGTGTTAGGGACGATGTGCGCTAATTGAAATTATAGCTATCGACAGATAACAGCCTTCTCTAGGAATTCTTCAAGAAATGTGCACGTCAAGAAGAGGAACTCTTTCAACGAAACCAAGCGCTCACTCTTCAAATCAACAAACAGAACGCAAACTTATATTAAACAAGTCTACAACTTTAGCAAACACAAATAAATCTAAATATAGTTGTTGATCGATACCAAAAACTTGAGGCGCTTTATATAGAGTCTCAAAAGTTCTACGCTAGATTAGAGAATCAACTTTAGAAGAAAAAGCAAAACCACAAGAATACTCGTGACGTCTTGGAGGCGAAGATGAAAGAACTTGCAAAGATCGAAAAGAATCTCGAGCGATACTAATTAACACTTAAAGGTCTCTTGAAGTTCTTAACTATAGTATAGGTTACTTCGAGTAAAGACAAAACAATAGTCATATCTAGTCTACTATCGAAAGACAATAATATTGGGAGTTTGTTAATAAATATTAAAAACAAGAAGAAGTATATTCAAATCCTAGAAAAGGAACAACAACATTATAGATAGCAACAGAATAAGGAAGCGCATCTATCGTTCGAAGATATCTTGAAAATCAAAGACTAACTTGTTGCTAAGCTTGAAGACAAGAATTCCTCGAATATTGAAGATTATCTTTAGATAGATTAGAAGATAGTCAAGTTTAAACAAAAGACAATGTACAAGAAAAGACCACGCTTCGATCGAAAATTATTCAAAAAGAATAATTATTAATTGACGTTTCTTCAAAGAGCGATTGCAACTTGTAACTAGTTTAGTTATTAAAACATACTTGTTATTGATTTATATTAATGCTTCAAAGTATCTACAATATCTATAGAAATCTTGAAAATAATATAATTGCTAGTTTTGTAAGCTTGTTGTATAATTGTTTTGTTGTCGACGAATTTAAGCTTTGCCATATTATTGTGACTTATATAAATGTATTTTACATTTTGTTCGCAAACATCTAGAACTTTGATTATCTATAAAACTTTTTTCACGTTTGATTTTTCCACTCGAAAGACGTCTTTATCGTAGAGTGAGATAGAAGAAATAATCGTTAGTATATTTTGTTTAGAAGGTGTTAAGTATTGTCGAACCAATTGTTATGCAGATGTTGAGTGTACCAATTGAGATAAGATTTCACCTGGCGATGATGTACTAGCTAGGGGGGAGCTTGAGGGCGAGGACCTCGTAGGCTTTGGGGTCGTAGGAATAGCAGCTTTAGGTTGCGATAAGCCCTCCGACGAGCCTAGTATCAAGTCTGATTCAAGTAACAAGCATAGTCGCAAATTTGCTGTCGACTAAGCTGGCGAGTGTAGCGCCTAATAAGGTGACGAATTGATATCGTTCGCTTCTGTTGAGTGTCCAAAGAAAGCACAAAAGATGTCTCGTTTCATAGCAAATATTGTCAAATATCGCATGAGAGAGCTTTTAGACTCGTAATCACGATATATGTGCTACAAAAAAAGATAAGATATCTTAACAAGAAATTCGATTAACTCGCGAAAGAATTTTACAAATTATAAAAATATTAACAATTAGCGTTCAAGAAGCAAAATTAAAGTCTATTGTAATATAACAAGTTCTTAAATTATAATATAAGATTTTATAATAATTGTAAGATTTATTATACATTTAAACGTAATTTTAAATATTAATATAAATTATATATGCGTATTTATTTATCTTTAAATCGAAGTTAATATTATTAACTTTTTGATAACTAGTATATTTATTTTCTCAAGGTTTTATTGCATTATTAACAAAAAGTCTTGCAATATTAAATATAATTATTAATTATATATATATTTCTATATATATAATATAAGTTTTCGCATTGTTAATATATCTTGCAAATATATATAGATTATATAATATTAAAATTTTCAAAAAAGAAAGAAAAAAAATTGAAAAACAATAATAATTTAAGTTAAATAGTAACTTAAATAATATTATTAAAACATTAAATTTTTATTATTGCGCTTGCGTTTTATTAACGCAATTGTTAAATTTTAATAATAATATTATAATAACAAATTTAAGATTTATTAAAGTATTACTTTATAATTTTTTATTACAAGTAACAAACAAGATAAGATATTAAGTATAAAACTCTTTTTCTTCTATATTTTAAAACAAGTAATAAGAGATTTTTAATAAGTTTTTAAATTAACGATAAATAGAAATTGTATAATATTACGACGGAATATATGCATTACTACTAGATTCTCTCGCACTAAAAAATCAATGTTTAAAGAAAAAAACAATTGTAATAATTTAGCGCTATTAACGTTTAAGAATCTTTATACTTTCGAATTAAGTAATTATATCAAGTAATTCAAAACTTAATAATAAATTATATAATATAATATTATTTGCAAGCTTTGTAATAGCGAAATCGAACAAATAATTAAACGTTAAACAAGATTTGTATTATAATTACTATTAGATAAAAGTATAACTTAATTAATTATTGATTCTTAACAATTGATCTTATCAATAATTAGTTTATTTAATTGAGCGTTACTTATAGCAAATTTACTATTCTTTATATTTTTATATCTAGAACGCGTTCGCAATAAATTAACACGCTAAGATTTTATAAATATACGCGTAATTAAGAATATACTTAATATTTTGACAAGCAAGCAAGTCTTAAAGACTTAACGTGCGAGTATTGCTTAATAAACTTAATAACAAGTATAACAAACAAGAAGAATCTTATTATTTATATAGTTTCTTATTATAACTTTTTTATAAAAACGTGTTCAATATACTTTAGTTATCTTTATTTATTTTTTAGACTAATTGATTGTTGTATATACTATATCTTGCGTATGTTCTATAGATCTCTTTAATAGATTAAATTCTAAGATTTATTTATTTGTTAGAAGATAAAATCTTAACAATAATAAAAGTTATAATTATTATTAATAGAGAATTAATAAAAGCTTGCAAATATTATGTCAACAAGTGAAAATATAAAATATTATGTCGTTTAAGTGTCTAAGATTTACTTGAGACACACGTAAGTAATTGAGAAATTTATTCGCTTAATTATGTTATTTTTATTAATCGCATTAAGTTTAATGTTCTTAAGAGAAAAAGTATATGCGACGTCTTTAAGTTCTCTACAATCTATATTCTATACTATATATAGTTAAATTATTACGTTATTGATTACTTCTTTTAATTATAAATAATATTATTTGTATAACTTCTAGTATATTTTATATTTTATAATTTATAAATTATAGATTTTTAATTTATATATTTATTTAACTTGAATCTCTTTGAAAAGATTTTAAGTTATAAACGAAAAAAATAATATAATTTTCTAATAACGTTAAATAATTTATGCTTCGTAAATTCTATGTTTTCTTATTATTTCTTGTTAATTTTTAATTAATGTAGAACAATATTAACTACTTATTGATAAGATTCTTTTATAATTTTTGTTGATATATTAGAAAGTATTAATTGCTACGTAGATACTAAAGTATTCAAAAACGACTAGTTAATTGCGATTAGATATTTATATTAAGTTTCAATTGACTTTTAATATTAGTGACTAACAACAATACGCAATGCGATCTTGAAAGACTAATACTTAAGCGTAACATTCTAAATCAATTGTACTTACTTTTTGTAAAATTGATAACTTGCAACTAGAAGTCCTCCATGGATTACGAAGTCGATATACACAGCTTAAGTCCCGACTCTAAACATAGAAACTCGTAGAATCAAGAAGAAGTAAATGGTTTTCGTAGAAAGATTTCATTTCGTTGCATGTTACGAAAGAGTCTTTAGCTATCCTAGGCTAAGCAAGTAATTAACTAGCTTTGAGGAAAAGAGCTGAATCTCGTTGTGATATTGAATTGCATTGATTTGTCGAGGAAGATTCTCCACAGGGCAGAAAGCATCTATGAGGGTTCTGGAGGCGATAAGCTTATTCAAGGATTGTATTTACTCAATAACGAAGTCCCACCACATGTGCTCTTCATCTAGCTTTCATCAATTAGCACTTCTGGCTCACAGCCACTCCTTCTTTTACACTAGCCTGTTCAAATGATGAAACTTCCAGCTTACCCCCATCCACACAAGTCTCATTGTGGACTTTGATACTATACCTCGCAAATTTACTCGCCTGCCTGATTCTTCCCCCATACTTCGTGAAAACCACCGGAACGACACAAAACACCGTCGCGACAGCCGCCAGAATGGACGCTCCAATATTGGGCCTCAGGTTCGTGAATAGCTTCGTCCCGAAGAAGGGCACCGTGATCGAGAGCCACGGCCGCAGCAAACACATACCGGCGAGAGCCGACGCGGAAAAGACGGTATAACTGTCACCGATGTAGCCAATGAGAACACAGTCAAACTCGTTAACCGCAAAGCCCACCAAGACTAGTGGCAGCATGCCCACGATCCAATGGACATGGAGGACCATAGGTGGGACTGTCCACGAGAACCACCATAGGCCTACAGCTAGCGCCGGAGCGGCGAGGATGAACCCCATAAGTTTATCTTCCGGGCTTGTGGCTTTTCGCTGCTCCTGCTTTCTGCGAAGGATTCGGCGATCGTAGAACCGCAACGGGAGGCCAAGAACCACCCCTAGGCCAATGGGAATGAACGCGAGGGAGGCGTGGCGAGCGTCGAAGCCAAAGGACTCGTAGATGATGGGCATGACTACGGTAAACAGGTAGATCAGCCCGTATGCAACACTGGTCATGATGGCAACGGTGAACACTATGGGTTCGGTGAACAAGAGCTTGATGGGCCGGAGGAGTCCTGTTTTGACGAAGGTCTGAGCATCCGGCACGTGATCTGGGTTGTGGATTTGCAGGGACGTGTCCCCAGTCAGTGTCTTGAGCGTGTCTAGCCGTTTTTCAAGCAGGAGGCTTGGACGACTTTCGCGCATGGCGAGCATGAGGCAGCCGATGATGCCGGTGAGGATGGATACAATATAGAAGTTCCAGCGCCTGTTGCATGTCAGACACTTGGTGTCAAACCAAAGCGGAATGGTCTGGACAAACCAATTGAGCTCGGCGGTAACATATGCACCCATAATAGGACCGAGACAGAGCCCTAGATTCGCACCTGTGTTCCAAGCATACACTACCAAGGTGCGAGGGCCGGTGTCGAACATATCCTCGATGCTACCCGCCAGGACTGTTCCCGGTATGGCTGACAGCAATCCCGTGATGAAGCGACAGATGAATATTGAAGGTAGAGATACTACGGCCCCGGTGATAGCGCAGAATGAGGAGTAAAGGAATGCCGATGCGATAAAGATACGCTTGCGCCCAAACGATTCTGTGTAGGCAGACAGTACCGCCCCGCCGAGGGCTTGGCCGATCAGGTACCTGGTAAATTGTGAGAGATCCTTTGATATGTCCCATTGGTGACCAACTCACATTGACACGAAGGCGAAGAGCGAAAGACTGGTGCCAATATGAAGATCTTCAGTTGCTTGCTCGCTAGCTGAAGCCTAGAACACGGTAAGACACGCAACAAAACTTCGAAGAGCACGATACATACTGCTGCCGTGCTCAGTGTTATCCTAATTTCCATCTCTGTTAATCTCCATATATATGGGAAAAGGGTTGGGGAGGCTGACGCGATGCAATTATACACAATGTTTATGCCAACATCGAAGACCTTTCTCCCCATCGGCCAGTTTCGTGGATGGTCAGGGTTATCTTTGTTCCAGACGATGTGCTCATCGTTGCCCATCTCCAAGCTAAGACGATTCATGTTTTGTTCAAGAGCTGTGCAGCCCTCATCGGTAGGTTCCACCTGCTCGACCGCGGGTTTCGTGAATACTGCATCCATGGTTGGGCTGTCGTTGTCATTGGATGTTTTGATAAAAACAGACCTCCAAGAGACAAAACTTTGACTGTCGTCTCTTGAGATTAATAGCGGTTGTAATATAGATCAGGATAATGAAAAAGCCATCGAATCTGCGATGTTGAAGGTGAAAAGTGTTGGAAATAGGGAACAGTACGAAACAGGGAACAGTACTGTTACCCATGTGGTTAGTAATCTCCGCATTTATCCGGAGCTAGTAAATAAGTATTTATCCTTCGCCTACTTCTTTCCTTCATTTATATGCTCTACCAAAGATATATACTCCTACTAGATAGTCAATATATGCACATATTCGCTCTGACCCTCATATACCAACAGGTTATGAGCCCGGGTTAGCGTTATTCCGCTACCGCAAACAAACGAAGGGCAGAAGCATCGAACTCGCTGTCACCAAACGGGGAAATTTCCCTTTCGATCAAATTCCACCCCATACCTCAACCACAATGGAAGGTTCGGAGAACTATCGTGTCCCGAAGCTAAAGGGGAGTGAGAACTATGATTCATGGAAGGAGGATATAACCAGTGCCTTGAAAGCCAAAGGTCTCTGGATGATCACCTCGGGGTGGCTGGAGAGACCGGAAGTCCAGGAATCCAACGCATCAACAGCAGCTACATCAGCAGCTGCATCCGACCCCACAGCAGCAGCTGCTGCATCCATCGTCTTGACAGCAGCCAGGAAAGAGTATGCCACCGCTGCCTACTATTGGGCGGATAAAAATGACAGGGCCTGCGGTATGATCTCCTATAACTGTGAAAAAGGACCCCGAGTACATCTATCCAAGATAAACGACGCCACCAAGATGTGGTCCATTCTAGAGACTCACTATGAGCAGTCAGACTTGACTACTCTATACCTGGCCACCAAAGAGCTCAATCGTTCAAAACAATCGGACTTCAACTCCATTCAGAACTATGCCGACTCGCTCAAGCGAGCTGCTACCAAGTGTTCAAACGCCGGGAAAACAGTAGAACCGTGGATGCTGAGCAATCTCTTCCCCCTAGGCCTCAACGAAAGTCTAGAACCGTACATCTTCGGCTTGATACAAAGCGCCAAGGCCAACAAATCCGAGCTACTAATCGATGAGATGGCTATTGCTCTAGCCGATCATGACAAACGGGCGAACGAAGAGGATGACTCCAGCTCCAAAAGTATGGTTGCTCAGTTCGGTGGAAAGAAGTTCAGGAACAACAGCAAAACCAGGAAGTTCTGCTCTCACTGTGAGCAAAAGGGTCACGATCAACAGAGCTGCTGGCAACTACATCCTAAGCTTCGTCCAGAAAGAAGGGATCAAGAAGATGACCCCGGAACGAGTTCCGGAGCCAAAATAGTCAGAACATTGAAGATCTCCATCGCCTGCCGAGCTGGCAGCCACACAGATGTCTGGTGGATAGACAGCGGAGCTGAGGACCATGTCTGCTATGACATAGACTTGTTCGATGAACAGTCATACCGGAAGGTCACCGGTAACAGCATTGTTACTGCAAATAGTGAGCCAGTACCCATAGTTGGGAAAGGTTCGGTTATAATCGACGTTTTGCTGAACGATCAACCAACCAAAATCCGGCTAACCAATGTTTACCACTGTCCAGGACTACACTATAATTTGATGTCAGTCGGTCAGGTGGAAGCCAAAGGGTATACGTGTAGTATAAAGAACGGCAAATTCC